>Ga0224486_100026_pt1 | contig 82617 bp, 80 predicted proteins | sample TexhydDE_CT_test_FD_172013 | JGI IMG/M metagenome (GOLD analysis project Ga0224486, IMG submission 172013) | Fracking water microbial communities from deep shales in Oklahoma, United States - hydraulically fractured wells DE_CT_test ... | reverse complement strand
ACCTCCTGTTTATTTTGATAATTCGAGGTAAGTTCTTAAACTTACACTCTGTATTTTATCAGGAGGTACTTATTTTTTCAAAGTCCATTCTCCCTTATTTTTTATTCATTACAGGAATGCTCCATTTTTAGTTTGTATATTTGCTAGCAAGACGCATTATCTGTTCTTCAGTAGCTTCATCCCTATTTAGAATTCCTGATACTCGCCCTTCACACATTACTAATATTCTATCCGCCATTCCTAAAAGTTCAGGCATTTCTGATGATATCATTATAATGCTCTTTCCCTGTTGAGTAAGTTCATTCATAATTGTATATATTTCATATTTAGCACCAACATCGATTCCACGAGTTGGTTCATCAAGTATTAATATATCTGGTAATGTTAGCAGCCATCTTCCTATTAAAACCTTTTGCTGATTTCCTCCAGATAAATTTTTTATTAAAGTTTTTAAAGAAGGAGTTTTTATTCTCAAAATATCTATCATTCGCTTCGTATCATCTTTCCTTTTGCTGTCATCCAATAATAAAAATCTATTTACATACTTATATATACTTGCAATAGTGGTATTTTCCACAATATTTAGTTCAGGAAAAATACCTGTAGCTCTCCTTTCTTCGGTAAGTAATGCCAACCCATGCTTTTTAGCATCTACAGGGCTTTTTATAACCACTTCTTTACCTTTGATAAATATCCTACCCGACGCTATTGATCGAAGCCCAAATATTGCCTCCACTAATTCCGTTCGTTGTGATCCCACTAACCCTCCTATACCCAAAATTTCCCCTTTTCTTAATTCAAATGACACATTTTTAAACGAGCGTGGAAACGGTGATGTCAAGTTTTCTACTTTCAGCACTACCTCTCCAGGTTGACTTATTCTAGGCGGAAATCTATTGCTCATCTCCCGCCCTACCATTCTTGAAATTATCATATCTTCTGTTAATTCACGTATATCCCACGTGCCTACTACCTTTCCATCTCGCATTATTGTTACCTCATCCGCGATTTCAAAAATTTCATCAATCTTATGAGAAATATATATTATAGAAACCCCTTCTTTTTCTAATTTTCGAATAAGACCAAATAAATGAGCCACTTCATTTTCAGTTAGAGAAGAAGTTGGTTCATCCATAATGATAATTTTCGCGTTATATGAGACTGCTTTTGCAATTTCAATGTATTGAATTTTAGAAGCTGACAAATTCTTTACTAGTTCAGTAGGTTGCACATCTATTTGTAATTTCTTAAAAAGTTCCTCTGTTTCCTTGTACATTTTTCTTTCATCTACAAATTTTACAATACCATATTTTTTTAAAGGAAGTCGACCTATCCAAACATTTTCCATTACATTTCTTTCACGAACAGGATGTAATTCCTGATGTATCATTGAAATTCCATGATCTAAGGCCTCTTTTGGATTTTTAATATTAATTTTTTTACCATCTAATATAATTTCGCCTTCATCAGGTTGGTAAATTCCAAACAAACATTTCATTAAGGTAGATTTCCCAGCACCATTTTCACCTATTAAAGCATGTACTGTACCAGGCCGCACTTTAAATGTGACAGAATCTAATGCTTTTACGCCAGGAAACTGCTTTGAAATATTATTCATCTCCAATATAAATTCTCTTGCAGCCATTTTTATGCCCCCTATGTAGGTCTTGAAAACTCCAAACCAAATCAGCATTGATACGCGCTGATTTGGTTTGGAGTACATTATTATATCATTGAATAACCTCATCTACATTATCTAATGTAACCTTTACATATGGAATCCATATATACTTGCCATCTGTTATATCATAGCCAACATTTTCCTTTGTAGGCGTTTTCCCCTGAGCAAGAATATAAGCTAACATAAAAGCTGCTTTACCTTGATTCTTAGCATCATTTAACACTGTCCCCAACAAAGTTCCTTCTTTTAAAGCTTGTACTCCAGGTACTGTAGCATCAACTCCAACAACAGGAATATACTTTCCATTTTTAAAATAACCTGCCGCTTTTAATGCTTCAATTGCACCTAACGCCATATCATCATTATTAGCAAATACAGCCTCAATCTTATCACCATGAGCAGCTAAAAAAGCTGCCATCTTATCTTGTCCCTTTACTCGATCCCACATTGCAGTATCTCTAGCAAGTTCCTGAACTTTTATTCCAGCTTCTTGAACTGTTTGAATAGAATATTTCGTTCGTAATTCAGCATCTTGATGGCCTGGTTCACCTGTCAACATTACATACTGCATAACTCCATCATGATTTTTATCTGCCTCTGGATGTGATTTCCAATATTCAGCCATTATTTCTCCTTGCAAAATCCCCGATTGTTCAGCCTTTGCTCCTACATAATAAACTTTATCCCATTTTTGCATATCTTCCGGTAATGGTTCTCTATTAATAAACACCACAGGTATATTAGCTGCTTTTGCTTTTTCAATAATTGTACCTGCAGCCGTACGATCCACTGGATTAACAATAAGGGCATCTACTTTTTTAGTTATAAAAAGATCTATTTTGTCGTTTTGAACAGGCTGAGAATTTTGACAATCTACAATATCAACTTTTGCCTTACCTTCTGCTGCTTTAGCTATATTATCGCGTACACTGGTCATGAAAGTATCATCAAACTTATAAATTGCTACCCCAATCACTGGTAGTTTTTCTTTTTCTGTGGTGCTTGTTTGACTACTTCCACAGCCTGCTAATACAATTGTTGTAATAAATACCATTAAAATGAGATAAGTAAAAATTTTTTTCATACATCTTCTCTCCTTTCTCGTATTTTTTTAAATTATTTTAGCCATAGTAATAAAGCCCACAGTATTTTTCTCTTTTTTCGCCTCCTTTCAATTACACAAACTCTAGGAAACATTTTCAATTTACTTACTTGTTCTCTTCTCCTATCGTTCCAACCTTTATTTTTTGTTTTAATTAACTTCTATATTATATATTCGCCATTAATTTAAAAATTCCTTCTTTTAAAACATCATTTATTAAAATTTTTTATAAAGTTTTTGTGTTAAAATTTCCTCCTACAATACTTTTCCACCACCTCCTCAAATACACTTTCATCTATATCCTTAACATTTACATCACTATAAAGCTCCCATTCTTCTATATGTTCAATAGTTTCACCAGGTTGTAACTTTGTAAATGGGCTTAATGTTTCTATTTCAAGCATCCAATCGTTTGTATATGTTTCAAAAGATACTCCAAAATCAGGATATGTTGCATCCTCTTGTGGATAATATCTTTTTACAAAGAGATGCCCTTTTCTTATATAAGCTGCCCAGCCTTCTTGGTTGTTAATTCCTAATTTAAAAGGTGTTTCATTATTTGGATCTTGTTTTAGCGCAATATATTTTTCTCCCCAATATACCCTTTTATCATTCATTTTAGAATAAGGCCAGAGTACAATTTGCCTATTTGGAAGTAAATCTGTATCTTTGTTTGGCTGAGGTATTATTTCTATTCCTTCCGTGTTTAATACTGTTATTGCCCATGCCGAAAGTTCAATAGGCCATGCTCCAAGATTAGCTATTCTGTGTATAAGTTTCACTTTACTCTCATCAGGGCTTAAAATTATGTCAATTTGCTTCTGCGTATTTACCCATTTTTCTGGCTTCTGAATAAGCCTTATCCCATTTTCTATTTCATGCCAGTCAACAGGGTCATTGTCTGACACGTAAGTTCTCTTTCTGTCTTCTGGACTGTGCCAGAGCCTGTGACCGCCATAAAATCTGAACTCGTTTCCTCCTTTTAATCCAAGAGTTTTGGGGTCCAAATTAAACTCGTTTGCATCTTCCTCAAATCCAAACCTCACAATTCTGGGCCCCACATCTGTAGTTGCCACAACGTCAACAATGCCATTGGAAAGCTTTATACTATTTTCCCATCCAGAAAAGTTTATTTTTTCAATTTTCACTGACATACCCCTACCTCCTTGTCACAGCGCTTTTACAGTACTTCGTCCATGACCAGATTAGCAGCTCCAATTAGCGTAGCATTGGGCCCAAGCTCAGAAAATGCAATAGAACACGCATTAAAGGCACTTTCAAAGGCCCTTTTCTTGGCTGTTTCTCTCATTATATCTTCAAAGAATTCTCGCCCCTGTACAATTCCACCTCCTATAAGTATTAATTCAGGGTTAAATGTATTTATTATATTTCCTACACCTATCCCCAAGTACCTTCCTATTGTCCTCAATGTAGACACAGCCAGCTCATCGTTTAATTTGGCAGCTTCATATATCATTTCAGGAGTCACACTATCTAACATTCCCTCTGCCATTTGATACACAATAGACTCTGTACCTTCTTTGATAGCTCTTACGACAAAATTGACCAGAGCTTTCTCAGACGCCAAAGCTTCAAAGCAGCCATAATTGCCGCAGCTGCACTGAGGTCCTGCTACGTCAATCGTTGTATGCCCTATTTCACCTGCACTGTCACTGGCGCCAGTGTATATCTTGCCGTTTATGATAATTGCAGAACCTATTCCGTAACCGACTTTTAAAAATACCATGTTCTCCACATCTTTTGCCTTCCCCATATGAAATTCCCCTAAAGCCATTGCTCTCACGTCATTTACAATATAGGTAGGTATTCCAAATTTCTCTTCTACAATTGACTTTAATGGCATATTTCTCCAACCTATATTGGGCGCAAAAACTGATATACCTTCTTTCATCTTTACAGGACCTCTTACCACAATCCCTATCCCTGAAACATTTTGAGGCGCCTCTTTTATCGCTTTCTCTAATGTAGACAATAGTAAATCTAAGACTTCTTCTTTTTTTAGCCCTTTTATTGAGTGTTTTTCGCTCTTCTTTGTGTTAAGCTCTGCATCAAGAGTATACTGGTGCAAAGTGTAAGTGCTTATGTGAATTACAATAATATTCATGAAATCCGGGTTTAATTTAATAAGTATTGGAGGCCTCCCTCCACTGGATTCCCCAACCTTGTACTCTATCACCACATTATCTGCCAGAAGTTTATTTACAATATTTGTAACAGTTGGAGGAGTTAAATTAGTCTCCTTTGCAATATCTGCTCGGGAAATCGGCCCCATTTTTCGTATAATATTTAATATGACAGACTCATTCATTCCTTTTAGTAGCTTGTAACTTACTGGTATTAAATTTTCCATTTCCATCCCTTCCTTCAATCCCTTTTAAAGCCATTTGGATGGTTTTTATGCCACATCCAGGCACTTTTAATTATCTCTTCTAAAGAAGCATATTTAGGCCTCCACCCCAGATCTTTCATCGCTTTTTCGGAAGATGCAACTAAAACTGCAGGGTCTCCTGGGCGCCTTCCTGTAACTTCTGCTGGAATAGGATGTCCTGTCACTTTCCTCGCAACCTCTATGACTTCTTTTACAGTAAAGCCTTCCCCATTACCTAGATTGTAAACTTCGCTTTTATTTTCTTTTCTTAACTTCTCCAAAGCCAAAATGTGTGCATCTACTAAGTCCATGACATGTATATAATCTCTTATAGGTGTGCCGTCTTTTGTAGGGTAGTCATCTCCATAAATCATTACTTTATCTCTTTTCCCCAAAGCTACCTGGAGTATAATGGGAATAAGGTGTGTCTCAGGAGAATGGTCTTCTCCAATTTCACCTGTTTCAAGAGCTCCCGCGACATTAAAATAACGAAGCGCCACGTACTTAATCCCATAAGCGGCATCCGCCCATTTTAACATCTTTTCAATAGCGAGCTTTGTCTCCCCATAAGGATTCGTAGGTTCGGTCCTGTCCTCTTCCTCTATTGGAATTCTCTCAGGTTCACCGTACACTGCTGCAGTTGAAGAAAATACAATTTTTTTGACACCATGTTTTTTCATAGCCTTTAGAAGAGATAAAGTCCCGCATACATTGTTCTCATAGTACTTAAAGGGATTTTCAACGCTTTCTCCAACAAGTGAAGAAGCTGCAAAGTGCATTACAGCCTCAATATTATTTTCTGAAAAAACTTTGTCTAAAAAATCTTCATCCCTTAAATCTCCTATGTATAATTTTCCTCCTAAAACAGATTCACTGTGCCCTGTGGCGAGGTTGTCTACCACAACTACTTCCTCATTCCTTTTTAATAAAGCATAAACTGCATGACTTCCAATATAACCTGCTCCACCACAAACCAGAATCGCCATTTCATTACCTCCTCAAATATTCAACTTCTCCTGCTCCCTCACCTACTCCTGTGACATAGACTGTTGGAGCATATCCTATTTTCTGCGTGTAATTGCGTGTCACTACCTCTATGAATTCTTCCACTGCGTCTTCTTTTACAATGCTTACTGTGCACCCTCCAAATCCTGCTCCAGTCATTCGAGAGCCCACTACTCCCTTTAATTTTAGCGCTTCTTCTACCAGTGTGTCCAGTTCTTTCCCTGTAACTTCAAAGTCATTTCTTAACGAATTATGCGACTCTATCATCAATTTACCAAATTTGACTATATCATTATCATTTAAGGCTTTTACTGCATCTAAAACTCTTTTATTCTCTGTTATGACATGCCTTGCCCTTTTTCTCAAGACCTCATCAGGTATCAAATCTTTATACTCTTCAAACCGTTCAACTGTAACTTCAGATAAATTTTTTACAGGCAAAGCTTTCTTGAGATAAGTAAGAGCTTTCTCACATTCACTTCTTCTTTCATTGTATTTTGAGTCTAAAAGTCCTCTTTTTTTATTTGTATTTGTAATCAAAATTTTGTAGCCTTCAAGATTTAAGGGCACATACGAGTATTCCAAAGTATCACTTTTCAAGAGGATTGCATGGCCTTTTTTACCCATTCCAACGGCAAATTGGTCCATTATACCGCAGTTTACCCCCACAAACGTATTTTCTGCCCTCTGACAAAGCTTTACAAGATTTATCCTGTCAATGTTTAAATTGAAAACTTCATTGACTGCAACAGCTGTAACCATTTCTATTGAAGCTGACGAGGAAAGGCCTGCACCAACCGGGATATTACCCCCAAATACAATTTCAAACCCAGAAAATTCATACCCTTCCTCCTGCAATATCTTTAAAACCCCTTTAGGATAATTTGCCCAGTCATGCTCTTTATCGTAGAAAATCGAGTCCAAATCCACCTCTACCTTTAAATCAAAATTTAATGAAGCCATAAATACTTTTTTGTCATCTCTTTTTCTTATAGCAGCATAAGTTCCAAAATCAAGAGCACATGGAAATACATAGCCTCCGTTATAATCCGTGTGCTCTCCAATTAGATTCACTCTTCCTGGCGAGTAAAAAAGCCTTATTTCTCTGTCACTCTTGCCATAAAATTTTTCTAAAGCTTCTACCACTGCTATTTCCATCTTTCGTCTCCTTTCATGATAATTTTTTAAATCCTGCTGTTTCCATAAATTTTTCAAAGGCTTTTTTGCCTTTTTCGTCTCTCTTAAAAACTCCTGCATCCAGAAGAACCTGCAAAAATTTATTTCCAACTTCCTGTTTTATATAATTTTCGGCTTCCTCTTCAGTGCAATGAGTCCCATATTTGACAATCAATTCTTCAATCCAATGAAGGTGTTTGTACAATGGATGATTTTCATCATACATATCTTTATTAAACTTCTCTTTCCCAGTTAAAATTTTTCTAATTTCCTCCAATTCAAATTTCAACCTTCCTGGTAAAACTGCCAGCCCCATGACTTCTATGAGGCCAATATTTTCTTTCTTTATATGATGAAGTTCCTCATGAGGGTGAAAAATTCCGTAAGGGTATTTATCAGTTGTCCTGTTATTTCTTAGGACCAAGTCAATTTCATATTCTCCTTCTTTATTGAATCTGGCAATTGGCGTGATTGTATTGTGAGGGACAATCTTCCCATCCTTTTCTGAGTATGCCAATACATCTACAGATTCATCACTGTAGCCCTTCCACACATTCAATATATGGGAAGAGAGCTTTGTCAGTTTTTCTCTATCTTTACTTGATAGGCGAATAACTGACATGGGCCATTTTAATATCCCTGCTTTCACTTCTTTATATTTAGGATGTATAAAATATTCCTCTATAGGCGCTTCCTCCATTGGAAAGGTATGCCTTCCCCCTTGAAAATGCTGATGGACTAAAATTGACCCGCCTACAATTGGCAAATCTGCATTGGATCCCATGAAATAATGGGGAAATTGGTCAATAAAGTCAAAAAGCCTCACAAAAGTTTTTTCTGAAATTTTCATAGGTATATGCTCTTCGTGTAGGAGGATGCAGTGCTCATTGTAGTAGACATAGGGGGAATACTGGAAATACCATTGCTCTCCCGCAACTTTTACGGGTATTATCCTTAAGTTTTGTCTTGCAGGATGATTTAAATTTCCAGCAAAACCTACATTTTCGATACACAGAAGGCACTTTGGATATCCTGATTGGGGAATTTTCTTGGCTTTCTCTATCTCTTTTGGGTCTTTTTCCGGCTTTGAAAGATTTATTGTAATCTCTAAAGCCCCATATTCAGTGGGAGTGCGCCAGTATAAATTCTGTGAAGTCCTGTCCATACGTATATAATTAGAAGCTTTAGAAAGCTCATAAAAATATTCTGTAGCTTTTTCAATCCCATCTTTTGATGCAATTTCATTGAACTTTCTTACAACTTCTGATTCCCTTGGCATTAAAAGCCCCATAATCCTTGCATCCATTAAATCTCTATAGGTGACAGTATCTTTAATAAGTCCTATCTCTACTCCATAATCGAGCAATTTATTTAAAATAGGAGAGGGGGTGTCTAATTCCTCCTCAGGAACTTCACCCTCATAAGGTTTTTCTATTTTGAACAAATCCATAAGAGCATTTCGACTTGGAATTACATCAAGCTCTTCTATTAGCCCTTTTTTTAGCGCAAATTTTAAAAGCCTTTCAATGTGAAATGCTGCATCTTTTTGAGTCATTTTCTTTCCCTCACAGACTTTATTATATTTTTTAATTAAGTCTTCAAAAGAAAAGCGCCTGGTATGTCAACAATAGCAGTTACAATAAAAACGTAACTTCTAATGCACTACAATATACCCTCAACAAATTTTGTTTTATGTGAAAGGTTTATTTATTATTTTAATTAACATCTTTTTTATTATATTCGACACATACTCAAAAATTCCTTCTAATTTGTGAAAAATTTTTAGAAAATCCTCAAGTCAGCTCTTCCAGCAGCCCCATAAATTTTTACAATTACAACTTCTAAATTCTCTTTTTTCCTCTCAGAAAGCCACAGCCTTGCATATCTATTTCCAAATTCAACAAAATCAGAAAAATTGACTTCGCCTCTTAGCCTTTTTATTCCAATTCTTAACATATCCCTTATCATTTCTAAATCCTCTGGTAGCGTTACATTGTAAACTTTTTCTAACATTTTTTCATATTCCTTCAAAAGAGCTTCAGTATCTTTAAGGTTTTTTATGAATCCCATGTAATAGTCCAGCCACAAATCTCCTGTACTTTTTTCTCTCCTGTGCACATTATCTTTCAAAATCTCTGAATAATATCTAAAGGTAGGTGTTCCTAAAAATACATGCTTAATTGTCATTGAAAAGAGGTCATTTCCAAATAATTTTCTTACCTCTAGCACTTCATGCCTTTCTCCAGAAAGTGCAATCCACTTTTCCTCCCAATTTCCATTCCCTTCTGCAATTTCCATATTTGTAAGTATCAAAGGATCTAAAAAGCTGTAAAGTGCTTCTGCTCCATCGTCTCCCCATGAGGTTACTAAAAAACCTTTTACCCCTTCTTCTTTCGCAGGTTTCAAAAAGTTAGTTATATTAGTTATGGCTATGTCAAAACTTGGATAAAATCTTCCCCAGTTAGAAAAACCGGGACATACTATTTGCTTTTCCTTCCTTTTCCCAAAAAGATTTATTTTTTCACGGAAGTGCTTCTCAGAAAGGTTTGTATAATCCCAGTTAGCAATAATTACATCATCCCATATTTCACTTTCAAGCACTACTTTCCACTTTTCTCTTTCATCAGGTCTTAGATACATCCCTGTCAGCATATCTCCCCAAACTATAGGGGTTTTGCCTTTATCCCTTACTATATTTATTAAATTTCTGTGATGAAGTTCAAAAAGCTCTGGCCCCTTGAAAGTATTTGTTTTGTCAAGACTTTTACCCCTACCTAAAGCCCATGTCTCATCTCCTCCAATGTGAATGTGCTCTGATGGGAAAAATTCTACAACTTCTCTTAAAAGGTCATATGTAAACTCCCTCGCCTCTTCATCAAAAACGTTAATGGTACCTTCCTGGGGTCTGTGCCATTCACTAAACCTTGTAAATTCGGGAAGAGATAATATATTTTCCATATGGCCGCAAAGCTCAAGAGAAGGAAAAACTTCTATGCCTAAATTCTCCCCATAAGATATTATTTCTTCCAATTCTTCTCTTGACAATCTACCTCTTAATTTTCCAATCTGAGGGTATTTCTGCCATGGAAAAAGGTCTTCGAAATAAATGCCAAAATAGTTGTATTTCAGTAAAAACAACCATCTTAAAATCTTTTTAAAAGTATCTAAATTGGGCACTCCACCTCTAGCAATATCCAAATGATACCCTCTAAATGGAAAATGAAACTCCTCTTCTATCTCTACTTCTGGAAGGCGCTTTTTTGTCTGCATCACAATCTGTATAATTGTAGCATAGGAGACTTTCTCCTCCCCCCAAATCTCTACCTCTCTTTCTTTTATTTTTACACCAGTACCTTCTCTATCTATCTTCTTAATAACCCAACTACCTTGAGGTATGTTAAACTCTTTTCTAAAAAATTCAGGTAAGTTATTAAAACCATCAAATGAAAACCAATTGCCATTAAAAACAAATCTTTTAGGTTCTGGAACAATAAATACTTTATCCCGCATAAACGTACCCCCTAATAATTTTTGTCCTTAATAAATTCTCTACATTTTTGAAAAATCCTTCTAGAGGGAGAAGATTTTTAAAAAACTTTAAAAGTGCAGAGAAAATCCCTGCACTTTTTAATGAAGAACGAGGTAAGGACAAGCTTTTAATTTTTAAATAAGTTCTTTACAAACTCCAATCCTTTTACTGCTGCAGTTTCACTATCTGGCAGTGGAAGATACTCAAAAGCTATTACACCATTGTAATTAATACTTTCCAGTGCATTTTTTACTTCTACAAAATTTATATGTCCACTTCCCGGATATTTCCTATTGCTATCTGCAAAATGAATATGTCCCAATTTATCTCCGGCTAACATGACTGCTTTGTGAAAATTTTCTTCTTCAATGTTCATATGAAAAGTATCCAGATGTATTTTTAAATACTTGGATGAAAGTTTTTCTATCAATTCGAGTGCTTCTTTTGTGGTATTGATAAAATTGGTTTCATATCTGTTAATTGGTTCAATAAGTAACTCCACTTCTTCTTTTTCGGCTTTTTCTAGTACTTTAGCAAAACATTCAAGAGCATAATTTTCGTACCGTTCTTTTTCCCCTTCTGGCAGTTTCCCTCTTATTGAACCTATTATAACTTTTGCGTTAAAAATTTTAGCTGTATCTATGAATTCTTTCACACGTTCTATAGCTTTTTCCCTTACACACTCATCAGAATGAGTAAAACTTAGTCCTTCCTTTACAAAAGCAAGCCCCGTACCAAAAGTAGAAATTGATATTTTTTCTCTTTTGAGTATCTCTAAAACACTTCCTATATCGAGTAATTTGGGATTTTCTACATGGATTTCAACTGCATCGTATCCTATCTCTTTTGCCTTTTTTATACTTCCTTCTATATCCCCTCTCAAAACTGCCGGAAATTTCTCTGGCACTTCTTTACCAATAGCAATACTAATTTTCATTTAAAAAACACCGCCTATCTCTCTACCTTCACTGCTCTTTTTTCTTCTGAAGATTTCTTTGCCGCAAGACCTATAAGAACAGGTTCCAGACCATCTATACCAGTTACAGGTGTTTCTTTATCATTAATGATAGCATCTATAAAAGCTTTAATTTCTTCTATGTAAGCTTCCTTATATCTTTCTATGAAAAAGTATTTAGGCTTATCACTTAAAATTCCACCATCACCGCTATAAACCACATTTGTATTCAGTTCATTGCCCACGGAAAGACTACCTTTAGATCCAAAGACTTCTATTCTCTGATCATATCCGTATACTGATTTTCTGCTATTATCTATTACCCCTAATACTCCATTTTTGAATTTTAGAGTTACTATAGCTGTATCTACATCTCCCACTTCACCAATTTTTGGATCAACAAGTACATTAGCTACTGCAAATACTTCTTCCACTTCAGATCCTGTTAGATATCTCGCCATGTCAAAATCGTGTATTGTCATATCGAGAAAAATTCCGCCTGAAACTTTTATATAATCAATAGGTGGAGGTTCAGGATCCCGAGAGGTTATTTTAAGTATATGCATTTCGCCAATTTTCCCTTCTAATATCATTTGTTTCATTTTCCTAAAATGAGGATCAAATCTTCTCTGAAAACCTATCTGTAACTTTACTCCAGCTTTTTCTACCTCAGATAAGGCTTGCTTTATTTTCTCCACATTAAAATCAATAGGTTTTTCACAAAATATATGCTTTCCTTCTTGTGCTGCTTCAATAATAAATTGACTATGAGTATCAGTAGAAGAACATATCAAAACAGCGTCTATTTCTTTATTTTCTAAAACTGCTCTATGGTCTTTATACACTCTACTTACCCCAATACTGTTTGCCCAATCCAAAATTTTATCAGCAAAAATATCGGCAATAGAAATAATTTCTACTTCTTCACTAAAATATCTTTTTATGTTTTCCGCATGCATTTTGCCTATTCGTCCTGCACCTATTATTCCAACCTTTAATTTGCTTTTCATAAAATTTGCCTCCTAACGCAAATTTGTATTCCAAAATCTGCTCCTCCTGGCAGTTTATCTTTCTGTATACCAGATACCAGGAGGAGCAGATACTACCTATTTGTTAATACTTATCATAGTTTATGGAACACGCCAATCATGGGCAATTCATAAACTGACTTCCATCCCGGGCTCAAAGGTTCCTTCAAGAAAGGCTCCATTTCTTTTTCTGTCCTTAAAGTCACCTTTTCTACTGGTGGTACAGTACCAGGTGGAAATGCTTCTAAAATCTGATCAATTACAAGAGTTAAATATTTCAATATTGCAGCAATAGGCCTTTTAGCTTTCCTTGGATCAGCTAAACTAGGTTTTCCAACCACTCCTTGAGGAGTAGCTGCCCTTTCTATAGCCATGTGTCCTTCTCCTTCAGACCATCGGCTCGGCCTACGGAAAGGATCTACTGATTTATCAAAATGCCCATCTGGTAAAAAGCTTTCTCCTTCTGCATCTTCAACAACACTCATATCTATCATTTCTGGAAAGAGTAATAGCGCTACAGACGTTTCAGCTTCATCAGCATGTACAAAATGTGTTTCCAAACTATCTGGCCTATCTGTTGGATAGAAGAATTCTCTTACAGCTCTATGCCAATCTATTACTCTGTAAATACCTGGCAACTGGAATCTTTTCATAAACTCTTGTATGGCTGATTCCAACATCCATAAATGACCATGATTATTTACTAAGATAATTTTCCTAAACCCGTCATTCCATAACCCTAACATTGTGTAAATAATAGTTTCTTCTACAACTTCTTTAGGCATTACTATAGTTCCTGGCATTCCCAGGTGATGATATGGATGGCCTCCATAGTTAAGAGGCGGTAAAGCAAGACTTACTTCTCTTCCTTGTTTAGCGGTATAACGGCGTACACCTTCTAAAATCTGAGTAACCATAAACGTATCTAATCCGCTATTTGCATGCATACCATGGTTTTCCGTACAACCTATTGGCACAAGCACAATATCATTTTTCTTTCTTTTCTCAATTACTTTTACGCGCGGGGTAGTTTGTATATAACACCCTGGCTTGCCCAATTCAGAAGGTGAAGGAATTTCATATTCCTTTAAAATTTGATCTATCTCTTCCTCTGATGCATCCCAAATTTGTTTTTTCAGTCTGCCAACTTCATTATCTTCAAAAATTATCGCAGGGTTATCAGTCAACAACCATTTTTTGTCCTTTGGCTTTTCCATTTTCTTTTCTCCTTTCTTTTATTTTTAGTCCATTACACAAGTAACCTTTGCATCTGTTTTATCTGTTTGTAATCTAATAATATACTCAGGAACCTCTTCTAATTTAATTGTCCTTGTGATTATCGGTGTCATATCCATTCCAGCAGCCATGCTTTCGATTACTCTTGGGAAAGTACCATGTCCAGAATGTCCTTGTGAACCAATTATCTTAGCTCGTTTCACCTGCAAAACTTCTCCTGTTACTGGAATCTTTGCATCAGCTCTTGCAACTATTACTACCGTAGCTCCTATTGTCCTACCTTCCCATATAGTTTTTTCAATCTGTGGATATACAATATGTGGGAGTCCTGTTGCTTCTAAGTATAGGTTAGCACCATACCCATTAGTAAGTCTCAACACTTCTTCAGTAAAATCTACCTTTGTAGGATCAATCACATAATCTGCACCTAATTTCTTCCCAAGTTCAGCTCTTGCAGGAGAGGGTTCAGAAAGAATTACTTTTGCTGCACCATTCCTTTTCATTATAGCTACTGCTGCAAGACCTATAGGACCTCCACCGCATATAACTACACTGTCACCTGGCCTTACTCCACCTCCTATTTCCATGACTGCATGATAAGCCACAGAAGTAGGTTCTACTAGACTACCTGCAAGAAACATTTTTTCTTCTCCATAACGTTCTCTCAAAGCTTCAATGTTCCATACATACTTAGCTGGAAGAACAATATATTTAGCAAAAGCTCCATTTACATTAAATCCTATTTCGTTTAGCCTCTCACATTGGTTAGGATATCCAATAGCACAGGCATAGCACTCGCCACACCATAACATCTCTTCAGCACATACTGGTTCTCCACCTTTAAAAGGTTTATTCGTTTTTCTATCTATTGCTCCTGGTCCTGCTTCTACAACAACTCCAGAAAATTCATGTCCTAAAATAACTGGAAAACCTGTCAATCCTGGGTAAAGTATATACCCTTCTTCATCAGTTTGAGCCATATGAACGTCACTTCCACAAATACCACACGCTTTTACTTCAATTAAAACTTCTCCTGGACCAGGTTTAGGAACATCATATTCCCTGATTTCTAATCTAGGATTCCTCCATACTTTGCTTCCTAGATAGGTCTGCTTTCCTTCAATGTCTTTGGGTCCAAGTTCAAAACCTGGTCTTGGATCCCAATCTGCAACTAAAGTAACTCCTTTCATTTTTGCCATAAATAATTCCTCCTTCAAATTTTTTGTAAATTTTTAAATATTATCATTTTGTTTTTGTTTCCATTCTTCTTCTTAATACGTCTAAATAAACCGCACCAATTATTACAGAACCAATAATCACTGTTTGCCACTCTGGCGAAACGCTTAGGAGGTTAAGTCCGTTTCTTATGACTGCCATGATTATTGCACCAACAAGAGTTCCCCAAACTGTTCCAACACCTCCCATGAAACTTGCTCCTCCTATAATAACAGCTGCTATAGCATCTAATTCATATCCTAAACCAGCTAAAGGATAAGCTGCATTAACTCTTCCTACCAGTACTAATCCACCCACTGCAGCCATTAATCCACTCAAGGTATATACTATCACCAATACTTTCTCTACGTTAATTCCTGAAAGTCTTGCCGCTTCTATATTCCCTCCAATAGCATAGATATACCTTCCTGTAGGGGTCCTAGTTAGAAATATATGGTAAATTATATAAACACCTATCACTACCAAGAAACTTATAGGCACCACTCCTATGCTACCCGCCCCAATAAATTGGACAACAGGAGGAAACCCTGAAATAGGAGTAGCTTTTGTAAGAATCAACGCAAGTCCTCTAGCTATATTCATCATACCTAATGTAGATATAAATGGATGTGGAAGATGAAGTTTTGTCAACATAATTCCGTTCAAAAATCCAAGGAAAGCTCCCACTCCAAGTCCTACTATCATTCCTAAAAGTGGATTTATCCCCATATTCTTTATCAATATTGCCATTACCACTGAAGACAGCGCCAAAACGGAACCTACAGAAAGATCTATACCTGCCGTTAAAATAGTAAGGAGCATTCCTACTGCAATTAGACTATTGATCGCAGACTGTCTGGCTATATTCATTAAATTTTCCACTTCGAGAAAATAGGGTGATAATATTGCTAAAATCGCACTTAAAACAATTAATGCTATTAACACGCCTGCTGAAGATAAAATATTTTTCACCTTACCCCAATTAATTTTGGCTGCTTCTTGCGTATTTTTCGCCTTTTCCAGCACCTTTGGCTCCTCCTTTACCCTGCAGCTGTAGCAGCTTTCATTATTTTTTCTTGGTCAGCATCTTCACGACTGAATTCAGCAGTCACCCTTCCTTCATGGATGACAATTATCCTATCACTCATCCCTAATATTTCTGGTAATTCTGATGAAATCATAATCACACTAGCTCCATTTTTAACTAATTCGTTCATTATATTGTAAATCTCTACCTTTGCACCTACATCAATCCCTCTCGTAGGTTCGTCAAAAATAAATATCCTAGCTTTTTGAGTTAGCCATTTTGCTATCACTACTTTTTGCTGGTTGCCTCCACTTAATTCTTTAACTACTTTTTTAGCAGTAGGTGTTTTTATGTTTAATCTTTTAATCAAATCAAAACTCTCATTAGTCATTTCCCGATAGTTTAACAGTAATCCTTTTTTATATTTGGGTAATGAACTTAAAACTATATTATCTAACACAGTTTGTATAAGAATTAGCCCTTGTGTTTTTCTATCTTCTGGAATTAATACTAGTCCTTCTCTGATTGCGTCCTGAGGTGAAGTTATTTTTCGCTCTTTACCGAATATATAAATCTTCCCACTATCAATAGGGTCGGCCCCAAAAATAGCTCTTACTATTTCTGTTCTACCTGCTCCAACTAATCCTGCTATACCTAATATCTCTCCTGTGTATGCTGTAAAGGAAATATTTTCAAAAAGTCCTTTTCTGGTTAAATTCTCAACACGTAAAGCTTCTTCACCTTTTTTAGTCTCAATTTTGGGATAGTGTTGCTCTAATGTCCTACCTACCATGTATCTTATAAGTTCATCTTTTGTTGTAGTTTTTGGATTTAAAGTTACAATTTTCTCTCCATCTCTCATAACAGTAACTCTATCACAAATTTTAAAGATTTCTTCTAAACGATGAGAAATATAGATCACAGATATACCCTTTTCTTTTAGGCGGAAAATAACCTTAAACAATTCTTCTGTTTCTTTTTCACTTAGAGAGGAAGTTGGTTCATCCATAATTACAATTTTTGCATTTTTGGATAAAACCTTAGCGATTTCTACCATCTGTTGTTGCCCTATTCCTAACTCCTTAATAGGAGTATTTAAATCTAAATCTAACTCCAATTCCTTCAGAATTTTTCTGGCCTCTTCATGTGTTTTCTTCCAATTAATAAATCTTACAAGCTTGGATTGTTTTGTTATTTCATGTCCCAAAAAGATATTCTCTGCAACAGACAAATAGGGTTGTAATGCTAGTTCCTGATAAATAGCAGCAATTCCTAAATTCAAAGCATCTCTAGGATTATTAATAACAACGGGTTTACCTTCTAAAAAAATTTCACCTTCGTCTTTTTGATATACTCCTGTCAAAATCTTAATGAGCGTAGATTTACCTGCACCATTTTCCCCCAATAAACCATGTACTTCACCCTTCATCAAATCAAAATCCACATTTTTCAGCGCTTGTACTCCTGGAAAACTTTTACTAATTCCTTTCATTAACAATATCGTTTTTTCATCCATTGCCTTTTACCTCCATCTTCCCCCAATAAAGCCCTTTCGCTTTATTGGGGGAAGAAATTTTTAAATTCATTTGCCTAGTATCTGGTTGAGTTTTTGTTGTTCTTCTTGTACATTGTCTTTAGTAATGAGGTAGGTACCTGTATCTATCCTTTTTTCTACTGGTTCTCCTTTAACAGCTTTTACTGCAGCTTCTACACCTTTGTACCCAATGTTATATGGGCTCTGAGCAACTGAAGCAGTAAGCTCTCCTGCGGCAATAGATTTCAATGCATCTGGTGAACCGTCAAATCCTACTACAATAATTTTCTTGTTTGCAGCTTGAATTGCTCTTAACGCTCCAAGAGCCATCTCGTCGTTAGTAGCAAATACTCCCTGAACATCTGGGTGAGCCTGAAGTATATTTTCCATAACGCTCATGCCCATTCCTCTCTCACTGTTAGCCGGTTGAATATCTAAAATTTTTAGGCCTTTCTCCTTTAAAACATCTACAGCTCCGTTGGTTCTTTCATCATGTGTTGGATCTCCCATTGCTCCTCTTATGATTACCACTTTACCGCCTGGCCCAAGTTCTTTCACAAGAAATTCTCCTGCTAATTTTCCACCATTATAGTTTCCTGTTCCTACAAAGCTTACTTTACCATCCCAATTTGCATCGGTATCTATCAGCACAACTGGAATTCCAGCAGCTTTAGCTTTCTCAAAAAATGGAATAGCAGATGGTGGCTGTGAAGGTGCCACTGCAAGAGCGGAAACTTTTTTAGTTATTTGGTCTTCAATTAAAGCCAACTGCCCAGAAACATCTGTTTCTGCAGAAGGTCCCAATACTGTTACTTCAACACCTAAATCCTTTCCTGCTGCCTTTGCACCTGCTTCTACAATTTTCCAATAGTCACTATTCAGTGCCTTTACAATAACTGCTATCTTTATTGGCTTTGATTGCTCGCTTGTCTGAGACGTTTTAGTTTCTTGAGATGATTGAGCTGGTTGTTGAGAAGATTTAGTACTACATGCTGTAAAGATGCTTAATACAAATATTACCACCACAAAAAGTGTTAAAAACTTTTTCAAACCGGGCTTCATTTTCCTAATCCCCCTCCATTTTTTCTTTAATTGCATAGATTTTTCTTAAACCACCTTACTAGGTACTATTAAGTTACTTTATCCTCCCCCTTTCTAATTTAAATCTAAAAAACTTACTGTTTGCTGTTAAAATTAATTAGCACTCCACATATTTTTCCAATACTTTCCTCACTGCGCCTGGTCCTTCTATAAGCTCTTTGAAATAGCTCTCTATTCTTTCTCCTAGTCCCACTTCATAAAGATTTACTCCAAAAATGTTTTCATTCGAAAGAATAGGTTTTAAGTTGTCTTGGACAGAATCTACATCTCCCAACTTTATCTTTGAAACATGGGATTTTAAATCTTCAAGCAATGGGTCTGGGCTTAATGTCATTGGATTGCCTTCATCATCTAAACCCATTAAATACCTCAACCATCCTGCTATCACAAGAGGAATGTATTTTAAGTCTGTCACTTTTAAATCTGACCTTTGTTTATAGGATTTTATCGTCTCTCCAAATCTTATTGCCATCTTTTGTGACGTGTCTGTTGCAATCCTCTGCGGCGTATCTGGCATATATGGATTAGGAAATCTCACTTCGATTACTTCCCTTAAGAATTCTTCTGGGTCTAAAACACCTGGATGAACGACTACAGGTAATCCTTCGTCATACCCCACTTTTTCAACAAGTTTCTTAAGGCATGGATCTTTCATTTCGTCTGCTATTGTGTTATAATTTAGTAAACAACCGAAAATCGCTAATGTAGTATGGAGAGGATTTAGACAGGTTGTTACTTTCATCCTCTCTACTTTTTCTACTGTTTCTTTATCTGTAAAAATCACTCCTGCCTCTTCTAAAGGGGGTCTTCCATTAGGAAATTTGTCTTCTATCACTAGGTAGTGTATTTTTTCAGCATTTACAAAAGGCGCTATTACAGTGTTTTTACTGGTTTTAATTATGTCCATCTTTTCTATGCCAAGGTCTTCTAACTTCTTTTTCACCTCTTCTGAAGGCCTTGGCACTATTTTATCTATCATACTAAGCGGGAAAGATACTTTTGTAGAATCTGTTAAGTAATTCAAAAATCCCTCTTCAACAAAACCTTTTTTTATCCATTCTTCTGCGATAGTCTTTATCGAATTGAAAAGTCTTTCTCCATTTCCAGAGAAATTGTCTAAACTCAAAAGAGCAAGAGGGTATTTTCCTGCTTTGTATCTTTCATAGAGTAAAGAAGTTACTTTTGAAATGATGTGTTTAGGTTTATCCAGCCCTCCCTCTATGTCTTCTTTTACATCTTTTATATATTCACCTGAAAAGTCTTTTAAGTTATAAGCTTTTTCTGTTATTGTAAAACTTGCTATCTGCAGTGATGGATTAGAGAAGATGTTTTTCAATCTTTCCCAATCATTATGGGATGGATCAGCTATTATTTTATCGCTTATACTACCTATGACTTCTATTTCAAGTGTTCCATCTATGTTCATGACTACTAGCATACTTAAATTGTCATAAGGAACATATATTTTTTCAATTATTTCATAATCATATGACTCCACTGCGATAATTCCTTTATCAATAAGTCCTTTATCTAAAAGATTCTGTTGTAGAAGTGCTATAAATCCTCTAAAAATGTTCCCTGCTCCAAAATGTAGCCAAATTGGACTTTCTTTGGTTCTTTTTGAAATCTCCTCAACATCGTAGTTGGGAAGTTTTATGCCCCGATTCCGCCATTTTTCAACATCTTTTATACCTTCCCTTGTCAGTAGCATATCCCTTCTCCCTTTCTTGACTTGCTTTGTAATATTACATTATTTGCATTATATGTTCCACCTTACTTTGTGGATTATCTTGTGTTTAATAATATATATTCTACACAAATCCAAAAAATCCTTCTTGATTTTTAAATTTTTTTATTGAATTTTTGTTGAAAGAAAATGGGAGGACAAAAAACTCCCATCAATTCAACATTTAATCGATTGGCTCCCATTCTGTATGGAAAATTCCTTCTTTATCTATTCTTCTATAGGTGTGGGCTCCAAAGAAATCTCTTTGCGCCTGTATCAGGTTTGCAGGTAGGTTACCTTCAACCATGCTTAAGAAATAGTCAAGTGAAGAACTAAGTACTAGAGTTGGGATATAAAATTCTTTTGCTAAGTTAGTCACATATCTTATTGAATCCAACTTATCCATGAGGAATGAAATAGATTTATCGCTGTCTAACAAGTTCACATTTTCTTTGTTTTCATTTAATATTTCTCTCAAAAAGTCTAAAATCTTTGCCCTTATAATACAGCCGCCCTTCCATATGCGCAATACCTCTGAAAGGTCAATATTGTACTCAAAAGTTTTTGAGGCCTCATGTATAAGCCACAATCCCTGCGAAAAGGAAGTGAATACGCTAAACAAAAGGGCATTTTCTAAGTCTTTTATCACTTTTTCTTTATCCAATTTTACATCAGGATATGTTTTTTTAACTTTCCCTGAAAGTTTTACTCTATCTTCTTTAAAGAATGACAAACTCCTTGCCTCCACAGCAAGGCTCAGTGAGGGAGTTGGTATTCCTAAATCCAGTGCAGTCTGAGAAGTCCATTTTCCTGTACCTTTTTGTTCTGCTTCATCCAATATCAAATCTACAAGATGTTTTCCTGTCTCTTCATCTTTATACCTCATAATTTTGTAGGAAATCTCCATTAGGAAAGAGTTCAATTCCCCATTGTTCCATCTTTCAAATACATCTCCTATCTCTTCAGGAGAAAGCTTTAAAATTTTTCTCATTATATCGTAAACTTCAGATATTGCCTGCATTATGGCATACTCTATTCCATTGTGAACCATTTTAACAAAATGTCCTGCTGAGTCATTTCCTACATATGTACAGCAAGGACCTGATTCTGTCTGTGCTGCAATCTTTAAAAGAACATCTTTTACCATTTCATAAGCTTCATAACTTCCACCAGGCATTAATGAAGGCCCGTGCAATGCTCCTGCCTCTCCTCCCGATACTCCCATTCCTAAATAGAGTATGCCTTTTTCTTTTAATTCTTTTATACGCCTTGAAGTATCTTTAAAATAGGAATTGCCCCCATCAATGATAAGGTCACCTTTTTCAAGATAGGGCAGAAGCTCCTGTATAACATCATCTACAGGCTTCCCTGCCTTTACCATAAGTATAATTTTTCTAGGTTTTTTTAAAGATTCAACAAAAGATTTTATATCGTGATACCCCTCTATTTTTTCATTTTTTACTCTTTCTTCTAAGAATTCTTTTGTCTTTTCTGAAGTTCTGTTAAATACAGATACGGAATAACCCTTCCTAGCAATGTTTAAAGCTAAATTTTGACCCATAACTGCTAAGCCAATCAGCCCTATTTCATTCATTTTTAATACCTCCTGTTTTATAATTTGCTGTGAGCTTCGAATAGGCTTTTGAGCTCTCGAGATAATTTTTTGAAAAATTGAAATTTCTTTTCATAATAATTGACCTCTTTTTCGTCTGGCATATAAACATTTTCTACACTAACCATTTCCTTCGTAGCTTCAGATAAATCTTTGTATCTTCCAAGAACATAGTATCCTAGAATAGCGGAGCCAACAAGAGCAGGTTCTTCTACTTTAGAGACTTTAATAGGCAGCCCCAGTGTCGATGCAAAAATTTCCATCCAGAATGGTGAATTTGTCGCTCCTCCTCCTGCCCTAATTTCTCTTATCTTTATATTATTGTCCTTCAACGCCTCATAAATCATGCGCAGGGAAAAGGCTACTCCTTCCATAGCCGCTCTTATCATATGACCCTTTGTGTGAATATTCTTTAATCCAAAAAACACTCCTGATGCAATATTTCCTATTTCTTTGTCCCTCTCACCTGTCAAGTAGGGCAGGAAAAAGAGATTTGAAGAATCTTCTTTTGAAGCCTCATGAGTTAATTCTTCATAGGGCATGTTAAAAATATTGTCTCTAAGCCATTTTAGTACAACTCCTGCATTGTTTATAGCAGCCCCAATGAACCATTTACCCGAAGATAAATAATAAGTTTGAAGCCTCATAGCCTCTTCTTTGTCAAAAACAGGTTCAGGATAGGCTACTCTGAACATTCCAGTAGTCCCTATGTTTATCGCACCAACTTCTTCCTCAAAAGCCCCAATTCCTATTCCCACCGCTCCTCCATCGTAAACTCCTGTAAGTACTTTCACATCTTTTGTTAGTCCCAAAAGCTTTTTAGATTGTTCGGGCAAATCGGCCAAAATTTTATCTGAAGGCATGATGGGAGGAAGTTTTTCTTTAGAAACCCCTAAAATATCAAGTACATAGTCATCCCATTCAAGTGTATTTACATTCATATAAGCAGTTGCAGAAGAAAGGCTGGGCTCTGTAAAAGGTTCTCCTAAAAGTTTTAAAAGTATAAAATCTTTAGAGCTCAAGAAAAACCTTGTTTTATTAAATATATCACTTCTTTTCTTTTTTAACCAGTAAATTTTAAACAAAGGCGCATGAAAAGTTGGAGTAAAGCCTGTCCTTCTGTAAACCTCCTTTACATCAATTTTTTTTAAAAGTTCCTCATAGGTTTCTCTCGCCCTCAAATCCAGAAGTGTCATAATGCCCATCAAAGGATTTAATTTGTCATCTATGGGAATTAAGCCAAACATATAAGAAGAAGGAACGATTAAGGAAATCCTATCTTCAAAGCCTTTTGCCGCCTCCCTTGCTGCTTCTACAAAAACGTTAAAAAGGATATCTGGGTCGTGCTCTGCTTTTCCTTCGTTGTCTCTTTCAATAGGCGTTTCCTTCCTGTACAAGCTTAAAATATTCCCTTTTTCGTCCACTACACCCGCTTTTAAGTTTGTCGTCCCTATGTCAACAGAAAGAATCAAATCTTTTTCCATTTCTCCCCCTCCAGCACCTCTTTATTTACAACCCCATCGGGTATTTCGCCTCGTAGAACTTTTTCTGCATCTGAAACAACTTTATCTCCCATGCCTTTTAAACACTCGTATGTGTAGGCAGAAGTGTGAGGGGTTATCACAACATTGTCAAATTTAAGGAGTGGATGATTTTCATCAATAGGTTCTCCTTCTACCACGTCAAGTCCAACCCCGGCTACTTTCCCTTCCCTTAAGGCTTTTATAAGAGCCTCTGTATCTATAAGTTCTCCTCTTGCAGTGTTAACAATAAATACATTATTTTTCATCATAGAAAATTCTTTATAAGACAGCATGTGATAATTTCTCTCATTTAATGAAGCATTAAGAGAAATTATGTCTGATGACCTTAATAACTCCTCTAAAGACACAGGACGAGCTTCTCTCTTTATTATTTCTTCTTTTGAAAGATTTGGATCATAGGCAATAACTTCCGCCCCAAAGCCGTATTTTAATATCTCAGCAACTCTACTTCCAATATTGCCTATACCTATTATCCCAGCAGTCTTGCCCTTTATCTCATATCCTATGAAATTCGCTCTTTCATACCATTTCCCTTCTTTTACTTTTATTGAAGCTTCTCTTACTTTTCTCATCACATCTAAAAGGAGTGCAACTGCATTTTCTGCCACAGCTTCTCTTTCAACTATTCCTTCAACTATGGTGACTATAGTGCCTTTTTTTGTCGCACTTTCTATATCTATAGCATCATAACCTATGCCGTGGCGAGCAATTAAAAGAGTTTCATCCTTGTACTCAAAAAACTCCCTATCATAATAGGGCTTTACACTGGCAATTATTATAGAATAGCCCATTAATTTTTCTGCCAGAGCCTTCCCTCTCATGTCATGAGGAAGCTCAAACCTGTCTACCTGCCCTAATGCTTTTAATCTTTCAATGTGTTCAGGAAAGTGCTTCCCGAAACTGCTAGAATTCACAATTGCAATTTTTACACCCATTTCAACCGCCCTTTCTTTATTTACTGAATATCTCTTTAAAGTGATTTTCAATATTTTTTCTGACAAATTCGTAATGCTCCTCTTCGTACTTATTTAAAACTTCAAAAATTTGTTTTTTCCTTTCTTCCAGTAAAACTCCATAAGAGATGTGGAAAAGCTGCTTAATTTCCGGCTTTGAAACAATCTGAGAGTCTTCCAAGTTTATATTTTCAGGAAAGTCCTTCTTATCAATCAGCACTTTGTAGGCTTTTTTACTTTCTTCAAGGTTATAAAGGGCAATCTGGTAAAGTTCTTTAAAAAGCTCTTTGTCTTTTTCAAAAATCAAATTAACTGCCTGAAGCCAGCTCGTGCCAGAAGTTTTTATGTGAAATTCCCCTTCGGTGATTTCGCTGAATACTTTGTAAATGCTAAATTTATCACTTCCAGAATGAAGACTCAATTTGTATCCTCCAAATTCTCTGGAGAGAAATTGATGTTTCTTCAATTCTACAGCAAATTTATCCACATCGCCTATATAATCTATGGCCTTTTGAAATTCCCCAGGAAATTTAGGGGCCAAACTCCAGAAATCTATCCCTTTCTCATGCAGATATTCAGCGACAAATATGTGATCTTCTACTGTTGTGTCTTTGTCTCCTTCGTCAATTGAAATCTCTAGGTCAAAATTTTTTACTTTATCCTTCAGAATACCATACACTTTTTCTACGAAGTCCATGGCTTTTTCATAAGTGAGAGCAGATTTATACAATTCCTCTTCTGAAACTGTAAAAGCTTCTTCTGTGGGCATCACAAATTTTTTGCCTTTAAATCTTTCAATTATCCTCTTGCTTGTAATATTTAACTTCTCCGCTTTTTCTTTTAACTGGGATTCTGTATAGTCTGATAGTTTCACCAGCATATCACTTAAATCAAGAGTATACATGGTATAGCCTGCATCAATCGCCTCCATCAAATAATTTTCATCTTTTATGTGGTCAGCGTCTGCACCAAATTTCCCTGTATATCCTTCTTCCAGCACACCCAAAATCGCTTTTAAAATAGCCTCTTTGAAACTCCGATGGGTTTTCATAAGCTCTCTGGGAGATTGCTGAGCTAAAACAGGGAAGACATCGTAATTCTCTACTGCTCTAATATGAGCAGCAGTAACAAGCCCTAACCTATCGCCCATTCCAAAGGAGACTTTTTTATTACATGGAGATGGCGCAATACTAAACTTGTCTTTTAAAATTACAAAATTTTCATAAGTCAGTGGGTAAAGATTTAAATAATAGCCTATTTCTTTTAAATATTTCCTTTCGGTGAAATAGGGAGAAGAAAGTGTAAAATCCCCTTGTGTTAAAAGGCCAATGCTCTTTTCATTTGCCTTTTTTACAACAAAAATATAAATGTCTTCTGAAAACTTTCTAAATGATTTTTCGTAAAAATAAAAACCTTCTCGTGAAAGATACTCAGCTACCTTGTTAATCATCTCCATCTTCCTTTCAAACATAATTACACTATTTCAATCTTCACATACTCTGTTAGCTGCTTCACTATTTCTCTGTTTTCCTCCCCTGCAGTTATTATCTTCTCAATATCGTTAAAGGTAGCAAAGGACACCATAGCAACTTTTCCAAATTTACTACTATCGGCAACCACAATCACTCTGCTGGCAGACCTTATCATGGCCTTTTTAGCTTCGGCTTCAAAAATATCCGAAGTGGTAAGCCCTTTTTCTACAGATATGCCGCCAGTTCCTAAAAACAATATATCTATGTTGTACTTGCCTATGCAGTTTACAGTTTCGAAACCTACCATAGACTGATTGTCATGTTTTAATTTGCCACCAGTGATAAAAAGGTTAATGTCTGGATTGGTAGAGAGTTCTGTAGCAACATTTAAAGCATTTGTGATAACTGTTATGCCTTTTAAACTCTTTATGGCCTTAGCTATATGATAGGTGGTAGATCCTGCATCTAAGAATATGACATTTCCCTCTTTAATCTCTGTTACAGCTTTTGCAGCAATTCTCTGCTTTTCCTCTATGTGCTCTTTAAACCTTTTGACAAGGGGAGGAACTACTATATTTTCTTTCAATACTGCTCCTCCGTAATTTCTCTCAATAAGCCCCTGTCTCTCAAGTTCCTCTAAATCCCTTCTTATTGTTTCGTCTGAGACTTTGAATATTTCACACAGTTCTGAAACCTTGACAGCTTTTTTCTTTAAGATGATTTCCTTAATTTTTTCCCTCCTCGTTGAAACAAGCATCTACACCCTCTCCTATGCTATAAGATGTTAAAATCCTAACATTATTTGTGGATTTTTATTGCTTTCATTATATTAATTCTACACAAATCCAAAAAATCCTCTTTTATTTCTAAATTTTTTATTGGCTTTTATGGAATTTTTGGAGTTAAAAAAGGAATCCCAAAAGGGACCCCCAAAGATTATCTTTTATTCAGAATATCCTTGTTAACCAATGTGCGAGGAACTCTTCCTTCTATCACGTCAATTATATTCTGAGCGACAAGCACTGACATGTCTCTTCTGGCTTCTTCTGTTGCACTTCCTATGTGAGGAAGCATTACAACATTGTCAAGTTCGGCCAGCTCTTTTTCAAATTCTGGTTCTCTTTCATAGACGTCTAAGCCTGCAGCGTAAATCCATTTTTCTTTTAAAGCCTTAACCAGTGCCTTTTCATCTACCACAGGCCCTCTACCTGTGTTTATCAATATTGCAGAATTTTTCATAAGTTTTAGCTCTCTTTCTCCAATTAAATGCCTTGTCTCAGGTGTTAAAGGAAGGTGTATTGAGACAAAATCGGATTCTTTCAAGAGGGTGTCCAAATCAACGTACTTGGCTCCTGTCTCTTTTTCAAATTCGGGTTTTGGAGTTCTGGCATTATATAAAATCTTCATCTCAAAGCCTTTTGCCATTTTAGCAAAAGCTTGTCCTATTCTCCCCGCGCCTATAACTCCTAACGTTTTCCCGGTTACACCTTTTCCTAAGAAAAGCATTGGCGCCCAGCCCTGAAATTTACCTGCCCTCATGAATTTATCCGCTTCTACCACTCTTCTCGCTGCAGCAAATAAAAGAGCCCAAGCTAGTTCTGCAGTGGCATTTGTCAAGACATCGGGCGTATTTGTTATGTAAACTCCCCTTTTTGTAGCTTCTTCTAGATCTATATTGTCAAAGCCCACAGCATAATTTGCGACAATCTTTACATTTTTGGCAGCTTCAAAAAACTCTTTATCCACCTTGTCAGTAAGCTGTGTAACTACTCCTTCCTTGTCTTTTATTTTTTCCAAAAGCTCCTCTTTGGTAAGCATTCTGTCATATGGGCTCACCTCCACTTCGCAATACTTCCTTAAAAGTTCCAGTCCCTCCTCTGGAATAGCTCTTGTCACAAAAACTTTAAACATACTTGCTATCACTCCTCCACTTAAAGTTTATTTATCAACACCAAAAATATTGGTATTGTTAAAAACGAAAGCAGGTTTGCAATGAAGACTACTGTAGAAGCAAAGCCGTTCCTTTCACTCATCTGCCTTGCGACAATTGCCACAGTAATCATTGTGGGCATTGCAGCTTCAAGTACAGCAACTTTCTTGGCAATAACAGGCAGGTTCAGATAATAGACCAATAAAAAAGCGATTAAGGGGGTTAAAATTAGCTTTATCAAAGCAGGAATAAAGAGCAAATAGTTTAAGTCTCCTTTTTCTATGACGTACATATTCATCCCTATAAATAAAAGGGCCATTGGAATTGCTATACTCCCTATCATATAAGCGCTCTTCATTATGACCTCTGGTACATGTATTCGCAGTGATGCTACCATAAAGCTTAAAACTATGGAAATAAAAGAGGGATTTAAAATCTGTTTAAGTCCTTTTACATCAAAAGATTTATCATCAGATAAAACCCAGATGCCTAAAGTCCAGAATAAAGGTGTATGCCCCAAATCGTAGAGGATGACATATGGAAGGCTTATATCCCCAAATAGTGCCATATTTATTGGGAGACCCAAAAATATAGTATTGCTAAAGGAAGAAAGAGCGTACAGAGCATTTTTCTTCTCTTCTGGAACCTTAAGTAGTTTAAAAATAAAAGCAGAAATCAGTAAAGTTAAAACCACAGTAAAAGAGCTCACAAGAGGCAATTTGTAAGAGGCTTTTAATAGCTCTGGAGTGTAATTTACATACATGCTGTAGAATATAAGCAGTGGAGTTGCAACCAAAATGGTTAAATCTGCCAGCATCTTGAAATGTTCTTCTTTTACAAGCTTTATATAAGCTACGTAATAACCGACAGCCATAACGATGAAGATTTCTACGAGGATTTCAGCTATTTTAGATGTGACCATTTTTTCACCTCATCCTGTCAATTTTGATTATACCACAGTTTTAAAATATTTACAAAAAAGGCCCAACTGAACTCTGTAATCTGTATACACTTTTAAATTTTAAAAAATCAATAATTAAAAAAGCCCAACCTAAAAGGTCAGGCAATTCACTCTAAGGATTTTATTTCTTCCTCCAAAGCCTGAATTTTAGCTTTAAGATATTCTAACTGGTTCAAAGCCTCTTCTTTCTGTTTGGTTATACTGCCTTTTTGCGCAGTCTGATTTAATTCTTCTATTTTTTTCTTAATCGCTTCGGTTATTTTTTGTTTATTTTCATCAAAAAATTTGACCGCTTTATTTATGGCATCCTGCATTTCTTTTAAGCTTTTCTCCAATGAGGGCTTTATATTCTCTTTAGCCTTGGGGTAAAACATCATGCCTAAAGCCGCTGCAACAGCCCCCCAGTAAAATTTTCTGGAGGAAAGAAATTTTAAAATAGCCATATTTATCTTTCCTCCTTTCTTTAGCTCATTAATATTTTGCCCCCGTTTTTTGATAAAATTTAATGTGTTATTTGCCAAAAATCATAACTTTTGTTATAGCTTTATACAAGTCCTTTGCATTGTATTTTTCACTAATCTTAGAAAAATATTGCAAAAATTCTCCTATGGTATTCTGCCACAAGGCCACTATCTGGTCTTTTTTGGATGGGTCTTTCTTGTATTCTTTAAAAGAAAGCTCTATAGCGTATTTTAAGGCATCGACTGCCTTCTGAAATTCTTTTTTTATGTCATCCATTAATCTCCCTCCAAAATTTAAAGAAGTATAATCTAAAGACAATATATGAAAAGAAGCTCAATATTGTCACAAAAAAAGAAAAAGGCAGAACATGCCTTTTCACCTATACAACTACATTTATGACACTTCCGCATTTACTGCACCTATTGCCGTCAAGCCCTTTTATTTTTGCATAAAATCCATGCCTTTCAATGAGAAGATTGCTACAATAAGGGCAATAGGTGTTGCTGTCAATTCCTAAAACATTTCCCACATACACAAAATTTAGATATTCCTTTGCAATATCCCTCGCTTTCTCCAGAGTTGATATGGGAGTAGGGGGCTTAGTCAGCTTGTAGTGAGGAAAATATCTGGAAAAATGTAAAGGAATATTTTTATCAATTTGGGAAAGCCATTTAGACAAATTCCTTATCTCCTCTTCACTGTCATTTAAATCCGTCACAATCAAATTCGTAATTTCTACATGACTGTGTTTTGAGGCTTCCTCCACTGTTTTTAGTACAGGATCTAATCTCCCACCTACTATTTTTTTGTAAAAATCTTCTGTAAAAGCTTTTACATCTATATTCATCGCGTCGACATATGGAAGCAAATTTTTTAAAGGTTCAGGGTTTATATATCCATTTGTCACGAGAACTGTCTTCAGCCCTTGCTTTTTCGCCTCTTGCAAGCCTTCATATACGTATTCATACCATATGAGAGGCTCATTATAAGTAAAAGCTATACCTATGTTGTGCCTCTGCCTCTTTGCGTGGAGTATGAGGTCTTGAGGCGAGATAAAGTCCCCCTCCCACTTTTGATGAGCAATTTCCCAATTTTGACAAAACTTGCATTTTAAATTGCAGCCGTAAGTACCTACAGAAAAGATGTAAGTGCCAGGATAAAAATGATAAAGGGGCTTTTTCTCTATAGGGTCCAAGGCAATAGAAGTTATCACTCCGTAATTTTCTGAAAGAAGTCTGCCACCTACGTTTTTTCTAACCCCGCATACTCCATATCGCCCTTCAGGGATATAGCAGTTGTGAGGGCATAGCCGGCACCTAACGGCATTATTTTCTAATTTTTCATAAAACATGGCTTCTTTTAGCATTTAAAACACCCTTTGTTCGTGCCTTTCAACTTCAAACTTCTCAATTGTGTAATCCTCATCGGGCCTAATCCCAGCTTTCCTCAAAGCAATAGAAAGCTGCTCCTCCACAGTGTCCACTCCCTCTATATCAGGCAGTAGAAGTCCTGCTCTAAATCCTTTTCTCACAATAACTCCATATCTTTTGGGGTCAAGCTCATCTTTTGATTTCACAGGCTGTGGAGGCATTAATACATCGACAGAATATTCGATTTCGGGAAGCTCTTCCTCTCTAACCGGGGGAAAACGGGGATCTTCAAAACCTGCACTTATGGCATTTCTTATTATCTCTTCAGCTACGTTTTTCTTCTGCGGAACTACTGTTCCTATACAGCCTCTAAGCTCTCCCTTTTTGTGAAGGGTCACAAAAACTCCCGCTTTTCTTCTGTACATTTCCTCAGGAAGCCCTTCGGGGACAGGCATGGGACGCCTGTATTTCACATAGTATTCAAGGCTTTCCTTAGCAAGTTTCACATAAGGGTCTTCTTCTATTGTAGAAAATCTTTCAAGTAAACTTGTGCCTTTATAGCCTGTTACATCAAATTTTGCAACACCATACCCGACTCCAAAAGGACCTTCGTGGGAAAGAACTTTAGCATTGACTTCATATCCATCCAAGACTCCCAGCATTACGCAGACAGATCTAAAACCACATTCAGCAGCTTCTTCTATCAAATCCTTATCCATTCTTATTACTTCTTCTACTTTCATCTCTGAAAGCAATTGTAAAAGGGTCTTGTCAAAAACTTCTCCTTTTGGAGTGTAACCATTTGGGCTGTTTGGCGTCAGTTTATGGGATAAGTCACCACTTGCTATGAAGACTACCCTTCTATCCGATTTATTTATTGCATCTTTGATTGCAACGCCAAACTCATAAAGCTTTTCAAAAGGCAAAAAGCCATAAGACATGTGGATTAATTTGAAATCAGGGTAATGTTTGGTAACAAAGTATAAAGGTACAATTGTCCCGTGGTCAAGTTTTTTGGGAAGTAGGTATTTCTTTATCAGTTCCTCACTTATTTCTGCTATTGGTATGTTCCTTTTCTTCGTCTCTTCCACTATTTCTCTTGCCAGGTCTAAATCATTTTCAAATTTAAATTTTACCTCTCTTGCGCCAAATTGAGATAAATCTCCTTCTAGATAGGGTAATGTAGTTATTGAAACGGCATCTTTAAATACATAGCCATGGGGTGTTATCACTATCACCGTGTCCGGCCGCTTTTGTTTTATTTCTTGGGAAATATTTTCAAGAGAGTCAATTGTCTTTTGTATTTTTCTTTCTTCTCCGCGCCCTACCTCGTGCACAATTATAGGAGGATGAGGCATAAGGTAACAACCCACCAGTTCTCCCATATTTAACACCTCTTTGATATTCTCTATAATTGATTATACCACAATAATAAAAGCCTCATCCCATTTATTTGAGATGAAGCTTTATAGCTATACAACCTTAATCCCCTTAGTTACAATTTCTTTTACATAAGGATTAGAAACATCAAAATCCACTGTTCTAAAAGGGTGTGGTTCAATACGCATATCAATCTTTCTCCTCAGCCTCATTAGTCTAAACGTATCTTCAATCATATCTCCTGTAAAGTCATCACTAACTATAGCAATATCTATATCACTGTTTTCATCATATTTCCCTCTTGCATAAGAACCAAATAAATAAGCATTTTTGACATTTATTTCTTTTTTCACTAAGTCAATGTATTCTTTTACTAATTTTTGTATCATTTTTCTATCAACATCAGTATCCATTCTCTCAACTCCTTTACGACATTAATAATTGACGCTGTAAATTCAGGAGTACATTTTTTATAAAAAGTTTGCTTATAATCAGGATATCTAGCAGTTATGTTAAAGGTAGTAAGTAAATCAAAATAATCTCTCGTTTGTTCAGTTAAAGAAATCCCAATTTTTTCAGCTATTCTCAATAAATCATGTGTCCTTGGTACATCGGGACCTATATTTTTAACATACAATGCTTTTAGCAATTTTTCAATTACTAAATGCCCCATAAAAAGGCTCCAATGATAATCTTTACTTTCATATAAATGAAGCATAGTATTGTAATCTTTCTCAGCTGTTTCAAGCCAAAATTTTACCAATTCATCTTTTTCCAATTTTGACACACCTCTTTGATATTCTCTATAATTGATTATACCACAATAATAAAAGCCTCATCCCATTTATTTGAGATGAAGCTTTCATATGAGAATAAGAACTTCTTGTAGAGATTTGCTAAAATGTAAATCACTAATCTTTCTTTATGTACTTTTTTACAATCCCTTCAAAGACAATGTCTATAAGATATGCCGTTCCACTTATTAAAATGAGGAAAAAAGTTATTGGTACAACCTGAAGCACAAAGAAAGCAAGTGCTATTATGCCTATTATAAGAATTGTCTGGGGCAAATGTCCTAACCCCAGCACAAAAGATGTCTTCCAAAGCCCTAAAAGATTGCCTTCGTAATACTGCACTGTTAAGAAAGTGTAAATTAAAGTTATTAAAAACATAAGTCCCATTGAGAGAAGAAGCCCGCTTAAAATATAGCCAAAGGAGGAGCGCTGGTGAGTAAAAAACTGTATGTCCACATAGAGTATAAAGAGAGCTAGTGCAGTGATGAAAAAATTTGCTGTCATCCACCAGAAGTGCTTTACAAATCCTCTCCAAAACTCCCTTAAGACGCTTCCTCCCTCATCCTTTCTCAAAAGGCGTATAGAATAAAATAGGGCATCTGTAGAGTGAAAAACAGTGATAACAGGCAGTGAAGCTAAAAGCCACAGGACATTGAGTATTATAAGGTCTGTTACAAAATATGCAAAATCCCAGAATTTAGAATCTCTCATCTGACGTCCCCTTACATCTGTTTTAAAAGTTTTTTATTCACCTTCCCTGTAGGAGTTTTAGGAAGTTCTTTCACAAATTCAAAATATTTTGGGATTTTATAGGAGGCAATTTTGTCCTTTAAGAAAGATTGGAGTTCTCTTCTGTCTGCCTCCGCACCTTCTTTTAATACTATAAAAGCCTTTATTTCTTCACCCTTCAGAGGGTCCCCAACTCCTACTACAGCTGCTTCAAGCACAGCAGGGTGAGTTAAAAGCACTTCCTCAATCTCTCTTGGATATACGTTGAAACCCCCTGTTATTATCATGTCCTTCAGTCTATCTACAATGTAGAAATACCCATCTTCATCTTTTTTAGCAAGGTCTCCTGTGTGTAGCCACCCATTTCTTAAAGTCTTAGCCGTCTCTTCTGGCATATTGTAATAACCCACCATTACATTAGGCCCCTTAAGGACAAGCTCCCCCACTTCTCCTACTGGAAGCTCATTGTCATTTTCATCAACTATTTTTGCTTCAACTCCTGGCAGTGGAAAACCTATGGAACCCGGCTTTCTTAAGGCTTTTGGATCAAGAGGATTTAAAAGGGCAACAGGGGCTGCTTCACTTAATCCATAGCCTTCTACAAGCGGAAAGTTGAATTTTTCTTCAAAACCCCTCTGTACTTCTGCTGCCAGCGGCGCTCCTCCAGATATTGCAAGCCTTAATGCTTTAAATTGTCCTTTTTCTGCCATTCTCATCAATACTGCAAACATAGAGGGAACGCCGCAAAAAACAGTTATGTCTTCCTGTATGAGGGTCTCCAGCGTATCTTTCGGCATAAAAGTTTCTTTAAGAGTTATGGTAGAACCCAGGTAAAGCCCTAAAAGCACATTGACTGTCCAGGAAAAACTGTGGAAAAGAGGAAGCACTGTAAGGAAATTATCATTGGGTCCTAAGTCAATCACTCTCGACACATCATATAGCATTTTTACATCAGAGACAAAATTGTCGTGTGTAAGCATAGCACCTTTTGGCTTGCCTGTAGTTCCAGAAGTGTACAAAAAGGCGCACATTTCACCTGATTCTATATCCACTGGCGCAGGAGACTTCATTTTTAAAATTTCATTGAGAGTGTCCTCATCCATAATCACCACATTTTTTAAATTAAGCCTTGCAAGCTGCGACTTATCCACTTTTTGAGCAATAGCAGGGTGAACAACAAGGACGCTAGTCCCTGACTCCATTATGATGTACCCTATTTCTTCTAAAGTAAGCATCATGTTAAGAGGCACAACAATCGCTCCTGCCTTTGAAGCTCCCATAAATAAAAATATGTATTCGGGACAATTTGGGAAGCTCAAGGCAACTCTATCTCCTTTTTTAACCCCTATTGATTGAAAGTAAGAGGCATATTTGTCAATTAAGGCATCTACTTCTCCATAGGTATAAACTCTGCCTTTAAATTTTATGGCTATGTGACTGTCCGAAACGCCTGACTTTTTATGCACTTCAAAAATTCTCATAAAAATTAATCCTCCTTTAACTTAATATAGCGGCACCAATTATGCCGGCATCATTTCCAAGCTCAGCCTTTCTTATGTCAGCATAGGGAAGTTCTTTAAAGAGTATATTTTCTGCCACTTCTTTTTTGAGAGGCTTTAAGAGGAAATCTCCCGCATTTGCAACCCCGCCACCTAATATTATTACTTCCGGGTCAAACAGGTTTATTATGTTTACAATCCCAACTGCCAAATATTTTACATATTCCTCAAAAATCTTTAGAGCCTCCTCATCATATTGTTTTGCAGCGTCTATCACATTTTTAGCAGTAATGCCCTCAATATCGCCATTTGCAAATTTTAAAATCAGAGTATTGGGATTTCTCTTAGCAGCTTTTTTCCCTTCCCTTATCAATGCAGTAGCAGAGGCATAGGTTTCAAAGCAGCCAATTTTGCCGCAGTTACACCTTATGCCATTATCCCCTATGACCATGTGACCTATCTCCGGAGCAAAGTGATGAGCGCCGCTGTAAATCTTCCCATCCAGTATAAATCCGGAGCCAACTCCTGTCCCTAAAGTGATTGTCACAGAAGACTTTGAACCCCTCCCTGCTCCAAAAGTAGCCTCTGCTAGTGCCGCCACATTTGCATCATTTTCCATATATATCGGCAAATCAATGTATTTTCTTATCTCCTTCGCCAGAGGCACTTTTGTCCAGAACAAATTTACTGCTCTTATCACTATTCCCTTTTCATTGTCCGCAACTCCTGGAACACCAATTCCCATGGATTTTACGTCTTTTACGCTTATTCCCATCCTTTGAAGAAGCTCAAAACTCAGTTCTGCTATGTCTCTTGCAATTGCCTCATATCCTCTCTCAGGCTTGGTAGGCCTGCTACCTGTAGCAATTATCTTGCCATCCTCTTCTACCAAGCCAACTGCTATGTTTGTTCCTCCAAGGTCAACACCTATCCTCATGCTTCTCCTCCCCCGATTCTTTTCCTCTTTTCTTGTAAGTATTGCTTTACTTTATCTACAGAAGTATTTAATACGAGCTCTTCTGGCATATTGATGTCTTCTAAAAGCCTTATCGCCTCGTCAAACCGTCCTACATCGAAGCATATGTGGGCATCACTTCCTACAGCCACTCTAACACCCATTTCCTTAGCTTTTCCGGCTATTATAGGGCATATTTTTTCACTGCCTCTTCTAGAGGTTACAAAAGAGCTGTTGTTTATTTCTATAAACTTGCCGTATTCTTTAGCAGCTTCAAGCACTCTCTCAATATCAATGGGATATATGGGATTGCCCGGATGTCCTATTATGTCCACATAGGGATTTTTTATGGCATTTATTAAAGCTTTAGTATTTCTCTCTACATCCTCACTTGGCTCAAAGCACTCATCGTGAAGGCTTGCAATGACAATATCCAGCTTTTTTAAAATCCTCTCAGGAAGGTCTATCCTCCCTTCCTCGTCCATTATATTGGCTTCCACTCCTTTTAGTATCTCCACCCCCTCTATTTTCTCAGGTATCACCTTTAAGTTCCCAAAGTAGTATATATGCGGACCTCCTGGCATTTCCGGTCCGTGGTCAGTAATGCATATAAGCTGAAGCCCCTTTCTAAAGGCTTCCCTGGCATTTTCTATAATTGTGCTAAATGCGTGCCCACTGGCGATGGTGTGGGTGTGAGTATCTAGCACCAGCCTCAATTTCATCCTCCCCTTCAATTTCCTATTTCCTTTAGAAGTTTTTTATTGAGCTCATGGGCTGCGTTGTAGCCCATCTGTTTCTGCCTATGGTTCATTGCAGCAACCTCTACAATAATTGCCAGGTTTCTTCCAGGTCGAACAGGGATGGTGAGCTTGGGAACTTCCACGTCAAGGAATTTTATATACTCGTCCTCAAGCCCCAACCTGTCATAGTACTTGTCCTCATCCCACTCCTCCAGCTGAATTACCAAGTCTATGCTCATGCTGTTTCTCACAGAACCTACGCCGTATAAAGTTTTAACGTCCAAAATTCCTATCCCTCTTATTTCAATAAAATGCCTTATTATCTCAGGAGCACTGCCCTGAAGCTTGTCTTCACCTATTTTACGTATCTCCACGGCATCATCTGCCACCAGCCTGTGCCCTCTTTTCACAAGCTCCAGAGCTGTCTCGCTCTTACCTATGCCACTTTCCCCTAAAAGCAGTACTCCTATCCCGTAGACATCCACCAGGTTTCCGTGAATGGTGATTTGAGGTGCTAGCTTCTCATCAAGATAGTTTATAAGCCTGTTTATAAACTTGGTGGAAGCCTCCTTTGTCCTTAGAAGGTATCTGTCGTGCTTTTTTGCAGCTTCTATTATCTCCTGCCTTATATTTAAATCCCTCGTCACAATAAGACAAGGAATGGGATATGCGAAGAATTTGTCTGCCCTTTCTGCTAAAACCTCATCCGGAAGTTGCTCTACAAAAGTAGTTTCCACTTTTCCCATTATCTGCACTCTCTCGTAGGCAAAGTGCTCGTAAAAGCCAGCAAACTGAAGTCCTGGCCTGTTGACATCGCTTGTAGTTATGTCTATCTTGTTATTTTCTGCTTCTACAATCACTTCCAAGTTCAAATCCTTTATCAAAGTTTCTACAGAGACCTTTTCCACATTTTCACCTCCGCCCTAAAAGCCCCGCATTTAATTCAATTATATTATTTATTGGAAAGTAAGTAAACCTGGTTTATAATATTTTCTAGAGGAAAAAATGGGGTGAAAAAATGCTCAGACAAAAACTTGTAGAAATTCTAAAGCAAAACAGAGAAGACTTCATCTCAGGTCAAAAGCTTTCTGAGATTATGAAAGTCTCAAGGACGGCTATCTGGAAGCAAATAAAAGAGCTTGAAAAGCTGGGATACAAAATACAGGCTCATCGCAAACTGGGCTATCGCTTGATTTCAGAGCCTGACCTTTTAATTTACGAGGAAATCGCACCATATCTCAATACCAAATTCATAGGAAGAAATTACATACATAAAGAAAGCTTAAGCTCTACAAATGACATGGCAAAAGAGCTCGCTTACAAAGTGCCAGATGGAACAGTAATTGTAGCAGAAGAACAGACAAAAGGCAGGGGAAGAATGGGCAGAAGTTGGTTCTCTGAAAAAAGCTCCTGTATCCTTACATCCGTAATATTAAAGCCTCAAATAAGACCTGAAAAGACTGTAGCTTTGACTCAAGTAGCAGCTTTAGCAGTGGTAAAGGCAATAGAAGAGGTTTGCAGTATAAAAACAAAAATCAAATGGCCAAACGATATAATTTTAAACAGCAAGAAAGTTTGCGGGATTTTGACAGAAATGTCATCGGAAATAGATGTTGTAAACTACATAGTGATAGGTATAGGAATAAATGTAAACTGTACAGAATTCCCAGATGACTTAAAAGAAAAAGCCACCTCTTTGCAGTTGGAATTAGAAAAGCCTGTGGACAGAAAAAAGCTTTTGGCTTCTCTCTTAAACAATTTGGAAATTTATTACAAAAAATATGAAGAAAAGGGGTTTGAATCATTAAGGCCTCTAATACTTGAAAATTCTATAACAATAGGGAAAGAAGTGAGAGTAATCTACACTGACAGAGAAATAAGAGGGCAGGCCATCGCAATAGATAAAGAGGGAAAACTAGTAATAAAGACAGAAAAAGGTGAAGAAATAGCCCTCCTATCAGGGGAGGTCTCTGTAAGAGGACTTTTGGACTACATTTAAACTTCGCCGTGAAAATATTCATAAACTGCTTTTGCTGACCTCTCATCCATTCCCTTAACTTTTTTAAGTTCCTCTAAAGAGGCCTTTTTTATCTCCTCAATTGATCCAAAAGCCTCATAGAGGGCTTTTGCCCTCTTTTCTCCAATTCCTTTGATGTTTAAAAGCTCTGTCTTAAATTTTTTGCTCTGTCTCTCTCTGTGAAAAGTTATAGCAAACCGGTGAGCTTCTTCTTGTATCTGCACCACAAGTCTGAAGGCCCTTCCAGTCACAGGCATCTGGACTTCCCCAGAAACGCCCACAAGCCCTCTCGTCCTGTGCCTTGAATCCTTTACCATTCCATACACGGGTACCGAAATTCCCAGCTTTTCTATTACCTCCAAAGCCGCATTTACATGGCCAATTCCTCCATCTACCAGTATGAGGTCTGGCATTTCTATAAACTTGGCTTTTTCTTCAGAGAGTGTACCCTCTTCTATCTGTTTTTTCTCTTTTAATGCGTGAAGGAACCTTCTTTCAATCATCTCCCTCATGCTCTGATAGTCATCCTGCCCTTCCACATACTTGATAGCAAACTTCCTGTACTCGCTCTTTTTAGGCTTTCCATCTACAAAAACCACCATAGAACCTACATTGTCCTCTCCTCTCACATTGGAAATATCATAGGCTTCTATCCTCTTAGGGTATTCAATCCCCAAAAGGTTTGAAAGCTCTAATACAGCCGGGTCTTTTAATATCTTCTCTCTCGCCAGGATCTCGTTTTTTAGAGCTTCTACTGCGTTTTGATACACCATGTCCACAAGCTCTTTTTTCTTTCCTCTTAAAGGTACTGTAATGCTCACTCTGTTTCCCCTCTTCTGTGAAAGCCAGTCTTCCAGAAGGTCCTTTTCCTCTAACTCCACATCGATTATTATTTCTTTTGGCACAGAAGGAGAACTTTCGTAAAACTGCTTTATAAAAGAAGAAATTATCTCTTCTCTTCCCATCCCCTCTGTATTTTTCATGTAGTAATATTCTCTTCCGCTCAATTTGCCTTCCCTTACAAAAAACACCTCTATGTGCGCAATGTCATCACTTCTCGCCATTGAAATTACATCCTGTTCATCTTCATTGATAGAGGTTACCTTTTGCTTCTCTGAAATTTTCTCTATGGCAAAAATCTGGTCTCTTAGCCTTGCCGCTTCTTCAAACCTGAGCTCATCGGCAGCCTTCTGCATTTCTTCCTTTAATTTCTCAACAAGCCATTCTCTTTTCCCTTCTAAAAACATGACTGCCTGATCTACCAATTTTCTGTACTCCTCTTTCTCTATTCTCCCTGTGCAGGGCGCAGAACAAAGCCCTATGTGGTAATAAAGGCATTCTCTCACTTTTCCCAGGCTTTTTTCTATATTTACATTGCAGGTCCTTATAGGAAACATCTTCCTCACAAGTTTTATCGTCTCTCTGACAGCAAAAGCACTGCTATATGGTCCAAAATATTTAGCTCCGTCTATGTCTATTTTTCTTGTGAACATTATTCTGGGATAATCTTCTGCCACCGTAATTTTTATATAGGGATAATTTTTGTCGTCTTTTAAAAGCACGTTGTACTTTGGCTTGTATTTTTTAATGAGGTTGCACTCTAGCATCAAAGCCTCAAGCTCTGTATCTGTTACGATGTATTCAAAGTCTTCCACGTGAGAAAGCATTACTTTCACTTTTGGAGGATGATTGTCTGTGTTTTGGAAGTACTGCCTCACTCTGTTTTTCAAAACAGAGGCTTTGCCCACATAGATTATATTCCCTTCCTCATCCTTCATCAGGTATACCCCAGGCTTTTCAGGCAAAAGCTTTAACTTTTCCTGCAAATCCACCTCTCTCACCTCGAAAGATAAGCCTTTATTATGTCTCTTGCAATAGGTGCTGCTACTTTTCCACCTTCCCCGCCATTTTCAACAACCACAGCTACAGCTATCTCTGGATTTTCCGCAGGTGCAAAGGCCACAAACCAGGCATGAGGAGCACCAAATGGATTTTCAGCAGTGCCGGTTTTCCCCGCCACTGTAATGCCCGGTATCTGAGCTAATCTTCCAGTCCCTTCAGGATTGTTGACAACTCCTATCATGAGACTTTTTATAGCATCAGCTACTTCCTTTGTTATGGGGGTCAAATACTTACTGGGAGTATTTCTCTCTATGACAGCACCTGAAAGAGGATCCACCACATATTTCATGAGATAGGGCTTCATTATGACTCCATCATTGGCAACAGCAGAAGCAGCTAAAGCCATTGTCAGAGGAGTTACGAGAATCTTCCCCTGCCCTATTGAAGTTTCTGCCAGAGCAACTTTCCCATCAATTGAGGGAAAGTAATTTTTCGCTGTGTCAATTTCTAAAGGAACTCTCTGATTCAAGCCAAAAGCATAAGCCATCTTCTCCAAATTGTCAATACCGAGTTTGAGCCCTGTCTCTATGAAAAAAGAGTTACAAGACACATAAAAAGCTCTCTCAAAATTTTCTTTACCGTGAGCAATACCTCCAAAATCGCTTATCTTGTTGCCATCCACTACCACGTAACCTTTACAGTCGTACACTTCTTTAAAGAGCTCTGGCATATAGGTTAAAACTGCAGCAGTTGTTATTATTTTAAAAGTAGACCCCGGAGGATAGAGGCCTTGAGTGGCTCTATTTAAAACTACATGTTCAGGGCTTGTCATTATTTTTTCCCAATCCCTATCGAGAAGGTTAGGGTCATAAGAAGGAGTGGATACCATAGCAAGTATTTCCCCAGTTTTAGGGTTTAATGCGACTACAGCACCCTTTTTCCCCTCCATTTCCCTGTAAGCCAAGTCCTGAAGAGCCTTGTCTATAGTAAGGTAGACATTATCCCCTATCTGCCCTTTCCCCAAAATAAGTTTTCTCAAAAGCACCATTGGGTCAGAACCTACCATGCCAAGCAGTTCCCTGTCATAAGCCTTTTCAATTCCAGTACTGCCCTGCTGGTATATCCTGCGGCTATATCCTATCACCTGCGCAAAGGCAGGTCCATCCAGGTAAATTCTCTTTTGCGTCCCATCAGCCTCTATCACGCTTTTTGCAAGCACAATGCCATTTCTATCAAGAATGCTACCTCTTAAAATTTTCTTTTCCTGTTCTATAAGCCTTCTATTGTACACGCTGTAAGAGCTGGTAATCAATTTATCCCTTTCATACAGTTGAAAATATGTCAAATACGCAATCAAACTAAAAAAGAGGAGGGCAAAAATTCCGAAAAGTATTTTAATATTGCGCTTCAAATTGGACATCTTCTTCCTCCTCCCCGACGGAAATGCCGTTTAGCATTCCCAGTGTAAAAAAGCTCATCACCATTGAACTTCCCCCGTAGCTCACAAAAGGTAGAGTAACTCCTGTAAGAGGTATGAACTTTATAACCCCTCCTATGATAGTAAAAACTTGAAGGCTAAACATGGAAATAAGACCTGCCGCCATTAATGCGCCAAACTCATCTCTTGCCTCCAAAGCCACCTTAATTCCTCTGTACATTATAACAAAATACACCAGTATTATGGCAATTCCTCCTAAAATACCAAATTCCTCACAGATAGCAGAGAATATGAAGTCGCTGGCAACAACGGGTATATATTCAGGATGCCCCATTCCCAGCCCCGTTCCAAAAAAGCCTCCCGCAGCAATTGCGAAAAGGGACTGCACGATTTGATACGTCTTCCCCGGAACATCCATCCAGGGATTTAGCCAAGCTTCAATCCTCACTCTTACGTGCCAGAAGAGAAAATAGGCCAAAATGCCGCCAATTGCCATAAGTCCAAATCCTGAGGCTACATAAAAAAGGTTAGAAGTCACTAAAAAAACCATGAGAACTGTGGTAGTGTAAAACAAAAAAGCCATTCCAAGGTCTTTTTCTAAAGCGAAAATTCCAGCAATTCCTATCGTTATAGCTCCCAGTATAAGGATATTTTTCAAATCTCTTTTGTCTTTCAAATACCTGGCAAGGAAAATTATATATATGACTTTTGCAGCTTCTGCAGGCTGCACGTATATCCCATCGAAAGTAAGCCAGTTCTTCGCTCCTCCTATTTCTTTTCCAAAAAAGAGAGTAGAAATTATAAGCCCTACTGCCAAAAAAATATAGATGTACTCTCCGTACTTTAAATTGTAAAGCCATCCGTAATGTTTAAAAAGATATGAAGCTATGAAATAAAGGCCAAAACCTATAGCGATCCAGATTATCTGCTTTACAAGAAGTTCTGGAGCAACTCTATATATCATTATGAGCCCCATTTCAGTTAAAAAGGCTGTGAGGATTACAAATTGTATTTCTCCCAATGGGAAAAGCCTCACATGCAAGTAATAGACAATAAAAATTAAGACAGGAAAAGCAAGTGTATAGTATATTGTGTTAGCCTCCTCCGGTTTTCTGTGCATAAATAAAAGTGCAAAGGCTATGACAAATATCCAGAAAACGTCTTTTAAAGCCTTAGATCCTGTTTTTACATATTCATCCATTTCATTTCACCCTAAACTATAAACTTTAAATCAACATCCCCAAGGGTGATTATGTCGCCATTTTTAATCCTAGCGACCTTCACCCTCTTGCCATTCACAAAAGTACCATTTGTGCTATTTAAATCCTCTATATAAAACCTCTTTCCCCTTTTTTTGATCAAGGCATGTCTGGCAGAGACATAAGGACTTTCTATAACTATATCGCACTCGTCAGACCTTCCAATAGAGGTAACCTCAAAAAGAGTAAAAGTCCTTTCTCCGGTCAAAAAGGAAAGCTTGGCAGAGGTCAGCTGTCTTTCCCTTCTGACCCCCTTTATGTCCATGTATATTATCTTAAAAACCCTGTACAAAAAAAGGTAAATCAAAAAAATGAGCACATATTTTAAAATTTGGGATAAAATGTAATACATAAATTCACCTCAATTTCGAGAAAGGACTTTCCTTAAAAACCATCCTGTATAAGAATTCTCATTGGCTGCAACCTCTTCAGGAGTTCCCGCAGCTATGACCATTCCCCCTCTGTCTCCACCTTCTGGCCCTAAGTCTATGATGTAATCTGCGCTTTTTATAATGTCCAGATTGTGTTCTATAACTATTACAGTATTCCCTGCATCTGTCAATTTGTTTAGGACATTTAGCAGTCTGTGTATATCAGCAAAGTGAAGCCCTGTCGTAGGCTCATCTAAAATATACAAAGTCCTTCCTGTAGGCCTCTTTGAAAGTTCTGTAGCGAGTTTTACTCTCTGAGCCTCTCCGCCGGACAGCTGAGTGGAAGGTTGGCCAAGCTTTATATACCCCAGTCCTACCTCGTAGAGCGTCATGAGTTTATTCTTTATTCGAGGGATATTTTCAAAGAGCTCCAAAGCCTCCTCAACAGTCATGTCCAGCACGTCAGCTATGCTCTTTCCTTTGTATTTTACTTCTAAAGTTTCCCTGTTATACCTTTTGCCCTTGCACACCTCACAAGGCACATAGACGTCTGGCAGAAAATTCATCTCAATTTTTATTATGCCGTCTCCGCCACAGGCCTCACATCTCCCACCTTTTACGTTAAAGCTAAATCTTCCCGGCTTGTAGCCTCTCATCCTGGCTTCGGGAGTATTGGCAAATACTTCCCTTATATAGTCAAACACTCCAGTGTAAGTCGCCGGGTTTGAGCGAGGTGTCCTCCCTATGGGAGACTGGTCGATATTTATCACTTTGTCTATGTGCTCTATGCCTTCTATTCTGTCGTGCTTTCCGGGTTTGTCCTTTGATTTGTAAATTTTCTGTGCCAAGGCTTTATAAAGTATTTCGTTGACAAGAGTGCTCTTCCCTGAGCCTGATACCCCTGTCACACATATAAAAACTCCCAAAGGAAATTCCACATCTATGTTTTTCAAATTGTTTTCCTTAGCTCCTCTCACTATAATAGCCTTTCCATTGGGCTTTCTCCTCTTCTCAGGCACTTCTATCTTTATTTTACCACTCAAATACTGGCCGGTAAGAGACCTCTCGCACTTTAGTACATCTTCTATAGTTCCCGCCACCACCACTTCTCCGCCGTGCTCTCCAGCTCCCGGACCTATGTCTATTATATAGTCTGCAGCGTATATGGTCTCCTCGTCGTGCTCCACCACTATAACCGTATTGCCCTGGTCCCTTAACCTTTTGAGAGAATTTATAAGCCTTTGATTGTCTCTCTGGTGAAGTCCAATGCTTGGCTCATCCAGTATATAGGTAACCCCCACAAGCCCTGAACCTATCTGGCTTGCAAGCCTTATCCTCTGGGCTTCACCACCAGAGAGTGTAGATGCCGGCCTCGAAAGTGTGAGGTAGTCAAGCCCTACGTCCACAAGAAAGTTTAGCCTTGCCTTTATTTCCTTCAAAATAGGGCGAGCTATCATCTCCTGCTTTTCTGAAAATTTAAGGCTGTCTATGAATTTCAAGAGTTCCCCTATAGTGAGGTCTGTCATCTCTTTTATAGAAAGGCCTCCAACTGTAACAGCAAGAGCTTCTGGCTTTAGCCTGGCACCATTGCAAGCAGGACACGTGACAGGCCTCATGTATTTTTCTATTTCTTCTTTTATGAAATCAGATGTGTTGCTTTCATACCTTCTCTCTAAATTGTTAATTATCCCTTCAAAGCCGTAAGATTTTCCTTTCGTATCTTTTCCGTATAGGAGTACGCTCTTTAAATCTTCACTGAACTCCTCATAGGGAGTGTACTCGGTATATCCAAAGTACTCTATCACTCTCAATATATTATAATAGGCGTAACTTCCCTGGGACGCTACAATTCCCGGAAAAACTCCTGTCGCAAGAGATTTCTTCAGGTCCTGTATTAAAAGCTCTGGGTCCACCTTCATGAACTCTCCCAATCCCATGCAAACAGGGCAAGCTCCATAAGGGCTGTTAAATGAAAACATCCTGGGAGACAGCTCTTCAATGCTGACATTGCACACGGGACAAGCGTATTTTTCAGACAGAGTAAAGCTCTCTCCGTCTATGACATCAATTGTCACAAGGCCATCTGCCAGTTTCAAAGCAGTCTCTATTGAATCTGTAAGCCTCATGTCAATTCCAGGCTTCATTATTATCCTGTCTACCACGACTTCTATTGTATGCTTTTTGTTTTTGTCAAGTTTTATCTCCTCATTTACATCGTACATTATGCCGTCAATCTTCACTCTCACATAACCGCTCTTTTTTATGTCTGCCAAAAGCTTTGAATACTCCCCTTTTCTCCCTCTCACCACGGGAGCTAGGATTTGAATCCTCGTTCCCTCCGGCAGCTCTTTTACTTTGTCTACCATCTGGTCAATTGTCTGCATTGTTATCTCGCGGCCGCATATAGGGCAGTGGGGAGTTCCAACTCTGGCATATAAAAGGCGGAGATAATCGTAAATTTCTGTTATGGTGCCCACTGTAGATCGAGGATTTTTAGTAGTAGTTTTTTGGTCTATAGAAATCGCAGGAGACAACCCTTCTATATAATCCACATCAGGCTTATCCATTTGCCCCAGAAATTGCCTTGCATAGGCAGAAAGGGACTCCACATATCTCCTCTGTCCCTCTGCGTAAATCGTGTCAAAAGCCAAAGAAGATTTGCCAGACCCTGATAATCCAGTTATAACTGTGAGTTTGTCCCTTGGAATTTCTACATCTATGTTTTTCAAATTGTGGACCCTTGCTCCTTTTATCACGATCTTATCTTTTGCCATATATTTTTCACCTCAAGCTGACTTCCTCCAGTTGTTTTTTTAGTTCAAATATCATGTCTCTCAATTTTGCGGCTTTTTCAAACTGAAGCTCTATTGCCGCCTGCCTCATCTCTTTTTCAAGCTGTTCTATGGTAGACTTTATCACATCGGGATCGTAAAAATTGGCTGTCTTTTCGTACTTTTCCTCCTCTTCAGCAACTTCTGTTGCCTGTATGACATCCCTTACTCCTTTGACCACTGTCTTTGGCACTATGCCGTGCTTCTCATTGTACTCCATTTGAATTTTTCTTCTCCTATTTGTTTCATCTATAGCTCTTCTCATAGAATTTGTTATTGTATCAGCGTACATTATAACTCTTCCTTCAGCGTTTCTCGCTGCACGGCCTATCGTCTGTATCAGAGAAGTCTCTGACCTCAAGAACCCTTCTTTATCCGCATCCAAAATAGCCACCAGTGCAACCTCCGGAATATCAAGCCCTTCTCTCAAGAGATTTATGCCTATTAAAACGTCGAATTTGCCCAGCCTCAAATCCCTTATAATTTCTACCCTCTCAATTGTCTCTATATCTGAATGCAAGTACCTCACTCTTATTCCCATTTCTTTTAAGTAGTCTGTCAAATCCTCCGCCATCTTTTTAGTCAAAGTTGTAACCAAAACCCTGTACCCTTTTGCAACAGTCTTCCTTATCTCCGCTATTAAATCGTCCACCTGCCCTTTCACAGGCCTCACAATCACTTCTGGGTCTACAAGCCCTGTGGGCCTTATGAGCTGTTCCACCACCTGTTCAGAATGTTCCATCTCATAAGGTCCAGGGGTTGCTGATACAAAGATGACCTGATTTACCCTTTGTTCAAACTCTTCAAATGTAAGGGGCCTGTTGTCATAAGCAGAAGGAAGCCTAAAGCCGTATTCCACCAATGCCTCTTTTCTGGACCTGTCTCCGTTGTACATTCCCCTCAGCTGAGGAATAGTAACATGAGACTCATCTATGAATATGAGGAAATCCTCAGGAAAGTAATCAAGCAGTGTATAAGGAGGACTTCCTGGAGGCCTCCCAGATATGTGCCGCGAATAATTTTCTATTCCCTTACAGTAGCCCATCTCTTGTAACATCTCAAGGTCGTAATTAGTCCTCTGCCATAGCCTCTCCGCTTCTACAATTTTCCCCATTTCTTTTAACTCTTTATACCTCTCTTCAAGCTCTTCCCTTATGCTTTTTATAGCCCTTTCTAGCTTGTCCCTTGATGTGGCATAGTGGGAAGCAGGAAAAATAGCCACATGCTTTCTGTACCCTAAAACCTCTCCTGTTAGGACGTCTATTTCTGCTATCCTGTCTATTTCATCCCCAAAAAGCTCTATCCTTATAGCTTTATTTGAGAAGGAAGCAGGAAATACCTCTATCACATCGCCTCTTACTCTGAACTTCCCTCTCGTGAAGTTTATATCATTTCTTTCGTACTGAATCTCCACCAGTTTTCTTATTATCTCATCTCTGTCTTTTACCATTCCAGGCCTTAGTGAAAGCATCAAATTCTCATAATCTATAGGATCGCCTAAGCCGTATATACAAGAGACACTAGCAACAATTATCACATCTCTTCTTTCAAAAAGCGCAGCTGTCGCCGAGTGCCTCAATTTATCAATCTCTTCATTTATAGAAGCGTCTTTTTCAATGTAAGTGTCAGTCTCAGGAACATAAGCTTCTGGCTGGTAATAGTCGTAATAGCTCACAAAATACTCTACAGCATTTTCTGGAAAGAATTCCTTAAACTCGCTGTAAAGCTGTGCAGCAAGAGTTTTGTTGTGAGCGATCACCAGGGTAGGCCTATTCAAGCGGGCTATGATGTTGGCCATAGTAAAAGTTTTGCCTGAACCTGTAACTCCTAACAATGTCTGGTATCTATATCCCCGCCTTACTCCTTCCACCAGTTTTTCAATCGCCTGAGGCTGGTCTCCTGTAGGCTTGAAATTTGAAACCAGCTTAAAACCTCCCATACCAATACCCTCTTTGCAATTTGGTCTATTGTAATATTATAACACAAAGGACCTCTCAGCACAAATTTTAAAAGTCCTGTGAGGTCCTCACTATCCCGTTTTTGAGCTTCGGCACTATATCAAATTTGTCCACTGTCAAGCAAAATTTAATATCTTCAGTGTAACCCAGCTCTTCCAATCTCCTCAAATGATATCCGTACTTCATTATGTCGTAAAGGTTGTTTTCATAGGGCTTGTAAAGGAAATAACTGGCTTTTGATAGGTCATCACTCTCAAAATCTGTAAGGCTTTTTAGCTTTTCGTATATAGCACCGGCAGTTATGATGTCGTCAAAAGAAAATTTTCCTTCAGTTCCGGCACACACAATCACTGTATCCTTGTTGCTCTTAGATATATACCTTGCAACCGCCGAGACATTCAGAAGACAGCCTAAAATCACTTCTTCAGCAGAAGCGACTTTCTTTAAAGCCCTCGTTCCGTTTGTAGTAGTAAAGATTATGGTCTTCCCCTTAACTTTTTCTGGCACATATTCTAGAGGAGAATTTGAGAGGTCAAACCCTTCTATCTTCTGAGAATTCCTCTCTCCTGCCAGCAAAAACGTATCCCTGTCAAAGTTTTTGGAAAGCTCTATCGCCTCTTCCACCTCTGAAACAGGTATGACTTCCTTTGCCCCGTTGAATAAAGCAGTAGTTATGACACTTGTCGCTCTCAACGTATCTATAACGACGACATTTTTTTCTTTTAAATCTCTGTCGCTTATAGAATTGTACGTCTCATAAGTTTGCAAAAACACTCTAAAGACCCCCTTATTCTCCCTTTTTAAAGATATTTCTAAAGATGCTTTTAAGCTTTTTTAGAATGATCCCATCTTCATTTATGTCGTACACAATTCCCACTGTTTTAGGCACCACCAAAACCCCTAAACTGTATACCCCTTCTGGATCTCTATACTCGTAACTGGTGTAATGGCCCTTCAGGTCTTTCACAGTAATCCATAGCATTGTCGGCCTATCCTCTATAACCCTTATTATGTCTTCAGGCTCATTCACAGGAGCACCATTTACACTTAAAATAACGTCTCCTGGCCTTATACCCATTTGTCTTGCTGGAGAGCCCTTTGCAGTGGTCAAAACCATAAGCCCAGTATCAGGAGCCACGAATATAGGAGGTTTTTCTCTCTCTTCCCTCTGCCCTATTATTATCAAAAGTTCATGGGCAATAGGTGCAAACAGCGCAGCTATATATTGAAAAACCTTCTCATAAATTCCAAGAACAGCAAAAAGTATGAGCGTCCCACTAAAGAGAAACAACCGCTTAGAGGACAGTTTTGTCTTTTCTTCAGGAAGCTTAGAAAGCGCTAAATCCCCATACCCCAGCGCCGCCACAGCAGGTATTATCAAAAAAACTGCCGTAGCAGGGTCTATGCCTTCCGGCTTTAACACGGGCCACCAGTCTGGCATGTGGATTAACTCTCCTGTCATATTAGTAGCCGTCACTACTGTTAAGGCCGCAAAAGGTATGGGCCAAAACTTCTGCATTGTAAAACCGCCAGCAATCCTTCCATCCTTGAGCCTTATAAAAATGGGGGTGGGAGTCCTCCACCCATCTATGTATATTAGAAGGCTTTCCATGAGATGGAGAATCCCCACAATAGCCATTAGAGCAGGAACGCTTATCTTAGTGACTCCAAAAATGAGGCTTATAAGGGACACAATTCCTCCAGAGTAGGAAAAGCAAATGTATCTCGGGCTTATAAACATGAGAAGTATAGCTAAAGGCCAAACGTATTGAAGGCCTATGTTCTCAATTGTTATCCCTAAAAACACCATTATGAAGCTTCCTATAGTCGCAGCTATCACTCCGTAGAAGACGGAATCGAGCACAAGCTCTTTTATCGGTTCCTGCTCTATCCCCATTATTTCTCTCTCTATGGCTATTTTGTTTCTGTACTGCATTATTACAAGTATTATAACAATCCAGAAAAAAGGAGAAAAAACAGAAAGAGCAATTGTCTCTATAACAATCCAAGCGACCTGAAAAAGTGTATTCATCTTAACACCCTACTTTATCTCAGACTTTATTATCTCATAAGCTTTTATAAGCTGAGTATCTCCTTTTAGGTCAGGAGTGTCCTTTAAAGTGTAGTCTTTAGGCAGTTCTACCACATAGTTTGGCTCAATGCCTTTTCCTTGTATATCTGTCCCATTTGGAGTGTAGTACCTTGCTATAGTGTATTTAAGCCCTGTTCCATCTCCAAAGTTGACAACAGTCTGCACAAGGCCTTTTCCAAAAGTAGTTGTCCCTACTAACACTCCTGCTTTTCTATCCTTAATGGCGCCTGCCAGAATCTCGGAAGCACTAGCACTTCCCTTGTTTACAAGGACGACTAAAGGCATGCCAAGCCCCGTACCTTTTGAATAAAATTCCTGACTTTCTGCCCTACCTTTTGTAGTGACTATTACTCCTTTCGGCAAAAGCATATCAGCTATATTTACGCACTCTTCTAAAAGCCCACCAGGATTATCCCTTAAATCAATTATGAGTCCTTTCATTCCATCTTTTTTAAGCCGCTCCAGAGCCTTTTTGAAATCAGAAGAAGTGCTCTGGTCAAAAAGGGTTATCTTAATGTATCCAATCTTGTCAGGCAACATGTAGTCAAAAACTGTTTCCAGTTTTATTATTTCCCTAGTTATGGTCTTTGTAAAAGTCTTTCCATCCCTCATTATAGTTAGAGTAACCTGCGTCCCCTTAGGCCCTCTCATCATAGACACTGCTTCATCCAGATTCTTACCACTCACTTTTTTGCCGTTCACCTCTAATATTATGTCTCCAGATTTAATTCCTGCCCTTTCCCCAGGGGTATTCTTTATTGGAGAAACTACTACGATGTGGTCTTCCTGGTCTACAGCCACTATTATGCCTATGCCACCATAAGTCCCTGTGGTCTGCGTCATAAACTCCGCAAACTCTTTTTTATTCATGTACACTGTATATGGGTCCTGCAGAGAACCAGCCATGCCTTTTAAGGCCCCTTCTAAGAGCATCGACGGATTTACTTTATCCACATACCTGCTCTCCAGTATTTTACCTACTTCAAAGAGCTTTTTATACTGGTTCAAAAGCTGGTAATCTTCCCTTGAAACGATAACCTTTCCTCCTGGCAGAGCCACTGACACCGTATTAGCTATGAAAAAAGTAAAAACGTTCGTCACTATCAATAAAACTGCCAGCAAGATATAAAATTTTTTCTTTGACATCTTTCCCCCACCTTTTTTAGTCTCCTCTTTATTATACAACATTCTGCTAATAAAAAAAACAGACAGGCTATTTAAGCCAGTCCATTGGATTCACTGGAACACCATTTTTTCTCACTTCAAAGTGAAGGTGGGGTCCTGTAGAAAGGCCTGTACTACCCACCTTAGCTATAACTTGTCCCCTTTTTACCGTATCACCTTCTTTAACTAAAAGGGCAGAACAGTGCGCATAAAGGGTAGAGATGCCGTCTCCGTGGTCAATTATAACCGCATATCCATATCCCCCGTAGTAACCTGAAAATATAACTTGTCCGTTTGCAGCCGCAACAATATCTGCTCCCATTTCTGCCGCTATGTCAATCCCCGTATGCATCCTGGAGGTTCCAAGAATGGGATGCAAGCGCATGCCAAAGGGAGAAGTAATAGCACCACTTGAAGGAACAGGCCAGAGAAGTTTTCCACCACTGTATTTGAGCTTTGACTTCTTTTGAAGCTCCTGTATGACCTTTTCCAATTGTTTTGACTCTCTTAACAATTGGTCTTCTTGCTCTTCATAATACTTCTGCTGCCTCTCAAGGTCCCGCATTAAGCCCTCCCTAGATGCCATCGCCACCCGAAGTTCTCTCTGCCTTGCAGCTATCTGGTTCTTGTAATCCTGAGCTTCTTTCTGCATTTGAGCCAGCTGCTTTTCCTTCTCCGCAATTATCTCCCTCTGTTTCTTGTACGTATCAAATAAATTCGCATCAAAGTCTATTATACACTTTACAATATCTAATCTGCTTATAAAATCCGCAAAGCTTGTGGCATTCAAAAGCACATCTAAATAGCCCCATTCACCGCTTATGTACATGGCTCTTATCCGCTCTTTCATGGTGTCGTACTGCTCTTTTTCCTTCTTTTTAGCCTCTTCTAAGTCCTTCCTGGTCTTTTCAAGCTTTGCTGTGACCTCCCGAAGCCTCTTCTGAGCCTCTGCCAGTTGCTGGGAAGTCAGGTTGAGTTTTTTATCCAGCTCCTTAAGCTGCGCAGCAATGTCATTTTTCTGATTAATTATTTCTTGCTTTCTCTTTTGAGTTTCCACCAAAGTTTTCTGTATCTGGTTTAGCTTATTTTTAGCATCCTGTAACTGGTCAGCCCTCGGGTAAGATGCAAAAAGAGCCGTCACTAAGAAGACAAGAGCAAATATAAGCCATTTTAACTTGTACTTTTGCAATGTCACTTCCCCCTTGTAAATTTTAGACATTTAAGAACCTCTTTATAGAAAGGCCGCTGCCAATAGCGCCAATCAAAGACCCTAAAAGCGCAAAATACAAAGCCATGTCCTTGATGACATCGGACAAAGGCAGTAAGTTAAAAACTATCAAACGGCTGTTGACATAGTCCAAAGTATACCCGTACATCAAAGCCAGAACACCTACTGAAAGCAGTGCCCCCAGCAAACCCAAAACTATCCCTTCTATTAAAAAGGGCCACCTTATGAACCAGTCTGTCGCTCCGATGTACTTCATTATGTTTATTTCTCTTCTCCTTGCAAAAACGCCTAATTTAATTGTGTTAGAAATTATGACAATTGAGATGACAAACAAAATGCTAATTATTGCAAGTCCTACAATTCTTATAATCCTGATTATGCCGAGAAGCTTTTCCACCACATCCTGTCCATAGCTTACTTTGTCAACACCATTTATCCCTTTTATTTCATCGGCAATATCTTTTATGAGATTAGCGTCTTTTACTTTAACTATATAGGACTGTGGGAGGGGGTTGTCCTTCTCAAGACCTTCTAAAAGATAGCTTTTTTCCCCCAGCTGCTTTTTAAATTTCTGCAAAGCCTGCTCTTTTGATTCGAAAACCACAGAAGAAACTCCATCTATTCCCTTGATCTCTTCTCCTATTCTTTGTATCTGCTCTCCCGAAAGGTCATCTTTTAGAAAAGCCTTAAGTTCCAGCTGAGATTCAACTTGATATGCCATATGGTTTACATTTAAGATTATCAGCAAAAACATTCCGAGTATGACAAGAGCAGCCATCACAGAGGTGACAGAAGCTACAGTCATCAATCTGTTTCTAGCCAGATTGCTAAAACCTTCTTTTATGAAGTATCTAAAATTTCTAAAGAGCATATCCGTATACACCCCTTGCTTCGTCCCTAACTATGTTCCCTTTTTCAAGAGCTATAACTCTTTTCTTCATCGCATCAACTATGTCTTTAGCATGGGTAGCCATCACTACCGTTGTACCTCTTTTGTTAATCTCAGCCATAAGTTTTACAATCTCCCAGGAAGTATCTGGGTCCAAATTTCCTGTAGGCTCGTCTGCAATTAAAATGGAAGGCTCATTTACAATTGCTCTGGCCAGAGCAACCCTTTGCTGCTCTCCGCCAGAAAGCTGCTGAGGGTACTGGTCCGCCTTATCGCTCAAGCCAACGAGGGAGAGAACCATTGGCACTTTTCTCCGTATTTCCTTTGGGTGTGCCCCTACTACCTCCATTGCAAAAGCCACGTTTTCAAAAACGGTTTTGTTGGGAAGGAGCCTAAAGTCCTGAAAAACGACCCCCATGCTCCTTCTCAGATAGGGAATCTCTTTCCTCTTCATCTTTGTTATGTCCTTTTTGTTAACAATAATCGTTCCAGAAGTGGGCTCTTCCTCTTTTAACAGAAGCTTTATCAAAGTAGACTTGCCTGCGCCACTGGGACCCACAATAAAGACAAATTCGCCGCTTTCAATTTCAAAATTGATATTTGAAAGGGCAATTATCCCTTTGTCATATTTTTTAGAAACATTTATAAACTTTATCAACTCTTTTCACCTCGAAATATCGTATAATTTTGCCAAAGTAATCGCCAATTTGAGAAGTAAAGCCTCATCAAACTTGCGGGCATCCAAGCCCGACATCTTCAAAATCTTGTCCAGCCTGTAAACCAAAGTATTCCTATGTATGTAAAGGTCTCTTGAAGTCTCACTCAAATTCAAATTATTTCTGAAAAAAGCATTTAAAGTCTGCATGAGTTCTTCGTCTTTTAAAAGGTCTTCCCCAATGTTAACTCTCTCTAAAAACTCTTCTGCTTTTTCCTTATCCATCCCCCATAGAATTTCTGAGTAGATATAATCCTGATACAGATATATCCCTCTTTCCCCTTCCAGTTTCTCGCCAAAGAAGAGAGCCTTTTCAGCCTCTTTATAGGCTACATGGAGCTTCTCAAGAGGAAAAGAAGAAAAAGAACCGGCTATTTTAACATTTTTCAAGTATCCTTCGGATTCTATCATATCCTTCATCGTCTTGAAAAGCTGTACTAAATTTTCGCGATATCTAGAAGGAAATATAACTGCAAATCGTTTTTTACCAATTTTTATGACATGAACAGCCTTTCTTTCAAAAATGTTTAGCACAATTTTTACAGCGTCCTCTATTTCATTTTCAACCTCTACAATTGCCACATTATAGCTTACAGTATTATCAATCTTATACCTGTGCGCATAGTAGGAAAGCAGGCTGGAAGGCAATCTATTTTCAAGCACGTTTATAAGGTAATCTTCTTTTGACAGATTCTCATCGAAATATCTGAAAATAAGGCTTATCGCAAGTATAAGCTTTTTCTCCTCTTCGGTCTTCCCCTTTAAAGCGATTACAAAAACTGGATTATTATCATAGAAAATGTTGTAACATGTAAATTCTCCTATGTAATAGACATCTCTTTCTTCAATATATTCTACCATCAGGTCTAAAAATCCTGCTTTTTTTTCAAAAAAATCTTCTTTTCCGTATATTAAATTTCCTTCTGTGTCAAATATGCAAAGAGGAACATCCAAATGTTTCTTAATATCTTCACCAATTTTTCTCAACAGATTGTAATCGACCATCATCCTCACCCATTTTCCTAGTTCTTAGTATACAATAATTATACACTATTTTCTAGAAGAAATAAGAGGCAAAAGTAAATTTATGTGGCATTTTGTCAAAAAAATTAAAGAGGCCTCATCGGCCTCTTCAGATTTTATGAACTTGCAGTTTTATCTGCAATTATAACGGGAGACTCTTTCACTGTTCTATTCAATATTGTCATTTCCGTTTCCTTATCAAACATGTGAAGCTTATTCACATCAAACCCTATCTTAATCACATCGCCAGATTTCGCTCTGGTCCTTGGGTCTACCCTTGCAGTGAGAGAAACGCCGTTTACATCAAGATAGAGGTACGTCTCCGCACCCATAAGCTCTGTGACTTCAACTTTCGCCTCAACAACAGCCTCTGGATAGGCTTCTAAGAACACCTCTTCATCGTGCAAATCTTCGGGCCTTATGCCAAGCACTATTTCTTTTCCTATATAGCTCGGGTCTTTTAACCTCTTCAAGATTCCCTCGGGAAGCAGTATGCTATATCCTTTGAAAGTAGCATAAACCTTTCCATCTCTATTTTCCAGTCTAGCATCTATGAAATTCATCTGCGGGCTTCCAATAAAACCAGCAACAAACAAGTTGTTCGGATAATCGTAAATCACCTGTGGCTCATCTACCTGCTGTATAACCCCGTCTTTCATAACAACTATTCTCGTCCCCATCGTCATAGCCTCTGTCTGGTCGTGGGTGACATAAATGAAAGTTGTCTGCAATCTCTCATGCAACTTCTTGAGCTCTGTCCTCATCTGAACTCTTAACTTTGCGTCCAAGTTTGAAAGTGGCTCATCCATCAAGAACACCTTAGGATTTCTCACAATAGCGCGACCCAAAGCCACCCTCTGCCTCTGACCGCCAGACAAAGCTTTTGGCTTTCTGTTGAGAAGCTCCTCAAGGCCCAAAATTCTGGCTGCCTCTTTTACCTTCCTGTCAATTTCTGCTCTTGGCACTTTTCTAAGTTTTAATCCAAAAGCCATATTGTCGTACACTGTCATGTGAGGATAAAGGGCATAGTTCTGAAAAACCATCGCAATGTCCCTGTCTTTGGGCGGCACGTCGTTTACCAATTTTCCGTCAATGTACAATTCTCCGCTTGTGATTTCCTCAAGCCCTGCTATCATTCTCAAAGTGGTGGTCTTCCCACAACCGGAAGGGCCAACCAAAACTATAAATTCTTTGTCGGCGATCTCCAAGTTAAAATCCTTAACTGCGGTTACACCGCCAGGATACACTTTGTACACATGTTTGAGCACTACTTCAGCCATTCCTTTTCCCCCTATTCGAAAACGTTTGATACTATTATAATACTGTTTTTTTCAATTTTCTATTGGCAGTAAATATGATATTTCAATCAAATTTTTGTACAATATACATACATGAAAATTAATATTTTTGAATTTTATCCAAAAACTTGAACCAAAGGTAAACCAAAATCCCATCTATTATCATTAAAGTCCAGAACACTTTATCTTTCATTTTCCTTCCTCCGCATCCATGGAGATAAACTGAATAAATTTATGAGATTTCCAACTGCAAGAAGAGCTCCTACATCCACAATAAGGCTGTATATGTAACTCCACTTTATATACTCAAGTGCTCCTGCATTATGAAGAGAATACTCCATAATGAAAAACAAAAGAGTGAGTATAAATACATTGGCAAGTTGCAAGTTTTTCTTACGCGGATAAGTCTGTGCATATAAAACACCTATGCAGAAAGGCGCTCCAAAAGTAAAGAAAAAGCTCGATTTAAAAACTGTAAAAACAGGGTCAGAAAAAGAGTATAAATTCAAAGTAATAGCTATCTCGTCCACTGTAAGCTGAAAAATAGCTGCCAGTATCCCTCCCCATATAGTGTATTTAATATATCTTAAATCAATCAAAGATAAAAAAATAACCCATGAAATTACAAATGTGGCTACCCAGTACATTTTCTTTCACCTCTTAATTTATTCTTCCCGTTTTTTTTGAAAATATCTTGACAGCAATTTTCACAAATGATATGATAGTAAAAAAATCGAATAAAAATACCTCATCTTCTTTGAAGGTGAGGTAGAGGCGCGGGTCATCAAGAGTAACATGCCAGAGGTGTTAAGGGCCGATGAAGGTGTGTGAAAGGGGTGCCCGCCGAAGCGCGTAAACTTCCTTAAGGTTTACGCAGCTGGGCCTATGCCGAACAGGTATAGGACTGTCACTGAAGGCTCCCCAGGCCTTCAGTGGAGAGCTATCTCGCTACGGGGGAAGGAGGTATTGCCTATGTCTATGATGAAAATAGACAGCTAAGGTAATACTTGGCTGTATTTTATTTTGTCTTGCAATTTTATAATTTAAATTATTAAAGTAAATGAGGTTGAGAGTATGCTACACGGAACAATGAGAATAAATTCAAAAGGACATCTTGAAATAGGCGGATGTGACACAGTTGCCTTAGCTAAAAAGTTTGGAACTCCTCTTTATGTAATAGATGAGGAACTTCTAAGACAAAATTGCAGAGCCTTTTACAATGGCTTTAAAAGAAATTATCCGGGAAACGAAGTAATCTATGCCAGCAAGGCTTTTATGACAATGGCCATATGCAAGATAATTGAAGAAGAAAACTTAGGCCTTGACGTAGTATCAGGTGGAGAACTTTATACAGCGCTAAAGGCAGGATTTCCTCCAGAAAAAATCTATTTTCACGGCAACAATAAGTCCCGAGAAGAACTCATAATGGCTTTAGAAAATGACATAGGAAAGATAATCGTAGATAACTGGCATGAACTCAACATGCTAAATGAACTGGCAAGGAAAATGAACAAGGTACCCAATATTTATATAAGAGTATCACCAGGGATAGAGGCTCACACTCATCAGTACGTAAAAACCGGACAGATAGATTCAAAATTTGGATTCCCTTTGTTCAACGGAGATGCAATGAGAGCCATTGAATACGCTCTTACCCTTAAAAATGTGAATCTGGTAGGTCTTCATTCCCACATTGGCTCTCAAATTTTCGATTCCTATTCTTACAAAGCTGAGATAGAAATAATGATGAATTTTATAAAACTCATTAAAGAGTTCCTCGGATGGGAAGTAGAAGAATTAGACCTAGGAGGAGGATTTGGAATAGCGTATACGGAGGAAGACGACCCCCAGCCTATTGAAAAAATAGCTCATGAGATGATGCAATCCGTCAAAGAATACTCTGTTTCCTTAAATGTAAAAATGCCCAAAATAATAGTAGAGCCAGGCAGGTCCATAATAGGCAATGCAGGAACAACTCTTTACACTGTTGGAGCAATAAAGGAAATACCTGGAATCAGAAAATATGTAGCAGTGGACGGAGGCATGTCTGATAATATCCGCACAGCCTTATATGGAGCAAAATACGAGGCTATTGTGGCAAACAAAGCCAGACTCCCAAGGGTAGAAAAGGTATCTATAGCAGGAAAACTATGTGAATCGGGAGACATGCTCATATGGGACATACTACTTCCTGAAATCGAAGAAGGGGATATTCTAGCAGTCCTGTCAACTGGAGCTTACAACTACTCTATGGCCAGCAATTACAACAGGCTCCCAAGACCCGCAGCAGTATTAGCTTCTAACGGGCAAGCTGATGTAATAGTTGAAAGAGAGACTTATGAGGACCTTGTAAGAAAGGACGTCATTCCTGAAAGGTTATTAAGCGTAAAAAGAAAAATAGTAAATTATTAAAAAAGAGAGGGGATGCCCTCTCTTTTTTATTTTACCCTTCAGCTGTACCCTCGCCTTCCTCTTCTTCCTCTTCACCAGCCTCTTTAGGAACAAGTATAGAAACCACTATTTCTTCAGGGTCATCCAGCACTTTCACGCCCTCAGGCACAGGTATATCTTTCACAAAAAGCGTATCTCCTATCTCCAAGTGGCTCAAATCCACTACAATCTCCTGAGGTATTTTGTCCGGCAAGCTCTCCACTGTCAACTCCCAGAGCTGATGCTGTACAATTCCGCCCTTGCTTTCAATGAGGCCAATTCCCTCAAATCTCAAAGGCACAGTAGCCTCAATCTCTTCGTACATAGATACCCTCTGAAAATCCACATGTATTATTCTGCCTTTTAAAGTGTCCTCCTGTATTTCTTTTATGAGCGCAGTATGAGTAGTGCCGTTCACTACTACATTGAGCAATACGTTTCTCCCATATTTCTGCAGAAGTTTTTGTAGCTTAGTATACTCAACAGCCAGAGGAATATTCTCTGTCATGTCCTTCCCGTACATAATAGCAGGAACATACCCTTGATTTTTCAATCGGCGAGCAGCGCTTTTACCTGTCTCCCTTTTTACAGCCTCAAGTGTAACTGCCTGCATCTTCTCCCTCCTCTTTTTTTGGTTTTCACATACTATTTTACCACCCTGTTTTAATAATATCAAATCTGTTTGACAGTTTCACTTTTTCATAGTAAACTTTAATTTGGAAAGCGTGCGCCTGTAGCTCAGTGGATAGAGCGTTCGGCTCCGGACCGAAAGGTCGCAGGTTCGATTCCTGCCAGGCGCACCAAAATGCTTGAAAATACTGAGTTTTTAGCGATATATATATTTTTATTTTTTTCTTTTTCCCACACTTTTCCCACAGTAAAATTTTCGGTAAGAATAAAATAAGCGCAGCGCTTTCCGTAGTTTAAAAAGTGCTGCGCTTATTAATTTTTACTGGACCTTTATTTCTTTCTTTTTTCTTTCATGATATTCTCTTATAGTCATAGCATTTGGATCTGTGTTTATTTCGTGCACATATATACATTCTATGTCTTTCATGTCATCACTTGTTTCATATAGTACAGAAAACTTTTTACCGTTTTTTTCAATACTGGTAGATAAAACTGTTGCTTTTTGCGGATAGATAGGGAATTCTTCATACATTTTATCTTCTAGATCTTTTTTGGTAAGGGTTTTATTTGTCTTTAAAAATTGTTTTACTTCAGGCGAAAGTATTAATCTCATAAAAAACACTCTCCTTTTTTATTTTCTTCAGGAAGAGTGTAAAATACAAAAAGAGGATATACACTCTTCCTAATCCAGTGTATATCCTCTTTCCTTTTATTTTCATTATATCAAAAAATAAAATTTTGTCAACATAAAATAATAATTTTGTCGTCTGGATTTCTAGAGATAAAGTTTTTACCTTTATTTACAACAGTTATTATCTTAATCTTATCGTAACTTTCCATTGCACCTACAATAGAAATATTTGCAAAGCTGTCAATTATTATAAAAGTATCGCCTCTTTTTATTTCCCCAAGTTCTTCTTCAGCACTCTTGATGTCATTAAAAACCAAAGGCAAAAAAATATCTCTTTCTTTTTTTCTCTTAAAAGCGTGTTCAGAAACTTCTACCCAAATCTCATTCCCCCAAAGTTCTATCAACTTGTAGTTTTTTCCCAAAGTATTTCCCCTCCTTCAAAATTTAAAAAGAGAGAGGCCAAGAGCCTCTCTCACACAACCTCTTTTTGTTTTTGTTTCCTCTGCGCTAGAAGGTAGTCATCAATACCTTTATACCTGCTGTCCCAGGTCTTTGTATAAACTTTAAACCCGGCACTTAGGAGCTTTTCTTCTAGTCTTGTTTTTGCTTTTTGTACTGCAGAGTTTGTTAGAATGTCCATATCAAATGCAATGTAGATTTTTTCTGCTCCCAACTGTTTTAGTACAATTTCTATGCCTTTGGTTGCTGTAACTCCGGGTACGGACACAAACGTAAAATCTGTTAAATAATGAGCTACATCAGCTTTAAGTGGGCCTTCAGTGACAATAACAACTTTAGAAGGCTCCCCATGTACACCCTGCCATGCATGGGCAGGTGTACCGTTTAATTTGTCTCTGGAAGAAAACCAAACATATTTTCTTCCTTTTTCTTCTTCATCTAAACGAATTTGAAAACCCTGTATTCGTCCTCGTACATCTTTTACAGGGATTAAAAATCCTTTATAATCTACAAAGTCCCAGTATCTTTTTCCATCCTTTTCTCTCTGGTAAAAGCCCGGAATGCCTTTTAAGTTGTATCCTTCCTTTATTAACTCTCTGCATATTTCCCAGCGTTGCTGTGATTCTTCCGGCAGGGATTTATAAAGGTTTTTAGCCGTTTCTTCCCAGGAAAGACCTCTTTTTAAAAGATTTTTGCGGTGGTGTGGTTCTAAAACAAGTTTATTTAAAAATGCTCTGTATACCCTGTCCCTTGCTTCAATTGGTGCAACTAAGTTATACTGTATTTTTTTGCAATTTTCTTCAGCTGCAGGAGTAGTAATATTTCCTTCTTTAAGTTCTCTGTAAGCTGTTTTTGTATCAATATTCTTTATTTTTGCGTATAACTCTACTACGCTTCCGCCTTCTCCGCAGCGGACACAGTAGTAGACATTTTTTGATATATTTAAATAAAGGTGTCCATGCTCAGGGTTTTCTGAATCTCCGCAGAGCGGACACCTTGCAATGTACTCTTCAGATGAGGCCTTTCTTAGAATTTTTATTCCCAGTCCTTTTGCAGTATCCAGAATGTCAAAATCTCTACGCATTCCTGAATCCCCCTTTAAATGTTGTAATAAACAGCATTTTCAAAGGTTTCAAATAAGTCTAAATTGTAAGGCCATTTTGGAATTAGTACCAGTTTGTTTGTGTTAAGCATTTGTTTTATCTGCACCGGATCGTCTTCTACGTAAATATCTGCATCCAGCCGGTGTTTTTCTTTTGTAAAGTAAACTTCAATTCCGGGGAAGTATTTTTCTGCCCACTTTTCCGTTAAAAACTTTAATTCTCTGTTGCGACTTGTTACAAAAACAACTTCTGCACCAAGATTTATAAAAGTTGTTAGAAGTTTTAATGAACCGGGAATTGGCTCTGCACCAAGTAAAATGCTAGTTCCTTCTACTGTCGTCCAGAAGTCTTCTGTTAGCTCTGGATTTGGGTATAGGGCTGTATTGTACCCCATTTCTTCTAGCCTTTTGTTTACATTGATAAGTGTGTTATCAATATCAAACGCAATTATTTTATCTTCAACGCTGTATAAGAGGTTTAAAAACTTAGGAAGGTCTTTAATTTTGCCTGAAAAATAAGCCACCTGTTTCATCCCTAATTCCTCCTTTTGATAAATTTAAAAAAGGAGCTATGCAGAGACGTATCTCCGCAGCTCCTTTTTTGTCCGCATTATTATATCCGGTCCGCCTTCAATCCACGGATTAGAATTCTGGTAAACAGTTATGATTGCTATGCTGTTGGGATTGTCAAATACGGCCATGTAGGCTGCTTTTAGCACGTGGTCGAAAACAACAAACCTATGCCGTTTTTTTCTCAGCTTTTTTATTTTGGGTTCGGCTGCTTTTATTGATTGGAGAATATTTTCTGGTATAAGAGATGTTCTACCTTCTAACCTGTTTAGTGCATGTGGAGAAAAAATAATTTTTACGAGACTGCCCCATAAAAAGAGTGTGTACTCCCTCCTTTTTTCCATTTTTCTTAATCCTCCTTTTATAGTTTATTATGCTTAGTACAGTCTCTTGCTGACAGCTTTATAAGTGTAATATTTACAATTTGGGCAGCCTCTTGGCTGCATATTTCCCTCTTCTTTACATTTCTTAACTGTTTTGTCATTGATGAAGTTTTCGTATCTTTTACACCAGTTTCCCGCTTCTATCATATAGGCCTTGGATTTATATTTTTCAAATGTCATTTTGAATTTCTCCTTTCATTTTATTTTTTATAGTACAGAAAACAGCATAAAGGACTGTTTCCTGTACTATTTCCTTTTTAGCTTTTTTATTTTAGTTACCACTCAAAACTAAGGTAGTCATAATCTACTATTTTAAAAACTTTAGAAAGTTCGTCTATTAGGATTTCATCTAGATAAGCGTCAAGGTCTTCATTCCAGAGTTTTTTGAATTTTTATGAATATTCTCTACGTTTTTTCAACTTCTTCTCTGCTTTTTTCAGTATCAATTATTAAGTCTATTTGAATATCTTCATCATTAGGATCAGTAAAATTAATCAAATATAACATTTTACTCTCTCCTTTCATTTTTTGTTTTTTAAATTTGCCATCCTTCTTTAAGGAGTATTGTTCCTTTTTCTATGTCTCTATCTCCTCCTGGCCCTCTGTTTATCCATAAGAATCCTACATCTAAAGCACTGAAACCAAACTCTTTACCACTTTTTATTTCCCCTCTCTTTTGAAATTTTTATTTAAAAGCATACATCTGTTTTTGTAGATGTATGCTTTTTAGCTTTGTTATTTTGTGTACCTGTGTTTAAGCTGAAGGTACACTTTTAAGATTTCTTGTACCGCTTTTTACGGCAGAGGGTACAGTGCCGTGGGTTCTTCCTGACAACCTCTCTTTTACTTTCTCCTGCTGCGCAGTGCTGGGAGAGGTACGCTTTCGCAGGAGATTTTTACGTCAGGATAAAACCCTATGTACAAAGAGAGAAGGCAGAATGCCTTCTAAATGTCGTAGTAAATAACATTTCTAAATCCCTCAAAAAGGCCTTTGTTGTAAGGCCATTTGGGGATCATTATATACCTGTTTAAAGAGATTATTTTCTCTATTTGATACGGGTCGTCTTCAAAGTAGATGTCCGCATCTAATAAGTGTTTGTTCCTTAAAAAATAAATTTCAAAACCCGGTAAAAATTGCCCTACCCAGTCTCTTGTAAAAAGTTCGAGGCCCTGGTCTCTGCTTGTTACAAGCACAACCTCAGCCCCAAATCCTATAAATGATGACAGAATTTTTACTGTATGTTTGATCGGCTCTGCGTTGAATAAAATATTTATGCCTTCTGTTGTGCACCAAAAATCAGTAGTAAGTTCCGGGTTGGGGTATACTGATATGTCATATCCTAGCCTTTGTATTTCTCTGTTTGTGTTTATTAGAGTGTTATCTATGTCTACTGCGACGATTTTACCTGTTGATGTATAAAGGAGCTGTATAAATCTATTTAAATCTTTTACTTTGCCTGAAAAATAAATAAGGTCTTTCATAAACAATTCCCTCCTTCAAATTTTGGAATTATGTAAAAGAAGAGCAGGAATTAAGCCTGCTCTTCTGCACTCCCTTCTTCTGGTTTTGGACCAGTGATGTAGTCTACTGCCTGCTGTGCTTTCGCAGCTGCTTTAAAGATCATCATTTTATTGTTCTGCAGCTGCTTTAACCATGACTGAATGTATGCTGCATTGTTTTCCACTGTTTTTTCCATAATCCCTGCATATTGAGAGAGCATTGCTGCGCCTATTTCTGCAACCAGTTCCTCTAAGGAGTAAGAATTTGCATCAAAAGCACTTTTTTCATTTTCTTTGAACCTGTTTAAGCGCTTTGGATGGCCGGTGGAGTGAATAAGTTCATGGAACAACGTAGAATAGTATTCGTGTATGCTGTAAAAAAAACCTTTATCTGGTATGTTGATTAGATCTTTTGCTGCGTTGTAGTATGCTTCATTTGGGTTATCATGGGTTATTTTGGGGGCATTTTTGTATCCTGCTATAATTTTTTCAGCTTCCTGCAGTGGATTATGTTCTACCTTTTTTAGTTTGGAAGGAATTCCTTCTGTATCGTTTATGTGAAATACGTGATAATACCTTAAAACGAGCAATTCTTTTTCTTTCTCTACAACTTCGCCTGTTTCTGAATCTACTTCTTCGACTATTTTGGTGTAAGGCTTAAAAAATACTACTATTTCGGATTTTGCTCCTTTCTTTATTTTGCCCCCAAGCTGCTGTATCTGCTTGAAGGTGAGATATTCTCCACCTTTTAACAGCAGTACGTTTATTCCTGTGTAAGGTTTTCTGGTGATATAATTTATGGGAGGATTTTCTGTCCAACCCTTTTTCCATGGTATTTCTCCTCTTTCTAACTGTTGAAGAATTTTTTCAAGTACGATTTCGTGGACTTTGCTCATGCTCCTGTTCCTCCTTTACTTTTATAGGTTTTTAAGTTTTCAGCAACAAAGTCCCAAAAGTCTTCTAAAAAAACCTCCTTAGGTTCACTGCTTTCATCTTGGTCTGTAAGTGCTGTAAGTGTTTTTCTAAAATCATACATTATCTGGAATGTTTCTCTAAAAGGACCCCATTTTAGAAGCACTAAGAAAATTTTTTCTGCTTTACTGTTCTCGTAAAGTCTCATAAGATCCCTCCTTAAATTTTTAAAATTAAAAAAACAGGGGCTTTTAATTGTCCCTGTTCGTATTTTTTTAGCGCCGTTTTTATCGACAGAGGACGCCATGTCGTGAGCCTGCTTAACAACCCTCTCTTAACGCATAACGGAGAGGGAACAGTTTATTGTGCTTTTATGTTAGGCTGGGCTCTATGTACAAAAGGAAAAGGTAAAATGTTTTTTTATCTTTTATCGTTTTTAATTTAAAAAATAAAAAGGCGGGAGTTTTTAACTTCCCGCCTTAAGCCCTGTTTCTATTTATATACATCTCCACGATATCCGATAGTAACAATAAAAATGATCTTTTCTCCTTTTTGAATTTGATAGATAATCCTTATATTTCCAACCCTATATCTATACAGAGGTGGAAACTTATCTTTAAGTTTTTTGATATTTTTACCAACATAAGGAGATTGGGCAATTTTTTCAATTGCCTCTTTAATTTTCTCTTTTGTATTGCTGTTACACTTTTCTGTAAACTTAACAGCTTCTTTTGCAAGTTTAACCTTATACATTTTTGAACACGTCCTCAAAGTCGTATACATCGCCATTTTCTATGTCTTTAAGACCTCTTTTTATCGATTCTATTAATTCTACATCATTAAGGATTTCATTTTCTTCTTTTTCTTCTTTAAACCTTAAATATTCTATAAAATCAATAACCTCTGCAAGTTCTTCTTCTTGAAGGTTCTCAATAATTTCTTTTACTTTATTTTTGAGTAAGTTATCCATGATTCTCACCACCATTTTTTGTTCTCCTCCTTTTATTATAACTCTTTTTTTTTGCAAAACAACATCTATATTTTAAAAATAAACCAGCAGGAGATTAACTCCTGCCAGTTTTTATTTCTAGTTTTTTTGTTCCTTTTTTTACTATGGACTCAAGTATTTGTGTGTTTGGTGCAGTATATTCTGTAATGCTTTCTGCATTGTCTATAAAAATTGGGAATTTTATTTTTGTTAGACCCATTATCAGGTTTGCAATTTCAAGGCCTGCCTTAATTCGTTCAGAGTAGGAAAGTATGTTAAATTCTTTTCCATCGTAGAGAATTTTGAAGTCGTCTTTAATTTCTCCTGTGCTCTGAACAATTTTCCAGAGCTGAAGGGACACTTTGTCCAGATATTTGTTTATCTCTGCTGCCTCAAGCTCTAGCTTTTTGGCATTGAATGATTTTGCGTATTCTATCAAAGTTTTTACTTCGTTTATTTGCTGTTCGGCCAGTTTTATATCTTCTTCTACTTCTTTGAGCTTTCTTTTTGCTTCTTCTTTCTGTCTGAGCAGTGCTTTGACACTTTCGTTGTGGCTTATTACTTCTCTTTCTTCAAACCTGAGTTTTTCTATTTGTTGCATTATCTGCTGAATTTCTTCTTTGTTTGCATCTATGTTCAGCGCATTCTCTAGTTTCTTAATTTTTATCTCAAGTACTTTTCTGTATTTATTTACTTTTTCTTCAAATTCCTTTTCTGCTTTTTTGTTTTCTTCAATAACAGCTTTTAGCTCTGTAGCAATTTTTGTACCTTTCTCTTTAATCTCCTGTAACTTTGTTAATAAAAGCTGCTTTTCTTTTGCAGTAACATCAATTTTGTTACCGCATTTATTGCAGGTAATGTACTGCGGTTTGAGGTTTTTAATCTGCTCCTGAATTTTTTTGTATTCCTGCAGCAGTTCTTCTCTAGTTTTCTGCAGGACTGCTGTATCCTTAAATTGTGGTTTTTCTATTGGCGGATTTTTGTACTGTTCTCTCAAAACAGCGAGTTCTTTTTCTATTTCTATGTTTTGATTTTTCTGAAGTTCCATTAGCTTTTCTTCTAGTGCTTTCAGCTGGGTTTCGTCAAAGCTTTTTATTTCTGGAATTTTTGCATTTATTATCTGTCTCAATATCTCTATATTCCCTTCAGATTTTAAAAGCCCCTCTTCCCAGTCTTTTAGAATTTCCCGCCGTTTTTCAATAAACGTATTTGCATTGTTAAATTCGTTTTTCTTTAAAGCTTCTGCTATTTCCGGAGAAAGTTTTTCGAAAACTTCTTCATTAGAAACTTCAGGTAAAACTTTGTAAAGTATGGTTTTAGCATCTTTTGGCGCAAGGCTTGTGAAGTATAGAGGGTTGAATATAGTGAAAAATATGTCTTTGTCTTGTATAAATTGACTGTACAGGTCAATTTGTGTAGATTTAACGCCATTTATGGTTATTTCTATTTCATTCTCCTTTTTTGAGCGGGTTATTTCATATTCTTTCCCATCTTTTTCTATAACTAACGTTACAGACATTTCGCTTTTTCCTATACTTATTAATTTGTTCGTTACATTCTCTGTGCCAAACAGGTTTGCTCCTGTAAGACACCATGCTATTGCTTCTCCGATAGAAGTTTTACCAACCCCATTATCTCCATAGATTATGGTGTGTTTATTGTCAAAGTTAATAGTCGTATTTTTGTGGTTTTTGAAGTTTTTTAAGGTTATTGATTTTATTATCATCTTATTTCCCCCTTTTTCTTTGTTTTTTGCGTGCTCAAAAAGCATCTGTGCTTGTGAGAAAAAGTCATCAATTTCTTCTTCTGAATCAAAATCCGGCCAATGACCGGGTACCATGGTTATGCCTGTGTCTTTTATCTTTTGGACAAGATAGTTTTTTAACGCCTTATTCATCTTCCTCCTCTCCTTTTTCTTCAAAAAAGTCTTTAAACGATCTTTTTGATAATATAGAACCATTTATCAACCTCTTTTTTTGTTTTAAACCTTGGGTAATGTCCGGGCAAAATATTGATTTCTTCTTCTTTTAACCTTTTTATGAAATATTTATAGACTTCTTCTTCCATTTTGTAATCATCTCCTTCTTTGTGTTTTGGAAGTTAAAAGCACGCCCCTTAACAGAGACGTGCTTTTTCTTTTTTAAAAATGATAGTCTAATACAGTGCCAATGTAATACTTTTGTCCTTCTTTCAGATTATAGCGCACAAATTCATCCAAAGTCATCCATGATGATTCACTGCTGTAGATATATATTTCGTATTTTTTATCAATTAAATTTTTTATTTTCCATACTTCCAGGGTGTCTTTTATGAAGTTTTCAAAGGTGAGCTTTTGTACAGCTTCTTTTAACTTGATAAACCTTTCTTCAAAGTATTTTTCTTTAAAACCTTCGAGGAAAATAATTGATTGTTCTTTTGCATTGTATTTTACTCCGTATTTTTCTAGATCTTTGATAAAATATTGAATTTCTACGTCTCTATCAACGTCATCACTAACATAGTCAGCTATAACCCCTACAAAATCGTCATAAAAATCTTCTTCGCAGACAAAGTCTTCTTCAAATCTCAACGGTTTTTCTTCTAACTGGATAATTGTCCCATGCATAATTTATTCCTCCTTTACTTTTTCGCTTTCTTTATAGGCTAAATAAACGTCTTTTAGAACTGCCTCATAATTTTTTAGTGCTATGAAGAGTGCATCTCTGCTGCGTATCTTAATGGCTTCGTCTATGTCTATCATGCAGTCCCGATATTTTTTACTAAGCTCTGGAGCGTTTTCTACGGCCCAGAGCAGGCCTACTTTTTCCCCTTTGAAAATTCGGGTTAATTTGTCCCTAAAGTTTCGCAAGTACTGCATTGCAGCCTCGTCATCCCAGTCTGGAACCAGTGAGTAAAACCTTTTTTCCTCTAGATTCCAGATCTGTTCATGATACTTCCTTTGTTCTTTTATGGGAAGTGAGTAGGCACGTCTGAGCTTGCTTTCTATTTGTCCTAGACTCATAAGACTTCCTCCTTCATTTTTTTATTAAAAGAGGGGAATTGCTCCCCTCTTTCTTACATTACCATTTCGTAGTCTATAACTTCTTCCAGCTGTTTATTTCCTACTTTTGTCTCTTTAAGTGTGTAGTTCTTTATTATTGCATTTTTCATTTCTTTGAATTCCTCTGGAACAACCATTGTGTGCTGGTTGCCCTTTGTATCACTTAAAGATGCAACATATATAGTCTTGCCTGTCTTGTCGAAAAAGCCTTTGACAGCAGTAACTTCCAGAGGCCCATATTTACTATTGTCATTTTGTATTTCTTCAGGGAAGAGATCTTCCGGCACTTCGTCTATTTCTTCTTCTGGAGGAAATGTAAAATCTTCGTTTTCTACTTCATCCATTATTTCGTTCACCAGCTCCTCTACATCCTTTTCTTCCTCTGCTGTTGGTGGGTTTACTGCTGCATTCGGTTGGTATAAGTGCAGAATATACACTGTTTTGTTATATTTCCCCTCTGCTAGCACTTTCATGGGTACAAGTGCCAGCTTAAGTGGTATTCCGGCTATCTTCCCTCCATTTGTAGATTTTATTATGTCTATCGCTGTGTTTATTTTTTTGATGCTGTTTATCGAGCTTGTATCAATTTGGAACACGCCTTCAGGGATCCCTTGTACATAAAAAAGGAGGTTTCCTACTTCTCTGCACTGGCCTTTCTGGTAGTACGGGCAGTTTCTGTATTTGCACTCAATTTGTTTTATTTCGCCTGTTTGTGGGTTTGTTTCAAAAGCTATTTCTCCATCACCTTTGCAGAGAAGACGATTGTTGCCATATCTTTTGAGCCACTGTGGGAAAAACATTTCTGGGTCATTTACAGGGAACATGATATCTAGTTCCCTTGGTTTATCGCCGTACAATGCTTTGAATTTGGCTACAATTTCCGGGGAAGTGTTCCCGTCTTCATAAACTACGAAATAGTCTGTTGCTGTAGGATAGAGATTTCCTCCCTTTGCTTTCTGTTTTGTCCCCAGATGGATTTTTCCTATGCGGGCTAAACTTCTTTTTTCTGTCAATCCTTTAATAGGCATGTAAATTCCTCCTTTTTTTGATTTTTTATATTAAAAACGTACAGAGAAAGGCTCTGTACGTTTCAGACTTTTTTAAATGCCTCTTTTTACGGCAGAGGGCATTATGCCGTGGGTTTCTCCCAGCAACCCCTTCTTTACTCTCTCCTGCACCGCAGACAGAAGGGGTACGGATACCGCAGGAGAGGTGTTTTACGCTGAGATGAAACCCTATGTACAAAAAGCAGGAGGGGAAAGCTCCTGCTCAGGATTCTTCTGTCTGCCTGTATTTTTGTTCCGTTTGTTCTGCTTTGTAAAAATAAAAAAGGTATATTCAAAGGCTTTTTAAAAGCTTTGAATATACCTTAATTCCACATTTTAATTGTTTTTCAATTTTTATTTTTAATAATTTCCAAAAATTCTTTTACTGTTACAATACGTATTCCACCGTATTCTTTGATTTCTAACAAATCTTTGTCACCAGATACTATAAAATTACAATTTCCATCTATTGCACAATTAATGAATTTATTATCATCCTTGTCTCTTGATACTGTTACATTACTTGAAACATGAACAAATTCTGCAAGTTCTTCGATAAAATAAAGCAGTTTTTGCTTAATTTCTTTGCGGAAATTGAACTTTTTATACTCTATAACTCTTTTATATTCAGAATATATATCTTCGGATATAACCCATGTAAATTTATACATTGCACAGTACTCAAGAAGTTCTTTCATGATAGGACTGCCAAACAAAATTGATACAAATACATTTGTATCAATTACAGCCCTAATCATTAGTTTCCCTTATTTCTTTTACAAGTTCAGAAATATTATCTTCTGAGTAGCCGTGTGATTCTAATACCCGCTTAGTTTCTTTTGTTATTTCAAACATATCTCTTACAATCTTTAGCCTTTTTTGTATCAAATATTCTACAAAATCCAGGACTTCTTTTTGTTCATCTTTTGGCATCATTTTTACTTTTTCATATATAATATCATCCAGCCTGTCATTAAGCGCTTTTGACATTTCTATCACCACCAATTTTTATTATTCCTTCTTTTCTTTTAATTATAACATTGTTACGAAAATATAAAAAGATGTATACATACTTTCAAAAATATTGACAAATCTTTTATTCACATTTTTGTGCTCTTTAATATCATTTTTTATAGCCAAAAATCGCTGCAGGTGTTTTGTAATTTTTGGCGCTGCTTTTTACGGCCTTGAGCGCCATGCCGGGCAGATCCTTCAGCAACTTCTCCTTTACCCGCAAAAGGGGAGAAGAACGGCTCTTATTAGAAATATTTTATGCTGAGGTACTGCCTGTTCGGTATATAGTATATCTTCTTTTTTAAAAAAAGTAAACTCTTTTTTAAACAAGTTCAAAAATATTGTTCTGTAAACAGCTCTTTTGATATTCCTTTAAACGTTTACCACAAACAGCTGAATAACAGGGGCAGGATAAGCCTTCCTGCCCCTCTACTGCGCTTTCCTGACAAGCCTCTTTAAGACGCCTGTTATCCTCTGCTTCTTGTGGTCTATCTTTGTTATGCGCACTGTAACTTTATCGCCTTTTTCTATCTTTGTCTTCCAGTAAGGATTGGGACATAATACATCTATTCCGGGTTCAAGGTTGACGAAGTATCCATAGGGCTGTGAGCCTGTTACAGTGCCTAAATATTCTCCTCCTTTTTTGTATTTTGTATCTACCTGCTCAAATGGATTTGGCTTTGTCTGCTTTATTGAGATTTCTACTACGCTGTTTTCTATGTCCAGTTTTGTTATTTTGGCCGGTACTCTGTCTCCAACCTGCAGAAGGTCGTTTATTCTGTCTATATAGCCGTATCCTATCTCTTCTTTTGGTACCTTGGTTTCTATTCCATATACTTCTGCAATGGCATGGTTTTTGCCTATTGCAACGATGCGGGCAAGTATTACGTCTCCTTCTTCATGCTTTGGAAGTTCGTATTTTTTCCTTAAGTTCATTGCGAATTTTCTTGAGGCAATTGCTATTTCTTTTTCTGTGTCTATTCCACGTACTACAAAGTCTATTTCAGCGCCTATCATTGAGCGTACAATTGTTTTGTTTATGTTTTCGATTCCCATTTCTTCAAAAGGTATTATTACTTTTACTCCGTCGTAGAATATGACTGCAAAGTTTTTATCTTCCTGGCTTTCTATTGCGCTTAAGGTACCTGTTAGAATTTTGTTTGACTGCCTTGAGGCATAAATGTCCTGCCATGCTTCTGTCATTTTTACCTTCTCCTTTCATTTTAGTTTTTTTTTATTTTAAAAAGAGCCCAGTGCATTTTCCAGGCTCTTTTTAAGGCTTAATATGGAATTTTTAAGCTGTTCCCTTACTTCACTGCTGCAGGATGCTATTTCTCTGAAAGTGGATATTCTGTCATTCAGCCTGTTGATTTCGTCTATAATTTTTTTTGCTTTTTCATCAGATGTGGCTTGCAGTTTCAGCTCTTCGTATTCTCTTTTTGTTCTTTCAAGCTCCTGCTGCAATAGGTTTAGCTTTTCTTCAGCTTCTACCTGCTCTTTTTTCAGCTTCTCTAACTCCTTTTTTATGTTATCAGGGATTACTTCTACCGTCTTTATCACTCCGTTTTCCAGTCTTTTTATTTTTTCGTCATTGAACTTTATTGCTGTTTCGTACTGCTTTATTAAGCTTTCTTTCTTTGAAATTTCTTCTTCTTTCAGCTTCAGCGTATACTCTCTGGATTGAAGTTCTCTGCGCAGGCTGTTTATTTCGTCTACAAGCTCTTTTATGCTTTCTTCTGATTCTTCTTTGATTTTTCTTATCTGCTGTGCTGTCATTTTGTTTATGTCTTCACCTAAAGCGTAATAGAGCTTTCTTTGCACCTCTTCGTCAAGTGCTGCAAGCTGCACACCTTCTGTTGTTGAAAGCTTTCCTTCATCTATCAGCTGCTGTATTTCGGGGATTAAATTATTTAGCCTGTTTATTCGCTGCAGCTGCCTTTCTGAAATTCCTATTAATTCGGCTATATATGATTGGTAGTAATTTGAAGGTAATTGCGACATTGTGTCGTGTTTTCCTGTACCATTACTGGAAGTAACTGGTCTACCTCTTCTAATTCCATATATTCTCATTAATTCTACAAGACATTTTGCAAGCTTTAAATCATTCAGATTGCCTTTACCCCTCTGTCTCAGATTTGTCTCTATTAAGTCTTTCAGCATCCAGTCCTCTTTTGTTAGTCCGTCTTTATCTTCATATGTTTTTACTTCACATGGTACTTCTTCAATTCCCAGCTCTTTTGCAGCTCTTAATCTCTGCGAGCCTGATATTACTGTGTAAGTTTCATCATCATTTTTGGTTACAATCAGAGGGGTTATTATGCCACTTGTTTTTATGCTTTCTAAAAAATCCTGCCATGCCTGTCCCTGTATGTCGTCAAAGAATTCGCTGTTCTTTGGATGTTCTTTTAAAAGATCAACTTTTATCATTTTCAACGGCTTTCGCCTCCTTAAGAGAAATAACAAAGTTCAAGTTTTCAAAGTATTCTGTATTTAAAAAAGTAGAAGCGTCTGGATGTTCTTTAAGGTAGTCTTCTATGTTTTTCTTCAGCTTTGTTTTAAAAACTTCGTCTAAATAGTTGTCTAGCTTGTTATAAGCAGAAAAAGACAGATACCAGAGTAGAAATAAACCCAACATGATTATTAATTTTGCTGGAATCGTTGATGGGTTTGAGTCTATTAAAGCTGCAAGAATATACGCAGAGGTTTTTGTATATTTTGCTGCGATTACTATCCCTGCAAACAAAACAGGGATAGTAAAAGGAGATTTAAAAATATAGAGAACTTCTTCTAAAAAATGCAGGAACTTTTCTTCTGCAGTGTTTACTTTGGGAATTAAGTTTTCTTTTATTTTTTCTTCATACTCAATTTTTTTCTTTGTCTTAAGGTCAAATGCTCTCCCATGCATTGTTATGAGATATAGTAGATGGTCGATGAAGAGCAGTTTCTCAAAAGAGCTGCTTTCTTCGTCTATGCTCACTTCCAGAGCCAAAACCTCTTCCCAATTTAAAAATTCTAAACGTTCATTTTTTGTATTTTCTGTTTCTATTATTCCGCCGGAAAAAGGGTCAAAGATTATTTTGCCTTTTATATTTTTGTCAGGAGTTAAATTTTTCAGCGTATTATAGAAATCTTTGTACTCTTTTTTAATTTGATTTCTGCTGTCAGTTATAAAAAGCATAAAGCTTATAGCAGTATCATTATTGTGTTCTTCCAGCACTGGTAAAAAAAGATTTTCTAACGAGTACTTTTTTATAAATTCACTAACTTTCATAGGCCTTCTCCTTTCTTTACCAAAAACGCTTTTTATTTTTTCTATTTTTTGAATCTTCTTTATTGTTTGTGTTATTTTCTGTATTAGTATCAGAATTTTCTTCTTCGTTTAATTCAGCAATTTTAAGTTGTCCGTTCTCTGTTCTGCTGAAGGTGTTTGATATGAAAAATACTTCTTCTTCAGTTTCTTTAATTTCTTCTGTACTGTTGTCTTTAACTGCTTCGATAGGTTCTTTTGTAAGTTTTTCTGCAGGCCTTGTTTCTGCTTTTTTATCTTCCTGCTCTGCCCATTCAGGTATATATTCAGTGATTGGTACAGGCTTGATTTCTTTTGAAAGAGGATGTCTTGTGTAGTCCATTTTTTCTACCATTAGAGGTTTTTGGCCTCTCAATATCACTATTGCGTTTCTGTGTTCCAGCCTTAATATTTCATCAGGCGTTAAAAGAGGCCTTTTCTGTGTGCTTATTGATATGTCTCCAAAGTCAAACAATCCTTCTAATCCTGCATGTTTTCTGTGTGACCTTGCTTCAACTGTTGCCTGCCCAAGTAAATCTGATACAAACTGAGCTGTTGCTACGTCCGTACAGCCTAAAAAAAGTCTTGTGTCGCAGTTTCCTATTATCTCCTGCCATGCGTCATTCGGGTACCTATTTTTGAGCTGGGATATGTTCTGGAATACTACGCTTGAGTGTATGCCTCTTGAGCGCATTGTGCTTATCTTTTTGGTGAAGTCCGGTATTGCGCCTATGTTTGGGAATTCGTCCAGAAGAAAGTATACGTTCGGGTTCAGTGTTCCTCCGTTCATGTCAGCGTATCTTGTGAGTTTTATAAATAGGAATGAGAAAAATAGACCTGCTAGGAAGTCAAATGTAGAGTCTGTGTCGCTTGAGATGCAGAAGTATGCACATTTTTCTTTGCCCGGAAATTCTAAGTCTATGTCGCTTGTTTCTGTTATTTTCTGTACCAGTTTGTTCTGAAAAACTTGGAGCCTTGTACCTAAACCTATTATGACTCCCGTTCTAACCTGTTCATTGGCCTGCGCATATATGTTATAAGGCATTTTTGCAGGATGGCCGTTGGGTAAAGTTTTAAAAACAGAGTCTACTGCTTTTGGTTCTGCGCTTGCTAAGAGCGAATATACGCTTGCAATGTTTCTCTCGTGCTCCGGATATTCCATTGCTACGTATAAGGCAAGTGCCTTTAACAGGTTCTGCTCTGCCCTGTCCCAGAATGGGTCTCCTGATTTTGTCGATGCAACCTTTGTGTTGCTTATGATTACTTCCACAAAAAGCTGTGCGTCTATGTCGTCCTGTATGGTTTCAATTGGATTCCACCTGTCCGAGTGCTTCATGTTTACAAGGTTGAATACTTTGACAGTATATCCTCTATTTCTTAGAAACTCTGCCATGTCTCTGAATATTTCTCCTTTGGGGTCTGTTATTACCATGCTTTGCCCTTCTTTTGCCAACTGCAATATGTTTGTCCTTATATATGCCCTTGACTTCATTGAGCCGGGAGATCCGAATATTGCTACGTTTCTGTTTAAAAAGCTGTCAGGTGGCAGTGTAACTACCTTGTTCCCTATTCTGCCCAGTATTAAGCCTTTGTTTGTGCCTATGCCCAGTATTTTCTTCGCTTCTTGTACTGTCATCCAGTTTGCTGTTCCGTGTGTTCCGTCATCTTTCAGGTATTTTACCCCGTGTGCTCTGTAGTCCGTTGCTCTAGCAAGTATTACTAATACTGCTATTGCTGGTATGGAGATTAGCAGGAAGATAAGATAAGCCTTTAATACTGTTGGGTTTGTAAGCTCTTTTAGGCTTAATAGTGGATTTGCGTACATCTGCTTTATGGGAGTGAAGTCTATTTTTGTGTTAGTTTGCGGGTTTAGCTGTGAGAGAAGTTGGAATGTTTTGATTGCAGGCACAAAAAGCCATGCTGTGAGAAAAAGGTATAGCAGGAATGTTATTAAGCCTAGTAAAATTTTGGCTGTGGTGCTTTGTGGGCCTTCATTGGAAAAAGAAAAGCCTTTAAAGTCCATTTTATCAGCTCCTTTTTTGTGGTTTTATGGGTATAAAAAAAGACAGGCTTTGAGCCTGCTTATAGTAAATTTCTTTGTAATTAATTACATGTATATTCATGTATTATTTTAGCTCCCGGATTATTGTTTTTGATTGTATTAATGGCATTAAGCTGGAGAGGATCGCTGTAATTTATTTTGTTGTTATGTAAATCAAGTACTATTAGATTAGTTAAACCTTTTATTGGAGTTATATCGCTTATTTGATTACTATATAAATAGAGCCCTCGTAAATTAGTTAGATCTTTTAATGAACTTATATCGTCTATTTGATTATTATTAATTTCGAGGTATATTAGCTTAGTTAAATTTTTTAGTGGAGTTATATCACTTATTTGATTTTCAGCTAAACCAAGCGTTTTTAACTCAGTCAAATTTTCTAGTGGTTTGATATTACTTATTTGATTGTGAGTTAAATTAAGTAGTCGTAGCTTCGTTAAATCTTGCAATGGACTTATATCGCTTATTTCGTTGTACCCTAACCCAAGCATCTTTAGGTTAGCTAGAGTTTTTAGTGAACTTATATCGCTTATTTGATTGTGACTTAACTCAAGACCTTGTAATTTGTTTAAATTTTTTAACGGAGTTATATCGCTTATTTGATTGTTAGTTAAATAAAGATATGTCAGATTTTTTGCATATTCTAATCCCGTAAGATTTGATATGCCTTTATTCTCTGCTTCTAATTTAGTTAATTTTAACATATCATTTAATGTTATATCACCAGTCGATTTATTTAAAGCTAATCTTATTGCTTCTTGAAGATTTAAATCAGGTATATTAATGATTGTATTTGATGAAGACTGTAGTGTTGAATTGGGTTCAGGTTGTGGAATAGCTTGTAATTGCAAACTACTAAGTGATCTACTTAGCATAACAACTGTTTCTGCTCTTGTTGTAAAACTTTTGGGATTTATTTTGTTATCCGAATCTCCTTTTATTAATCCAAAAGCTACTGCTGTATTCACAGCATCTTTAGCCCAATCTGAAACATTATTTACATCATTGAAATTTGAAAGATAATTTAATGAAAAAGTTGAAACAGCAGGAATTTTCTTCAGCGTTACAAGAAGCCTTACAATAATTGATATTGCTTCTTCTCTTGTTATTGGTACGTTAGGTCTAAAAGTATTATCATTGTATCCTGAAATAATATTTGCTGCCTTTGCTTTTTGAACTTCCACGTAAAACCAATTTGTTGGTTTTACATCTTTAAAGTTTATATTTGCCGTTTGTGTTAAATTGAAAGCTCGATTGACAAATGTAACGAATTCTACTCTTGTTACAAAATTATTTGGTCTGAACGTACCATCTTCATACCCTGAAGCTAAGCCTTTTGATACCCAATCATTTATTTCTTTTTCCGCCCAATGCCCTTTAATATCCGTAAATTGCTTAGTTGTTGTGTCTGTTGAATTAGCTAAAACACTTGTTGAAATATTTGAGATTAGCATTAATATTGTAGTAATTAATACTAGCATTTTTAAAAATTGTTTTTTCATTAAACTTCCCCCTTTTAATACCAAATTTTGGATTCTCGTAGAATTCTAAATTTTTTTAGATTAAAGAATTTTGTTGTATATTTTTAAAGAAATTCTTTCGTTTTAGGTAAATAATTCTACATTTATTCCTAAAATTCTGCTTATACTTTGGTCAAAAATTTCAATACAAAAATTTTTGAATTTGTTTTTATATCTATTTTTCTTTTCTAAAAAAGCGTTTTAAATCCAATTTTAAATTCAATCGGTCCATTATTTATAATTTCTTCTATAACATCATGATATTTCCCTTCTAGATATAAATATTTTAAGATGGTGTAAATTTTTGATTTGTCTAGCCTAGTTCTGCTTTCAAGTGACCAATAATCAATTTTTGAGTTATCAATTTCATTATCCCATTTTTTAAGAATATTTTCTATTTCTTCTATTTCTTTATTACCAATAACATTGGAGTTTATTTCATTTATTTTTTTATCTACTACAGGTTCTATCATGTTTTGCAATCCAAAAATTTCTCCATCAGTTATATCATGACACATGCTGGGATCTATTTTCTTTTTAATTTGATATATTTCGCCTAGTAGTTTTGCTATTAAATATTTATTCTCAATTTTGGAATACCCCCTTTTAAAGATATTTATATCTCTTATTTCTGCATAATTATTTTTTAAGATCCTTTTTTATATCTTCCTGATTTTTATTTATACCGATATAGTCATAATAAAAATTTCGTATACCTAATTTACCTGTATAATTTATCCTTACCTGTTCCTGGTGCGAGGCAGTCAGGTAGCCTGGTGTCTTTGACAACAATTTACTAACGAGATATAACTATTTCTTGTGCAGTTGAATTCCAGTGTACATTGTACCCGAAGGCACCTAAAAAGTACCTTATTGGAACCTCGATCCGCCTATTTATCTCAAGAGGCTTTACATCCATCTGATAAGGTATTCCGTCAACCGTATAGACATTGCTTCCAAGAGTGAATACAATCGTATGGTTGTCGTAATTGAAAGTAGCAGTGTCGTTTTTGGAATTCCATATTATATCATTTTAAAAATTCTTTATCATTTCTTTTTCATCTTTGTCAACAATGAATGTAATTTTCTTATTATTCGGTTTTAAAGTAATTACAAGGTACTTATCTGTAAAACTATAGCTATCAATATCATCCCACGTGTGAAATACTCCCCAGTGCATTATACCTTTTTCGTTAATTCCGTTTGGCATTAGTGAACGAACCAAATAAGCTATCCCGGCTATAAAAGCCATTGCAAGAAGTTTTGTATGTAATGTATCCTTTAAGTTAGTATTAGCACTTGCTACTATTAAAATGACATATACACTTATTGCTAACGCCAAGAAATTATTATTAGTTTTGATATTCCATTTTGTTTGTCCAAAATGTTTTTTAGCTTTAAATACATCGTATATATCCCATATCGTAGCAAAAATTACAAGTACCAAAAGAACAGAAAAAAACTTTTGTAAGATTTTTTCTCTTTCCAGAAGTCCTATAATTATTGCCAAAGCAAATATAAACGTTGCAATTATAACCTTCTTGTTTTTATTCATTTATAAAAATAATCCCCTTTCTATTAGAAGTATTTTAATCACATCTTAAAAACTTCCTTTATTTTTGTAATGTAAATTAATAAAAGGATCTGTAAATTTTTATATCTATGCACAATGAAACAGTAACATACAGTTCTTTTCATTTTATATTTCCTTTGTTTCCCCTGTTTTTTAACCTGAATCTGATATTTCTTTCATTAAGCTTTCTTTTGCAAAATTAATTATCTCTTCTTCATTTTTCCCGTTATCAGGATATGTACATATGCAAAAATGCCACTTACCCGGCAGCTCACTTTTAATTTTCTTTCTTACAACCGCTGCGCCATCAGCTCCTGTAACAGGAAGAATTAAAGCCAGCGTATTTTTATCAACCTCAAATACTGTATCTATGTCACGAAGTTTGTTCTTTAGCTGATCTGCTATTTTTAAAATTTCAATTTTGATTTCCCCGTTGTATTGTGCCAACACTAAAGAAAGATTTTCATTGCCTCTTTTGGCCCGATTTATTTCTTTTTTCAGCAGCTCTTTAAGTTCCGGATAGTGATCTTCTTCTTTAACATATCCTATTAGCTTTACTACACGTTTTACAAGCTCAGCTGCTTTAAAGGGTTTAATGAGATATTCTACTGCACCAGCTTCTACTGCCTGTCTAATTGAAGGTGCTGTAGCATCTGCGCTCAATATCATTACCGGGATGCCTCTGTATTTTTCTTCTGACTTTAATTTCCTTATGAATTCAAAACCATTCTGATTCGGCAGATTAATGTCTACAATTACTAAATCAAATAATTCTTCTCTATTTTTTACTTTCAATATTGCTTCTTCAGCGGTAGCTGCAGCTTCAACGTTATATCCTTCTGCCTCTAATATATTTTTAGCCATAAGCCGTATTAATACAGAATCATCTACTACTAGAATATTCTTTTTATTTTCCCTTTCCTCCATAGTTCTTTTAGTGAGGCTCTATTACAAGCCTCTCTTTTTATCCTCCTCCCACTTTATATTTTATTTCCATTTTTTTATTCGCTCTTTACACAATTTCTTCCTTCACCCTTTGCTTCATAAAGCATGTTGTCTACCCGAATAAGAACTGTGTCAATAGTATCGGTGTCACTGTATTCAGTTACTCCAAAGCTTGCTGTTACATCCCCTATTCCTTGCAATTCCATTGTACTTATTTGTTCTCTTAGTTCCTCAGCCAGTTCAACTGCATTATTCAAGGAAGTTTCAGGCAAAAGGATTATAAATTCTTCTCCTCCCCAGCGCGCAAAATAATCTGTTTTTCGTATCCTTCCCTTTACTGTATCGGCAACACTTCTAAGAACAATATCTCCTGCTGCATGACCGAAACGGTCATTTATGTTTTTGAAGTGATCTAAGTCAAACATAACAAGTGAAAAGGGCTTTTTATTCCTTTTTGTTCGCTCTATTTCCTGCTCCAGCATCTGCATGAAAAAACGCCTGTTGTAGATATTTGTAAGAGGATCGGTAATGGACTGGCGGTAAAGGAGTTCCTCAAATCTCTTGCGCTCGCTTATGTCGCGAATTATGCCTATTGCATGCCATGCATCTTTAATTTTTACAGCAGAAAGTGAAAGTTCTACATCAATTTCATAGCCGTTTTTGTGCCTTGTCTTCATCTCAACAGTCTTGCCTACAACACTTCCTTTTTCGGTTGAACGGAATCTTTTAAATGCTTCTCTATATGCTTCGTACAGCCGCATATCTTGTATCATAAACATGTGCAAATCTTTACCTATTATTTCTTCTTCTGAATAACCAAGTATGCGTTCTGCTGCAGGATTCCAGAATGTCACTTTGCCACTATCATCAAGCATAATAATAGCATCTCCTGCAGACTTCATTATAGTGCTTAAAACCTCATTCCTTTCCTTCAACTCTCTTTCTATTTTTTGGCGCTCTGTTATATCAATTGCAAGTGTTACAAACACCTTTTCTTTATCAAACTCCATGAGTTCCAGATGGATTTCTACTGGATATAAAGAACTGTCTTTTCTGCGGTGCATTGTGTCAAAAATAATTTGCTTCTGTTCACCTTTTAAAAGGGGCTCAAGAAGTTCTTTAAAGCTTTGCAGGGTAAACTCTGGTTTTAAGTCAACAGGAGTCATTTCTTTAAGCTCTTCTTCAGTATATCCCAAATTTTTCCTTGCTCCATGGTTTACTGCAATGAATTTTAGTGTCTGTGGATGGAATATGTAAATTTCATTGAGTGAGTCTTCAAAAAGATTTTTATAAAAT
>Ga0224486_100025_pt1 | contig 84757 bp, 78 predicted proteins | sample TexhydDE_CT_test_FD_172013 | JGI IMG/M metagenome (GOLD analysis project Ga0224486, IMG submission 172013) | Fracking water microbial communities from deep shales in Oklahoma, United States - hydraulically fractured wells DE_CT_test ... | reverse complement strand
CGCTGCAGGTGGGTAATTATCTGTATGAAACCGACCAAAAGTTTGCAGGTATGCGCCTTGAAGTTAGATACGACCCTGAATGGCTAAAAAGCAACAGCAACATTCCCCTCAAACTCTACTATGAGGGGAAAAAAGTGGGACAGGCTTACCGCGTTAATTTCCACGATAATGCCCACCTAAAAAGACGGCATACAGAAAACACCACAAAAAACGATACCCACACTTACGAAGAACTCTCTGAGCCTGCACCTGACTTGTCAGGCAGCCTTTCCACATCTCTTTCTTTTGCCAGCATGATGAAGGAGGATGAATAGATATGTTTGAGCAGTTCTTTGGCCTTAAGTTTAACCCTTTTACCAAAGAAATCCCCGACAAGGATTTATTTATGAGCCAGGATTTAAAAGAGCTCATCTCACGGCTTAAATACCTGCAGAACACCCGTGGCATAGGTCTTGTAGTGGGAGAAGCGGGTACAGGGAAGTCTACCGCTCTACGTCAATATGCCAGTTCCTTAAACCCTTCTCTGTACAAAGTATGCTATTTCGCCCTATCTACAGTCACCATAAAGGAGTTTTACCACGGCCTGGCCTCCATGCTGGGCGAAACTCCTGCTTACAAAAAAATTGCCCTTTTTCAGCAGATTCAAAGGGCTATCTTGTCTTACTATTTCGACCAGCGAATTACTCCCGTTATCATGCTGGACAAAATTCATATGGCCAGCAATGCCGTCCTCGAGGATTTACGGCTCATATTCAATTTCAACATGGATTCTTCAAACCCTTTTATCCTAATACTCTCCGGCCAGCCTCTTATCAAAACCAAGCTATCCCTCAATATCAACAGCCCCTTAAGACAGCGCCTGGCTGTCAAGTATACCTTGCAGGGCTTGTCCAAAGACGAACTACCGGAATACATAAAAACACGATTGAAAATTGCTGGCTTTACACAGGATATCTTCACACCTGCTGCACTGCAGGCCATTTACGCCAATACCAAAGGATTCCCCAGGCTGGTAAACAACCTGGCCACCACTTGCCTTATGTTTGCCGCCAGTCAAAACAAAATGCTGATAGACGAGGAGATTGTCTATCAAGCTCAAAACGAAATTACCCTTTAGGGGAGGTAGAACAATTATGGTACAAAATGGGTCCAAAAGGTACGAAAAAATACTGAGAAACCCTACAACAGTAAAGATGTTGACGCTGCAGATTAAGCAAGCGGCTGATGATTACATTGCCTTAAAAATTAGCGAGAATGAGTTTACCGAGCTCATTCTCTACTATGCAAGATACCATGGCAAAAAGATGTTTTCTGCAGCAGGCGATTTAAACCCTACCCTGCTAAATCGTATTGGTAAAAAGCGTGCTGAGCTGGTCAAAATCGCACTTACAGGATTCCAAATGTGTATATTTTAATGTATCTTTTTCCAACTTTATTCTACAGGGGTAGCATTTGCTGCCTCAATTTTTTATTATGATACCACAGTAGAAGGATATCTGGCAAGGGTGTATTTTAACCCTATTTTAAGCTGAATGCCATCTTAATTTGAAAAACGGTCTTATTCAATTTGAAGATATTCACTAATTATTGGTAATTTCCGTCTAAATTAATCTGAGAATATTTTCTGTTTTAATTTGAAAATTGACACTTTGCATTACTAATAGATGTACACCAGTGTGAAATCAAATATGGCTCAAAGGTTAAGAAAGCCGCATGTTACATAATCCTTGGCATCGACATGGAAGGTAAAAAGACATCTTTGGACTGTACACCTTCTTCGGCAAAGAAAACAGGGCTGACTGGAACAAAGTTTTTAAGGTTAATAAACCGCGGTCTTAAAAGGTTCTCACCATTGTCAGCAATGATTTTCTAGGGATTATTGAGACAGCTTGTATATTCACATGCTTGACCACTGGCTCTGCTTTGTGCATCTTCAAAGAAATATCCGCAAATATATGACCAAAGCCGATGCTACAGAACTCAATAAAGAACTCAATAAGATGAAGCTCTTTTCTTCATTCGATGAGGCTGTTGAGAAATTTCAGGACCTCTGCAGCAAAATAGGTACGGCCGCTATATAAACCTTCTTATGGAGAAAGCAAAATAGTATTTAACCTTTACTAAATATCCTGAACCTTTAAGGAAGTATATTTATACTACCAATGGCGTAGAAAGCGTTAACAGTTTGATTGAAAAAATCCGGATAAGATTGGGTGGATACTTCAGTTCAGTTGAAGTATTGGAGATCAGCATTTATTTACAGAGAGAGAATTTAATTGTAATAAAAAATTGCAACCTTCTACTTGCACAAATGAATTATGTCAACCGGTTGACATACAAGAAATAGTAATATATAATAAAAGCAAATTAAAAAATTTCAAAGAAAGGGGATTGTCATGAAGAGAAAAATTTTATCCATTATGTTGACGTTTGCATTGGTTTTTTCGCTCATGGCAGGCTGTGATACAAAAGGCAGCAATAATGGAGAAAGTAATAGTACTGCCACGGCAACAAAGACTGTAAAAATTACTTTGCTAAATTCTAAGGGGGAAATTCAGGCTCAATTAGAAGAGGCAGCTAAAGTTTTTACAAAAGAAAATCCAAATATTACTGTAGAAGTTATTCCTGCACCGGCTGGTCAGTCACCTTTTGAAAAGGTTACCGCTATGTATGCATCTGGTAATGCACCGACAATGGCAATGCTGGATCCGGGTGATGTAGCAAAATTCAAAGATAAATTTTTAGATCTAAGCGGAGAAAAATGGGTTGAGGATGCGATCGATTGGACTTTAAGTGTAGCCAGAGTAGATGGGAAGGTTATAGCATTCCCATTTGCAGTTGAAGGGTATGGGCTCATTTACAACAAAGCTGTATTAGATAAAGCTTATGGTGGAAACTTTGATCCGAGTTCAATAAGGACGAGAGATGCTTTGGAAGAAGCATTTAAAAAAGTAGAAGCAACAGGTGTTAAAGCTTTAGAAATTTCTCCAATGGATTGGTCTTTAGGTGCGCACTTTCTCACAATAGCATATGCGGCTCAATCTAAAGATCCTAAGCAAGTAGCACAATTTTTGTCAGACTTAAAAGCTGGAAAAGTCGATTTAGCAAATAATAAAGTGTTTAATGGTTTAATGGATACTTTTGACATGATGAAAAAGTACAACATAGATAAAGATGATCCATTATCTCCGACTTATGACAGAGGACCAGAGCTTATTGGTAAAGGTGAAGTTGGATTTTGGTTTATGGGAAATTGGGCATGGCCACAGATAAAAGAATTTGATACTGCAAATGAACAATACGGCTTTATACCTGTGCCCATAAGCAATAATCCTGGGGATTATGGCAATTCACAGATAGCTGTAGGCCCATCGAAGTTTATAGGAATAGATAAGACACAGAACAATGCTGTTCAACAGGATGCCGCTAAGAAATTTTTGAATTGGTTAGTTTACAGCCAGACAGGCCAGGATGCTCTTGTGAACAAAGCCAATGTTATACCTGCTTTTAAAAATATAACATTAGAGCCACAAGATCCTTTGGCTAAATCTATAGGACAATATATGAAGGAAAGTAATACATTAAAATTAGAGTTTAATACTATATTGCCACCAGACCACTGGTCAAAGTTAGGAGCTTCAATGCAAAAATATTTGGCAGGCAACATTGATAGAAAAGGTCTGATTAATGAAATAGAAAATTATTGGAAAAATGTTCAATGATATGTAAGATTTGATTGAATAATATAATAATAGATAGAGTTATTGTCTATTTGTTGTTCAAAATAAAAGTAATTCGGCAAGGTTCGCTGTAAAATTAAATGCGAGTCCCAAAAATTATGGAACCATAGTGAGACCTCCTGTATGATTAGCTTTTTAGATATCTATACTATACAGGAGTTCTCACTATGGTTCAACACAATTGTACCACGAAAAGACTTCTTTTAAACACCTAAATGCTTATGAGAGAGGTGAAATTGCTTCTTTAATTGAAGAAGGTAAAAGTATACGATATAATTGCAAAACAGCTTGTTCGGGTTTCTAAGTACTATCAGCACGGAAGTTAAACGTGGTACTGTTATCCAGCTTAATTATGATTTATCCAATTACAAAGCGTACTTTTCGGAAACAGTTCAGGTAGTATATGAGAAACGTCGTAAAAACTGTGGTGCTAAATCTAAACTCCCATATATTAGAGAATTTATTGAATTTGATGAAAAGAGAATGTTGGAATGTAAGAAGTGGTCTCTAGGCAGCATAGTAGGTAATTGTAAGAATGGTTCTAGGTGGAAAAACAAACTCATGTTTTGTACAAAGACACGATGCAACTACATAGATAGAGGATTTCTTAAAGTACGCAATATTGATTTATAGCTTAAGACAAGGTTGGAGCTCAGGAATAAAGCTAAACCCAGGGAACATAAACGGATTATGGGAAAAGTATAGATTTAAGGCTAAAAGAGGTAGAAATTTGAGAAGAGTTTATGTACTGAGGAATAGCTATGGTAGTGGGTAAATGTTCTAATGATTTAGGACTTTTGACATTAATTAAGAGGAAAGCCTGGTATGAACTGATATTTTTGTTAAATGCAAAGGACAACATATCGGTGAATAATGTGCTTATGAACTTAACAATAGGTATGGGTATTTATTATCAAAGGTATATCGCAGTGTGACGGTTGACAATGGTTCAGAGTTTAGTGAGTTGTCAGATATTTTAGAGAAGTATAAGAGTGAAGCATATTTTACTCATCCTTATTCATCATGGGAGAGAACTAGCAGCGAAAGGAAAAATGGCATTATAAGGCGTTTTATACTTAAGGGTGGAGCGATAAAGGTATACCATTGTTAGAAATCAAAGGTATAGAGAAGTGGATGAATGAATATTCGAGGAAGATATTAGGTTATAGAACTCCAAAGGAATGTTTTTATGAGGGAGTATGAAAGATATGGAAGGATAGGAACGAAGTAGTAGGAGAATTTGTTGTAGATTATGGTTTAAAATGGGGGAATGTGTTGAAGTGCATTGGCTTAGAAATATCAAAATATAGAGTTATTTTTCTTGCCGTTGTAGCATCCATGATATAGAGTGGAGTGAGTTTAAACCTGGTTTTTTGATAGTTTTGTATTAAAACCGCAAAAGTTAAGAAGTTTTTTAGGAAATGGCAAAAAAGTAATGTAATAATTTAAGTAAAAAAGTGGTTGGTATAGATAGCATTTTTTGTAGGAGCGGAGTAAAAACAATGGAAGCAAGGAAGGGTATCATTAATATAAATTTATTGTAGTTTAGATGCCAACTTACAGGAATTAGTTCGTGAATAAATATTAATATAATATAAATAATGTTCAAGAAATTGAAGGAGTATACTTTTCAAAGATGATAAAGTTATGTAAGTTATTAATTATATATGTAGTATAAAATATATAAATTCATAAAGTGGGGAAATTCCTGCTTGATATAAAAATAAAACCCAATAATTTATTGAGATAGGAGGATATGAGTGTGGAACAAGAAAAAACCTTATTAGCTAAATTCAAAACGTATTTGATATTTGCAGGACCTACTACTTTTGCTTTTTTTACAGTAATAATATTGCCATTTTTATATGGAATATATTTAACTTTTACTGATTGGGATGGTCTTTCTGAGACGTATACATTTGTTGGATTATTAAATTATTTACAAGTATTTAAAGATAAAGTATTTTGGACATCTTTTTTATTGACGTTAAAATATGTAATTTTTACAGTAATATTAATTAATGTCATAGCTTTTTTCTTGGCTTATATGTTAACGAGTGGCGTAAAGGGACAGAATTTCTTTAGAGCAGGATTTTTTACTCCCAATTTGATAGGAGGAATATTGTTAGGTTTCATATGGCGATTTGTTTTTTCTGACATTTTAGTATATTTAGGAGAATCATATAATATAGCAATTTTGTCAGGTTCTTGGCTATCAGATCCTAAGAAGGCTTTTTGGGCTTTAGTTATTGTAACAGTTTGGCAATATACTGGTTATATGATGGTAATATATATTTCAGGTTTTGTAAATATACCGAGAGATTTGTTGGAGGCGGCAAATATAGACGGCGCAAATTTTTGGCAAAGATTAAAAAATGTGATATTACCGTTAATGGTACCTTCTTTTACTATAAGCATTTTTTTGACCTTACAAAGAGGATTTATGGTTTACGATATAAACTTAGCCCTGACAAATGGAGGTCCATATAAAAGTACTGAACTCATATCGCTTCATATTTACAATACAGCTTTTTTAAGCCAACAGTATGGTATTGGCCAAGCAAAAGCATTTTTTCTCTTTTTTGTAGTAACAGTTATTACATTACTTCAAGTATATTTTAGCAAAAAGCTGGAGGTGGAAAACTAATGGGGAAAGATAATCGCATACTTAATGGAGTAAAATTTTTAGTTTTAAGCGTTATTTTGGTGCTTTACCTTTTTCCGTTTTTTCTAGTTTTAATTAATTCTTTTAAGGAAAGGAAAGAAATACTTAGCAATCCACTTGGGCTTCCTCCAGCACTGAATTTAAGCAATTACATTTATGCTTTTACAAAAATGAATTATATACGTGGTTTTTCGAATTCCTTAGTTATAACTGTTTTTAGTGTATTTTTAATAGTATTGTTATCATCAATGACTGCTTATATATTTGTAAGAAAAAAATGGAAAGTTAATCAGTTTATGTTCTTTTTTATGGTGGCGTCTATGATTATTCCTTTCCAAGGGATAATGATACCTCTTGTTAAAATATATGGTTCTATAAACATGATGAATAGTAAATGGGCATTGATTTATATGTATGTAGGTTTTGGAGCCTCTTTAGCTGTATTTATGTTTCACGGTTTTATAAAGAGTATACCTTTGGAGTTAGAAGAAGCTGCTACTATTGATGGATGTAGTCAGCTTCAGACTTTCTTTAAAATTGTTTTTCCGCTTTTAAAGCCAGTAACAGCAACAATATCTATATTGGATATTTTGTGGATATGGAATGACTTTTTATTACCATATTTGGTACTTATGGTACCAGAAGAGAGGACTCTTCCGCTATCTGTTTTCTATTTTTATGGAACTTATACGATTGAATATGGCCCTGCTATGGCAGCTCTTGTGTTAGCTACAATGCCAGTAATAGTTGTATATTTACTAAGACAAAAGCAGATTATAGAAGGCGTTTTAAAAGGTTCAATAAAATAAATGTTTGGAGGTAGCAAAATTGAAAAAAATAAAGGATGTAGAGAAATATATTCAAGAAAATAAGAGTAGATTAAATTTGCAGTATAGATTGAAGTACCATCTAATGGGTGAATATGGTTGGATTAATGATCCTAATGGATTTATATATTACAAGGATAATTACCATTTGTTTTATCAGCACAACCCTTATGATGCAGTTTGGGGCCCAATGCATTGGGGGCATGCAATTAGTAAGGATTTGGTTAAATGGAATTATCTTCCAATAGCATTGGTGCCGGGAGATGATTTTGACAAAGATGGATGTTTTTCGGGTAGTGCCATTGAAAAAGACAATATGTTATATTTATTTTATACTGGACATATATATACAGGCCCTGATAGGAGTAAAGATTATAAGCAGGTTCAAAATTTAGCATACTCGAAAGATGGTATTTACTTCATAAAATACAGTAAAAATCCTGTAATTGGGGAAAAGCAAATTCCAGAAGAAGCGAGTAAAAAGGATTTTAGAGACCCTAAAGTTTTTAAAAAAGGACAATATCATTATATGCTATTAGGTTCGAATGATGGGAAGGGACACGGGCAGATATTACTGTATAAATCAATAGATTTAAAAAAATGGAATTTTGTAGATATACTTGCGAGAGGAAATGAAAAAACAGGTAAAAATTGGGAATGTCCTGATTTATTTGATTTAGAGGATAGGCAAGTGCTGATGGTATCTGCAGAATATATAAAAACTAGAGAAAATGATTTTTATAGTACTCACTCATCAATCTATTTTATTGGGGATTTAGATATAGACAGAGGAATATTTAACTTTGACGTTGATGGTTATCAGCTAATTGACTATGGATTTGATTTTTATGCTCCACAAACTACTAATGATAAATTAGGAAGAAGACTTATGGTTGCATGGATGGATATGTGGGGGGAATCTAAGCCAACACAGGAAAGAGGTCATAATTGGGCTGGAGCTATGACATTACCCAGAGAAATTTTACTAGTTAATGGCAAGTTATATTTTAGGCCAATTAAGGAAATAGAAAACTATAGAAAAAATCATTACAAGCTTGTAAACTTAGAAATAGATGGGGAAAAAAACATAAACACATATGGTGATTGTTATGAACTTGAAGTCGAGTTTGAAGGATGTAAAGCAGAGGAATTTGGTTTAAAAATAAGGAAAGGAGATAATGAAGAAACTATTTTATCATATAAAAGATATGAATCATTATTTATATTTGACCGCAATAAATCAGGTATAGGACCTAAAGGACAAAGAAAAATAAATGTTGATTTAAAAAATAATAAGCTTAAACTCAGAATATTTGTAGATGTAAGTTCGGTTGAGATATTTATTAATGATGGGGAAAAAGTAATGAGTGGAAGGATATATCCTAGCAAAGATTCGGTAAATATATCCGTATATTCTAAAGGAAAATGCAAAATTAATTATTTAAATAAATGGGATATTGTTGTAGATTAAATTTACTGCTGTTCTGCAAAAAAGGGAGTGGAATTGGTAAAGCTGCCAAAAATTAAATATGGCATAGTTACTAAAGCTGTGATAAATTTATTTATCATAAATTCATCACAGGGAGGTAGTAACTATGCCACCCACCATTGTAAATCATAATAACGAATTAGTTGCCTTTTTGCAAGATGTAAATTATGGAATGAGCAAAGCACAGTTTAATCATCTGGTTACAATGGTGGAAGGCAGCATCCAAGTTGAAGGCAAACTATCGATATCCAAGATAGCAGAGAATATTACTATTGCAAAGGATAAGAGCTGTATTTACAGGTTTTTAAGTAAATCCCCCTGGGATGATAAACAGTTGAACAGAAACCGTATAAGCTTTCTTAGCTATCATCTAGAACACAACATAAGACCAGGTGAGGTTGGTTTTCTGGTTATTGATGGAGGCTGTCCAAAATTTTGTGTATGGATGAATGAAAAAGCTCCTTTCTGGATAAAATTAACAACATAAAATCAGAAAGGAGCGTTTTATTATGGGTGTTTTGCCAAAAGAAGTGGTAAGAGAAATAATTAAGGAAAACAATTTTCAAACTCCTCAAGAAATTATGAAATTCTTGAAGGACTGCTTTAAGGATATCCTTCAATGTTTTTTGCAAGAGAAAATTCCCCAATCATACTTTTTATCAAAAAGTGTTGCATTTAATATTGCAATTTTCACAACTTTAATTTGCGGTTAAAATGATATAAGATGTCAGATCAGCAAGATTATCCCTCTTAAAAACAATATTTTTTTGAAGACATGAATCTTTTATGTATTGTATAATATATTGTAAATTGGCCTTAGATAAGCAGCCTTAAACTAAGTTAATACTTAACCTTAATAGAATAAGGTTTAGTCCTTATAGAGTTGGACAGATTATTCAGGTTGTTCTTGAATAGGCATATCTTCTGATTCACAGTATTGGATGTGCTGTTTAAGGTTGCTTTTGACCAGGGCTGCGGCATACATGTTTTTGAGAAGGGGGTAGTGTCGGGTTGTACCAGGTAGAGATAAGACAGGGTAGCCGTTTAGAGAAATACTCGGTGCCGGCAGGCTATAGCCTGCTCAAGCTTTTAAAGGAAAAAGGGTTTTATATGGATTCGCCTTGCGGCGGCAGGGGATTTTGCGGCAAGTGTAAAGTGAGAATCGTCAAAGGAGACATGGCCGGAAGCCAGTGTTCGCCGGACGAGGTGGGGCACCTCTCGTTTATTGAGCGAAAGGGTGGCATACGCCTGGCCTGCAGGGTACAAGTAAATGAGGATTTGACTGTCGAGGTGCCAGAGAGCGGTCAGAGGGATGCTGCCATTCTTACAGACGGAAAAAGCGATGTTGCTTTAAATCCCATGGTTGTCAAGCGCTATGTTGAATTGCCTAAACCATCGCTGGATGACCAGGCTAGCGATGTCGACAGGATCGAGAGGGCCCTTAAAGCCCCTGGCAGGATTCATCCTGCTGTTATGAGGGATTTATCGGAAACGTTGAGGGCCCATGACTTTAAAGTAACGGCGGTGTTCTTTGATCAGGACATAATTGCGGTCGAAGGCGGGGATACTTCTGATGCCAAATACGGGGTGGCGGTTGATATAGGCACCACCACAATGGTGGGATTCCTGATGGATCTGGCCACAGGCCGGCAGGTGGATGTGTATTCAGCCATAAATCCCCAGCGCCAGTATGGCGCCGATGTTATAACCCGTACTGATTTTACCGTGGAAAACGAGAATGGACTTGCTGTCTTAAGCGGGTTGGTGAGGGACGAGATAAACAACATGCTGAGAACCTTTCAACAAAGATGGGGAATTGCTCCCGATAGGATTTACCATATGACGGTGGTGGGCAACACTATCATGATGCACCTGTTTGCGGGATTGCCAGTTAAGAACATAGCTGTTTCACCCTTTATCCCGGTCATAGCTCGGCGCCTCGAGCTTGAGCCCTGGCAGGTGGGACTAAACATGTGTCCTTCTGGTAGAGTAACCATACTACCCATGGTGGCAGGGTATGTTGGCGCCGATACCATTGCCGCCATATTGGCATCCGGCATGGCCGAGAGGGACGAGCTGGCACTGCTCATTGATATAGGTACAAACGGCGAGATTGCGCTGGGGAATCGTGAAGGAATCATAACCTGCTCAACGGCGGCGGGGCCCGCCTTCGAGGGTGCCCATATCCGCTATGGCATGGGCGGTGTAAAAGGCGCCATAAGCAAGGTGAGAATAGCCGAGGACAGGATAGAGTACGACACCATAGGCGGGGAGCCGGCCCGTGGCATATGTGGTTCCGGAATTGTAGATGCCATGGCACAAATGCTAAAAGCGGGCATTGTGGACGCTACTGGCAGGATGAAGAACGCCGAGGAGGCCAAAACTGAGTTACCTGCCGGTCTGGCCAGCAGGGTCAAGGAGCTGGATGGGAAGCCTGCCCTCCTCATTGCTTCGAGAGAAGAGGGGGCGCTGGATGATATATACATCTGCCAAAAGGATGTACGTGAGGTACAATTGGCCAAGGCGGCCATTGCAAGCGGTATCCATATTTTGATGAGGGAGATGGGGGTACGGCATGAGGATATCCAGAAGGTGTACCTGGCAGGGGGATTTGGCAACTACATCGATTATGACCATGCGGCGGATATAGGGCTTATTCCAAGTGAGCTGAGAAGCAAGATAGTTGCCATCGGTAATGCCGCTGGTGCAGGAGCCAAGATGGCGCTTCTGTCCAAGGAATACATGGAAATGGCCGAATTTATAAGGCACAGGACGAGCTATGTTGAACTCTCTTCACGCCTCGATTTCCAAAGCGTCTTTGTGGATTTTCTTTCATTTTAACCCAGTATATGATATCCTGCGTCCACGTGTATGACTTCTCCCGTGATGCCCCTGGACAGGTGGCTCAGCAGGAACAGGGCGGTATCGCCCACATCGGACTGGTCAACGTTTCTCCTCAATGGCACCTTTTCCTCGTATGTTTTGAGCATTTCGCTGAAGTTTTTGACTCCCCTTGCTGCAATGGTCTTGATGGGCCCGGCAGATATGGCGTTTACCCTGATGTTGTGCGGCCCCAGGTCCACTGCCAGATATTTTACCGAGCATTCCAGCGCCGCTTTGGCTACTCCCATCACGTTATAGTTGGGTACCGCCCTTTCACCACCAATGTATGTTAGAGTTACAATGCTGCCACCTTCGGTCATAAGGGGCAGGGCGTGCCTTGCCACCGCTACCAGCGAATACGCGCTTATGTTTTGAGCCAACAGATACCCCTCTCGAGAGGTGTTGTAATACGCTCCGGCCAGCTCCTCTTTCTTTGCAAAAGCCAAGCTGTGCACCACGCCGTGCAGGACTCCAACATCCCTTTTGATGTTGTCAAACAGGTCTATTATTTCTTGATCGCTGGTCACGTCGCAGGGATACAGCAGAGCTCCCGGGATGCCAGACACCAGTTCCTGTACCGCATCCCGTGTGCGCTCTCCCTGATATGTAAATATCAAATTGGCGCCTGCTTTCAGGCACGATTGGGCTATACCCCATGCGATGCTCCATTTATTGGCCACACCCATTATCAGTATGTTTTTGTTTTTAAGCAGATTTTCCATTACCATCATCCTTTCAAGTTGTTTTGATAGAGTTGAACCTGCCTTTATTGACTTACAGGCAAATTGTGTTTAATAGCAGGGCGTACGGTTTATAATATATGCGAAAAATTTCAGCGGCTGGATATTGCATCGAAACAGTGCTTGTGTTACTATAATATGAAAAATACCGAAATTGCTGTTTAATAGAATACCAAAAAATATTGGACTTGTCTACAGTTTGTGCTATAATTAAAATGTTGTGAAAAGAGCAGTATTTAACAAAGGAGGAACTTACGGGTGAAAGCTACAGCTGAAAAAATAGAAAATAATAAGGTTAAACTGAAAATTCAGGTTGATGCTCAGGATTTTGAAAAGGCTCTGGACAAATCCTACATGAAAAACAAGGGCAAATTTCTAATCCCGGGCTTCAGAAAGGGTAAAGCGCCTAGAAAGCTGATAGAAAGGTATTATGGGGAAGGCGTTTTCTATGAAGATGCCTTTAATGAGATATTTCACGAGGTTTACTGGAAGGCAGTTGAAGAGAACGGCCTTGAACCCGTTGACTATCCAACAGTAGAAGAGATCGAGCAGATTGGGAGCGGCAAGGACCTGGTGTTTACTGCCAGCGTAGTTGTAAAGCCTGAGGTAGAACTTGGGCAGTACAAAGGAATAGAAGTGGAAAAAGTGGAGTATAATGTTACAGATAAAGACGTAGAGGATGCCCTAAAACGGATACAGGAAAGATATGCCAGATGGGTGGCTGTAGAGGGTAGGCCTATAAAGGAAGGCGACTTAGTCACCCTTGATTATGAGGGCTTTGTAGACGGTCAGCCTATAAAGGATGGTAGTGCGCAGAACTATGCTCTCGAGGTAGGCTCTAAATCTTTTATCCCGGGCTTTGAGGAACAGCTCATTGGCCTCAATGCGGGTGATGAAAAGGAGATCAAGGTGACCTTCCCCGAGGATTATGGAATAGAAGAATTAAAGGGTAAAGAGGCCGTGTTCAAGGTAAAGATTCACGACATAAAGGAGAAAGAGCTGCCTGAGCTGGACGATGAGTTTGCCAAAGACGTGAGCGATTTTGAAACCTTTGAGGAATACAAAGTTCATCTTAGAGAGGTCCTTGAAAGGGAAGCCCAAAATCAGGCGCGTGAGCAGATGGAGGAGCAACTTTTATCGCAGGTAGTTGAGGGGGCCAAGGTTGATATCCCCGATGTTATGGTGGAACGAGAAATTGACAACATGTTGAGCAATTTTGAGCTGGGACTGTATTATCGAGGCCTGACCCTTAAGCGGTATTTAGAGCTTACCGGCACATCTATGGAGGATTTGAGGGCACAATATAGGCAAGAGGCATATACTAGAGTGAAAACTGGTTTGGTGCTTGAGAAGATAGCAAAAGTGGAAGACATCGAGGTTACCCAGGAGGACCTGGATAAGGAGCTTGAGGGGCTTGCCAATCAGTTCAATATAACTGTGGAAGAAGCCAGAAAACGCTATGCTGAAGGCCTGGAGAGAAGAAAGGACGAGCTACTTACAAGAAAGACTATTGATTTCTTGATGGATAACGCCGTTATAGTGGATAAGGCACAGCAGCCAGAGCAGGATAAGCAGCAAGCTGATGGCAAGGCTGAGCATACCGACGAGGGTGCAAATCAGCACACAGTGGAGGGTACCGCTGCTGAATAAACTCAAGTTTATGATTGATTGAGGAGGAGATGATGGTATGAGCCTGGTCCCTATAGTGGTTGAGCAAACCAGCCGTGGTGAACGCGCATACGACATATATTCACGGCTTTTAGAGGATAGAATTATATTCCTTGGCGGGGAGATATACGATCAAACTGCCGATTTGGTGGTGGCTCAAATGCTGTATCTGGAAGCCAAGGACCCTGACAAGGATATACAGCTTTACATCAACAGCCCTGGTGGCTCGGTAACGGCTGGACTGGCCATCTACGATACCATCCAGTACATCAAGTGCGATGTGTCCACCATATGTATCGGGATGGCTGCTTCCATGGGTGCTTTCTTGCTGGCAGCCGGTACAAAGGGCAAGAGATTTGCTCTGCCCAACAGCGAGATCATGATCCATCAACCTATAGGCGGAGCACGGGGTTCTGCATCGGATATAAAGATACACGCCGAGCAGATCCTCAAGCTCAAGAGGCGCCTTAACGAGATTTTGGCCGAGAGGACAGGGCAACCTCTTGAAAAGATAGAGAGGGACACCGATCGCGACTTCTTCATGTCGGCCTATGAGGCCAAAGAATACGGCATCGTCGATGAAGTCATTGTATCGCGTAAATAGTGAGTTAAGAGGTGAAAAAATTGGCAAGATATGATGATAGAAAGCAACTCAAGTGCTCTTTCTGTGGCAAGACCCAGGACCAGGTGCGGCGTTTGGTAGCCGGACCAGGGGTCTACATCTGTGATGAGTGCATAGAGCTGTGCCAGGAAATCATAGAGGAGGAGTTTGAGGAGTCGTCCAGCTTTGATATGCACGACATCCCAAAGCCACAGGAGATATACTCTATTCTCAACCAGTATGTTATAGGCCAAGACAGGGCCAAAAAGATACTGTCGGTGGCGGTATACAACCATTACAAGCGCATCAACAGCGATGCAAAGAGGGATGGCGTTGAGCTGCAGAAAAGCAACATCCTGATGCTGGGGCCCACGGGTTCCGGTAAGACTCTTCTTGCTCAGACGCTAGCCAAGATACTGAATGTTCCATTTACAATAGCCGATGCTACCACCCTGACTGAAGCGGGATACGTGGGCGAGGATGTGGAGAACATCCTTTTGAGGCTCATTCAAGCTGCAGATTATGACATCGAAAAGGCTGAGAAGGGTATAGTGTATATAGATGAGGTAGACAAGATAGCGAGAAAATCTGAAAATCCTTCCATAACTCGAGATGTGTCTGGCGAGGGCGTACAGCAGGCTTTGCTCAAAATACTGGAGGGTACTATAGCCAATGTTCCGCCGCAGGGTGGACGCAAGCACCCGCATCAGGAGTTTATACAGATAGATACCACCAATATCCTTTTCATATGCGGTGGTGCTTTTGAAGGCATAGAGAAGATCATCCAGAACCGTATAGGTAAGAGTTCGCTGGGATTTGGAGCAGAAATCCGAAGCAAGGCCAATAGCGATCCAAGTGAGCTTCTGAAACACATAATGCCCGAAGACCTGCTCAAGTTTGGTTTAATTCCCGAGTTCGTTGGGCGTCTCCCCATCATCGTTACCCTCCATGCTTTGGATGAGGAGGCGCTGGTGAAAATTTTGAAGGAGCCCAAGAATGCGCTGGTCAAGCAGTATCAAAAGCTGTTTGAGATAGATGGCGTAACATTAGAATTTGAAGATGAAGCCCTGCGGCTAATTGCCAAGCAGGCACTGGAACGCAAGACAGGGGCTCGTGGGCTCAGGGCCATAATGGAGGAATTGATGCTGGATGTGATGTTTGAGATTCCTTCGCGTGAAGATATAGAGAAGTGTATAATAACTAAAGACGTGGTGTTGAAGAAAAGCGAGCCAATAATAATAATTTCGGAGGGGCAGAGATCGCGCAAAGGGCTTAAAAAGCAAAAGGAGAAGCGCGAATCGGTATCGTGAGTATCGCAAGAAGGTGTAAACTCTAAAAGGGAGCGATTCAAGTCGCTCCCTTTTTTCATTGATGAATACGGCATGAGCGGTAACCAGGCGACTGTATTTAGCACATACAAAAGGCCTGTTGAGAAATCGACAGGTCTTTTTTAGTCCATTCTTATGAAGCCAGGACTGCTGACAAAATATGTAATAAAATTGAGAGTTATAATACCGGGTATATAATGAATAGCTTCATGATAACAAAGATGTCAAAACTGGATAAAAATCATCTGGCTACATATACTATCCAGAAGAACGGTTAAAAACCAGCTTATTAGTTTTTTAAGGTTCATGGCCAATCTTTAGAAAGGGGGAATACCACTTGCTCGGGAGTGCCGTGATCATAATACAGCTCTTTTTTGCCATAATTATAGGGCTGTATTTTTTAAACCTGCTTAAGAGCCAGCAGGGAAATAAGATTGCAGTGGAGAAGGAGTCGAAGAAGGAGCTTGAACACCTTCAAAGGCTTCGCGAGATTTCCTTGACCGAACCTTTGGCTGAAAAGACCCGCCCTACCAGCTTTGAAGAGATAATAGGGCAGGAGGAGGGGATAAAAGCCCTCAGGGCTGCGCTGTGCGGACCTAATCCCCAGCATGTCATAATTTATGGGCCGCCTGGCGTGGGCAAAACCTGTGCCGCACGGCTGGTGCTGGAGGAGGCAAAGAAGAATCCAAGGTCACCCTTTCGCGCCGATGCCAAGTTCATCGAGATGGATGCCACCTCTATACGCTTTGATGAGCGCAGCATAGCCGATCCCCTCATAGGTTCGGTGCACGATCCGATATATCAAGGAGCCGGGCCTCTGGGCATTGCTGGCATTCCACAGCCAAAGCCGGGCGCCGTCACCAAAGCCCATGGAGGGGTGCTCTTCCTGGACGAAATCGGTGAGCTTCATCCCATACAGATGAACAAGCTGCTAAAAGTTCTGGAAGACAGAAAGGTATTTTTTGAGAGCGCCTATTACAGCTCCTATGATACCAATATCCCTCGCCATATACATGAGATATTTCAGAAAGGGTTGCCGGCCGATTTTCGTCTGATTGGAGCAACCACCAGGAGTCCCAGCGAGATACCGGCAGCCATAAGGTCTCGATGTCTAGAGATATTCTTTAGAGAGTTAAGGCCCGATGAGGTCATGCAGATCGCCAGAAATGCGGCCAAGAAAGGTGGATTTTCCATTGACGAGCGGGCGGTTGAACTGGTGGGCAAGTATGCTGGCAATGGCAGGGACGCGGTCAATATCATACAGCTGGCAGGAGGCCTTGCTCTGACCGAAGGAAGGACCGACATTACCGTAGAGGATATAGAATGGGTGATAAACAGTGGGCACTACAGCCCGAGGCCGGAGAAAAAGGTACAAGGCACGCCCAGGGTGGGTTGCGTAAATGGACTGGCCGTTTATGGAGCTCACCTGGGAACCATCATGGAAGTAGAGGCTTCGGCCATGCCTGCTGGGAAAGGGAAAGGCATTGTTACGGTGACAGGTATAATAGATGAAGAGGAGATGGGCTCTGAAGGCAAGCGAATGCGCAGGAAGAGCACTGCCAGGGATTCGGTGGAGAATGTGCTGACAGCCGTAAGAAAATGGCTGGGCGTAAATCCTCGGGATTACGACATACACCTCAATTTTCCCGGCGGCATCCCTGTGGATGGTCCTTCAGCGGGAATCGCCATGGCGGTGGCAGTGTATTCCGCTATAACGGGACAGCCTGTGGACGGCAGGGTAGCCATGACGGGAGAGGTATCAATCCTGGGAGTGGTAAAGCCAGTGGGCGGCATAGCTGCTAAGATAGAAGCGGCCGTTCAGGCGGGGGTAAAGAAGGTGATAATCCCCATGGAGAACTGGCAGGAGACTTTCAAGAACTATAGCATATCGATTGTTCCTGTGGAGAGGATCGAGCAGGTTATAGAGCATGCTATGTATCATGGAGAAGATGACGCCAGTGTTACAAATGTACCGCATCAGGCCGGGCTTTTAAGCGCATCGGCGAAATAGTCAGGGCCGGGACCATACATCCCGGCTTTTTATTGTGTGTTTTATGGGTTTTAAGGTTTTGTATACTATACAGGGTGGTATTTATGGAATTGGACAGCTACAGCTTGATTTTTTATCCAGTTATTATATATAATTTAAAAGTCGAGAAGATGTGCAAAATATAGGTGCGGGATTTTTTTATAGATGTGGAGGAGATAATGATATGGCCGAGAAAACGGCTGAAAAGAAAAAGGGCAGGCGAAGGAAGAAGGCCAATAATAAATTAAGGCGTATTCCCTGTCTGCCACTTAGGGGATTGACAGTTTTTCCGTATATGGTGCTGCATTTTGACGTAGGGCGACAGAAGTCCATCGCAGCACTGGAAGAGGCAATGGTAAACGATCAGGAGCTGCTTCTGGTTACGCAGAAGGATGCAAAGATGGATGATCCCGGCTTTGACGATATATACCACGTAGGTACCGTATCTAAAATAAAGCAGCTTCTCAAGTTGCCGGGAGATACTATACGTGTATTGGTGGAAGGGCTCAAACGTGGCCGTATTGTTGAGTGCATATCCACCGATCCATATTTTGAGGTGGAGATTGAAGAGATTGAAGAAAATGACCCTGAACCAGGCAATCTCGAACAAGAAGCTTTGATGCGAAGCGTGCTGGACATATTTGAGGATTATGTAAAGCTTGGCAACCGGGTATCTCCTGATACGCTGATATCGGTCAACGCGGTTGAAAAACCTGGCCAGCTGGCCGATATCATCGCTGCCAATGTGCTGGTCAAGATCGAGGACAAGCAGAGCATCCTGGAGGCATTTGACCCGCAGGATAGGCTGGAGAAGCTGTATGGCATATTGACCAGGGAAATTCAGATCCTGGAGATTGAGAGAAAGATCAATCAGCGGGTAAAGAAACAGATAGACAAGCTCCAGCGGGAGTACTATTTAAGGGAACAGCTCAAGGCCATACAGAAGGAGCTTGGTGAGAAGGACGGTATAGGCGAAGAGGTTGAGGAATATAGGCGAAAAATAGAAGAAGCACAGCTTCCTGAAGAGGCATATGAGAAGGCCATGAAAGAGCTGGACAGGCTGTACAGAATGCCTCCCGGTTCGCCCGAGATAGGGATCATAAGGACGTATTTGGACTGGCTTGTGGAGCTGCCGTGGAATGTTGAGACCGAGGACAATACGGACATTAAAAAGGCCGCCAAAATATTGGATGAGGACCACTATGGCCTGGAGAAGGTAAAGGAACGGGTGCTGGAGTATCTGGCGGTACACCAGCTGACCCAGCAGATGAAAGGCCCCATACTGTGCTTTGTAGGGCCGCCTGGTGTGGGCAAAACCTCCATTGCCAGGTCCATCGCACGGGCTCTCAACAGGAAATTCGTCAGGATGTCCCTGGGCGGCGTGAGGGACGAGGCTGAGATCCGCGGGCATAGAAGGACTTATGTAGGGGCCATACCCGGCCGAATTATAGCGTCGATAAGGCAGGCCGGTACCAAAAATCCTGTATTTCTCTTCGATGAAATAGACAAGATGAGCAGCGATTTCCGCGGAGATCCTGCTTCTGCCATGCTGGAGGTGCTGGACCCGGAGCAGAACTTCGCTTTTCGAGACCACTATTTGGAAGTGCCGTTTGACCTGTCCAAGGTGATGTTTTTGACTACCGCCAATACCCTTGAGACCATACCCAGGCCCTTGCTGGACCGGATGGAGGTCATTCACATTTCGGGCTACACCGAAGAGGAAAAGCTGCACATCGCTTCCCGTTACCTTATCCCTAAGCAGGTGAAGGAACACGGGCTTAAAGAGGGGAGCGTTCAGATACCCGAGCGAGCCATCAGGGATATCATCAATTATTATACCCGGGAGGCTGGGGTGCGCAATCTGGAGCGGCAGATTGCCACCATATGCAGAAAGGCTGCCAGGAAGATACTGGAGACTGGTCAGCAGTGCGTCCGAATAACCAGCGGCAACCTAAAGCGTTATCTGGGTGTTCCTATATATCGCTATGAGAAAGCGGGGCAGCATGATCAGGCCGGTATTGTCACAGGTTTGGCCTGGACGGCGGTGGGGGGTGACACCCTGTTGGTGGAGGCCATCCATATGCCCGGTACCGGGAAGCTGGTGCTCACCGGTCAGCTGGGCGATGTCATGAAGGAATCGGCACAGGCCGGGTTCAGCTATATACGCGCCAAGGCGCGGGATTTCGGCATAGATCCCAATTTTTACAACAATACCGACATTCACGTGCACATCCCTGAAGGGGCTATACCCAAGGATGGCCCTTCGGCCGGTATTACCATGACCACGGCCATAATCTCGGCTCTGACGGGGATACCCGCCCGGAGCGATGTTGCAATGACGGGCGAAATAACCTTGAGGGGTAGGGTGCTGCCCATCGGTGGCTTAAAGGAAAAGGTATTGGCAGCCCATAGAGCAGGGATTACCAAGGTCATCATCCCTGCTGAAAACGAAAAGGACCTGAAGGAGATCCCCGAAAATGTTAAGCGAAAGGTAAAGATAGTATTGGTGGAACATATGGATCAGGTGCTTGAGCATGCCCTGGTGGAGGTTCCTAAGCCGAAACAATAGCTTTAGTCTTCTTCGTCTTGTGGGTTTATGATTATGTCCACGTTGCCCAATGTTATCCTGTTAGGGGCGTCTTTGGGCTGTACCGCGGTTGGAGTTTGGACGCTGTCTGTACCTTGAGAGCTATTTTCGGCTTCCTGTGGGGGTTGTGCAGTGGCGTTGGACTGTGCTGCGGGCTGTTTACCCTCGCTTGAGGGTAGCACATTGCTGTCAGGACGTATAGGAGGCGAGGACGGCGATGTGCTGCGCGTGGCATTGTCGTCCATTGAAGACGGTGGAGTTGACGATGTTAGATAGGCCTGTTCTTTGTTGGGAACGGGCCTTTTTTCTTTTTGAGGCATGTCGGTGTAAGGGAAGGGTTGTTTGCTGTTTGTCCTGAGCTGTTCTACCTGGAAGTTGAGCTTTTTTATCATGGCTTCCAGAAAATACATGGCCTTGCCGTTTTGAAGCAATTGTTCTTGAAAAGCGTAAATGCTGGAGGTTATGTTTTCAAGCTGGTGTTCGATTGCAGCGATCCTTTTTTCCAGCTTGCTGTACGCTAATTGTTGATCTTCCTTTTTTTGTGCGATTGTAGTGTTTGGGGTTGCCTGAGGAGCTGAAAGGTCCAGGACTTCTTTATAATTTATACCCCACAGCCTTAAAGTGGGGGGAAGGTCTGGCCTGTCAAACGAGGTGTAGTAGAAAAAGGTTACCCTATCCGGGGGAGCGTGGGGAATCGCTCGAGGGATGCTCCAGGTATTGCCGCCGTCCTGTGAGGCTGTGCAGTATATATCGCCTTTCATCTCCCACAGGCAATACAGCTGATTAGATAGCAGCAGCGTGGGATGGACGGGCTCGTCCTGGCCCATGTATATAACTCTTGATTCCTGTGCATCGCTTTCTGGTTGAAGTATGCTTCTTACGGATAAATACCTTATGATATGGTTGGTACCTTCTTTTTCTTTCCATATGATGTGAATACCTTGGCGGGGGTCAGCGTACAGGTAACATTCTGCGTACTCGCGACCAGGCTTGTATATTGTTATTGGATTGGCCCAGGAGGAAAAAGAGGGACTAAAGCAAGAATACAGGAGTGAAGGTTGATTGTTGGATTGTTGGCTGAATAACAGATGCACGTTTCCTAGGTTGTCTATAAAGGCGTTCTCTATGGTCGTAAGGCTGTCAGAGGCAAAGGTCCACGTTCTTTGCCTTGTCCATTTATTCCCATTACCTCGATAATGTATCAGGAATTCTGTTCCACGCCTTAATGAGCCCTTAATGTAATACAGTATGTGGATGATATCCTGGTATGCCATTATGGTGAAATAGGAAATGTTTTGTGCCGGAGATCGAATGTACTCCACTGTCTGGCGTTGCCATTTGAGACCGTTCCACCGGTAATATACCAGATGGTTTGTTACAGTACATGCCAATACATGGATGTTATCGCTGGAGTCGATTGTGGCCGCCAGGTCTTTAACCGGCTGGGAATCCAGCAAAACATTCTGAGTAGTTGTCCCGATTTCTGATTGGGAATCTGATTGAGAATACACTATGTTCTGTTCAGGCGAGAGGAAGAAATGCCATCGATTTCCCGAGGAGGTTTTGAGCACAAATGACTTATCGACACTCATTAGCATGGTATCACCCGTTTCAACACAAGCGTTTTAGTAAATCTTTATGATATGATTCGAGAATTTATCACATGCGTTATCACACATAATTGGATTTTTACATATTATGCAGTGAGAGGAAATATAGATTTCCTCGGACATATACTGTGAGAAAAGGAGGTTTGAAAATGTCTTTCTATTCATATAAAAATCAGGGCAATGAACGGTGTCCTAGTCGGATCGGCTTTGATGCATGTAAAAAGATAATCGAAAAGGTATGCATCCAAGTAAATAAAGTATATGATGCTTGTCTCCAGCAGGAAACTTTAAAGGATATAAGGATTACGGTAAAAGACATATGCGGCGATTGGAGGGACTTTACACCGCCGTTTACCTTCATAGGCTGCAGAAGCACCAGCGTGAAAGGCAAATTGGTAGGAACCCAGATTACCAGGCTGCCGGATCGCCCAAATTTTGCAAGGATACAAACTAAAGTAGAGATTCCGGTTGAGGTAATTTTTGAGGATGCAAAAGGCAAGAGGGGTATCGGTAACAGCACTATAGTTATTCCAAAGGATGTAATACTCTTTGTGCCGGATGAATCGGTAATTCCCTTCCAGCTGGAGAGTACTGTTAACGCTATGTGCGTATCAGGCAAGGCGGTGCACGGTGACGTTTTGAGATTTGAGGTTGATGTATGCATCACCATCATTCTGAAGATTGTAGCCAAGGTTGACCTGCTGGTACCTTCGTTTGGGTTCTGCGAGATTCCTCCCTGTGAAGAATTTGCAGAGAATCTCTGCGAAGAGTTCTTCAGGCTTCCGCTGTTTCCGCCACAGCTTGAAGATGTACGCGATAACGCTCGATCTTCCAATCCACGTTTGTACTCCCTGGAGGACGAGCAGGAGGAGTAACCTTGTATAACAAAAAAACGGAAAGGACATAAATGTCCTTTCCGTTTTTTTGGGGGTCATAATGGTATGCTTAGTATATCATCTTGAGGGTTAGCACTACCAAGAGGCAACATATTACAACAGAGAAGAATACTATTACGCTTTCACGCTCTTTAGGTGTCAACCTGTATTCATTTGGAGGAGCAAATTTTCTGTGCCTGCTAAACAGCTTTTTTAGGCCACATAAGAGTGCCATCATTTACACTCCTTTTTAGCTCCATATTTGTACAAAATTTTACATTATATGTCTATATTTTAAATTATCGTAGGTTTAAATGCAATAGGACTTTTGTATTGTTTGTCGTATTTTGTTGAAGGATGTGATCCTATAAAATGGGACTTAAGTTATGGGTTAATATGTTTATGCTCATTTTTTCCTTGTATTATTCATAGAAATGTATTACAATAACTAGTAAAGTAGGTCTAACATCATAGGTATTAAGTCCTAAATTAAGGCTGTAAAGGGTTTCTGATGGGGAAGGAGTATTTACTATGGCTGATTCATCAGTCAGTTCTAAAAAGATGGAAATAACCTTGAGGTTGTCTGAATTTGAAATGCCCCCAATGCAAGATGCGCTTATAATAGGTCGCAAGGCGCCTCTTGGTTTTGAGGCTGCCAAGAGGATGGTGGATATTATATCTCCCAACCAATATGAGGTTATAAAGGTTGAGCACCCTACTATAGAAGCAGTGGTGATTCGAAAGGCCCTTATGCAAATGGTGGCTCGCGATCGTCTTATTTCCCTTATATTGGAAGAAGGAGGGAAGGTGGCTAACGAAGCAACCATTCTTAAGGTTCAGCTGAGTATTGTGTTGTGTGTTAGCAAAACCGTTGAGCTATGATTACGACGGTGTCCTCCATAATGGAAAAAGACCTCATTACAATTGAATCGATGGACAGCGTGGATAATGCTCGGCAGGTAATGGCTCAGAACAGGATTGGATGCTTGCCGGTAATGGAGAATGGGCGTTTAGTAGGCATTATAACCACCTGGGATATCATATCCTCTCATCCTAACCGGTTGGTGGCTGATGCCATGACTGCGCCTCCCATTTATGTTGAGCCTACGGCTTCATTATGGGAGGCAAAGGAAAAAATGGATAAATATTGTATAGAAAGATTGCTGGTAGTAGAGAAAGGGCAGCTTATAGGCTTGGTTACAAAGACCAGGCTTTATTTTGAGATTGCCAAGCATTTTGATATGCTTACCCAGCTAAACAAAAAGGATTATATAATCTATGAAGGGGTCAAGCTTCTTAAAAGCGGCAAGGAAGTGTCCCTGATATTTATAGATATTGATGGCTTTGGCATCATCGATAAAGAATATGGCCATATATTCGGGGATCTGATACTTAAGGAAGTAAGCGATTTGCTTAAAGCCAAAGTACCCGCCGATTGTTTTTTATGCCGATACGGCGGTGACGAGTTTGTCGTTTTGACTCCTTATAAGAGAGATAAATGCATGGAATTGGCCAGGGAGCTTTTGGATACCATATCGCAGCATGACTACAGCATCAAGGTAAATATTACGGCTTCTGCCGGCATTTCAGGAGGCAGGCGAGAAAAAAGCCGCTTTTCTGTGGATTATGTAGACGATATGGAAAACCTTATCAATCTTGCCAGCCTAGCATCTACCCGCGCTAAAAGGAATAAAGTGCCTTTGGTGATTGCTGAAGGTTTCATACCTAGCAAAACGTAAAAAAATCTCGATTGTTCGGAATTTTTGTAAAATGAGTTTAAAAAGCGTTCAAAAAAAGTAATGGAGTACTATTGCATTGATTCGGCGATATGATATAATTGCACTAGTGATTTTGTGGAGGGACCAGGATATGCAGCTTAAGGAGGGGGTATTGTCAAGCTTCATATACCGCTTGTATCTATACTGATGGGCATATCCGTCAGTTTTTCTATTTATAGCGGTAAAATCTTTCAAAATTACTGTGTTTTGCTGATTTTAACGGTATTGATGGGTAAGCTGAAGGGAGGCGATATGCGTCTTTGAACCGGTCGAAAGGCATAGATGTCCTCTGCTGAGTATTTTATGATGGTCTTATTTTTTTAGGTCAACATATACTAAAAATTTACAATTTAGTTTGATTTATGGAGGTAGATTATGGATAAGCTGTTCGTGGGGTTTGCTCATATAGGTTTACAACAGATAATCATGTATGCAATAGGCGGTTTCTTAATCTATCTTGCAATCAAGAAAGAATACGAGCCAATGCTGTTGCTGCCTATAGGTTTCAGTACCATATTGGTCAATCTGCCGCTTTCAGCGGTGCTGGAGTATGAAGGCGCTCCAGGGGTGCTAAAGATATTGTTTGATGCCGGCATTCAGACTGAGCTTTTCCCGGTATTGATCTTTATAGCCGTTGGAGCCATGATCGATTTTACCCCTCTCCTTGCCAATCCCAAGATGCTTTTCTTTGGTGCTGCAGCTCAGTTTGGGATATTTGCTACGATAGTCATCGCGCTGCTGGTTGGAGCCGATAGCCTTAAAGTTGCTTCGGCCATAGGTATTATAGGAGCTGCCGATGGTCCCACAGCCATCTTTGTGGCAAGCAAGTTTGCGCAGAAATACCTTGGGCCTATAACGGTGGCGGCATATTCCTACATGTCTCTTGTTCCCATCGTTCAACCGCCCGTTATCAGGCTTTTGACCACAAAAGAGGAACGCATGATCAGAATGGAATATAAGGATGTCAAGGTACCCAAGCCCGTCAAGATTTTGTTCCCCATATTTGTTACAATCATCGCAGGTATCATAGCGCCTATAAGCGTTCCACTGGTAGGTCTTTTGATGTTCGGTAACCTGATAAGGGAATCCGGAGTGTTGGAGAGGCTTTCAAAGGCGGCTCAAAACGAGCTGGCAAATATTGTAACCATACTGCTTGGAATCACCATTGGTTCGACGATGGTTGCAGAGGACTTTCTGCAGCCCATGACGCTGGTCATCCTTCTGGGTGGACTGGGAGCTTTCATATTCGACACGGCGGGCGGCGTGCTGTTTGCAAAATTCCTGAACCTTTTCCTTAAGAAGAAGGTTAATCCCATGGTGGGGGCAGCTGGTATATCGGCATTTCCAATGTCTGCAAGGGTTATTCAGAGGATGGCACAGAAGGAAGACCCCTCCAATTTCATACTCATGCATGCGGTGAGTGCCAACGTGGCTGGCCAGCTGGGTTCCATAATCGCAGGGGGATTGATCTTAGCGCTGGTGCCGCTTTTGGTAGGCTAAGCTGGGAGGAGTGATGGTATGTTTGAAAGCATTGCACACGCATCGGATCTTACCAAATCCCTCTTTCTTATGGTAGTTGGGGTAGCGGGTGTTTATACCACTTTGGCGTTTTTCTACTTGATGGTAAAGATATTGATGAGAGCCTTTAAAAACCATGATGCTTAAAAGGGTCAAATTTTGCTGCAGGGCTCGCGTTTGTAAACGTGGGGTTGCTTTAGGGGTAGAAGCAGCTGTGCTTTGCAGGCGGGAGACCTGTGCGGCATAAGTTTTAAAAAATTTAAAAGAGAGGAGAATGGAAGGTGTTTTGGGTTTACGCAGCTATCGTAGTGTCAGTTGCCTCCTTTTTGCTTGCAGGATACCTGTACCAATGGGTAAAACGGCAACCAGGTGGAAACAAAGAGGCCGAGGAGATTGCGCAGCTTATAAGGCGCGGAGCCAGTGCTTTCCTCCGAAGGGAGTACAAGGTATTGGCTGTATTTGCATCGGTGCTGGCATTCTTAATTTTACTTTTCCTGCCCCATCCTATATGGAAGAGTAACTTTTGGACCAACTTTAGAATGGCTCTTACTTTCCTATTTGGTGCCTCGCTTTCCGCGACGGCAGGTAAGATCGGTATGGACATTGCTACCATTGCCAATTTGAAGTCGGCTGTGGCCTCCAAGAAGGGTATAGCTCCTGCTTTTGAAGTGGCCTTCAAGGGCGGAGCAGTTATGGGTATGGCAGTAGTGGGCTGTAGCTTATTTGGAGCTGCTATATTGTACCTCCTCACTAAGGACCCCAATACCGTATTGAGTTTCAGCTTTGGTGCAAGTACGCTGGCTCTCTTTGCTAAGGCGGGTGGTGGAATTTATACCAAAACCGCTGACGTGAGCGCTGACCTAGTAGGTAAGGTTGAGCTGGGGATACCCGAGGACGACCCCAGGAACCCTGCTGTAATAGCCGACAACGTGGGCGATAATGTCGGTGACGTGGCCGGCATGGGCGCTGACCTGTTTGACTCCAACATAGCTTCCATCGCGGCTGCTATGGTTATAGGTTTGTCCCTCGGCCAGCAGCATCTGGTGTTCTGCTATGCTACTTTAGGTTTGCTCTCCTCTATACTAGGCGTGTTGTTCATCGGCATGGGCAAGCATAAAGATCCTGGCAAGGCTTTGAATACAGGGACTTATATTACCACTGTATTGTTCGCGGTTTTGACGCTTGTGGTGTCGCTTGCCTTCAAATATGATTTGCGCATCTGGGGAGCTACCATGGTAGGCCTTATTGTTGCCGTCATCATCGGCATCACTTCGGATTATTTCACCGGTGACGGTAAGAAGCCCGTTGAGAAAGTGGCTAAAGCATCCAGCATAGGGCCGGCTTTCACTATCCTCAGCGGTTTCTCCTATGGGCTGTTGAGCTGCTTCCCAGCGCTGCTGGGTATCGGCTTTTCGGCGTTGGTAGCCTATAAGCTGTGTGAACCTCTTGGTGCAAGCTATGCCATGTTTGGTATAAGCATGGCGGCCATAGGCATGTTGTCTATAGTTGGAATGATCATCTCAAATGACGCTTTTGGTCCCATTGTGGACAATGCCCGTGGTCTGGTTGAGATGGCCAAGATGGGTGATGATGCTCTGGTTATCAGCGATGAGCTGGACGCTGCTGGAAACACCGCCAAGGCTATAACCAAAGGGTTTGCCATTGGTGCAGCAGGGCTCACCGTCATCGCATTGCTTGGGGCTTATCGAGAGACGGTAATGAATGTGACGGGTTCCGACATAAGTTTCAATATAATGAATCCGCTGGTATTCTTTGGCATAATGGTAGGGCTGGCGGTACCGGCTGTCTTTGCTGCCATGTTGATGCTGGGTGTTGACCGAAACGCTGAGCGAATGGTGGCCGAAATCCATCGCCAGTTTGAGACCATACCCGGCCTTAAAGAAGGCAAGGAGGGTGTCAGGCCTGAGTACGAGAAGTGCATCGATATCGCGACGATAGGTGCCATAAAAGAGCTTATTCCTGCCGGCTTGATGGCTATTGTGGTGACGCTGATAGTAGGCTTTATCGGTGGGATCCATGCAATTGGCGGATTCCTAACCGGAAACATAGTATCTGGTCTGTTCCTGGCTCTGTTGATGGCCAACTCCGGTGGTCTGTGGGATAACTCCAAGAAATACATCGAGACAGGGGTTCACGGCGGTAAAGGGTCGGATGCCCACAAGGCTGCCGTTATCGGCGATACCGTCGGCGACCCATTCAAGGATACCGCTGGACCATCGCTTAATACTCAGGTGACCGTGGTTTCCTTGATATCCTCCCTGGCGGCAACCCTGTTTATAGCCTTCTCGCTGTTCTGATAAGCTGAAAGGTGGCTTTAAGCAGTGACTTGGCCGGTGTACGGCTTGGGCTGATGTAAAGTTTCCGATGGGGATCCCGCCCGTCTCAATGATGGGCGGGATTTTTTATACCTGGTTAACCAGCGCGTTATGTGCTAAAATAAGCAAGGAAGGAGCGTGAAGTTATGGCAAGACCTGTCAAGTGGCGAAGGGTGGAATTTATACCCAACGTCAGGCATTTTGTACCCGTCGATGTGCCGCAGAGTGAAGCTGGAGAGAACATACTTCAGATAGAGGAGCTGGAAGCGCTGCGCCTCAAGGACTTAGAGGGATTGGGGCAGGAAGCCTGCGCTGAGAGAATGGGCATTTCACGCCAGACCTTCCAGCGCATCTTAAACAGCGCCCGTGAAAAGGTGGCCGATTCCCTGCTCAACGGCAAGGCCATAAGGATTGGGGGAGGGTATTTCACCCGCAATATATGCAGGGTTTATTGTCGCCAATGCATGGCTCAGTGGGATGAAAGTTATGAGAATTTTTCTAAAATAAAAGAAGGAGCTTATAGATGCTCCCATTGTGGTTCAAATGATGTGGTGTGCCATGTACCTCCAGGGCAGGGTATGGGGTTCTGCCGCAGCCATTGCTGGAGGCACGGGCAGAGGAGATAGGCTTTGGCGTTCATGTAAATAGTGGAAGCCTTCAATCAGATGATTTGTCAGCTTCTATTCTATTCTTGTGGCTATTCTACCCCGCGGATAAGGCATGTTTCCACCAGTGGAGAAACCTCCGATATCGTTTCGGCGAAGACATGAGGGGGATGGGGAGTGCGGTAAAGCCGTATATCCTCTATCCCCTTCTGTTTTTGTGGTATTCTGAACTGCTGCAGCACGTACCGCTTGGCCCTTCTTATCGTTCGGACAATTTCCAGTATATCATCCTTATTCAGTTCGGGCACGAAGGTGGTGCGGAACTCGTAGTCGCACCCGGCGTTCATTATAATCTCTATGCTTTGCTGGATGCTGGTGATGTCAACTTCCACTCCGCAGATCTCGTTGTACTTCTCAAACGGGGCCTTTATATCCATGGCGATATAGTCCACCAAATTCTTGTCTATCAGTTTTCTGAGCACAAAAGGGCGGGTGCCGTTGGTATCCAGCTTTACCAGGTATCCCAACCTTTTTATTTTTACGATAAATTCTTCGAGGTCGGGTTGAAGGGTGGGCTCCCCGCCGCTTATTACCACCCCATCAAGGAATGAGCGGCGGGCGGCAAGAAACCGCATTACGTCGTTTATATCATATGTCACATCGATGTTTTCCGGATTGATTATATGGCGGTTGTGGCAGAAGTAGCAGTTCAGGTTACACCCGGGGGTAAACACCACTGCAGCGATATTGCCCGGATAATCCACGAATGAGTTTTTTTGCATGCCGGCTATCCTCATAGAGCCTCTTCCCGTATTTTAAATTTCTTGCGGTCATAATACTCACGCTTTTTGCCGGGATTGTAGTTTTGTACCGGCCTTAAATAGCCCGTCACCCTTGACCACACCTCTGTCTCGGATCCGCATTGAGGACACTTGAAATGCTCTCCCTTTATATACCCGTGCTGGTTGCATATGCTGAAGGTGGGAGTGATGGATATATAGGGTATTTTGGATTGGGTGAAGATCTTTTGGATAAGCTTTTTGGCCACGGCGGCATCCTCTATCTGCTCGCCTAGGTAAAGGTGCAGCACTGTTCCCCCGGTATACAGCGACTGCAGCTCATCCTGTAGAGCCAGCACCTCGAATATGTCGTCGGTATAGCCCACCGGCAGCTGGGTGGAGTTGGTGTAGTAGGGCGTTTCATCGTCCCCTGCAGTTATTATGTCGGGATATCTGCTTTTATCCAGCCTGGCCAAGCGGTAGGCTGTGGCTTCAGCCGGCGTGGCTTCCAGGTTATAGAAGTGGCCTGTCTCCTTTTGCAGCTCTATGAGCAGGTCACGCAGATAGTGCATGATCTCTATAGCGAAGGCCTGCCCTTCTGGAGTGGTGATGTCCTTGCCCATGAAGTTGAGCAGCGCCTCGTTCATGCCCACAATGCCGATGGTGCTGAAGTGGTTATACCAGTACTGCCCTGTGCGCTCCTTTATATGGCGTAGGTAGTGGGTGGAATAGGGGTAAAGGCCTTTTTCGGACTGCTGTTCGATGACCTTTCTCTTGATCTCCAGGGCGGTCTTGGCAATCTGGACCTGCCTCCACAGGCGGGATTTGAACTCGCGCTCGGAGGAGGACAGGTATCCTATTCTGGGGAGGTTTATGGTTACCACACCAATGGAGCCGGTCATGGGATTGCTGCCGAAAAGGCCACCACCGCGCTTCCTGAGCTCGGTTATATCCAGCCTCAAACGGCAGCACATGGATACAGCGTCCTCAGGGGACAGGTCGGAATTTACGTAATTGGCAAAATACGGTATGCCATACTTGCAGGTGATCTTCATGAAGTCCTCGACCACCGGGCTGTCCCAATCGAAGTCGGGAGTCACGTTTATGGTGGGGATGGGGAAGGTGAATACCCTGCCCTTTGCGTCGCCTTCCAGCATGACGTCGCAGAAGGCACGATTGAACATATCCATTTCTTCCTGGAACTCACCGTAGGTTTCGTTCATCATTTGGCCGCCTATTATGACGGGCTGATCGCGCAGGGTGGAGGGTACCTTGATATCAAAGGTCAAGTTGGAAAAGGGACACTGGAACCCCACCCGCGTGGGTACGTTGATGTTGAATATGAACTCCTGGATGCACTGGCGCACCTGGCTGTAGGTCATCTTGTCATAGCGGATGAAAGGAGCGCAGTAGGTGTCAATGCTGGACCAGGCTTGAGCTCCCGCAGTCTCGCCCTGGGTGGTAAAGGTGGAGTTCACAATCTGCCCCAAAAATGAGCGGAGGTGTTTGGCGGGTTTGCTCTCAACCTTGCCTGGTACTCCACCGAATCCCTCAAGCAGGAGCTGGCGAAGGTCCCACCCGGCACAGTAAGGGCCAAAGAAACCAAGGTCATGGATATGGCAATCGCCGCTTTCGTGTGCTTCCCTGACTTCCTGGGGATAGATTTCGTGCAGCCAGTAGTTTTTGGTAAACACCTCGCGCACGTAATTGTTGAGGCCATTTACGCTTTTGTGGGTGTTTGCGTTTTCCTTTATCTGCCAATCCTTATCGCCCAGATAATTTGAAAACATCTCGATGGTGGCACCGATCAAAGCGTTTAGATTTCTGGCATTCTTTCTCTTCTCACGATACAATATGTACGCCTTTGCCGTTTGAGCGTGGCCGTTTTCGATAAGTACCTTCTCTACGATGTCCTGTATCTCTTCCACATCTGGGATCCTGTTGCCAAACTTGAGGTTGGCTATGTCAACCACCTGACGGCACAGCTCTTCGGCTCGGTTGAAGTCGTTACCTCCGCATGCCATAGCCGCTTTGAATATTGCCCAGGTAATCTTTTCGGGCTGAAATTTTTCAATCCTTCCATCTCGCTTGCGAATCTGCGTTATCATGGTATTCAATCTCCTTTCAAAAGCATAGATCGATTTTCTTATCTGGTGTCAAACTCTTTAGCCAATTCCCCGGGGATCAATGGCTTTTGAATGACCATTGTTCGTCGCGCTTTTGTCCGCACCGTTTTATAAGCCTTATTTATGCCTGTTTAGAGATTTATGATGGAATACTATATATTGGTGTCTTAATTTTAGCACACACAACTAATTGTGTACACAGCCGCTCGAGGTGGTTTTAAGGTATTTTATGCCTATAGCTGTGAATAGCTCGGGTAAATTTCTTTTTTTTGAAAATAGCATAAATTTTTATTTTGACACTGTCATGTAATTGTAATACCATGATGATCGAAGTGGGAAGTTACCAAGCAGGAGCTGGTTTATAATATGACACCTATCATCATAGATATTGCCAAAATGACCAACACCTCAAAAAGTACCGTTTCAAGGTATCTCAATGGAGGCTGGCACGGTAAAGAAGGCGGCCCTTTTCAATCAAAAGCTGGTGTTAATAGTTGAAACCTATCATGAAGGCACGCTGGCGCAAAGGCATTCGTTCCTGACGGTGGATGTGGATAACGTCATCGTCGAGGTTGTGATTTGTTTTATTAACCGCGATGGCTGTAAAAACCAACCTCTTCACAGTTTGATGAACTTATGCTATTATAGGAAAGAAATAAGCGTCAGTTCAGGAGGTTGCATGCTATGGCTGGACATTCAAAATGGGCAAACATCAAGCACAAAAAGGAAAAGACTGATGCTCAAAAGGGCAAGTTGTTTACCAAGCTTGGCAGGGAGATTGCCGTGGCTGTCAAAGAGGGAGGAAGCAATCCTGAAACAAACCCCAGGTTGAGGGACGCCATCGCCAAAGCTAAAGCGGCCAACATGCCCAGCGAAAACATCATGAGAACAATAAAGAAGGCTGCCGGTGAGTTGGAGACGGTAAATTACGAGGAAGTCATCTATGAAGGATATGGCCCCAATGGTGTGGCCATAATTGTTGAAGCCTTGACGGATAACAGGAACAGGACGGCCAGCGACATCCGCCACATATTTGAGCGTCACGGGGGAAACCTGGGAGCTGCCGGATGTGTGGCCTGGATGTTTGACCGAAAGGGGCTGCTGGTCATAGAGAAGAACGAGAACATAGATGAAGAGGAGCTCATGATGCAGGCTTTGGAAGCCGGAGCAGAGGATATATCCGATGAGGGGGACGTATTTGAAATCATCACGGCGCCGTCAGATTTCTCGGATGTAAGGGAGCATCTCGAAAAGGCGGGATACTCGTTTGTGACCGCTGAGATAGCCATGATCCCCCAGAACTATGTGGAGGTCAATGAGGAGGCTAGCAATAAGGTGATGAACCTCATTGAAAAGCTGGAAGACCATGATGACGTCCAGAACGTATTTACCAATCTTAAGATGGAATAATGGATGGTCATTGCGATTTGTATATGTTGAACTGCTATCCGTTCAATGGAAAGTGGCGGGTGCGACAAGGTCCAGCGGCTTTGAGCGACGCCACCGCTACAGGCCCCAATCTCACGTGGCCTATGTATAACAAGTGTAAAAAATGGGAACACTATAATCCAAATCCATATTTTGGAGGGATTATAGTGTACATCGGCCGAAAGAGCGTTTTTGTGGGCGTGGTGGCGTTGATGATACTGGGAATGGTAATGGGCTATTCCTATACCCTTCTAACGGAGATGTTTCAGGAGGAAGAGCGCATTGGCAACGAGAAGCCACAAGTGAACAAGGCAGGTGCACTGTCGGACTCTTTTGAACCTCTGGCAGCGGTCAAACCACCCCAGACCACATCCCAGGAGACTACCTTTATCTTTGAGAGGACGTATAAGAGTTGTGGCCACAATTCAATTTCTTATAGGTCCGCAACTGCAGAAGAAGCCGGGCTTTCAAAAGAACAGATTGAGAGCATGTATTCTTCGTGGGCTATAAAAGAGTTTTCGCCATCAATTGTGTGGCTGTGTGAGGAGGTAGATGGCTACTGTCCCAATCATTATATCGTAAAGGAGAAGGACGGCTGTATAGCCATCTACAGGCCTCTTGAAGATGGTCAGGGGTTTTACCTGGTACACCAGACGAACATCGACACGGCGTTCCTGAGCGCTGACATTCAAGAGCGTATAAAGGAAGGGTGGGTAGTGGATTCCCTGGAACAGGTGGAGCAGCTGATGGAGAGCTGGGACAGCTGAGCGCTCTTTTTTCATATAACGGCAATATCCTGCTGATATAATGATATTATTTGCAAGGGCTTTGTACGATACAGTTTGCCTATTTCTCAGTTGCTACCAGGTCAAGATGGCTTGATTTTTGCAGCTTAATTTATATCTTAACTTCAGGCAAATTTCGTTTTTAGCAGTAAAATGGATTTTTTTACAGTAGAACCAAATTAATTTAAAAGAAGGGGTAAGCAATATGGGGGATGTTGTAGAGGAGAAGAAGGATGAGGAAATAGCCGGGGAAACAAGCTGTGTGAGCAATAGAGTAAAGTCCAAGGATGCAAAGGGCGTCATAGAAAAGATAAAAAACGCTAAAACCGTTGTGGTAAAGGTGGGAACATCCACCATTACTCACCACAATGGCACTATAAACCTGCTGGTGGTTGAAAAGCTGGTCCGTGCCTTGTCGGACCTGAAAAACGAGAACAAGAATGTAGTGCTGGTCACCTCTGGTGCCATAGGCGTAGGGTGTTCCAGGATGGGGCTTAAAAAGAAGCCGGAATCGCTGCCGGAGAAGCAGGCCCTGGCTGCCATAGGCCAGGTTAATTTGATGCATGTGTATTCAAAGCTGTTTAGCGAGTACGGCCAAATAGCCTCTCAGATCCTGCTTACCAAGGATGTAATAGAGAATGAGGAGAGAAAGCTCAATGCCATTAACACTTTCAATACCCTGTTCAGGTACGGAAGCATTCCTATAGTAAATGAGAACGATACAGTAGCCACCGAGGAGATCGAGTTCGGGGACAACGATACGCTGTCGGCAGTGGTGGCAGTGCTTGTGAGGGCAGACCTTTTGATACTGCTTTCGGATATAGATGGATTGTATGACAAAAATCCCAAACACCATCCCGACGCAAAGCTCATCCCGGTTGTCTACGGTATAACCCGCCAGATCGAGCAGAACTGTCAGAACACCGACAACAGTTTCGGCACCGGTGGAATGATAACAAAGCTGGCTGCTGCTAGGATATGCAACAGCCATGGCATACCCATGGTCATCGCAAACGGGGACAACCCCTACAACATATGCAGGATCATGAATGGAGAGCCTGTGGGGACCATTTTTGTCCCTAACGGAGAGGAGGATGAAGATGAGCGAAGTGCTGGAGAAGGCCAAAAAGGCCAAGGCGGCTGCTGCCCAGCTGGCCAAACTTTCATCTAGCATTAAGGACAAGGCGCTGGAGATGATGGCCCAGGCCCTTGAGGACCAAACCGATTTTCTCATCCAGGCCAATAAACCCGATGTGGAGGCAGCTGTACGAAACGGCAAACCCAAGGCTTTTGTTGACCGCTTGACCCTCAATGAAAAGCGCATAAAGGATATGGCCGATGGGCTAAGGGTGGTAAAATCCCTTCCCGATCCGGTGGGAGAGGTAGTGGCCATGTGGAGGCGGCCAAACGGCTTGCTCATCGGGCAGCGCAGGGTGCCATTGGGCGTTATAGGAATCATATACGAGTCCAGGCCCAATGTGACGGCCGATGCAGCTGGATTGTGCCTTAAGACCGGCAATGCAGTCATACTTCGCGGAGGCTCTGAGGCCATTCAATCCAACAAGGCCATCGTGAAAGTCTTGGCCCAGGCAGCTTATGAAGCTGGCATTCCTGAAGGGGCCATTCAGCTCATCGAGGATACTGATCGGGCCAGTGCACGGCAGCTCATGCGTTTAAACGGATTGGTGGATGTGCTCATTCCCAGAGGAGGTGCCGGGCTTATAAAAGCCGTGGTTGAGGAAGCCACCGTACCCGTCATCGAAACGGGAGTGGGCAACTGCCACGTATATGTGGACGGCGAGTGCGATCAGGACATGGCGGTGAAAATCATAGTAAATGCCAAGACGCAGAGGCCGGGGGTTTGCAACGCTGCTGAAACGCTGCTGGTGGATAAAAGGATTGCGGTCGAGTTTTTGCCCAAGGCGGTTAAAGCTTTGCGCGAGAAGGGTGTCGAGATCCGTGGATGTGAAAAGACTCTGGAGATTATTCCCGATGCCGTGCCTGCTACTCCGGAGGATTGGGATACCGAATACCTGGACTATATACTGGCTGTCAAGGTGGTGGACGGGGTTGACGAGGCCATACGCCATATAGAGCTGCACGGAACGGGCCATTCTGAGGCTATCGTTACCTCCAACTATTTTAAGGCCCAAAAATTTTTGGATGAAGTGGATGCTGCTGCCGTTTATGTCAATGCGTCGACGCGCTTTACCGACGGATTCGAGTTTGGCTTTGGGGCGGAGATAGGCATAAGCACGCAGAAGCTGCACGCCCGGGGCCCCATGGGGCTTAAGGAGCTTACCACCATCAAGTATGTAATATACGGCAACGGACAGATAAGGGAATGATGATAAAAGGGCGCTTATTTGCGCCCTTTTATTTTTGCTGCTCAAGCCATTTGCGAGCTTCTTCAATGGCCTGCGAGACAGCGGCAGGTGCAGGACCACCCGGCAGATTCCTGCGGCTTACGCAGTTTTTGAGCGATATTGCATCATAGATATCCTGGTCAAACTTGTCAGAAAACTGCCGGTATTCTTCTAATGTCAATTCCTCCAGCACTTTGCTGTTTTGTATGCAGTAAAGCACCACTCTTCCCACTATGTGGTGGGCATCGCGGAATGGAACACCCTTGTTCACTAGATAGTCGGCCGCATCGGTGGCGTTGATGAACCCCCTTGCGGCTTGTTTGAGCATGTTTTCAGGATACACCTTTATGGTCTTGAGCATGCCGGTAAACACCGAAAGGCAGTTTTTGACGGTGTCTACGGCATCGAAGAGGGCCTCCTTGTCTTCCTGCATGTCCTTGTTATAGGCCAGCGGAAGTCCCTTCATAGTCGTAAGCAATGCCACCAGGTCGCCGTATACCCTGCCGGTTTTTCCGCGTATCAGCTCGGCCACGTCGGGGTTTTTCTTCTGCGGCATTATGCTGCTCCCCGTGCTGTAAGAGTCGTCCATCTCGATGAACTTGAATTCATCGGTGGACCACAGTATGAGCTCCTCGCAAAACCGGCTCAAATGCATCATTATTATGGACGCACAGCTTAAGAATTCCAGCACGAAATCCCTGTCGGCAACGGCATCCATGCTGTTGCGCGATATGCTGGAAAAACCCAGCTGCTGTGCCACGTAATGCCTGTCAAGCGGGTAGGTGGTCCCGGCCAGGGCCCCCGAGCCCAGAGGCATGACATCTGCCCTTTTCAACGCGTCTTTCAGCCGCTCTATATCACGACGAAACATCTCAAAGTATGCCATTAGGTGGTGCCCCAACGTGACCGGCTGAGCTTTTTGAAGGTGGGTATAACCCGGCATGATGGTCTCCCTGTGCCTATCCGCGAGGGTGAGCAGCTGTTCTTCAAGCGCCAGGAGGAGCTTTATTATTTCATCGATGGCTTCTTTGGTGTACATCCTGGTGTCCAGTGCCACTTGGTCATTGCGGCTTCTGGCCGTGTGCAGCTTTTTCCCAACCTCTCCTATCCTTTCGATGAGCAACGATTCTATATTCATGTGTATGTCTTCGCTGGTGACGCTGAAAGTCACCTTACCCTCTTCGATGTCTTTCAGTATCTGTCTCAGCCCATTGCAGATGGCTTTTGCCTCCTGGGGAGATATAATCCCCTGCTTGCCCAGCATTGTGGCATGGGCTATGCTGCCCAGTATGTCCTGCCTGTATAGGCGGTGGTCAAAGTGGATGGAGGAGTGAAAGTCGTCTACCTCCCTGCTGGTCTCCTTCTCAAAGCGTCCGCCCCATAGCTTCATGAGTCAAGACCCTTTCTCTTTTCCCTTAAAAGTGCCTGAACTTTAAGCGGAAGCCCGAACAAATTGATAAAGCCTTCTGCGTCTTTCTGGTTGTATACGCTGTCTTCTCCGAATGTGGCCAGCTCTTTATCATACAGGGAGTGCGGCGATTCAACCCCAGCGGGTATGCAATTTCCTTTATACAGCTTGAGCCGTACACGGCCGGTTACGTTTTCCTGTGTGCTGTCTACAAAGGCCGACAATGCCTTCCTAAGAGGCGTGTACCACTTTCCGTCGTATACCAGCTCTGCAAACTTGAGGGCTACATGCTGTTTGTAGTGCAGGGTATCGCGGTCCAGCGTGATGCTCTCGAGTATGCTGTGAGCTGTATAGAGTATGGTTCCACCGGGGGTCTCGTATACCCCTCTGGATTTTATGCCTACCAGGCGGTTTTCCACTATATCTACTATTCCAATTCCGTGCCTGGCGCCTATTTCGTTTAACCTCTGTATAAGCTCTACGCTGTCGTACCTGCTGCCGTTGACCTTTACGGGAGTGCCCTTTTCAAATTCTATCTCCACATATTCGGGCTCATCTGGGGCCTTATGAGGAGGTGTGCATATGAGATAAACATGATCCCCTGGCTCATTCCACGGGTCTTCCAGGTCGCCACCCTCATGGCTGAGGTGCCACAGATTTCGATCCATGCTGTAGGGATGCTCTTTGGTAACCGGTACAGGGATGTTTCGTGCACGGGCGTAATCTATCGCGTCTTCACGAGACCTTATATTCCATATTCGCCAGGGTGCTATGATTTTGAGGTGCGGATTTAGTGCTTTGATGGTGAGCTCAAACCTCACCTGGTCATTGCCCTTGCCGGTGGCTCCGTGGGCTACCGCTACAGCGCCTTCCTTTTCGGCTATCTCTACGAGGCGCTTGGCAATAACCGGTCGTGCAAAAGATGTGCCCAGCAGGTACTTGCCTTCGTATATCGCGCCTGCTTTCAGGGTGGGGAATATGAAGTCTTCTACGAATTCCTTTTTTAGGTCCTCTATATAGACCTTGCTGGCACCGCTCTTGATGGCCTTTTCCCTTAAAGGTTCCAGCTCTTCACCCTGTCCTACGTCGCCTACCATTGCTATCACTTCGTAGTCAAAATTCTCTTTGAGCCAGGGGATTATGATGGATGTATCCAGCCCTCCGGAGTAGGCCAGTACTACTTTCTGTTTTTCAGCCATGTGATTCAACCTCCGTTTGTTTATTTTCAATAATTATACAGCAAATTGTATATTTATGCAATAACTCATTGGTGTGTGCGCGCTGCAATTCGAATTTCCCCTGTGGATTTGTACAGGGGAGGATTGCAATCCAACAGTTGTGGTTGACACAGCGCCGAAAAAATCATAATATTACTATAGCGCATTTGATAATGTGTGGCAATAGTGCGCTACAAATATTATTTTGGAGTGGGTTTATGCTGGTGCTTGGAATAGATCCGGGGATGGCCATTCTGGGCTATGGGCTGGTCAAGCAGGATGGCAATTCCTTGAAGGTCATCGACTATGGAGTTGTGAATACGCCATCCGATATGGACACGCCTCATCGTCTTGTAGCCATCTTTGATTCGGTATGTGAGCTTATAGATCGCTATGCCCCTCAAGCAGTGGCTGTGGAGGAGCTATTTTTCAACAAAAATGTCAAGACGGCCCTTGCCATAGGCCATGCCAGAGGGGTGGCCGTGCTGGCTGCCGCCCTCAAAGGGCTTGAAGTGTACGAGTATACTCCGCTGCAGGTCAAACAGGCGGTGGTGGGCTACGGCAGGGCCTCCAAACAGCAGGTGCAGCAGATGGTGAGGATGCTGCTTAATTTGCCGTGTGTACCAAAGCCGGATGATGCCGCCGATGCCCTGGCTGTATCTATATGCCACATTCATTCGGCAGTCCTGAAGGACAAGATGGAAAGGGCTGGCTTTTCAATGTATGAAAAATAAATGTAAGGATTAAATCGCATATAAACATCTATATGCCTTGCAGTCTGTGAAAGAGGAGCACTGAAAAGTATGCTTTTGAGAGGAGAGTTTTCGATAGGAGAGATGGTATGTTTGCTTATTTGAACGGTACGCTTGTAGAAGTTGGGCCACAGCATGTGGTGCTGGATGTTCAGGGTATTGGGTTTCATATAATCGTTCCATCTTCTGTGGCGTCCAAACTGCCTTCCAGGGGAAATGAGGTTAGGCTGTATGTGCACCTCAACGTCCGGCAGGACAGCATGGAGCTGTATGGCTTTTTAAACCGCGAGGACAAGCTGTTGTTTGAAAAGCTCATATCGGTATCGGGCATAGGGCCCAAAGCCGCGATTTCCATGCTCTCGGCTTTGTCGTCCACTCAGCTGGCTCTGGCAATTGCCACCGGGGATGTAAAGGCTTTGAGCGCTGCCCCGGGTATCGGTAAAAAGACGGCACAGAGAGTCATATTGGAATTGAGGGAAAAGATTGACAGGGAAGTGGTGGAGAGCTCTCCGATGGTGGACGATGAAGTGGTTGCTGCGCAAGGGATAGAAAAGGAGGCGCTGCAGGCGCTGATGGCGCTGGGATACCAAGCTGTTGAGGCTCAGCGCGCTGTGGATATGGTAAAGGGTCAGGCGCAGGATACCGCAACTCTGGTGAAGCTGGCGCTGAAAGCCCTGGATAGAAGATAGGGGTGAATGCATTGGCCGAGCAGGAAAATAGGATCGTGACTTCCATGAAGCTTCATGAGGATAGCGAGGTTGAGCAGACCTTAAGGCCCAGGACCCTTGATGAATACATAGGTCAGGAAAAGGTGAAGGAGCAGCTCAGGATATTTATACAGGCTGCCTTGAAAAGGGGCGAGCCTTTAGACCATGTTTTGCTGTATGGCCCCCCTGGATTGGGCAAGACCACGCTGGCTTCCATAATCGCCAACGAGATGGGGGTGGGCATCCGCATAACCTCCGGCCCGGCCATAGAAAGGCCGGGAGACCTGGCAGCCATACTCACCAACCTAAGCGACGGCGACGTGCTGTTCATAGATGAGATTCACAGGTTGAGCAGGAGCGTTGAGGAAATCCTCTATCCGGCCATGGAGGACTTTGCTCTGGACATCATAATAGGTAAAGGCCCCAGTGCCCGTTCGATACGCCTTGACCTTCCTAAGTTTACGCTGGTGGGGGCTACCACCAGGGCGGGGATGCTGACTTCTCCACTCAGGGATCGTTTCGGGGTGATACACCGCCTGGAGCTTTATACCACCGAAGAGCTGACCAGGATAGTCATTCGGTCGGCTGGTATCCTGGGGATTCCAATAGACCCCGAGGGAGCCCGGGAGATTGCCGCGCGGTCCCGCGGTACGCCCCGGGTTGCCAATCGCCTGCTCAAGCGAGTGAGGGATTTTGCGCAGATCAAAGCTGATGGGGTAATCACCCAGGAGGTTGCCAGGGAGGCTCTTGATCTGCTTGAAGTGGATTCGGTGGGCCTGGATGAGGTTGACCGAAAGATTTTAAGGACCATCATCGAAAAGTATAACGGTGGGCCGGTGGGGCTGGATACGTTGGCTGCCTCAACCGGCGAGGAAAGCACCACTATCGAGGACGTGTACGAGCCATTCCTGCTTCAGATGGGGTTTATTGCCCGTACCCCTCGCGGCAGGGTGGTCACACCCCTTGCCTACCGCCACTTAAAAATCCCTTATCAGGAGCAGCAAAGGATGATATAATGTTGTTCTACAGGTATTGGCTGGTGCCGACAAGGAGTCTTAATCCTTTTGAGATATAATTATGATTTTAGTGTAAAAAGTCTATTTTGCTGCTCAAAATGAAATCCGTAATTTTGAATCAAAAATGACCAGTAAGCGAAAATTGTAAGGTGAAGCGTTACTTTATCAAGCGAACGCTCCGCAGATTAAGTTTGCAACAAAGTCAATTATTAATTATTGAGGCTGGAAACAATAAATATACGAAATAGGAAGTGAAGGTGAGGTAGCAAGTTGAAGGTAGAAGATTTTGATTATTACCTCCCAGAGGAGCTGATAGCCCAATCGCCGGCAGAAAAGCGGGATGAGTCACGCCTGCTGGTCTATCATCGCGATACCGGCAAAATCGAACACAGGATATTTAAGGATATAGTTGAGTATTTGTACAAAGGCGACTGCCTGGTCATCAACGATACGCGGGTAATTCCGGCACGGCTTCTGGGCAGGCGGGCCGATACCGGCGGTAAAATTGAGTTTGTGTTGCTCAATCAAATAGACGATAAACGATGGGAAGTTTTGGTGAAACCTGGCCGAAGGGCGCAAATAGGTTCTGTTTTCGTGTTTGGAGATGGGCTGCTTGAGGCCAGAGTCCTTGACAGGACTCCTGAAGGTGGCCGTATAGTGGAGTTTCAATATGAGGGCGTCTTCAACGAGATTCTGGACGAGGTGGGGATTGTGCCGCTTCCGCCCTACATTCGAAAGCAAATAGATGACCCTGAACGGTACCAGACCGTGTATGCTAAGCATCGCGGGTCAGTGGCAGCGCCCACTGCAGGACTTCATTTTACTATCCCGCTGCTTGAGAAAATCCAGGCTTCGGGGGTGAATATCGTCAGGATAACCCTTCATGTGGGTCTGGGGACTTTCCGTCCCGTGAAAGTGGACAATGTAGAGCAACACCGGATGCACGAGGAGTATTACAGGATCAGCGAGGAGGCCGCACAGGTCATAAACGAGACTAAGGAAAGAGGTGGTCGCGTGATTGCAGTGGGGACCACTTCCACAAGGGCCCTTGAATCTTCGGCTGATGACAGCGGAAGGGTGCATCCAACCGAAAGGGGTTGTACTGACCTGTTCATCTACCCGGGCTATAAGTTCAAGGTGGTGGATGCGCTCATCACCAATTTCCATCTACCTAAGTCTACCCTGCTCATGCTGGTGAGCGCTATGTGCAGCCGTGAAGAGATACTCAGGGTGTATCAGGAGGCCATAAAGGAGAGATACCGCTTCTTCAGCTTTGGGGATGCCATGCTGATACTTTGAAACTGTTTTATTAATATGCTTTGACATTGGGTTTGTCATCATGTGATATAGTATAGCCCGTGTTTTTTGTAAAATTTAAGGATGTTGGAATTTTTGCAGTGTGAGGTGAAACATGAGCTTTAGGTTTGAGGTTATAAAGGAGTGTTCAAAAACCGGTGCAAGGCTGGGCAGAGTGTATACCCCTCACGGTAGTTTCGAGACTCCCATATTTATGCCAGTAGGCACTCAGGCTACGGTGAAGGCTTTGACGCCCAGGGACCTCAAAGAGATAAATGCCCAGATAATACTGGCCAATACTTATCACCTGTATTTGCGGCCGGGGCATGAGCTGATCAGGCAGGCCGGTGGCTTGCATAAGTTCATGAACTGGGACAGGCCCATACTTACTGATAGTGGTGGCTTTCAGGTATTCAGCCTGGCCGATTTAAGGGAGATAACCGATGAGGGGGTATACTTTCGCTCGCACCTGGATGGTTCAAAGCATTTCATAAGCCCTGAAAAGGCCATAGAGATAGAGAACGCGCTGGGTGCAGACATCATAATGGCCTTTGACGAGTGCGTGCCCTATCCTTGCGATTATGAAACTGCGAAAGATGCCGTTGAGAGGACGACTAGGTGGGCCAGACGCTGCAAGGCCGCTCACCAGCGGGAGGATCAGGCGCTTTTTGGCATCATTCAAGGCAGCGTTTTTCGCGACCTTAGGCTTAGAAGCCTTGAACAGCTGCTGGAGCTGGATTTCCCCGGATACGGCATAGGCGGGCTTAGCGTGGGTGAGCCTAAGCCGGTGATGTACGAGATTCTGGAACACATAACGCCTGCCATGCCAAAGGATAAGCCCAGGTATTTGATGGGTGTGGGTTCGCCCGATTGCTTGATCGAAGGGGTTATAAGAGGGGTGGACATGTTTGACTGCGTGCTTCCCACCAGGACGGCCAGGACGGGTTTGGCCATGACCAGCCGCGGAAAGGTGATGCTGCGCAATGCGCCATATCAGTGGGATTTTGGCCCTCTTGATCCCGAATGCGATTGTTACACCTGTAAAAACTTTTCCCGCGCTTACTTGAGGCACCTTGTGAAAGCGCGGGAGATACTGGCTGCCATATTGATCAGCCTTCACAACGTAAGGTTCTTGATACGACTTATGGAGGAGATAAGGGAGGCAATAAGGAATGACCGCCTACTTGAGTACAGGGAAAGCTTTTTTGAAAAGTACGGGTATAATAATGAAGAATAAATATAGACGGCTTAAAGTAAGGCTGGTTCTTGGAAATTTTGTTTTTGGCAATGCTGAAAAAGATAAAAAGCAAATTGGCAGGATTTGATTTTTGTGTTATACTTATTCTGACAGCATGATGAATCTTTAACGGGTTAAGCGAATAAGTGAAAGCACATTTGGTGAATATGGTTTTTAGAAAATAGACGTAATATTCTAATTTTTAGAAAGGAAGGGAAGGATATGCCTCCACAGGAAGCGAGCACCACGGCACTTTTGATTCAATCCTTGCTCCCCTTTGTGATGCTGATAGTAATCTTTTATTTTATGATCATCAGGCCTCAAAGGAAACGGGAAAAAGAGACCAGGGAGATGTTGGCCTCTTTGAAAGTAGGGGACAATGTCACTACCATAGGTGGAATTTGCGGGAAGATAGTGCGCATCCGCGATGACATCATTACCATAGAGGTAGGGCCAGACAAGGTGAAGCTGGTACTCGAGAGATGGGCTATCCGCAGCGTAGACAGGCCTATTTCGGCGGATTGATTGAACTGTTCAGATGGGTATCTAGTTTTTCAGGCTTTATCTGTCGTTTGTGAATGGGTAAAGCCTTCTTATTTTTGTGCCCTTTTGCTTGTCATACTTTGCACCTGCACGGCATAAAAGTAAAGTGAGAAAGCAATGTGAAGGGATGGGGAGAGCAAGATGAGGAGCATCAAAAAGAATTCCGTGCAGGTCGATAGAAACAGCGTTATATACAGCGGCCTGGTGATATTGAAGGCCTCGCTTCTAGCGGTTATAGTGACTCTTGTGGGCTTTCTGATATTTGCTGTAGTGATGAAGCTGGCAAATCTGCAGGAGACTATAATCCCGCCGGTAAATCAGGCCATTCGCATAATAAGCATTGCCTTGGGCGGCGCCGTTGCAGCCCGTAGCAGCCGCACAAGAGGCTGGCTCAAGGGTGCGCTGACAGGGTTTCTGTATATTGTATGGGCCATCGCGATAAGCGCCATATTCGGAGGTAGATACGCTTTTGATACCGTACTCTTATCGGATGCTTTGTTGGGCATCGTAGTGGGCGCCATTGGGGGAATCATAGGTATAAATCTTGAATAGGGTAAAAATGCGAAAACGCTTTGTGAAGATTGACAAATTAGAGGTGTATCTTATATACTTTAGGTGTGCTTTAGGTGTGAGTGCTGCATAGATACTGTCACGACGCAGAGAGTATTCAGACAGAGCTGTGATGCGTAGCCAGCAATTGCGAAGGAGTAGAAGAGAAAGAAGGATTATGAGTTTTGGTATCTCAAAAAAAAGTTATGATTATATAATATATGCATTATCTCAGTATCCAGCAATTGAAAAGGCTGGAATTTTTGGAAGTCGTGCGATGGGAGTCTATAAAAACGGCTCGGATATTGACTTGGTCATTTATGGCAGAAATATTACGCCGGAGGTTGTGACCAGGGTAAGTGTGATGTTAAATGAAGAATTACCTGTACCTTATTATTTCGATATAGTCCATTATGATTCATTAAGAAATGACTCTTTAAAGAGTCATATTGATAAATATGGAAAGATTTTTTACTACCGTGAAAAAAATTATTCGAGTTCAAAAAACTAAAAAAATAGGTGAAAATTGTATAAATTTGCTGTAAAGGAGGCGTATAAAGTATGAAGCACATCAAGACGTTACATAAGGGAACGTTGAAGGACAGTTTGAAAAAGGGCGGTTGCGGGGAATGCCAGGCATCTTGCCAATCTGCCTGCAAGACGTCGTGCACTGTGGCCAATCAAGCCTGCCAAAAGCAATAATTTCGGTCGTGTCGTGTGAACACGTATGAACATTTGTAATAAATTATGGCGTAAGCAGGAAAACAGCAGTGGCCTTTGCTACTGCTGTTTTTTATTGGGCTGTCCGTTGTTTCCGTTATTGACTAGTACAGTAGCCAGATATTATAATGGATAAGTAAGTTCGTTTTTCAAAGGGGGCCAGGGAATGAGAAAGAAAAGCGGTTTAAAGCTATTTTTGATAATCGCATGCATTGCCATACTGTGTTATATTGCGTTAAACGGCCTTGAAATAGGGATATACAGGATTGTCCCCCTTGCGGAAAGGGTGCAGCAAGGCCTGGACCTGAAAGGTGGGCTTTATGTGGTGTATGAGGCCGATATCGCCCCCGGGGATCCAGACAGGGACAGCAAAATAGCAGGTGCCATACGAGTGATGCGCAACCGGCTTGACAAAGCCAATCAGCACGAGGCCACCATTGCACCTCAGGGGACCAACCGCATTGTAGTGGAGATACCGGGTGTGGATAATCCGCAGGAGCTGGCTGATATATTGATGAAGCCCGCTGTGCTGGAGTTTGTCGGCCCAGAAGGGGATGTAATAATCACAGGGAAAGACGTCAAAACCGCTAAGCCAGGATATATTACGGGGCAAAAGCCCGTTGTGCACTTTGAACTGCATCCAGAAGGCGCCAAAAAATTTGCCGAGGCTACTGAGAAATACCTTGGCAAGGTGATAAAGATCGTTCTGGACGGCAATCCTATATCGGAGCCTACAGTGGATGAGGTAATTCCAAACGGCCAGGGCGTAATCCATGGCATGAGGGATATAGAGGAGGCCCAAAAGCTGGCTACCTTGATCGAAAGTGGTGCCCTGCCCGTCGAGCTCAAGCAGGTGGAAGTGAGGACCATTGGCGCAACGCTGGGAGCCAACGCACTTGAGAGGGGAATACTGGCAGGCATAGTGGGGCTTTCGCTGGTGTTCTTATTCATGCTCGTCTATTATAGGCTGCCTGGCCTGGTTGCCGATTTGGCCCTTGTGCTATATGCGCTGCTGGTCATGCTGATTACGGTGCTGGCTCGCATTACCATTACGCTTCCCGGAATTGCAGGCATAGTGCTGTCGATAAGTATGGCGGTAGACGCCAATGTCATAATATTTGAAAGGATTAAAGAAGAACTTAGGGCCGGCAAGACCTTGAGAGCGGCTCTGGACTCGGGCTTTTCAAAGGCATTCAGCGCCATACTGGATTCCAACATTACAACCCTTATTGCCGGCGTGGTGCTGCTGTATTTCGGGACAGGCCCCATCCAGGGGTTTGCCAAGACGCTTATGCTGGGCGTAGTGGTGAGCATGTTTACGGCCATAGTCTTCACAAAGTATGTCTTGCGGCTTATCATAGACTTGAATGTGCAAAATAAGAAACTGTATGGTGTATGAGAGGGGAATAACTGAGATGAACATAGATTTCGTTTCAAAGTACAAGATATTTGTTGCCATTTCGCTGGTCGTAATAATAGCCGGGCTGGCCGTCACGATTTTCCAGGGCTTAAACCTGGGGATCGATTTTAAAGGTGGAACTCTCATATACGTGAACATCGGTAAACCCTATTCGCCCGATGATATTCGCAGCATATTGTCATCCCAGGGTATAGAGGCTACTGTGGTGCAGGTGGGCGACAACAAGCAGGATGCCATTATACGCATGAGGTATATGGAAAATCAGAAGGAGATACAGCAGAAATTGATAGAGGCTTTGAAGGAAAAGTACGATTTAACCGATGAGAGGTTCAGCGTTGATACGGTGGGGCCCACCATAGGAAAGGACCTTACGCGTAATGCCATTCTGTCCACCGTCATATCATGGGTGTTTATACTCATATACGTAGGGATACGCTTTGAGTTCAAGTCAGGGGTGGCGGCCATTGTCGCTCTGGTACACGACGTGCTTATAATGGTTTCAGCTGCTGCCCTGTTGAGAACGCAAATAAACAGCCCGTTTGTGGCGGCTGTACTGACCATAATAGGTTATTCCATCAACGACACCATTGTGATTTTTGATAGGATACGCGAGAACCAGAAGAGGTTCGGTAAAAGTCTTTCCAGGGCTGAGATAGTAAACAGAAGCATCAACGAATCGCTTACGCGCACCATCAATACTTCCCTCACCACCTTCTTTACGGTAACGGCTTTGTATGTGTTCGGGGTTGAATCCATCAAGGAATTTTCCCTACCCATTTTGGTGGGTATCATATCGGGAACCTATTCTACCATATTTATTGCTGGACCCCTGTGGGTTGAATGGAACGAAAGGGCCGAGCGGCGCAGTGTTGCTACTGCAAAATAATTGCAAAATAGTATGGTTTGAATCTTAAAGAGTTGAAACTAGGTTAATTACTGATTTGTAGACGGTCGGTATGAGTGGGCCAATAGTCATGTTACATTTTGACCAAGTTGTTATCTCTTGTACCGCCTCGTATACGAGACGGAGAAAGGTAGGGGACTGTTGATGGTAATATCATGCAATGGTTATAAATGGTTATGAATGAGCTTCCTTCGGGAAGCTCTTGTTGTTATTTTTATGGCTGATTTCTTGGTTGGTTATTGAGGGAGAACTCCTTTATTTTTTACCGGGAGGAGCTGAAATGTCATGCCGCTTTATCTTCCGCTGGTAGATGAGACGCCAGAATGGCAACGATGTATAGAGATAATCCAGGATGGCTTGGGGATCTCCAGGGTCATAGCCAGGTTGCTGGTAAACAGGGGCATCACCGATTTACAGCAGGCTGCCTCGTTTATCAACCCCACTCTGGATGGGCTGCATGACCCTTTTTTGCTGCCCGATATGGCAACAGCCGTAGGGCGAATCCGAAAGGCTATCAGCAGCGGACAACGCATTGCAATATACGGGGATTATGATGTTGATGGGATCACCGCGGCATCTGCTCTGTATTTGTTTTTAAAGGGTAAAGGCGCCGATGTTGAGGTATACATTCCTGATCGCTATTCAGAAGGGTACGGCATGAATTGCCAGGCCGTTGAGCAGCTTTATGCCCGCGGGACCAAGCTCATCATAACGGTAGATTGCGGCATAACCGCAGTTGATGAGGTTGAGCTGGCCAGGCAACTGGGCATGGACGTCATAGTGACCGACCATCACCGGTGTTCAGGTAACCTCCCCCGTGCCTGTGCTGTTATCACCCCCTCCCGCAGCGACCACTCTTATCCCTTTTGCAGCCTGGCAGGGGTAGGCGTGGCCGCGAAACTGATTCAGGCCATGGGCGGAGCTGAAGCGCTGGAGGAGTATCTTGACCTAATAGCCCTGGGTACGGTGGCCGATGTGGTGCCTTTGCTGGGCGAAAATCGAATACTGGCGGCCAAAGGTATAGAGCGCATAAACACATCTCCCCGGTTGGGAGTTGAGGCTTTGATCAAAGCCGCTGGGCTGGCCCAGGGCAGTATTGATGCATACAGGATAGCTTTTATGCTGGCGCCCAGGCTCAACGCTGCCGGGAGGATGTCAACGGCCTATCTGGGCTTTTCGCTGCTCACAACCCAGGATGAAGAGGAGGCAGCACGCATTGCGCAGCAGCTTAATGAGGAGAACAGCAGGCGCCAGCAGATTGAAAATGCCCTGTTGGAGGAATGCATAGACAGGCTTATTAATAGCGGTGACCTCAGCGCTGAATGGATAATCGTATTGGAAGGGGAGGAGGGGGAAGGCTGGCACCCCGGCGTCATAGGCATTGCGGCTTCCAAAATTAGCGAGCAGTTCTACCGGCCCTGTATATTGATTTCGCTACAGGGCGATACCGGCGTGGGCTCTGCGCGGAGCATTGAAGGCTTTAATATATACAACGCATTGAAACACGTTGATGACCTCTTCATTCGGTTTGGAGGCCATGAAATGGCTGCAGGCTTTAGCATCCCCAGGGAAGCCATTCCGGAGCTAAAACAGCGCCTTTTAAGTTATGCGCACCACAGCATGGACGAGTCGCTGCTCATTCCTCGCAATTATCATGATGGGCTGCTGATGCCACAGGATATTACGCTGTCGCTGGTGCAGGAGCTAAGGCAGCTGGAGCCCTTTGGCATGGGAAATCCGCCACCCAGATTCCTGTTTTGCAACGCTGAAGTGGAAAATTGCTGGACCGTTGGGAATGACGGCAAGCATCTTAAGATGTCGGTTTCTACCGGACAGCGGCTGTGGGATGCCATTGGCTTTGGGTTGGGCGATAAAAAGGATTATCTGCTTGGTGGGCGCAAAAAGGTGGATATCATTGCCGCGGTTGAGGAAAACGAGTGGGGTGGCGTGAAAAAAATTCAGTTCAATGTAAAATCCATGCAGGCCGTTTTAAATGATCGTGATGACGTTGAGGCTTTTCTGGAGCCGTTTTATTTTAAATTTTTTGATGCTTTTTTGCAAGAAATTATGTATAATAATGATTGCATAAATGGCAAACAATTGAGCAAAGCGGAATGGCCGGCGTTCCAGCAGGTGAGTTGTGAGGAGGCGGTGCGCTGCTTTAAGGCATCCAAAGTGGGCAACTTGATTTTGGCAAGCACCCTGGAAGGAGCACGGTGGGCATTAAACCTGATGGTTGAAGAGGAGATGTCACATACGGCGTTTGCATACGGATACTTTCACGAGATGTGGGAGACGGGGATGAACGGCATCCTCCTCGCCCCTGTGATCGACAGGGTCCTCTTCAGGCACTACAGGAGGATCTTTTTGCTTGAAGGGGAGCTTCCTCTGTACCCGCGATTGCACCTTGTGGAAGGTTTAAGGGAAAGGGTGTACGTCATAAAGGGCTGGAATAGCCAGGGGCTGCTGCTCAAAGATGTGATTGAGCGGCTGGACGTGGAGAGGCCACACTTTGTAGCACTATACAAATGGTTGCACTCGCGGCGTCCGGGCCAAAACCTGTGGCCGGGGGTGTCCAAGATGGTGTGGCAGTTCAATCAGGCAACGGGCCAGGATATAAACGAGTTTCAGCTGCGCTTGATGCTGGGCGTATTTAAAGAGCTGGACTTTGTAAGGATAGATAGCCAGCAGGCCTATGTCAAGGTCGAGTGCGTACAAAATCCACGCAGCCGCGAGCTTACAGAGAGCGTGCTTTATCAAAAATACAGGGCATGGATTGAAGGGTTGCAATCCCACTGCAAAAAGGAGGAGTAAGAATGGACTTGAAGTCAAAGATCAGGGTGGTGCCGGATTTTCCTAAGCCGGGCATAAGCTTTAAGGACATAACCACTTTGCTCAAGGATCGCGAAGCCTACGTCTACACGATAGATTCGCTGGTGGCTTTTTGCAAGGACAAGGGGGCTGAACTTATAGTCGGGCCCGAGGCCAGAGGTTTTGTGCTGGGAGCGCCGGTTGCGTACGCCCTGAAGGTGGGGTTTGTGCCGGTGCGTAAGCCGGGCAAGCTGCCAGCCGAGACTGTCAGATACGAGTACGGCCTGGAGTACGGTTCGGATGTACTAGAGATGCACAAGGACGCCATTCAGCCCGGGCAGAAAGTGGTAGTGGTGGATGACCTGCTGGCCACGGGTGGCACTGCTTTGGCGGCTGTCAAGCTTGTCGAAAAGCTAGGTGGGATGGTGACGGGCGTGGCGTTTGTCATAGAGCTGTCCTATTTAAACGGTAGAAAGGCGCTGGAAGGGTATGACGTGTATTCCGTGATTACCTACGATGACTGAGCATAGAGATGAAGAAGTAAAGGGTGGTTGGTGCTTGCTGTACCAGCCATTCTTTGTATTTATCTTAATGGGCACTTCCATTTACGGTGGAAAGGGGGTGGAATAATGAATGGCAATGGGATAGAAGCCAAGGTGGCAGAGCTTGAGTCCAAAGCAGAGCAGGCGTACGGCAAGGAGGGACTGGAGAAGGTCCGCAAGGCCTATGTTTATGCCGCAAAAGCCCACGAGGGGCAAAAGCGGTCATCTGGCGAGCCATTTATTATTCACCCTGTGGAAGTGGCCCTTATATTGATGGAGCTTGGTTTGGATGTCGATACGGTTGTGGCCGGCATACTGCACGATGTCATAGAGGATACCGGCGTGACCATACAGCAGCTTGAGGAGGAGTTTGGGGCTGATGTAGCAAAGCTGGTGGACGGGGTTACAAAGCTCAGCCGTATAGAGTACAAGAGCAAGGAGGAGCAGCAGCTTGAAAGCCTGCGAAAGATGTTTGTGGCCATGGCAAAGGACATAAGGGTTATAATCATCAAGCTTGCCGACCGGCTGCACAACTTAAGGACCCTTGAGTACGTCGATGAGGAAAAGCAGCGCGAAAAGGCCTATGAGACGCTGGAGATTTATGCTCCTCTTGCTCACCGGCTGGGGATATTCAAAATAAAATGGGAGCTGGAGGATATATCGCTGCGCTATATCGATCCCAAGGGATATTATGACCTGGTGGAGAAGGTTGCCGTCAAGAGAAGAGAGAGAGAGGCATACATCCAGGACGTCATTCAAACGCTCAAGAAAAAGCTCAATGAGATGAACATCGAGGCCGAGATAGAGGGGCGCCCCAAAAATTTTTACAGCATTTACCGCAAGATGTACATGCAGCACAAGAACTTTGAGGAGATTTATGATTTGCTGGCCATTCGCGTTATCGTAAATTCGGTGAAAGATTGCTATGCGGTTCTGGGGATAGTTCATACCCTTTGGAAGCCCATTCCCGGCCGATTTAAGGATTATATAGCTGTTCCCAAGCCCAACATGTATCAATCGCTTCATACCACCGTCATTGACTCAAGGGGCGAGCTGTTTGAGATACAGATAAGGACCTGGGATATGCACCGTACCGCCGAATACGGGATTGCAGCCCACTGGAAATACAAAGAGGGGCGCAAGGTTTCAACCGACCTTGACGAAAAGCTGTCATGGATACGTCAGCTTTTGGAATGGCAGAACGAGCTTAAGGATTTCAGGGAATTTGTTGAGACCCTGAAGATAGATCTGTTTAGCGATGAGGTGTTCGTCTTCACGCCCAAGGGCGATGTCATTGACCTGCCCAAGGGAGCAGTGCCGCTGGACTTCGCGTATGCCATCCACACCGAGATAGGCAACAAGTGCGTGGGCGCCAAGGTAAACGGCAAGCTGGTTCCTTTAGATTATCAGCTTCAAACCGGCGATATAGTGGAGATCATCACCTCTCCCAGCAGCCGTGGGCCCAGCCGTGACTGGCTTAAAATAGTCAAGACCACTCAGGCCAAGAACAAGATCAAGCAGTGGTTCAAAAAGGAACGGCGCGAGGAAAACATAATAAAGGGCAAGGAAATGCTGGAGAAAGAGGCAAAGCGGCAGGGGTATGTCCTGTCGCAGCTCCTTAAAAATGAATGGATTGAACCAATACTTAAGAAATACGGGTTTCACTCGATTGACGATATATACGCTGCAATCGGTTATGGCGGGCTTACCACCAGCCAGGTGCTGGTAAGGCTCATCAACGAGTACAAGAAGTATCAAAAGGTGGCTGCCTCCGAATCAGAGGAGGGGGCAGCTGCAAAGCAGGCAAAGGAAGACAGGCCCAAGAGGCGCGCCGACAATGGTATACAGGTAAAGGGCGTCGACAATATACTGGTGAGGATTGCCAGGTGCTGTAATCCTGTGCCAGGCGATAAAATTATAGGGTATATTACAAGGGGTAGAGGTGTATCGGTGCACAGGGCTGATTGCGTGAACGTGGCTAGTATTGCCCCTGAAGAAAGGCACCGGCTGGTGGAGGTAGAGTGGACGGGTGAGGATAAAGCCTCTTACAACGCTGAGATACAGATAATAGCGCGGGACAGGCATTCGCTCCTGGCCGATATTACCAGCACGCTTGCCAATATGGATATAGCCTTGACGGCTGTTAACGCTAGGACCAACAGGGTGCGCCAGGCCCTTATAAATTTAAGCCTGGAGATAAAGAACACCCAGCAGCTTGAAAAAGTGATGAGGCAGCTTAAAAAGGTACCTGATATACTGGATGTGCACAGGGTGAACGCCTGAGAAGGATTGGTATCGTAACTTAGGAGCTTGAATTCTTGAATTAAAATTAGAGGCAAAATGGAGTGTGGTTTTGGATGAGAGCTGTTGTTCAACGAGTGAAGCACGCCAGCGTTAAGGTGGATGGAGAGGTAGTCGGCTCAATTGGGAATGGGCTGCTGGTCTTTTTGGGTGTGGAAAAGGACGATGGCGAAGATGACCTGGCATATATAGTGGACAAGGTGGCAGGCCTGAGGGTGTTTGAGGACGAGAATGGCAAGATGAACCTATCGGTGCAGGATGTGGGCGGAGCAATACTGGCGGTGTCGCAATTTACCCTGTACGGGGACTGCAGAAAAGGGCGCAGGCCCAGTTTTACGCAGGCGGCACCTCCCGATATGGCCAAGAGGTATTACGACTTATTTGTAGAAAGAATAGGTGAGCTGGGCATCCATGTAGCCACCGGCATATTTCAGGCAAAGATGGAGGTATCGTTGCTCAACGACGGCCCTGTGACCATACTGCTGGACAGCAAGAGGACTTTTTGATGCGGAAAGGAGAAGCAAACATGAAGGTTATAGCCATGCCGGTTGGAGAGCTGGTTGCCAACTGCTATATAGTGTATTGTGAGAATACCAGGAAGGCGGCCGTTATTGACCCCGGTGCAGATGGCCAGCGCATTTTAAACCGTGTACAGTATGAAGGGCTTAATGTGGAGCATATACTGCTTACGCACGGCCATTTTGATCACATAGGGGCCGTAAAGTTCCTCAAGGAGCAATTGGGGGCTGCTGTGGCCATTCACTACGGTGATGCCCAGGCCCTTACCGATGCCAGCCGGAACCTTTCGGCGTTCATGGGAGGGCATTTGGTGCAGGTGCCGCCGGATGTATTGCTCGAAGAGGGAGATATCATTGCCGTTGGCGATGTAAGGATGGAGGTACTCCATACGCCAGGGCATTCGGAGGGCAGTGCCTGTTTCGTGGTGAACAGCCCGGTAAAGGCGGTGTTCACAGGGGATACGCTGTTTCAGGGGGCGATAGGCAGGAGCGATTTTCCCGGGGGCAGTTATGGCCAGCTGATCAGCTCCATAAGGGATAAGCTGCTGGTACTCGATGATGATTACACCATTTATCCGGGCCATGGATTGAAGAGCACCATTGGTACTGAAAGGACTGCCAATCCGTTTATAAGGTATTATGTGAAATGATGGCTCATAAAAGGTATTGTTGAGAATCTGATAAAGTGTTGTTAAGAATTGTTTGCTATGTGAGAGGCCTTAACTTAACTCATTCTTCTGAATCAATCTTGTGTACGTCTATCTTATTGTGAAGCTCCGTCGAGAAACCTTGCTTCTTTTGAGGGGATGAAAGGCGTTTTAAAGGCCTTGGTTTGAGCCATGATCAGACTTGTAGGGCTTGACCTGCCCGATTTTAGAAGTAAGAGGATGTCGTATAAATCAGACAATTAGTGGAGGGCTGCTGTGATTTGAATGTATATATTCATGTTGCAAGTGGCGGTTTTGAGCACGAGGTATGGGAACTGACTCGTGTGTTTTTCCCTGGCTGGCCGGTCAAGGTGCTGGACGATGCGCCGGCAGAAGGGGACAATTCAGGAGGAAAAGCCGATGGGCATAGGGGTTTGCTCATCGTTGTTGAATATACCTGCTCGGACTTTGAAGTTGTAGCTAAAAGCTACCTGAAAGACGGTAGCGGGAAGGTGCTGTTTGACAGCCAGCGAAGCCAAAAATTGGATGAAAGCACTAGGAGGTCTTATCTCAAACAGAAGAGGGAGATAAAGAAGGTTTTGTGCCAATGCGTGTATGACGTGCTGTCGGAGTTTACTGGCAAGCATCCGCACTGGGGGATACTCACCGGCGTGCGCCCGCTTAAGGTGGTGCACCACCTGATGGATGATGGATTGAGCGATGAAGAGGTTTTGGGCGTCTTGAAGTCTGAGTACTACGTAAGGGATGATAAGGCCCGGCTTCTGGTTGAGACGGCCAACAACCAGCGGGATGTGATAAAATCCGCCTCTGCCGACACCGTATCGCTGTATATACACATTCCCTTCTGCACCACCAGATGCCTTTATTGTTCCTTTCCATCGGTTGTGATGGACGGGTGCGGGGGGATGGTGGATGCCTATATAGACTCCCTTGTTGCCGAGCTAGAGAGGGTGGTCTCGGTTTTGCTCCAAAAAGGGGTTGTGATTCAAAGCCTTTATATAGGTGGCGGAACTCCCACTGCCCTTGCCTATCCCCAACTGGAGCGGCTGTTGAGCGCCGTGGACGTGTTGCTGGATGGCCGGGACATAGACGAGTATACGGTGGAGTGCGGCAGGCCCGATACCCTGGACCTTGACAAGCTTTCGTTGCTCAAGGCTTTCGGGGTAAACCGCATAAGCATCAATCCCCAGACCATGAACCAGGAGACGCTTGACAGGATCGGCCGGAGGCATACGGTGGAGCAGGTCATGTCGAGGTTTCACATGGCCAGGTATATTGGATTTGACTGCATAAACATGGACGTCATAGTGGGGCTGCCCGGCGAAGGCGTGCCGCACATGGAAAGGACCATGGAGGCAATTGCGGCTTTGCAGCCCGATAACCTCACCGTCCACACCCTTGCTGTAAAGAGGGCATCCAGGCTCAAGGAATCGCTGGATAAGTACCCCTTAACCTCGGACGATACGGCTGAGAAAATGCTGGAGGTATGCCAGAGATGGGTCAAGAAGATGGGGCTGGTGCCGTATTATCTTTATCGCCAGAAATACATGGTGGGTAATCTTGAAAACGTTGGATATACTAAGCCTGGCAAGGCGTGCATATACAACATCCAGATGATGGGGGAAAAGCAGACCATATGGGCTTTTGGTGCCGGTGCGGTGAGCAAGGTATACTTTGCCGAAAATGACTGCATACAGCGCGTCCCCAACGTAAAGGACGTGAAGGAGTATATGGATAGGCTTGACGAGATGATAGAGCGAAAGATGAGGTTTATAGATGGGTATAAAGGAGGTATTGAGGATGACCTATAAAAGGTTTGGGAATACTTACGTTGTAAGCATTGAAAAGGGGGAGGAGGTTGTCGAATCGCTGAAGCGCTTTTGTGAGGCGGAAAATATTAAGCTGGGCTATATCACTGGCATAGGGGCTTCAAACAAGCTGGTCATAGGAATCTTTGATACCACGGAGAAGGTGTATCGTTCAAGAGAGATAACCGGTGAACACGAGATAACCTCACTTACAGGCAACATAACTACCATGAAGGGTGAGACCTATCTTCACATACACGCCACCCTTGCCAATTCCGAATTTAACGCTGTAGGGGGGCATTTGAATTCGGCCGTGGTAAGCGGCGTGTGCGAGGTTTTCGTCCAGAAAGTGGAAGGAGAAGTGGATAGGGAGTTTGACCAGGATGTGGGGCTTAACGTTCTGAAGCTGTAGAAAACCATAGTTGACAGTACCTTGTCCTTGGCTTTATAATACTTATAACATTATACCCCAACGGCTGTGAAGGGGAGAGTACCTGGATGGATGCATCAGAGAGGGGATGCCGCGTCCAAATGTTGGTCGCGGGTGGGAGCATCCCTTGCGGAAGTCCCGGGAAGGACGCCCTGGAGCCGGTCTGCTGAATGGAAGTAGGCAGATCCGCCCAATCCGGCGTTAAGGGAAGAGCGGGAGAAGCTTATTTCTCCAACAAGGGTGGTACCGCGGGCAGTTAAACCTCTCGTCCCTTATTCAATGAAGGGAATGAGAGGTTTTTTAAGTTAATGCAGAGGAGGGATAGGGAGATGCTGACTCAGGCACCTAAAGGCACGAAGGATGTCTTGCCCGACGAGTCATACAAGTGGCACTATGTCGAGGGGATGATACGGGAGGTTACCCGTCTGTTTGGCTATAAAGAGGTGCGTACCCCCACTTTTGAGCACACCGAGCTGTTTGAACGGGGGGTGGGTGATACCACCGACGTGGTTCAGAAGGAGATGTATACCTTTATCGATAAGGGCGGAAGGAGCATTACCCTAAAGCCGGAGGGTACGGCAGGAGCGGTGCGCGCCTACATAGAAGGTAGGCTTTATGCCCAACCTCAGCCGGTCAAGATGTATTATATAACCCCGGTGTTTCGCTACGAGAAGCCTCAGGCAGGGCGGTTGAGGGAGCACCACCAGTTTGGCGTGGAGGTGTTTGGTGCTCCGGATGCGTCGGTGGATGCCGAGGTCATAAGCCTGGCAGCGGCTTTGTTTGAAAGGCTCAACATAAAAAACCTGGAGCTCAATATAAACAGCATTGGCTGTCCCAACTGCCGGCCCAGGTATCACCAGGCGCTCAAAGAGTACTTATCGGAGCAGCTCGATGAACTGTGCTCTAACTGCAGGCAGCGCTTCGATCGAAATCCCTTGAGAATACTGGACTGCAAGGAAGAAAAGTGCAGGCAGGTGGTAGCGTCCGTACCGGTAATACTCGATTTTCTATGCGATGAGTGCAGGGCGCATTTTGAGAGCCTTAAGCGCTATCTTGATGCCGCGGACATATCCTATAAGGTCAATCCCATGATTGTAAGAGGGCTGGATTACTACACCAAAACGGTGTTTGAGTTTATTTCCCGGGACATAGGGGCACAGGGAACGGTATGCGGTGGAGGGCGTTATGACGGATTGGTGGGGCTGTGCGGCGGCCCCGAAACGCCCGGCGCCGGCTTTGGCATGGGCATTGAGAGGTTGCTCTTAGTCATGGAAAATCAGGGAGTTGAAATACCGCAGCCATCAAATCTGGACGTCATGTTCATAACTGTTGGGGATGAGGCGCGCTTTAAGGCCTTTAAGCTGGTTAAGGATTTGCGCTTGAGGGGAATTTCGGCCGATATGGACCACGTGGGCAGGAGCATAAAAGCCCAGTTTAAATATGCAGACAAGCTGAAGGTACCCAGGGTATGTGTAATCGGCGAGGATGAGCTCAGACAGGGATGCGTTAAAATAAGGGATATGGCATCCGGGCAGGAAGAGACGGTGCCCGTGAATGAGATTATCCCTTACTTTGAGCGTTTGAGGAGGCTTGATTGAACAACAAGGATGGTTAACTTGATGCTGGTATTGTCGGGTTTTCCGCTGGCGTGTCACAGCGTGGCTGTCTGGCAGGGTGACCGGGGCAAACACCTGCAATGGGTTTAACTTGGACGATACAGGTAGTGACGGTGTGTGAGAATGGGCGCCTAACGTTCGCGTTAATGTAGTCAATGTCTATGAATGTACTAGATATACGCGAATGGTGTGGTTAGATTGGGTATATACTGGACGGGATATCCGGCTGACCTGTTGTAACATGTGGTTGACCTGTAATAAGATGATAAGTCACACTGTTGATAGATGGTGATGTCAAACGATATAGATTTCAGCCAAGTAACTCACAAAATATGAAGAAAAAAGGAGGAATGCGGTATGGTCGAGTTAATGGGAAACTGGAAGAGAACCCATATGTGCGGTGTTTTGAACCTTGAACACGTAGGGCAGGAGGTAACCATTATGGGATGGGCGCATAGGCGCCGTGACCTGGGCGGGTTGATATTTATCGATTTAAGAGACCGCACCGGCATAGTACAGGTGGTATTTAACGAGGAGCGATGCGGCGAAGAGGTATTCCAAAAAGCCGAGGCGGTGCGTTCGGAGTATGTCCTGGCGGTGAAGGGAGCGGTGGTAAAGCGCGATCCCGATACCGTCAATCCCAAGATTCCCACGGGCGAGATTGAAGTGGTGGCAAGCCAGCTCAAGATTTTATCGGTTTCGAACACGCCGCCGTTTAGCCTTGAGGATGACATAAACGTCTCCGAGACGGTGAGGTTGAAATACCGGTACCTGGATTTGAGGCGGGCGGAGATGCAGAGAAACATAATTCTGCGCCACAGAATAACCAAGTGGGTGCGGGATTTTCTGGATTCCAAAGGTTTTTATGAGATAGAGACGCCCATGCTCACACGGAGCACGCCCGAGGGTGCCAGAGATTATTTAGTGCCCAGCAGGTTGCATCCTGGTAAGTTCTATGCACTGCCTCAGTCGCCTCAGCTCTTCAAACAGCTACTCATGCTGTCAGGGTTTGACAGGTATTTTCAGATCGCCAGGTGTTTTAGAGATGAAGACTTGAGGGCCGACAGACAACCCGAGTTTACGCAGATAGATATAGAGATGTCGTTTGTGGATGTAGACGATGTCATAGCTTTAAATGAGGAGATGTTGGCCGATATATTCAAAAAGGCTCTGGGGATTGAGCTCTCGTTGCCGTTGCCGCGCCTCACTTACAAGGAAGCCATGGAGAGGTACGGGACAGACAAGCCCGATACGAGATTTGGCCTGGAGCTCAAGGACGTAACTGACCTGGTAAGGGATTGCGAGTTTAAAGTGTTTTCGGGCGCTGTTGCGTCTGGCGGCAGCGTAAGGGCCATAAACGCCAAGGGCTGTGCCGTCAAGTTTTCAAGGCGCGAGATAGATTCTCTTGTGGATTTCGTTAAAAACTACGGAGCAAAAGGGTTGGCATGGATTGCCGTTGAGCATGACGGCTTGAAGTCGCCCATCACCAAGTTTTTCACCGAACAGCAGCTGAGCAGCATATTGCAGCGCCTGGAAGCCGAGCCTGGTGACCTGCTGCTTTTTGTGGCCGACAAGGACGATGTGGTGTTCCAGGCACTTGGGCAGCTGCGCCTGGAGCTGGGTCGTCGCTTGAACCTGATGGACAAATCGAAATACAACCTGGTATGGGTTACCGAATTCCCGTTACTGGAATATGATGAAGAGGAAAAGCGCTTTGTGGCCAAGCACCATCCGTTTACCGCCCCTATGGATGAGGATATACAATACCTGGATACCGACCCTGCCAGGGTGCGATCCAAGGCCTATGACATAGTGCTGAACGGCGTCGAAATCGGCGGAGGAAGCATAAGAATTCATACAACCGAGATGCAGGAGAAGATGCTGAGTGTCCTGGGCTTCTCTAAGGAAAAGGCCTGGCAGAGGTTTGGATTTTTACTTGAAGCCTTCAAATACGGTGCGCCGCCCCATGGAGGAATTGCCTATGGCTTGGACCGCTTGGTGATGATGCTGGCCGGAAGGGATACCATAAGGGATGTCATAGCCTTTCCCAAGATGCAGAACGCATCAGATCCCCTGACCGACGCACCATCAGAAGTGGAGCCAAAGCAGCTGAGAGAAGTACACATTCGTGTGGACGCGTGAATTTAAAAAATTGTGGTTTAATATCGCGATAAATGGTTAAATATAATGATAACGCGGGTGATGATATGCTCCACGCTTTTATAAGGACGCAGTGGCTGATCGGCGAGCAGGCGCTTAAGAAACTTAATAGCAGCGCCGTGGCCATATTCGGCATCGGAGGGGTGGGCAGCTTTGCCACCGAGGCTCTGGCGAGATGTGGAGTGGGCACGCTGATCCTGGTCGACCATGACAGGGTGTGCCCCTCCAACATCAATCGACAGATTCATGCAGACGTCACAACCATTGGGCGGCCCAAGGTTGAAGTGATGAAGGAAAGGCTCCTTAAAATAAATCCCGATTTGAACGTCATATGCCGCGTAGCATTCTACGGGCCCGACACGGCGGACGAGTTCCTTGATATAGGCTGTGACTACGTGATCGATGCCATAGATACCATAGGCTCCAAGATTGACCTGGTGGTAAGGTGCAAGCAAAAGGGTATACCCGTTATTTCCAGCATGGGAGCCGGGAACAAGATGGATCCCGCCGCCTTTAGGGTGGGGGATATATATCAGACCTCGGTGGATCCCATCGCTAAAATCATGCGGCGTGAGCTCAAAAAGCGGGGTATAGACAGCCTGAAGGTGGTGTATTCCACCGAGCCACCCATAAAACCGCGATATACTTCTGCCGGTTCTGATGGTAAAGGTGACTCAAACAATGAGGGCGGAGCAGAAGGTGTTATCGCTCAGGCGAGCGGTCGCAAGCATCCGCCGGGAAGCATATCATTTGTTCCGCCGGTGGTGGGCTTCATCATAGCGAGTGAAGTGGTAAAGGACCTCATCGATTGGCCACATGGCGTTAGATAACCTCATTCATATGAGGCTGATTATCAGGGGGTTGGCTGCAGAACTCTTTACAAGCGGGGATGATCGTTGATGACAGAAGTGGGAGAAGTGATTCAAACGAAAGGCGATATGGCGGTGGTGCGCATCCAGCGAAGCTCGGCATGCCGACGCTGTGGGGCCTGTGGCCTGGGTGCCGGGCCCAATGACATGCTGCTTACCCTGCCCAATAGCCTAAATGCTAAGCCAGGTGACCTGGTGGAGCTGAGCCTGGAATCGGGCCAGCTACTCAAAGCATCAGCCATAACCTACTTGATTCCCTTGGTTGCATTGATTATGGGAGTCATAGTGGGGTATGCACTGGGCGGGTATATGGCAGTTGACCGGCAGCTGGCAGGAGCGGTGCTGGGGCTTGCCTTCACCGCGGTGGCCTTTGTGGTTATACGCGCTTTGGACCCCGTCTTTAAAAGGAGCAATCATTTTACGCCGCGTATGATCTCAATACTAAATAATGAAAACATAGGTGATGGAAATAATTAAAAAAGAGAAGGGAGAGTTGGATATGGCAAGTCAAAACGTTATTACATTGACCGCTGATAATTTCGATAAAGAGGTGCTGCAATCGGATGTACCTGTCTTGGTCGATTTCTGGGCTGCCTGGTGCGGTCCGTGCAGGATGATTGCACCCATCATTGATCAGCTGGCTGATGAATACGCTGGCAGGCTAAAGGTGGGCAAGGTGAATGTGGATGAAGAGGCCCAGCTGGCCCAGAAATACGGGATCATGAGCATACCGACGCTATACTTCTTCAAAAACGGAGAAGCTGTAGGCCAGCTGGTAGGGGTAAGGCCAAAAGCCGAGCTTGAAAGGGTAATACAGACTGTTCTATAAAAAGATCGGAAGAAATCCGATCTTTTTTTGTGAAAAAACTTGTCAATTTTGAAAGTTGTAATTATAATGGATATAAAATTCGAGCGGCTTTCAAGTTAAAAAGTATTTCCAAAATCCATATTAAAGGAAGGAGTCTTGCCTATGGTAGATTTGAGGGAGATATACAACGCTGATCCAGAGGTAGCAGAGGCCATAGAAAAAGAGCTCAAAAGACAACAGGACCACATAGAGCTCATCGCTTCAGAAAACTTCGTCAGCCTGCCTGTGATGGCAGCCATGGGTACCCATCTTACCAACAAGTATGCGGAAGGATACCCGGGCCGCCGTTATTATGGCGGTTGCGAATTTGTCGATGTGGTAGAAAATATCGCAATTGAAAGGGCGAAAAGGCTCTTTGGTGCCGAACACGCCAACGTTCAGCCGCATTCGGGTGCCCAGGCCAACATGGCGGTATATTTTGCAGTGCTGGAACCGGGGGATACCATCATGGGTATGAACCTTGCCCACGGCGGGCACTTGACTCACGGCAGCCCTGTAAACATTTCGGGTAAATATTTCAAGATTGTCCCCTACGGCGTTGATGCCAATACGGGATATATTGATTATGATGAGGTCCGACGATTGGCGCGGGAATTCAAGCCAAAGCTGATTGTTGCGGGTGCCAGCGCATATCCACGGGTGATTGATTTTGAGAAGTTCCGCGAAATTGCAGATGAGGTCGGGGCTTATCTGATGGTGGATATGGCTCATATCGCAGGTTTGGTGGCGGCTGGGCTGCATCCAAGTCCGGTACCTTATGCCGACTTTGTGACCACTACCACCCACAAGACGCTGAGAGGGCCCAGGGGTGGCATGATACTCTGCAAAGAAAAGTATGCCAAGATGATAGATAAGGCCATTTTCCCGGGGACCCAGGGTGGACCGCTGATGCACGTGATAGCGGCCAAGGCCATATGCTTTGGTGAAGCTTTAAAGCCCGAGTTTAAGGAGTACCAGAAGCAGATCATAAAGAATGCGCAGGCTTTGGCCAATGGGCTTATCGAAGAAGGATTTAATCTTGTCTCGGGCGGTACAGATAACCACCTAATGCTGGTGGACCTGCGCAATCGCGGTATTACGGGTAAGGATGCTGAGAAGGCTCTGGACAAGGTGAGGATAACGGTTAACAAGAACACCATTCCAAACGACCCCGAAAGCCCGTTTGTGACCAGCGGTATACGATTGGGTACGCCTGCTGTAACCACCAGAGGCATGAAAGAGGAGGACATGCGCCAGATTGCACGGGCGATTTCTCTGGCTCTGCCGGATTTTGAGAAAAACAGGGAGCAGATTCTGGGGATAGTCGATGACCTGTGCAAACGCTATCCGCTATACAGCCACGGTATTTTGAAATAAACTTCTAGCTTATCGGGGCAAAAAAGATGGTCTTGTAAAAGATCATCTTTTTTGTTCTGTGCATATCTGGGCAGTTGAGCATTGGCTGCAATGGCTGGTAAACTGGTCTGCCGGGGATGGTGTAAACGGCCGGTTGTCCAGTTTTCGCGGTTTTACATCGCGGGCTCCACTTTTCAGATGACTAAGTTAACCCATATGTTGAAGTCCTCCGTGAATTTGCCACCTCCACAGGAGGTTGGTGATTAATAATAAAAATAAAAAAAGGGATTGAGGGAAGATGGATAAGAACATGCCTTTGGCAGCTAGGATGCGTCCTAACTCTCTGGAGGAATTCGTTGGACAACAGCATATAATAGGCAAGGGTAAGCTGCTTTACAGGGCCATAAAGAGCGACCGGCTTACTTCGGCCATATTCTATGGGCCTCCAGGCACCGGAAAAACCACCCTTGCGTACATAATCTCCAAGGAGACCAAGTATCCCTTCAAGAAGTTGAATGCCGTAACCGCAGGGGTAAAGGAGATTCGCGAGATAGCCGATGAAGCGAGAAACTATCTGCTGAATCCCAAAGGACGGGTTATACTGTTTTTTGACGAGATCCATCGTTTGAACAAGGCGCAGCAGGACGTACTGCTCCCCTTTGTGGAGGACGGCACCATCATCCTCATAGGTGCCACCACCGAAAACCCTTACTTTGAGGTGAACAAGGCGCTGCTGTCCCGCTCCACCATATTCAAATTTGAGCCACTATCCCCGCAGGAGATACGAATCATCATCGACAGGTGCCTGAAGGATAAGGAAAGAGGTCTGGGCGAGTATCCCATCGTTATCACCGAGGAAGCCATTGACCACATAGTGCGGTTGAGCGATGGCGATGCCCGCGTGGCCATGAACGCCCTCGAGCTTGCCGCTTTGACCACTCCGCCCCGTGAGGATGGAAAAATATACATTGACCTGGAAGTTGCACAGGAATGTATACAACAGAAGGCTATAAAGTATGATAAAGATGGGGACAATCATTATGACGTGGTAAGCGCTTTTATAAAGAGCATGCGGAACTACATGGAGCCCGATGCCGTGCTGCACTGGCTTGCCAGGCTGGTGGAGTCGGGGGAGAAGCCCGAGTTCATTGCGCGGCGCATCATAATCGCGGCGGCCGAGGACGTGGGGCTGGCAAACCCGACTGCTCTGCAGGTGGCGGTGGCGGCGGCTCAAGCAGTGGAGCGCGTGGGATGGCCTGAAGGCAGAATAATACTGGCGATGGCGGCTTTGTATGTGGCCTGCTCGCCCAAGTCAAATTCAGCCTATATGGGTATAGAAAAGGCTCTGGAGGACGTCCGCACCAAAAACGTTGGGAGCGTCCCGCTTAACCTGAGGGATGCCAGCTATCCAGGAGCAAAGGAGCTGGGGCACGGCAAGGGGTACAAGTACTCCCATGACTATCCCAATGCCCGGGCCAAGCAGCGGTACCTGCCGCCCGAACTGGAAGGCGTCAGGTATTATTTCCCCAAGGATTCTGGGTGGGAGGCAAGTATCAAGAAAATACTGGAAAAGCTCAGATAAAAATTTTTTGGAGCCAATCTTGACAAAAATACTAAGATATGCTATCCTGTGTCCAGAATAAAACCGAGTAATTTACTTGGTTTTAAGGAGTGGTGTAATGTGAAGCTTTCAACAAGGGGGCGATATGGGGTAAAGGCCATGTTTGACTTGGCACTCAACTTTTCGGGCGAGCCCGTTTCGCTAAAGAGCATCGCTGAGCGCCAGGGGCTTTCGGAGGCTTATCTGGAACAGCTGATGGCAGGCTTGCGCAAGGCTGGCCTGGTAAAGAGCGTTCGCGGTGCACAGGGAGGGTATGTGCTGAGTACCTCCCCTGATAAGATAACTGTTGGAGAGATAATAAGGAGCCTGGAGGGCTCTATGGCTCCCGTCGATTGCGTGATAGAGAACGAGGAGACTGACTGCGAAAAAGCCGAGTACTGCGTTACCCGCCTGGTTTGGGAAAGGATCAGGGACAGCATAAATCAGGTGGTGGATTCCATAACGCTGCAGGATATGATAGACGATTACAAGCGGCTCCATCAGCGCAAGGCGGAAAAGGAAGATTGAAAAATGGATATTGAAATAGATTATGTTACCATTGCATGAGGCTTATTAATTATTTTCCAAATCAATGACAGTTAATGTATGCGAAAACGAAAAATACCATTATTAAACATTACCGAAAGGAAGTGCTTGAGTATGCAAAAAAGAGTGTACATGGACCATGCTGCTACAACATACACCAAGCAGGAAGTGCTTGACGAGATGCTACCTTATTTTAAGGAGATATATGGCAATCCTTCGAGCGTTCACGGCTTTGGTAGGGAAGCCAGGAAGGCTGTGGACCTCGCCAGAGAAAGGACGGCCGCTGCCCTCAATGCTTCTCCCGATGAGATATACTTTACCAGTGGGGGTACAGAGGCCGACAACTGGGCTATCAAGGGCGTGGCGTGGGCCAACAAAGAGCGAGGAAACCACATAATCACTACCTCCATTGAGCACCATGCCGTGCTTCACACCTGCCAGTACTTGGAGAAGATGGGCTTTGAGGTAACCTATCTGCCGGTTGACAGTTACGGCCTGGTCTATCCCGAACAGGTAAAGGAGGCCATTACCGATAAGACCATACTCATAAGCGTGATGTTTGCCAATAACGAGATAGGTACCATTGAGCCCATCAAGGAGATCGGCCAGATAGCCAGAGAGCGGGGCATATACTTCCATACCGATGCGGTACAAGCGGTGGGCCATATACCGGTTGACGTAAAGGAGATGAACATAGACCTTTTGTCTCTGTCGGCTCATAAGTTTTATGGTCCAAAGGGTGTAGGGGCACTTTATATCAGAAAAGGCGTAAAGCTCCATCCGTTTATTCACGGCGGGGCTCAGGAACGCAACAGGAGGGCAGGCACCGAGAATCTGGCCGGCATCGTGGGATTGGGCAAGGCGATAGAGCTGGCCGTTGCCAATCTGGAGGAGAGCAGTAAAAGGCTTACGGCCATGCGAGACCGGCTGATATCCGGCGTGCTTAATACCATAGAAAACGTACGCCTTAACGGTCATCCCACCAAGCGTTTGCCGGGCAACGCCAACTTCAGCTTTGAATTCATTGAAGGGGAATCTCTGCTGCTCAGCCTTGACATGAAGGGCATTGCGGCATCCAGCGGTTCGGCCTGTACATCGGGTTCACTTGACCCTTCCCATGTGCTGCTGGCCATAGGGCTGCCGCACGAGATTGCCCATGGCTCGCTCAGGCTGACGCTGGGCGATGACAATACCGATGAGGATATAGACTATGTGCTGGAGGTGCTACCTGGTATTGTACAGAAGCTGAGGGAGATGTCTCCACTATTTGCGCAGAATAAAGGGGGTAAGCGTTATGTATAGCGAAAAGGTAATGGATCATTTCATGAATCCCAGAAACGTGGGAGAAATAGAAGACGCCGATGGTGTGGGTGAGGTAGGCAACGCCAAGTGTGGCGATATCATGAAGATATTCTTGAAGATAAGGGATAATAGAATAGTGGATGTGAAGTTTAAGACCTTTGGCTGCGGTGCCGCCATTGCCAGTAGCAGCATGGCCACCGAGCTTATAAAGGGCAAGACGATAGATGAGGCTCTGGAGCTGACCAATAAAGCCGTGGCTGAGGCCCTTGATGGTCTGCCGCCCATAAAGATGCACTGTTCGGTACTGGCCGAGCAGGCCATAAAGGCGGCTATTGAGGATTACAGAAGAAGGCAGCGGGAGAAGCAGGTGAATTCATGAACAAAAACCGTGTAGTGGTGGGGATGAGCGGCGGAGTGGACAGCTCTGTAGCCGCTTATCTCCTAAAACAGCAGGGCTATGAGGTTATAGGGGTGACCATGCAGATATGGCCCAGCGATGACCCGGAGATGGTTGAAAGGGAAGGCGGGTGCTGCTCGCTTTCTGCCGTTGAAGACGCACGGCGGGTGGCCAATCAGCTAGGTATCCCATTTTATGTGATGAACTTCCAGCAGGTGTTTGACCAAGAGGTCATATGCTATTTTGTCGATGAATACTTGAAGGGCCGCACGCCAAATCCCTGTATAATGTGCAATCGACGCATCAAGTTTGAAGAGCTGCTCAGGCGGGCCATGGCTCTTGATGCCTATTACGTTGCCACCGGACATTACGCGCGCATAGAATATGACGAGGAGCGGGGCCGCTATCTGCTTAAGAAGTCGGTTACCCAGGCAAAGGATCAGACCTATGCCCTGTACACCATGACTCAGTACCAGCTTGAGCACACCCTCATGCCAATTGGAAATTATACCAAGGACCAGATAAGGCAGATAGCGCGAGAGCTGGGCTTAAGGACGGCCAATAAGCCTGACAGCCAGGAGATATGCTTCGTAAAGGACAACGATTACGCCCGGTTTGTGAGGGAGAGGGCTTCAAAGCCCATTCCACCGGGATATTTTGTGGACACCCAGGGAAATATATTGGGCAGGCACAAGGGTATAATACATTATACCATTGGGCAAAGGCGAGGTTTGGGCATAGCCCTGGGCGAGCCCATGTATGTGGTGGCCATAGACCCGGAAACCAATACGGTGGTCCTGGGCCGGCACCATGAGGTTTTCTCCAAGGCCATGCTCGTCGAAGATGTAAACCTGATCTCGGTGCCCAGCATTGATGAGCCGATCAGGGCCAACGTCAAGATTAGGTACACGGCAAAGGAGGCACCGGCTACGCTATATCCGGAGGAGGATGGTAAACTGAAGGTGGTATTTGATGAGCCCCAGAGGGCCATAACTCCCGGCCAGGCCGCCGTGTTCTATCAGGATGATATAGTGGTCGGAGGGGGGACTATAGCCCAGGCTTTGAAGTAAAATTAAAACTTATTATTAAAGGCTCTTTAGGAGCCTTTTCTTTTTTGTACTTTTATATCCTTTATATCCTTTATGAAGATTAAACAATTAGTTTTTACAATATGGAAGTAAATTGCTCAAAATGCGATAAATATGATAAAATACTTCTTGAAAAGCAGTTGAAATATGAGACTTAAAATAGTGGTACTAACATATAATTTAGATACTTCAAAAAAGTCTATGCACACTTGGTTTTGATTTTACAAAAGTTAGGAGGAATTATAATGCACGATTATGATGTGGTTGCTTTAGGGGAACTATTGATCGACTTTACTCCCGCCGGCATTTCTGATAATGGGAATCCGCTTTTTGAAATGAACCCTGGAGGCGCTCCCGCAAATGTGCTGGTTGCAGTTGCAAAATTGGGTGGTAAGTGTGCCTTTATCGGCAAGGTGGGAGATGATCATTTTGGCCATTTTCTAAAGCAGACACTTGAGAACAACAATATAGATACTCAAGGTTTGAAATATACAGAACAAGTAAACACCACACTTGCTTTTGTACACCTCGATGAGAAAGGAGAAAGAAGCTTTACGTTTTTACGCAATCCCGGAGCCGATACTCTGCTGGGGGAACATGAAATTGAGATCGGCGTAATAGACAAAGGAAAAATATTTCATTTTGGGTCACTGTCCATGACGCATCAGCCTGCCGAAAGAGCTACACTGAAAGCAGTAGAGTATGCAAAGCAGAACGGGAAGGTCATCTCCTACGACCCAAACTGGAGGCCCTCGTTGTGGAAGGATGTTGATATGGCAAAGCAGAAGATGATTTTAGGTTTAAGATATGCTGATATAGTAAAGTTGTCGGAGGAAGAACTGAAGCTCTTAACAGAAGAGCCGGATATCGAACGAGCCACCCAAATGGTATTTAACATGGGTGTCAAGCTTGTTTTGGTGACGCTGGGAGGTCAAGGCTGTTATTACATGCACTCAAGCGGAAAAGGATATGTTCCCGCCTATCAGGTAAAGGTGGTGGATACCACAGGAGCTGGAGATGCTTTTCTAGGAGGGATACTTTACAATATCTCGAGAATAGATTGTCCTATAGAAAAGATGAATTGCCACCAGATAAAAGAGATTATACGATTTGCCAATGCCACCGCTGCTTTGTGCATAACAAAAAGAGGTGGTATACCCGCTATGCCATCCATCGATGAAGTGGAGCAATTGATAATACAATCAAGGCTTTAAGGAAGTTGGCGTATGGGGATATTGGGCTGCCTCAGCACTGGCGGAACAGATATAGGGCTCTATCGCTAAAACAAATACAAAGGCTGGAAAGGGGGCTTACTTAAGGTCAAGCCCCCTCTTTCCCATCATATTTGGCCGTTACCCTTGTGGATATGCCTCCCCTTGCTACAAATTCGCCTATGACTTCCATATACCTTGGCTTGATGAGATTTACCAAATCATCTAATATCCTGTTTACCGCATGTTCTTGTAGTATTCCCACATTACGATAGGACGTGAGATAGTACTTCAACGATTTTAATTCCACCAGCTTATTAGAAGGTATATATTTAATGGTCAATTTAGCGTTGTCCGGCAGGCCGGTCCAGGGGCATACAGATGAAAATTCCTCAGTATAATACTCCACAAGGGTATCCCTGCCGGGATATTCGTAATCCATTGCTTCTAATACCTCAGTGTCGATTCTATCATATCCATAAACATCAAATCTTTTATTGCTGTATTTATCCATCTATTTTAAAACCCCCTTTTTTAACGATTGTCAAAATAATGAAATAACCTATTGCCATTAAAATGGTTTCGGCGATTAAAACGCTGACAAACGTCTGGGAAAATGGAAAGTTTGCAGCTACTTTCAAAGTGAGAGCTACACTGGCGGATATCCACATTCCAATGAATATTGAGCCCACGAATTTGTTTGTGTATCTACCGACATAATAACCCAATAGACACCCTATGAGGTTGCTTACAGGCATAAAGATAAGTTCCATTGGACCGGCAAAAGGGCTGAAGAGATTTGAAAGAAAGTTTCCAATCATCATGGATACCGCAAACTTTTTGTGGAAGGTTGAAATGGGTTTTACAAGTTCGCCCATTCTAAATTGTGTGGGGAGGTAAGAGATTGAAGAGAAGGCTACTGTGATAACGGCATAAAGGCAGGCAACCAAGGAAACCTCTGCGATATCTTTTGCTTTTTTAAACATATAAAAAACCTCCTTGTTTTTTTAACCGGGGTAGCTGCGACCCGGGCAAGCTTTTGTCCGCTTGCTTTTGTATATTATAATATTTTTTCGCTGTGATGGGAAGCCTTTTATTCCAAGCTTGCACTGGGAAGAAGATTACAAAATAGTGGTCTTTGGTAAAAAACTATGTTATAATGGATTAATAAAAATATTGAAAAGGTGGAGTTGTATGCTTTTAAAGGAACTTCTGGCGAGTACACCTGTTTATGAACTGGTAGGTTTTCGGAAAATTGATATAACAGGGATTACTGTTGATCCTGAAGAAGTAAAAAAAGGCTATCTATTCATCTATGATCCCGAGATGACCCAGTTTCCCTATGAGGAGGCAGTGAAGTGCGCTGTCGAAAGAGGAGCTGTAGCCATATGTATCGGGCAGGATCAGGAGATAATTCCTTTAAACGCGACTTTTATCAAAACTTACCACATCAATCGGTTTATATCGGCGGTTGCCAGAAATTTTTATCACAACCCATCTCAAATCATAGAGCTTGTCGGCATTACGGGTTCTCATGGCAAAAGCACTGTCGGCTGGATGATCAAGTCGGTGCTGGATGCATCAAAACAGGATGGCGTGATCATCGGCAACACCTATTGTCAGATGGGAGGTGAACCCTGCAGGCTCTTTAAGAATGCCATCTTCCCTCTAACCTTAAATCCTTTGTTGCACGAAGCCATTGAAAAGGGTATTCGTATTGGTGTGGTAGAGTGCTCATATACTGCTATTGTTAAGGACTTGCTAAGGCATATATGGTTTGACAGCATAATCTATACCGACCTTTACACATATTTTCAGAATCACAGGGCTGACAGCCATTATCTGGAGATAAGGAAAACTTTGATAGATCACCTGAAGGGTGTCAACTCGCCCATAATTCTGAATGTGGATGATTATTATGCCAATCAGCTTAAAGGGCGTACAGTAGTAGGGTACGGCATTTGCCATAAAGGCTATGTCTATGCGCAGAATATACATTTAACGCCGCATGGCAGCCGTTTTGCCGTAAAGACTCCTGAAGGCAGCTGGGATATGGTGCTCAATGTGCCCGGAATACACAACGTGTATAATGCCTTGGCAACCATTGCCTGGTGCTTAAAGAAAGGCATGGATGTGGAGCTTGTGCGACGGGGGCTTGAGAATTTCGAGAGTGGAGTGCCTGTTGAGATAGGAAATGACGATTACAGGAATGTAGATATATACGTAAGGGATATGGTGGATGTGGATGAGCTTAACGCTTTGTATTCGGAGTTGAAGGCCGAAACGAAAGGCAAAATGGTGACGCTTTTTCCTGTGGGCGGGCGCATTGATGTATCGAAATACAGGGAGATAGGACAAGTAGTCAATCGCCATAGTAATCACTGTATACTGGTGACCGATTATGCCTCCCATAGCTCCATGGACAAGGCTTTTAATATAGCGCAGCAAATGGGAAATACAGTTATAGGACATGAGATGGATTGTTACAAGGCCATTCAAAAGGCTGTGGAGGTAGCTGGGGAAAACGGCTGTGTACTGGTGTTATCTCCACCCGATTTTAACGAGAGATTCAGCACCGTAATCTCTTAAAGCTTGACGCAATTAGTAAGGAGGATAGATATGGAAATCAAGGATTTTCTGGCCAGGCTGGTGGCCGTGCCGGGGATATCGGGCAACGAAGAGGTGGCTGCACAGCTCATATCCCAGGCGTTTGAACCATACTGCCAGGAGGTCAGGATAGATCGCTTTTATAATGTGTACGGCCGTAAGACCGACGTCATAAAAGGGGATATGCCCAAGGTCATGGTTGCTGCCCATATGGACGAGATAGGCCTTATGGTGACCGATATTGACGAAAGGGGTTTTATAAGGTTCACCACCGTGGGCGGGGTGGACCCGCGCATACTGCTAGCTCAGGAAGTGGAGGTCCATGGAAGGCAAAAGCTGTTTGGCGTCATTGGAGCCAAGCCTCCTCATATCCAGCAAAGGGAAGACGCCAAGAAAGCCATAAAGATAAAGGATATGGCCATAGATGTGGGATTGCCTTATGAAAAGGTGAAGGAACTTGTCAACATAGGCGATGCCATCACCTTTGTAAGCCCGCTAACTGATTTGAGGGGACAAATGGTCAGCGGAAAGTCACTGGATGACAGAGCGGGAGTGGCAGTGCTCCTTCAGACCATGAAGGAGCTGGATGCCCTGCGCTTTGCTGCCGATGTGTTCTTTGTAGCCACCGTTCAAGAAGAGGTGGGCGTGCGGGGAGCCACCATAAGCGCATATAAGGTTGAGCCCGATATAGGGGTTGCGATAGATGTCACCCATGGCGATATGCCGGATGCGCCCAGGGACGAGACCTTTTCCATGAATAAGGGGCCGGTCATTGCGGTAGGGCCAAACATGCACCCCAAGCTGACGCAAAAGCTGATGGACGTGGCCAAGGAATACGGGATGGATTACATGGTAGAGGTGGAACCAAGGCCCACCGGTACCGATGCTCGGGCCATTCAGATATCCCGTCGGGGGGTTCCGATCGTTCTCATCGAGATACCTTTGAGGTACATGCACACGACTGTGGAGACTTTGAATTTGAACAACATCAAGCAGGCGGCGAGGTTGCTGGCGCGTTTTATCGCTTCGCTGAAGGAGGATTGGAAAGAATGGCTGGGTTACTGAAAATGCTAACTGAGGTCGGGGGCGTATCTGGGGATGAAGGCCGGGTTCGCCAGCTTATAAGGCAGGAAGTATCGCCTTTTGTCGATGACATATACACTGACAGGATGGGCAACCTTATAGCCTATAAGAAGGGCACAAACAGCGACAAAAAGGTCATGCTGTGCGCTCACATGGATGAAGTGGGGTTTATAATAACCGGAATAGGCGAGGATGGCATGTTGAAGTTCAAGATGGTAGGGGGAATGGATCCGCGCGTGCTGGTGTCCAAAAAGGTAGTTGTGGGCGAAAAAGCGTGTCCTGGAGTGCTGGGTATCAAGGCCATTCACCTTCAAGAGCCCGAGGAACGTGAGCACGCCGTTAAAGTGAAGCAGATGTACATAGACATAGGCGCTACCTCGAAGGAGGACGCCTCTCAGGTAGTAAAGCCGGGAGATTATGCGGTGTTTGACAGCCGATATGTGGAGTTTGGCGACAACAAGGTTAAGGCCAAGGCGCTGGACGATAGAGCAGGTTGTGCAGTGCTCATCGAGCTTATAAAGCAAAAGCAAAGGTATGATTTTGACTTATACGCCTGCTTCAGCGTTCAGGAAGAGGTGGGCTTAAGGGGAGCCGAGGTTTTGGGATACAGCATAAACCCAGATATAGCCATAGTGGTTGAGGCTACCACCTGCTCCGATGTTCCCGGTGTAGAGGAACACCTCTATACTACTTTAATGGGTAAAGGTCCTGCCTTCACCATCATGGACAGTGCCTCTTATGCAAACAAGGAATTGGTGGAAATGCTTATAAATACAGCCCAAAAGGAAGGGATACCCTTCCAGCTTAAAAAGGGGGCATCGGGCGGCAATGATGCCGGCAGGATCCATTTGGCCAGGGAAGGCGTAAAGACGGTAACGGTATCCATACCCTGTCGCTACATACACAGCCCATCTTCAGTTATGGATTTAACTGATTACAAGAATACAATACGCTTGATATCAGTTTTTCTGAAAGGATGTGAATTGTAATGAAGGAGCTTCTGAAAAAACTGACAGAGGCATACGGCCCTTCAGGCAATGAGGAGATTATTAGGGACGTTATCCGTCAGGAGATCGAAGGCTTTGTGGACGAGATAAGGGTAGATACGCTGGGTAACCTGATAGCGGTCAGAAAGGGCAGCGGCAAAAAGGTCATGCTGGCCGCTCACATGGATCAGATAGGGTTTATGGTAACCCATATCGATGATAAAGGATTTTTGAGGTTTACAAGGGTTGGCGGAGTCTCGGTCAGGGACAGCATACACCGCAGGGTGATCTTCAAAAATGGGGTCACCGGCGTGATAAGCTATGAAGAGGAGATTGAGGATATAAGGGACATCAAATTTGAGAGGATGTACATCGATATCGGGGCTTCCAGCCGTGAACAGGCGGAAAGCATGGTATCCATAGGGGATGTGGCGGTCTATCACTCGACCTTTTCGGAAAATTGCGGCAGATATATCGGAAAGGCCATGGACGACAGGGCGGGATGTGCGCTGCTCATAGAGACTGCAAAGCGGCTTCAGGCTTCGCCCCATGAGATATACTTCGTGTTTACCGTGCAGGAGGAGCTGGGGGTCAGGGGTGCAAAGACCTCCGCATATGCGTTGAACCCCGATATCGGGATTGCGGTGGATGTCACGCTGACGGGGGATACGCCAAAATCCAGGCCCATGGCTGTAAAGCTTGGGGGCGGGCCTGCTATTAAAGTAAAGGATGCTTTGGTGCTGGCACATCCCAGGGTCAGAAGTTTGATGGTGAGCAGGGCACAGGAAGCCGGAATACCTTATCAGATGGAGATACTGGATGCCGGCGGTACCGATGCCGGGGCCATTCACCTTACCAGAGAAGGTATTCCTTCGGGAGTCCTTTCCATACCGTGCCGGCATGTCCACAGTGACAGCGAGATGGTGGATGCATCTGATATGGAAAACGGTGTAAAGCTTATGCTGCATATATTGGAGGGTGAAATAGAAGTTTAAGTTATGATTGTACTTCATGTAGCTTGGACGGGCAGAAGTTTCTTTATATGGGCTGAGCAGGAGCCTGGTTCCTGTACTCAAAGGAAGAGGGGGAGGCCGCCTAAAAATCCTGGTGGGATACCTCACACCTTCCAAGCTCCTGTAAGCAAAATCGTTTCATTGCTTTCTCTTTTATACCCCGGTGTCGATTGGGGCAAAGTAGCCAAAGAGGACAAGCTGTGGATCTTGTTGCCTACCGGAAAGCGTATGCCGCTGCCTTCACCGGGGTTATCTGCGGAATCCGAAAATGGGGAATACAAGTTGGCCGGTTGGGAGATAACCGGCTTGTCTGTTCCTATACCCACTTTCATCGAAGGTATAGTGGCATGTAACCAGGATGAACAGTACGGCGATGAGGGTGATAGCGGCGATGGCCATTTAATTTTTGGCGATGACTGGAATTTTTGGGTGCTGTGTGGACGGTTTGTGCTGCGCATGCTGTGCCGCCAGAAATTCATTCCCTCCTTGGCCCCAGGGGAAGAGGGAGGGGTGGTGGCTGTATGGCAGCCGGTTTTTGAGGACCCAGAGGACCGCGGGATTTTAAAACGGCTTATAAGCGCTATGCCGCCGGTATGCTGTGGCATGATTAAGCAACCGAAGCAACATGCTGAACTGGCAATGCCGTACGATGTTATCATGGACTATTTGCGTGTAGCTACCGATGAGCTCATCCGTACCTGGTTGGGCGATGTCAGCCAACCTGATCAAAATGCTCCTGTTGAGAGAAAGTGGCTGTATGCTTTGAGAGGTAGGGAACGGCGCATTATTGCACCTAAAAGGCAAATTGAAGGATTGGTGAAAGGGCTCAAAGAGTGGACTGCGGTCTTGAGGGAAAACAGGGGAAGTTTCCGTACCTGCCTGCGCCTTGAAGAGCCCCGGGATGGGAGCGAAAACTGGTATCTGTCATTTCATCTTCAGGCCACCGATGACCCAAGTTTGCTGGTATCGGTGCGAGATGTATGGCAGATGAACGGAAAGGTTGTCACCTTGCTGAACAGGCAGTTTGAGCACCCGCAGGAGAGGTTGCTTGAAGACCTGGGGAAGATACTTAAGATATATCCACCACTTGAGAGGGGACTTATGGAGCCCCGACCCGAGGGGATGTTCCTTACGACCGATGAGGCGTATTTTTTCTTGAAGGAGATATCGGTACTGCTTCAGGACAGCGGATTTGGAGTGCTTGTCCCTTCCTGGTGGCGGGAGAGGAAGAAAAGAACGCCGGGAGTAAGGTTAAAGCTTCGTCCTGCCCAGGATTACTCAGACGTCGATTCGGTTGGACAGTTTGGTCTGGATTCCATTGTAGAGTTTGATTGGAAATTGTCCATTGGTGAAGAGACCATTGATTATGAGGAATTTAAACAGCTGGCTGCACTGAAGAAACCACTGGTGCGCATTCGTGGGCAATGGGTGGAACTCAATCCGAGGGATATGGAAGCCGTGATAAGGTGGCTGGAGAGGCAGAAAGGTGTAAAGGAGGTATCGCTTAAAGAAGCCCTTGGGATGGTGATGTACGTTGAGGACGATGGTCCGGACATCACCGGTATAGATTCTGAGGGGTGGCTGCATACCTTTCTGCAGGGATTGGCGGGCAGTGAATCGTATACCATCCTCGATACCCCACCGGGTTTCTGTGGAAAATTGAGACCGTATCAGATTCGTGGGTTTTCCTGGCTGGCTTTTTTAAGAAAGCGAGGCTTTGGTGCCTGCCTGGCTGACGATATGGGGCTGGGCAAGACGGTTCAGGTGATTGCGCTGCTGCTTTATGAGAGGGAATGCCTAGGGGTGAAAGGGCCTACGCTGCTCATATGTCCCACTTCGGTGGTGGGCAACTGGATGCGTGAAGTAGCACGCTTTGCTCCCGGCTTGAAGACGTTTATTCACCACGGCACCGATAGGGCTACGGGTAAGGAGTTCGTTGAAAAGGCATCCCGTCATGACCTGGTTATAAGCACTTATAATCTGGTACACAGGGATTTGGATATCCTGGCCATGGTCAATTGGAAGGGCATAGTGCTGGATGAGGCACAAAACATAAAGAACCCTTCCACCAAGCAGGCTCAGAGCGTACGTAAACTGAAGAGCGAATACAGGATTGCTCTTACGGGAACTCCTATAGAAAACCGACTAATGGAGCTTTGGTCTATTATGGAGTTCTTGAATCCTGGGTATCTAGGTAGCCGTGAGAGTTTTCGCAGAAAGTTTGTCATTCCAATTGAAAAGCATGGGGACGAAAGGCGCGCCTGGCAGCTCAAGCAGCTGATCAAGCCTTTTATATTGAGGCGTGTAAAAACCGATCCCGCCATCATTCAGGACCTGCCGCTCAAACAGGAAAACAAGGTTTACTGTACCCTGACCAAAGAGCAGGCCACTTTGTATCAAGCGGTGGTGGAGGAAACAATGGAGCGTATAGCCGGGTCGACGGGTATCGAGCGCAGGGGATTGATTCTGTCGTTGCTCACAAAGCTCAAGCAAATTTGCGATCACCCCGCTCTGTTTTTAGGTGACGGCAGTTTACTTGACAACAGGTCGGGCAAGCTTATGCGCTTGGTTGAGATGCTGGACGAGATATTGAGCGAAGGGGATAAAGCGCTTATATTTACCCAGTATGCCAAAATGGGGAAGATGCTCCAGACGTATCTGCAAAGGGCATTTCGACGGGAGGTGTTGTTTCTCCACGGAGGTGTCCGAAAGGATGAACGGGACCATATGATAGAGCGGTTTCAAACCCAAGAAGGCCCCGATATATTCGTGTTATCTCTGAAAGCAGGAGGGGTGGGGTTGAACCTTACGCAGGCAAACCATGTTTTCCATTTTGACAGGTGGTGGAATCCTGCTGTGGAGAACCAGGCTACTGATCGCGCTTTTAGAATCGGACAGCAGAAAAACGTGCAGGTGCACAAATACATCTGTATAGGTACGCTGGAGGAAAAGATTGACATGCTTATTGAAAAGAAGAGGGATCTGGCCGATAAAGTAGTGGGCACCGGTGAAGCATGGCTTACTGAGCTCAGCGATGATGAGTTAAAGAATTTGTTTGCTCTTGAAAGCGAAGCTGTACGGAATGAATAGGAGGGGCAGATGATGGCTTTGAGGGGAAAAAAGGGCTTTGGCTCCAGCTGGTGGGCTAAGCAATGGCTGGAGGCTTTGGAGTCCTTTGGCTGGGATAGTCGTTTGACGCGCGGTAGAGCCTATGCAAGGAACGGAAATGTGCTTGATGTAGAGATATCTCCTGGAAGGGTAAAAGCCCATGTACAGGGCAGTAGGAAAACTCCCTATAAAGTGGAGATTTCCATGAAAACCCTGTCGCAGTATGAATGGGACCAGGTATTGGATGCTCTGGCCAGTAAAGCGATATTTTCGGCAAAACTTCTGGCGGGCGAGATGCCTGACAATATCGAGGAAGCCTTTTCTTCGCTGGAGGTTTCCCTGTTCCCCAGGTATGCCATGGACCTGTCTGCCCACTGTACCTGTCCCGACTGGGCCAACCCCTGCAAGCACATAGCAGCAGTTTATTATATCCTCGCCCAGGAGTTTGACCGGGATCCTTTTTTGCTGTTCAAGTTAAGGGGAATGAACAGGGAACAGATTATGGAAGCCATTCGCAACAGGAGGACAAGTGCCGCTGAACCGATGACGGCAAAAAAGGAGGGAGGTTTGCCTCAAGAGATTGAAAGAGAGGGTAGCTCACAGCACGATGTCGTATCGCTTATCAATTACTGGACTGGTAAGATGAAAAACATGGATATAAAAATAGCCGTTGAACCTCCGCCAGTGGAACAATCCATTCTAAAAAGGCTGGGTGAACCTCCGTTTTTTGCGGGAAAAATGGATATGATCAGGCAGTTGGAGCAGGATTATAAGAAGGTGCTTTTAAGGGCTATCACGGTGGGATATAGGGATTAATGATGCGCTAATTTGTTAAATGTACTTTGTCTTGATAAATTGATTTGCGGTATTTATAATACAAGTAACCGATTACCTCTGCAATTTGAATGGTAAATTTATTTAAGCGGAAAGGGGCAATGAAGATTGGCTACCATATACGATATAGCCAAAAAAGCAGGTGTCTCTGTAGCTACTGTGTCTCGGGTATTAAACGGCGTGGATCACCCGGTAAGGGAGGAGACGCGCAAGAGAATAATCGATGCTGCCAGGGAGCTGGGTTATAGGCCCAACAAAATTGCCAAAAGCCTCGCACATCGCCGTACCTTTACCGTGGCCCTGCTTATTCCCAGCATTACCAATAACTTTTATACCGAGATTGCAGAGGTGATAGAACAGAAGCTGGGCGAAAAGGGATACAGCACATATTTGTGCAATACCCAGCGCATGATCAAAAAGGAGACGCAATACGTGGACGACCTTATAGCCCGCAGGGTGGATGGAGTCATATTCAGCCCAACGCGGGTGAAGCCCGAAGACAACTTGGTGAATGCGAGGAATTTGGAAGAGCTCAGAAAGAATGGGATAGCGGTTGTCGCCTTTGGTAGCCATTTTAGCAATGTCAGTCAGGTGTACATCAATACCTATGAAGGTGCTTTGGAAGCTACCCGCTATCTTTTGGAGTTGGGGCACAGGCGGATAGGCTTTATAGATGGTTTGGAAGCCGGGACTAGGAAGAGCCGGCGCAGGGGTTATATGGATGCACTCAGGATGGCGGGCATTGAGATAGATGCTAATCTCATTGTGTCGGGGAATCTTGAGATGGACGGGGGGTATGAATGCGTCAGGAAGCTGATGCGGATTGAGAAACCTCCCTCTGCCATAATAGCCGTGAACAACCTCATGGCCATAGGGGCTTTGAAAGGTGCTAAAGACATGGGCATCGATGTACCGGGGGAGTTGTCCATCATTGGGTTTGATGACAGCAAGCTTTCAGAAGTTGTGGAGCCGCCGTTGACAGTGGTGAAACAGCCTTTAAAGGAGATCGGCGATGTGGCTGTCGAGCTGCTTATGGAGCAAATAGAAGGCGAAAACGCGTCCAGGATGGTCGAACTAAAGACGCAGCTGATAATTAGGGCCTCATGCACCAGAAAGAGATAGGGCACATCATTCGATAAATGCCCGTTTTAAACTAAACGGGCATCATTTATTTTTATTGCCTATTGCAAAAACCCTGTTTTTATGCATTTTTGTGTAATGCAGCTATAATATGGTATGCATGTGTTAGAAGGAGAGTGGTGCAAAAAATATTTAATATTCGTGTAATATTTTTTTAACAATTGGTCTTACGGAGATTTACTTATTTGACAGTATATGCAAGCGCACCCTATAATAGTAACCGGCATAAAATTCGGGTGATGGGGGTGCAGAGCAAGTGCGGCATATTTTATCCCGGACCGGCATTTATAGGCTGGCCATTGTGGCAACCATCTTGGTGTTTTTATTGTTACCTGCTGGACGAGCATGGGCTGCATACCCTGTACTATCCGTGGGAAGCAGGGGTGAGGCGGTTGCCCGGCTGCAGCAAGAGCTCAAGAACCAGGGATATTATACTTTTTGGCGAGTTACGGGGTATTATGGCCCTATTACAAGAGAGGCGGTCATGAAATTTCAAAGGGCAAACGGGCTTGTGGTGGATGGGATTGCAGGCCCTGTTACCCAGTCGGTCCTTTATGGAAGCGGTTATCGTACTTTAAAGTTTGGCATGAGAGGTCCGGATGTTTCACGGCTTCAGAGTGCACTCAAACAGCAGGGGTATTTCTATGCCAATGTCACGGGGTATTACGGCAAGATTACCGAAAATGCCGTGATAGCCTTTGAAAAGGCCAAAGGACTGAGAATCGACGGTATAGCAGATCCTCAGACTCAGAGCGTGCTGTATGCAGGCCAGATGGCATCGCAGCAGTATGCCAGTCGTGGTGATGCTTCATCCCGGAAAGTGGCAGATGACCTATTCTGGTTGGCTAGAATTATACACGCCGAGGCTGCCGGTGAGCCCTATATAGGTAAGGTGGCGGTTGGCAGCGTCATAATGAATCGCGTAAGTTCTCCCAGCTTTCCCAACACGGTATATGGCGTGATATTTGAACATTATAAGGGCATACCGCAGTTTAGCCCTGTACAGGACGGTACCATATACAACACGCCCAGCAGCGAGAGCTACCGAGCGGCTCAGGAGGCCTACTATGGTTCAAAGCCCGTGGGAGATGCTTTATACTTCTTCAATCCCACTAAGGCAAGCGGCAGCTGGATTGTGAGAAATCGGACTTACATCACTACCATAGGGAACCATGCTTTTTACAGGTAATTTTAGAATCCAGTTTTTTCGCTTCGTTGATAATGAGGTTTTCTAATTCTGAAGTAAATTTTACGAGGACAGTTTTTAGGTCTTCGAGACTTATGCTGTTAGAGGCCTATATATTACTTTTCTTACAGATGCCTTGATAATTTAATATTTTAGCAGTTTTTGAGACATCTCTGTTGGTTGCTTCGAAAATTTTTTTATTAGTTCTCTGGCTTTTTCAGGGGATATTTTTCTGAGCTCATTATATGGGATAATATTCATTAGGGGTCGACCTCCCATCCTTGAAGTTTTTGGATGTTTCTTTTGAAAGGTAATTTACACTTTTTAATTATACCGAAAAGGATGGAGGCGGGCCTCTCTTCTTTTTATAACTTTTTCATCTCCGATATTTTCGAGCATTTGTTCGCTGTGGTAAATATATTTACACCTATTCGAGAGTTTTTTATTTTAACAGAAATTTCGCAGACTGAGAAATAAAAATGGCGTAATCCTTTGATATTTAGAAGGTTTAAAACGAATAATACTCGGAATATGTAAATTCCGATTTTTACTGGAAAAAATTTAGTGTTAAAAAATAGAACCATCCTTTCTAGAATTAAATTTTGTGTGACAAATCCAAAATAGAAAGGATGGTTCTAAATGAACAAAAGTCATATAAAACGAATGTTTTCTTACTTCTCCAGGGTATATCATCTTGGAGAAAAAATCAAGAGGTTGAAAGACGGGAGGATAAAACCCCAAGTGGAAACCTCGATTATAGCATTTATAGTTTTTTTGTTCACATTTATCTGTGGTCTTAAAAGTTTTAATAGGCTAGAACGTTGGCTGGAGAAGGGAAGATTCAAAAACTTATTTCATAAGAGAGTAAGATTGCCTCGAATAGATACTATTAGGCGTTCGTTGAGCAGGTTTGATATAGATAGTTTGAATGGCATGCATGAGCATATAGTAAAGACTGCATTTAGGAATAAGGTATTTAAGAATGGCACAATAGATGGGTTAAAGGTTGCTGCAATTGACGGAGTGGAGGTATTTGAGAGTACCAAGAAGAGTTGTGAGAGATGTCTTACTCGCGTTGATAAACAAGGAGTAACCCATTATTTTCATAAAGCAGTAGTCTGTGCAACTGTGGGCTCTGATCCTCATATTGTATTGGGTTATGAGATGTTAGAACCTAAAAAAGATTGTTGTGATAAGGATGAAGGAGAACTTACTGGTAGTAAAAGGCTTATTAGGAAACTATACAAGCAATTTCATCATTTTGCGGATGTAATAGTAGCAGATGCTTTGTATTGCAAAGCAACATGGATTAAGGAAGTAGTTTCGATTGGGATGGATGCAGTTGTCAGGGTAAAGGATGAGAGGTTGCATATTGTAAAGGACGCGTTAGGTTTGTATCGAAACCGTGAAGCTGACAGGGAATGGGAAGTAGAAGATGGGAGCAGAAAGAGAATTATTGTTAGAGCATGGGACGAAGATGGATTTGAAATGGCGGGTATGGAGGAGACTAAGGTAAGATTTATAAGGTTTTTAGAGGAGATTTATGAAGGGGGTAATAAGGAGCTAAAAGAGATTTGGGTTGTAACCACCAGCAAGGATATTAGAGCAGAGACTATATGGAAGATAATTCATAAGAGATGGGACATTGAGAACGATGTATTTCGTCAAATAAAGACACAGTATCATTTTGACCATTGTTATGTGCACAGTGCGGTGGGGACAGAGGCTGTAGTTGGGTTCATGATAATAGCTTTTAACCTAAGTCAGTTATACTTTTTCAGGAACATCAGGGGATTTAGGGAGAAAAGGATGCTGCAGATAGACATAATGGAAGAAATAAGAGATGAGATGTTGTTAATAAAGGATTGGGTTAATCCAATTTTTGGTGCTACGTAATTAGTAATAAAACTGGAAATACAGCTTTGATTAGGATGGGGGAGGGGGGAAGTATGCCTAAAAACCGGAGTTTATGGGCTTTTCAAATTCCAAAATTGTAACAAAATGGAAAAACATTAATTCCATATTCAAAAAAATTTACACTGGAAATTAGATGCGAAATTTCTGTTATTTTAACAGCGCTGAGGAGTAAAAATTTTTCGGGCTAATTGTAGGATAAAATACGCCAATCTCTTTCAAAAAAGTGCTAAATATGGTATAATAATACTATAAAAAGTCAGCAAAATAGCACTTTTGGGAGG
>Ga0224486_100024_pt1 | contig 85084 bp, 81 predicted proteins | sample TexhydDE_CT_test_FD_172013 | JGI IMG/M metagenome (GOLD analysis project Ga0224486, IMG submission 172013) | Fracking water microbial communities from deep shales in Oklahoma, United States - hydraulically fractured wells DE_CT_test ... | reverse complement strand
CCTTCGTCCACATAATCAACTTTAGACCCAATTCAATGTATCAGCAGATGTTAAATATAACTGCTAATACCATTTACTGTTAGTGCGAGTTCTACCCAGTTGTTATTATCACGGATTCAGGTATTTCATATTTAGCCCCCACATCAATACCCCGGGTTGGCTCATCAAGAATTAGGACCCTGGGTTTAGTCATCATGGCTTTAGCCAGGACTACTTTTTGTTGATTGCCACCACTCAAGTTTCCTACACAAGCTTCTACGGAGGGGGTCTTTATTTTCAATTTATCAACATAGAATTCCGCATCTCTGATTTCCGCGCTTTCATTAAGCATAATATTATATGATCTTTTTAAGCTGGCAAGGGTTATATTTCTGCGGATATCCATATCCAGTACCAGCCCTTGACGCCGGCGATCTTCAGGCACGAGAGCTATCCTATTCGAAAGGGCGTCTTCACAATTCTTTATTTTTACCTTTTTCCCATCCAGCCATATTTCTCCTTCATTTTTACCTGGATAACCGCCATAAATGCTGGTAACTAATTCCGTGCGGCCCGAGCCAATAAGTCCGGCAATACCTAAGATTTCTCCCCGGCGGACATAAAAGCTGACATCTTTTACTATTTTTTTGCGGGGGTTATCTGGACTGTAGACGCTAAAATTACGAACCTCCAAAGTAATTGCTCCAGGACTATGCTTTGTAGAGGGGAAAAGGCTGTTCAGTTCCCGACCAACCATCATTGATATGATCTTATCCTGGTTCGTTTCGTCTTTTTTCACGGTACCAATGGTTCTCCCATCACGAAGGACGGTAATATTATCGGCAATTGCAAAGACTTCATTTAGCTTGTGGGAAATATAAATACAAGTAACTCCTTTACTTTTTAGCTGGCGTAAAATACCCATCAGAATTTCTACTTCACTATCCGTCAAAGCGGCGGTAGGTTCATCTAGAACAAGAATACTGGCGTTCTTCGCTAAAGCTTTGGCTATCTCGACCAGCTGCTGTTGCCCTATCCCCAGGTTTTTAATCTTAGTTCCCGGGCTTACCTCCAGGCCCACCTCTTTGAGCCATTTCGCCGCCTCCATATACATTTTCTCCCAATCAATCAAGTAATGATGCACAGGCTCATTGCCCAGAAAAATGTTCTCCGCTACAGATAATTCGCTAACTAAAGCCAGTTCCTGGTAAATAATAGCTATTCCGGCTCTTTCTGAATCCTTAATGGTATAGAACTTTTGGGGTTGACCGTTAAGCAAAATTTCTCCCTGGTAGGTGCCATAAGGATATACACCGCTTAAGACTTTCATTAAGGTAGATTTACCAGCCCCGTTTTCGCCACATAAAGCATGTATTTCACCTTTCCTGGCCTTAAAATCAACTTTGTCTAGTGCCCTGACGCCGGGAAATTGCTTTGTAATTTCCCGCATCTCCAGGATATAGTGGTCCATAATAGACCCCTTCTTTCCCAATAGAATCAGCCGACTTTAAATTTAACAGGCAAGAGGCCATAGTGGCCTCTTGCCCATCTGTATTCTTGATTGTCTATTGCTTCGGCCACTTTTCTTTGGGGATGTTTTTGTAAACATCCTCAAGTTTGTGGAAACCGTCTTTAATTACCGTCTGGACCATATTATCTTTGTCTACCATAATGGGTGTCAGCAAAATGGACGGCACATCTATCTTCCCATTGTTTACTTTACTATTAGGTTTAACATCCTCACCCTTGGCCAGAGCTACCGCAACCTCCGCGGCCCGGGTGGCCAGAGCCGTAATAGGTTTATAAACAGTCATAGATTGTGTTCCTTCAACAATACGCTGGCAGGCAGCAAGGTCTGCATCCTGGCCAGAAATAGCCACTTTACCAGCTAAGTTCTGAGCAGCCAAAGCTTGAATAGCTCCGCCCGCAGTACTGTCGTTAGATGCGACCACAGCATCAATCTGGTTATTATTGCTGGTCAGGGCATTTTCCATAATCTTCATGGCCTCTTCCGGCAGCCAATCTTTAACCCACTGATCGCCGACAACTTTAATGTCTCCCTTATCAATAAGCGGTTTAAGAACATTCATCTGCCCTTGTCTAAATAATTTAGCATTGTTGTCTGTAGGCGATCCGCCCATAAGGAAATATTTACCTTGAGGAACCTTCTTGGTAAGGTACTCGGCCTGCAATTCACCGACGCGGACATTATCAAAGGAAATATAGAGATCTACATCTGCATTTCTTATTAAACGATCATAAGCCAGGACTTTCACACCAGCTTTATGCGCCGCTTCGACAATAGGAGCCATAGCATCGCCATTATGGGGTATTACAACTAAGACATCAATACCCTGGGAAATGAGGTTCTCAGCCTGGGAAAGCTGGGTAGCATCGTCACCGTTTGCCGATTGTACCAGCACTTCAGCTCCGAGTTCCTTGGCCTTAGCCACAAACAAGTCTCTATCATGCTGCCAGCGTTCCAGGCGTAAATCATCCATTGAGAGACCTATTTTTATCTTATCGTCACTTTTGGCCGAAGCGCCCTGATTACCTCCATTTTTGTTCGAATTGCCACCTTGACCGCAACCTGTAAGAATGGTCATAGCCAGCAGGATTAAAACTGCAGCCAGGGCAATTATCCTGGTAGTCCTCTTTTTTAGCACTCTTAAAGCTCCTCCTTTTCACACTAAGAATTAAAGTCAAATTTATCCTTTTCTTAGAATTAGAGGTACGTTTGGTAGTATTCATCCATACCTCCGGGATGGTCAATGACTAAATGAGCTTGCAGAGTTAGCAAATTTTTGTTGGAAAAGGGCAGGTCTATTTTCCGGTTAATTTTTACCTCTTCTTGAGGAGATACGTCTCCTAAATCTTGTTGCCAAATAACGTTATGCCTGGCATCAGTTACAACTACCCGTAGCCTTCCTTTAAAAAAAACACCGCCAGAAAGATTTATTATTAATTTCCCTTGTTCTAACCTGACGTCACCCTCTCTGGCTATATAACCCCCTGCTGTTACACTAGCAAATCCCCCACCCCCTTTAGCAACTCCCATTTCCAAAGGAAGAATCTGTATTTCCTCCGGCTTCAGCTTGCGGATGGGCCCCAATACTTCCGCTTCCAGGTGATAACCGGTTTCTTGCGAATAATCCTTGCCTGTCACTACACCGCGGCCCACCGTCCAGCATTCCACCGTGCACCCCCCGTCGGGATAGGCATCTTTCTCTCCCGGATAGTAGGGGTAGCGCAGGCACCAGGTATAGCCTTCGGTACCATTGACAAAGGCCATCCAACCCGCCGCTGAATCGACGCCGATTTTACCTACATAGAACAGATAAGGTACTACTAAGAGGTCGCCTTCTTGCCGGCCCCATTGCGGGTTGTCTTCTTCGCCAAAGATAACGCGATATCCTTTGGCGAACCTGCTCTCAGGGTTTAAAGGTATATAAAGGCGGCAATTAGTGTCATAGCCATTGTCACTTCTCAATCGCGTATCCAACTGGGTCACATTCCAGATACTCCAGGCGACCAGCCGGGAGCTGATATTCTTCATCCTTAACTCCAGCCACAGCTTGCTGCTGTCCTGCCGAATAGTAACCTTGCGAAAAATCTTAATCCCTGTCCGGGGATCCGGCGGGCTTTCCATTTCATAGCTTACTTTTTCCGGGCTGCATTCCAGCCATCGCCCCGTATATACCCCGGTATCAAGCACCGGGTCCGGCGGGCCGTGCCATTCTTCCCCGGTATCCCACCCCTGGGGTGCCGGCCAGGTTTTATCGCCGCCGTAATTCTTCCAGGCGGCAACGGAACCATCGCCGTAATTTTCTTCGGGCGTGAAAAGTTTGCCCTCTAACTCTTTATTAACGTAAAGGAAGGAATAATCATTAAGATCATAGGCCATAATTCTTCCGCCCAGGGCCGGGACCATCACCACCCGGATGAGGTCATTGCCGAACTCGACAGCGCCATCCCAGCCGCGGAAGTTTATTTCCCGCCACCAGCAGGGGCTCATGCCGGTTTACCTCCTTCTAGATACCCCTGGCTGCCGCGCCGGAAAACAGCACCGCAAGATTCCCTGATAACCAGGCTCGTTTTAAACTCGGTTACTGTGGGCTGCATCTCTTTATTCTCGATCTGCTGGATCAGGGACCAGGCGGCCATGGAGCCGATCTCGTACCGCGGCTGGTGGATGGTGGTCAGGGGCGGCGTTACCAGGGACGCCAGCTCAATATCGTCATAACCCACCACAGCCAGGTCCTGGGGTACCTTTAAGCCCAGTTCGCGCGCCGCATGGATGACACCATAGGCCATCAGGTCGTTGGCAGCAAAGATGGCAGTCGGCCGCTCAGGCAGGGATAATAGTTTTTTCGCCACCGGTATGGCCCCTTCGGTGGTAAAATCGCTGTAAACTACCAGGCTTTCGTCGTAGGGCGCACCAGCTTCGGCCAGGGCCTGGCGGTAGCCGGCCAGGCGTTCTTGCGACACCCGGGCATTCTTATGCCCCGCTACATGGGCAATACGGCGGTGCCCCAGGCCCAGCAGGTGCCTGGTGGCGAGATAACCGCCACCCCGGTTGTCGATGGCAATGAAGTTCGCCTTCAGATTATCGATCCAGTACTCTACCAGAACTATTGGAAATCTTTCTTCCACCATCTTGCGCACATAGTCTTCATTCCCTACGGTGTGACCCATCATGAGCAGGCCGTCTACCCGACCGCTGCGTAAGAAATTAACATAGTTGTGCTTGATTTGCGGGTCCCAGCGCATGCTGGCATACACGATGCCGTAGCCAAACTTATGGGCTACATCCTCCACTCCCTGGATGATGCGGGAGAAAAAGGGATCGGTGATGTCCGACAGGATAACGCCGATAGTGTCGGTTTTTTGCTTCACCAGGCTGCGGGCCAGGGCGCTGGGACGGTAGTTAAGCTCCCGAATGGCCTCCAGCACCCGGCGCCGGGTCTCTTCGTTGACGTCGTCTTTGCCGTTGAGAACCCTGGATACTGTAGTTCGCGATACTCCGGCTCTTTTAGCAACATCAGAGATATTTGCCAACTCTTTTTCACTCCGTCATCTTGGTCAAATCGTGCATGGTGCCCCGCAAGAGGGGATACAAGGACGTATACAGGGTATAAAGGCGGTCGTAGGTGCTAGCTTCTGACGGTACCGGTTCGGCCCGGCTGGTCACCTTGATGGTAGAGCTACAGGCAGCTTCCACGGAAGGGTAAATACCCGCCCCCACCCCGGCCAGCAAGGCGGCGCCAAAGGCCGGCCCATCGGTACTGTTCACCGTGGTCACCGGGTGCTTAAAGACGCTGGCGAGAATCTGCCGCCATAAAGGACTGCGGGCACCGCCGCCGGAAACGCGGATTTCTTCCACCTTCACCCCGGCCTGCTGTAAAAGTTCCAGGGAATCGCGCAGGCCGAAGGCAACACCTTCCAGGACGGCCCGCACCAGGTGCCCCTTTCTGTGACACATGGTGAGGCCGATAAATCCGCCCCGGGCTGCCGGGTCGGGATGAGGCGTCCTTTCTCCCAGCAGGTAGGGCAAGAACAGCAACCCTTCGGCACCCGGACCCGCGTCAACCGCCAGGGCCGTCAACAACTCATAGGGGTCCGTACCCGTTGCCGCCGCTTCCCTGACCTCTTCGCCGCCCAGCTGGTTGCGGAACCACTGTAATGAAGCCCCGGCAGCCAGCATCACGCCCATAAGGTGCCACTTGCCGGGAACGGCATGGCAAAAGGAGTGCAGGGTACTGCCCGGTTGGATACTCGGCTTAGCGGTCATGGCGAATACCACGCCGGAGGTTCCCAGGGCCGCCGATAGGAGCCCTTCTGCCACAATGCCTGTACCTACAGCCCCGGCGGCCTGATCACCGCCGCCACCCACCACCGGCGTTCCGGCCGGGAGGCCGGTAGCGGCCGCGGCTTCCGGTGTGATCTGGCCGGTCACTTCCGGCGACTCGTATACCCGCGGCAGCCATTCCTGGGGGATGTCCAGAGCTTCCAGCATATCCTCCGACCAGCGGCGATGGGTCACATCCAGGAGTAACGTTCCGGAAGCGTCGGATACTTCGGTGGCCAGTTCTCCCGTGAGCCGGAAACGGATGTAGTCTTTAGGAAGTAACACATGGCGGATTTGATTATAAATTTCCGGTTCGTGCTTCTTCAGCCAGACCAGCTTTGGTGCCGTAAAGCCTGGCAGGGCGGGGTTCCCCGTCCACTGGTAGAGCTTTTCTTCCCCTATTTCCTCGTACATCCAGGTGCATTCCGCTCCGGTGCGCTGGTCGCACCAGAGGATGGCCGGCCGTAAAACCTGGTAGTTGGCGCCTAAAACTACGGCCCCGTGCATCTGGCCCGAAAGGCCAACGCCGGCAACCTCCCGGCCGTCAAGGCCGGTTTTAACCCAGATTTCCTGTACCGCCGCCACCACGGCCTGCCACCACTGTTCCGGGTTCTGCTCGGCCCAGCCCGGCCGGGGCTGGCTCAAAGGATACTCTACATAGGAGGAAGCCGCTACCCTGCCGCCTTCCTCCACCAGTACGGCTTTGGTACCTGACGTACCGATATCGATCCCGAGTAAATACGGCATAATCTTTTCCCTTCCTGCCAGGACTTGTTACAACCCATTTCGACGAACCTTATCCGGGGACTGATGGATTTGGGCAACGTGCAGGGCCCCTGGAGATGGAACTATGGCGTCGGTAAGGCCAAAGGGCTCAAAATATCTGTCTTCCTGGCCCGGGCCCGGATGAGGATAGCCTCCAGGTAGCCGGCATAGCGTTCCGGATCCTGCAGGCAGGTAACTACCAGTTCATGATCCAGGCTGTTGAGGCGGTCATTCATGGCCCGTAAGGCATCTATGCAGTTCAGCAGCGCCCTTTCTACCGGCATCCGCTCCGGGTTAATATCCAGGCCAAACCACCCCTGGTAGCCGTGCATCTTGAGGACGTAGAGGGCGGCCTCGGCCTGTTCCGGTGCTACGACGCCGACATTCAAATCCTGGTCGTAGTTACCCAGGGGCTGGCTGTTCCAGTGGGTATGCACCAGCCGGCCGTACTCCAGGGGCAGGCTCAACGCATAAGGCAAATCTTCATAACCCATGAGGACATGACCGATCTCGGGGTTGAGCCCGACCAATGTATAGCCCTGCTCCAGGAGTTGTTTATTTTCCTGGTTTTGTAGCAGCCCCTCCGCCTTCTCGGCCAGCAAAACCCCCTCCGCGGTGGTGCCGTAGATTATTCTCCCCCGGGGCTCATACGGTTTGGGCTCAATGGCTACCCGTACCCCGGGCACAGCATCCATGGCTTCTGCCAGTCCGGTAGCGAAACGATGGCGCATTTCTATGAAATCGATACCAAAGGGGTTTTCATAGCCATCTATTCCAGGCCAGACAACCATGAACTCTGTGCCCAGCTCTTTATTTATTTCTAGCGTTTCTTTAACGCGCTGGATGGCTGCCTGCCGGGCCGCCGGCAGGGGTGAAGATAAAGACCCGTGGCGGAACTGTTCTTCATAGAAAAGATTGGGCACTACCGTTACTACCCGCATCCCGGTATCCCGGCAGAAATCCCGGTAAAGGGTCAGGTTGTGTTCATTGATCTCGTTGGGATAATGGGCCTCGATACCTTCCAGGCCATATTGTTGCAGCGCCGCGTATTTCTCCAGGCGTTCCTCAATGGTCAGCTCCCTGCCATAGCGGGTATGAAAGCGGCTGTTGCTGCCGGAAAAGAACCATATGCCGGCCGAAAAGCGCAGTTTTAGCTCAAAATTTTGCAAGTGCCGGATTAACTCCGCCGGTGAACGGCGGGTGGTTTGATAACGCAGATCCTGCATTTTCTCCCTCTTTTCCGCCCGGGTCGATTTAGTTTGCCGAAAACGGTTTCCGGGCTTAATTGCTTTGATACATAAAGTTATGTTTAGCGCCAGGTGGTACATTTTCCGAAATCGGTTCCGGTTTGCTGATGTATTTCGCCATTAAAATTTAGATTCCTGCTATTCCTTAACACTTTTTTAAAAAATTTTTCGGGAGATAGCGTTCCATCATCCTCCGGACGTATGTCGGATTTTCCGATCTTCAAAATGTTGCCAATCACATTTCAGAAGGTACAGTAATCAGCAGATCCGTGGTAGAGGACTTCCAGCCATAAGATCTAAGAGTTTAGTACCTCCAAGGGATGTGGAGAGATAAACGTTCCCCTTGCCAGGTTTGACTTCGCCTATAATCCTGGCATCCCTTCCCAATTCATGCCCTTGCATTACCGCTACAGCTTTTTCTGCTTCTTCCGGGGTGACAATAACCATAAACTTCCCTTCGTTGGCAAGGTAGAGGGGATCCAGTCCCAGCATCTCGGCGGCACCCCTTACCCCGGCATCTATGGGAATACAATTTTCGTCCAGCCAGATATCTAAACCGCAGGCTGACGCAATTTCTTTGGCGGTTGTTGCCAGGCCACCCCGGGTAAGATCCCGCATTATCTTGATCCCCAGGATTTCCTTTAAAAGCAGGCTAATTATACCGTTTAGCGGGGCACAATCGCTCATGACCTGTCCGGCAAAATCAAAGCCATACCGTTTACAAAGTACCGCGATACCGTGTTGCCCGAGGCTGCCGTTGACTAAAACTTTATCACCGGGTTTAATCCGGTGGTAACCCAAATCTACTCCTGGAAAAATATAACCGACACCGGTAGTGTTAATAAAAATTTTATCTAAATGACCTTTTTCAACCACCTTGGTATCCCCGGTGACAATTTCTACGCCCGCGACCCCGCAGGCCCCGGCCATAGATTGGACAATGCTTTCAAGATCGGCAAGGGGCAGTCCTTCTTCTAAAATAAAAGAAGCCGTGAGATAGACGGGCCGGGCGCCGCTGACCGCCAGATCATTTACCGTACCGCAAACCGCCAGCTTTCCCACATCCCCCCCGGGGAAGAAAGGCGGATCGACAACAAAGGAATCCGTAGTAATGGCCATTCTCCCTTCATTTACGGAAAAAACCGCCGCATCGGTGAGTGTTTTCAGGATATTGCTTTCAAAGTAACGAAGAAAAAGGTTATTAATGAGTTCATGGGTAAGGGCACCCCCGTCACCGTGAGCCAGCAAAACAATATCCCTGCCATTCTCTTTCATCCTAAATGCCACCTCCAATGGTAGAAAAACGTTCAAATCGATAGTAAGCCGCGCAGGCCCCTTCACTGGAAACCATACAGGGGCCTACAGGATGGACAGGTGTACATACATTACTAAATAGCCGGCATTCCGGGGGTAAAAGTTTTCCCCGTAAAATTTCTTTACAGGCACAACCTGGCGGGTAATGAGATGGTGGCGGGGCCGGTTCTATATTTAGTTTAAATCGGGCATCGAAATCCCGAAAAGTTTCCCGTAGTGAAAGTCCGCTTTCAGGAATAACTCCAAGGCCGCGCCAGGGGACATCGACCTCCTCAAAACACTCCGCAATGCGCTTGCGGGCATCCAGGTTGCCTTCTTCCCGTACTACCCGCGTGTACTTGTTCACAACCCGCGCCTCGCCCCGAAGCAATTGAAGCAAAAGCTCATGAAGGGCAATCAGAATATCCATGGGTTCAAAACCGCTGATTACCGACGGCAGGCCATACTCTTTAACGATAAAGTCGAACGCCCGCCTGCCAGTAATAGCGCTAACATGCCCCGGTAAGATAAGCCCGTCCAGTTTTAATTCGGGGTCACCGAGAACGGCGCGGATGGCCGGGGGGATGAGTTTATGGGCCGAAAATAGACTAAAGTTTTTCACCCCTTTAGCCCGGGCTCTCGTAAGGGTCGAAGCAACCACAGGGGCAGTCGTTTCAAAACCAATCCCTAAAAACACGACCTCTCTTTCCGGGTTGGCTTCAGCAAAGGCCACTGCGTCCAGGGGCGAGTAAAAAATGCGCACGTCGGCACCGCCGGCGCGTTCCCTCTCCAGGGAAGAGCGGCTGCCGGGAACGCGTAACATATCCCCGAAGGTTCCCAGCGTAACCCCGGGCAGGCGGGCCAGATTGACCATCATATCGATTTCCTGGTGATCGGTTACACAAACAGGACACCCGGGGCCGCTTCGCAATTCTACACGACCTGCCAGCAAGCTCCGCAATCCCAGCCGGGAGATAGCCACTGTGTGTGTACCGCATACTTCTATAAAAGCTGCCGGCCGCCCAAGGCGTTCCGCAACCGCATCTGCCAGGGCGGCAACCCGGCCCATGAGTTTCCTGCTTAGTTCCGTATCACAAAACCTGTCCAGGGGTGACATCGTTTAATTGTTCCTCCCACATTTTTACCATCTGTTCTGCTTCTTTTAAATCAATCTTTTCGATGGCAAATCCGGCATGAACCAGCACATAATCGCCAACCTTTACCTGCCCCAGTAAAGCTATGGATATCTCCCTGCGAGCACCGTATACATCAATTATCGCGGTATCATCAGCCGCAGTTACCTTAATTACTTTACCCACAATACCTAAACACATTGTTGCCACCTCCGGCAAGCGATTACTGCCTGGCCCAGGGAGACCCCCCCATCATTGGCCGGTACCTGCCGGTGGACCAGCAGGCGATAACCGTCGCCAGGCAAGATTTCTTTAGCAAGGCTGAAAAGATAACGGTTTTGCCAGGCACCACCGCTAAGGGCTACAGTCTTTATATGTGTTCTTTCAGCAACCCGGCGTACCGCCTCGCGTACCATGGCCAGGACCGTATTGTGGAAACGGGTGGCAATAATCTCCCTGGCCACTCCCCGTTCCAGGTCGGCCGCCACGCCGGCTATGACCCCGCCCGGATGGATAACCTTCCCCTCGATAAAAAATGGATAGGGTATTAATCTTTTGCCCTCTCCCGGGTCCAGGACCATTTCTCCCAGCTCGATTGCCGCCTGTCCTTCGTAACTATTATGGTAGCAGAGGCCGAGGAGGGCCGAAACGGCGTCAAAAAGACGACCGCAGCTCGAGCTTAGCGGTGAATTAAAGCCTGTGGCGACGAGGCGTTTGATAACCTCAAGCTCCTGCCCCCTGCTTTGAAAAAGGCGGTCGGCAAGGGACTCGCCTTGTGCCGAAAGGTATTTCATTAAATAGGCTACTGCTGTCCGCCATGGGTAACGTACTGCCTGCTCGCCACCGGGCAACGGTACATAGGCCAGGTGATACTCCCTGGTAAAATCGGCACAATCCCCGGTAAGGATCTCAAAACCCCAGAGACGCCCGTCGGTTCCGTATCCGGTTCCATCAAGGATTACCCCGATTGCTTTCTCATCCACGCCATTGTCGGCCAGGCAAGAAACCATATGGGCGTGATGGTGTTGAACGGCAAAATGCGCCTTGGCCGGAATTCCTGCCGCCAGGCGGGAGGAACGATAGCCGGGATGCAGGTCATAACCGACCACTTCAGGTTCGCAGCCGATGAGGTTTTTTAAATTCTCCAGGCTGGCGAAAAAGTGTGTTTCACCTTCCCTGCTGCCCAGGTCGCCGATGTGCTGGCTGACAAAGGCTTGATTGCCTTTTAAAAGGCAAAAGGTGTTTTTCATGTCCCCGCCGGCGCCCAGCACAGGGAAACTGGATTTAACCGCAACCTTAACGGGCGAGGGGACATATCCCCGCGAGCGGCGCAAAATCTGAGCCGTATCACCTATCACCGCTACGACGGAATCGTCGCAGCGGTTGACAATCTCGCGATTGTGCCAGAGAAAATAGTCGGCTATACCGCCCAGTTCCTCCAGGGCTCTCCCGTTGTCTTTTGCCAGGGGCAAACCGTTGCGATTACCGCTGGTCATGACTACAATTTCCAGGGGGCCGTTTAAAAGCATCAGGTGCAGCGGTGTATAAGGTAACATTATACCCAAGGTCTTCATCCCCGGGGCCAGCTCATCCGGCAAATTACAGTCGGCCCGTTTGGTAAGGATAACAATAGGTGCTTGAGGAGAAGACAGGAGTTTTTCCTCCTCCGGACCAACGTAACAGTACTTCCTGGCCGTCTCCAGGAGGCACATTACCGCCAGGGGTTGGGCTTCACGGCCCTTGCGCCGGCGGAGGGTTTTCAATGCTTCCCTATTCTTGGCATCGCATACCAGGTGAAAGCCTCCCAGCCCTTTTACGGCTAATATCTTGCCGTCTTGCAAGAATCTCCAGCTCAGCTCCAACCAGTTGCCTTCCACCTTTCGCCCCTGCCTGTCCACCAGCTCCACCTGCGGCCCGCAGGCTGGGCAGGCGGCCGGCTGGGCGTGGAATCTCCTGTTGCCCGGATCGTGGTATTCTCGGGCGCATTCCGGACACATCGGAAACCGGGCCATGGAGGTTTTCGCACGATCATAAGGTACGCCCCGTACAATGGTAAATCGCGGTCCACAATTGGTGCAGTTGGTAAAGGGGTAGCCGTAATGCCTGTCCCGGGGGTCCATTATTTCCCGGGCACAATCAGCACACAGGGCTACATCAGGGGGAATCAGGGCTTCTTTTCCGAGCCCTTCGCCACTGGGGATAATAGCAAAGGAACTATAGCCGCAGGGTTCCAGGACGTCCCATTCTAAAGCTGTTATCCACGATAACGGGGGATGCTTTTCCTTTAAACTGGCCAGAAAAGCGCGTACTGTCTCCTCCTGGCCTTCGGCTTCGATAAGCACGCCCTGGCTGGTATTGGCAACAGTGCCCTTCAGGCGATAGAGCCTCGCCAGGTTATAAACAAAGGGGCGAAACCCTACGCCCTGGACGATCCCTTTGACGATTATCCGATAGCGGACAACCCCCTTTTTCTCTGCATTGCTTCTTTGAGCCATAAACACCAAGCCTCCAGGCCCTCGCCGGTTTTAGCTGAGGTTACGAAAAACTGCGCAGCAGGATTGGCTGCCTTAATCTCTTCTTCTACTGCTTTCAAGTCAAAGTCAGTATACGGCAAGAGGTCCGCTTTGGTAATGACCATTGCCCTGGCTTCGTGAAACACCAAGGGGTACTTGGCCGGCTTGTCGCTGCCTTCAGTAACGCTCAGCAGGGCCACCTTGTAATCCTCTCCCAGGTCGAATTCGGCCGGGCAAACCAGGTTGCCTACGTTTTCGATAAATATAAGGTCCAGGCTGGAAGGGTCGAGCTCCTGCAGCGCTTTAGAAATCAAACTGGCATCTAGGTGACAAGCTCCTTCTGTATTGATCTGGACTACATCCACCCCTTGCCCGGCAATGCGCTCGGCATCAAGGGTGGTGGATATATCACCCTCAATTACTCCAATGGCAAGATCCTTCTTTAACGAAGCTATGGTTCTTTCCAGGAGGGTGGTTTTACCCGCACCGGGCGAACCTATCAGGTTGACAGTTAGTATCTGGGATAGGTGCTTGCGGTTTTGCTCGGCTATATCTTGATTGGCCTGGAGAAGCTTTTGAGCCATTATTACTTTCATTGATATTCCCTCCGTCTGTTTTTAAAGGGTTCCTCCTGGAATTTTCATTCGCCTTCATAAAAATCAATATAAAGCTCCCTTCCTTGATCTATGGCAACCCTCCGCGACCCGCAGGAAGGGCACATAATACACCAGTTATCCAGAACTACTTCAGCCTGGCAATCCTGGCAGTGTCCCCGCCCGGGCCTTTCCTCTATTTCTAATTGGGCCCCCTCAAACAACGGACCTTCTTTAAGCGCGTAAAAAGAAAACTCCAGGGCAGACGGTAAAACCGAGGTCATTGCCCCTATCACCAGCTTAACTTTCCGGATGCGCTTTATACCTTTCTCCCGGGCATTGCGTTCTAATAGCTTTAATAACTCAGCCGTCAGGGCCAGTTCATGCATCCTATTCCTCTCCCTGCTCAATCGAGGTGCGGAAAATCGAGCTCCCCCGTTTGCAGCTTTTGGTACACAGTCTCAACGGCTTGTTTTACTTCAGGCGAAATCGGCAGACCGAAGGCGACTACCGCCGGCTGGATACCGACAAAATAGACTTCCGGCACCAGTTCTTTCAAAGCCGAGATGAAAAATGACAGGGGTAACCGGTGGGTGGTCAGAAAAAACTCCCAGGCAATATCCTTCTCCGATATGAGGCGTATGCTCCCGGCCTGCAGGTTCATTTCGCAGGCATCCACTACCACCACCGCTTCCGGTTGGAGATCGCGCACCTGGTGCAGGTAATTCTCCGGCGCCGCCCCGCCGTTGATTACCTCCCACCCGGGGAGGCGTTTTTCTTCCAGGAGACGGGCCAGCAACGGCCCGGCTCCATCATCGCCCATCAGTTCGTTGCCTACAGTAATCACCAGCCCCTTCACTTAGTCAGCCTCACCACCAGATATATAGCCGGTTCTTTTCCTATAGATTGGAGATGCTGGAGCAGGCAGCCGGCCCATTGCTTCTCTTCGGGGAGGAAACTGGAAGCAGCGCCGGCCAGTGCCGCTACTAATGTTGAAACATGCTCTTTATTTATCTCCAGCTCTCCCCACCTGGCCAGGCCCTCCAGCTTGCTTCTGGCTTTACCCCGGGGCAGCTTGCTAATCCATTGAAAATAGTCCTCCTCGTCGATAACCATGACGGGCGACAAACAATCAACCACCCCTATATGGTGACCGATGGCCAGAGCGTAATACTCCAGTTGCTTAACCCGGGGCGGAGCGTCTTTTTCGTCTTTTTCGTCCACAAACCTCTTGCATAACTTGTAGAATCTTACCTTACCCGGCATTATGGCCTACCCTCTCCATCTTCTCCATATAAATTTTGTGCAAGCTCAAAAAAACTTCGGCCAGTCGCGGGTCTTTCTCCTGCTTGATCAGCTCTTTAATCTTCCGGTCGACCGCCAGCGGGTCTCCTTCCCTGACGAACTGGAGATATTGGGCGGCTATGCGCCGTCCATGCAGGTAACCGCTCAAAAGGCGGGCCTCCTGCTCAATCTCTTTGGCCAGTTCGGGGCAAACTCCATCATATTGCGGAACTACCCTGGTAACCTCCGTTTCTGCAAACTGCTCTCCTTTTATCTTTTGTTGGAGTAAATCCAGGGCCATAGCCAGGCCGTACAACGTCGCTGCCGGAGTTGGAGGGCAGCCGGGAATATATACATCTACAGGGAAAATGCTGTCAGCCCCTCCCCACACACTGTAACAATCATGAAAGATACCGCCGCTACAGCCACACGCGCCGTAGGCTACCACGATTTTGGGATCGGGGGCCGCCTGATACGCCCGTATGGCCGGCAGCCGCATGGCCCTGGTCATGGGGCCGGTGTAGAGAAGAACATCGGCATGCCGGGGAGAGGCCACCACCTTCATCCCCAGCCTCTCCGGGTCGTAAACAGGAGAGGTGGCGGCAAAAATTTCAATCTCACATCCATTACACCCCCCGCAGTCCACCCGGTAGATATAGACAGATCGTTTGATGACTTTCTTTAGCCTTGCCTTTAGCTCCGCCAGTTTTACTTCCTGGTCCATCTTACTGCCTCCCTCCCGGCATCCTGCCCGGGCACCCGAGGACTCCGGTTGCGCTCGCCGTCTGCCGGCGCCGGCACTCCGGGCATACCTTTAGGAGCTGTTTCCAGCCTTCATGGCCGCCCTCCGGCAATCCTGCCTGCTTGAGGCTGGCCAGCACGTATTCCAGTTCGCGACAGGGTGCAAAGTATGCGCCACAGGAGATACACTTACAAAGCTTGAGCTCAGCCCGGCAGTACAGGTCCTCCTTGCTGGCGGTGGCCAATTCAAACTCTGCCGAAAGAACGATGGCGCCTGTAGGGCAAACTTCCTCGCAACGGCCGCAGAAAATGCAGCGGCCGTAGTTTATATTCCAGGACTTAACCCCTCGCTCTAAATCCCAGTCCATGGTAATGGCATTGGGCGGGCAAGCAGTAGCACAGGCGCCGCAAGCTATACACTGGCTAAAGTCGTAAACCGGTTTACCGCGAAACCCTGGTGCCACCTCAACCGGTTTAAAGGGATACTCAACAGTAGCCTCCCCGACCTTTAGTGCTTTTCTTAGCAATTTTAGCATCCTGGGAATCCCCCTTCCTTTTGCTCGCTTCTAGCCGGGTTAGGATTTTAGCGGCGAGTTTTTTCTTTCCTGGCAGTACCGTTCCAGCTCCTTGTATTCGATCGTCTTCGCCTTCTTTTTACGCACATCGACCACGGTAACCCTTTCAGCACAGGAATAGCAGGGGTCGATGCTGGCCACGATGAGGGGGGCATCGGACACCGTATTACCCCGAAACATATACCTGAGGGACGGCCAGTTATTATAGGTAGAAGCTCGCGCCCTCCACCGGTACAGCTGCTGATTGTTTCCTGTCATTACCCAGTGGACATTTTCTCCCCTGGGGGCTTCAGTATATCCGAGCGCGAAGGTGTACGGTTTATAAGCAAACCCTTTCACGAGGACCGGCCCGGGGGGCATTTCGGTCAGGCACCTCTCAATGATTTTTAAGGACTCATAAAGCTCTGCCGCCCGTACCAGTTCCCTGGAAAGAACGTCGCATCCATCCCTGGAAATAACATCCCAGGGAACCCGATCGTAGGCACCGTAGGGATGGTCAGCCCGCGTATCCCGGGCATACCCGGAACCCCGCATATTAGGACCCACCGGGCTGAAGTCCCGGGCTACCCCGGGGTCCAGGCGTCCTACCCCCTGGGTTCGTGAGATAAAGTTGGTGGTATTCAGCAGCAAGTCAAGGAGTTCATCCAGTTCGCCCCGGATCTCTGCGATTAGCCGCAAAACCTGGTCCCTTTCATCTTTTAAAATATCCCGGCGCACGCCGCCAATAAGGTTCATGCCGTAGGTTTTACGGCCCCCGGTAAGAATTTCGGCCATCTGCATGGCCTTCTCCCGTACCCGGAAGAAATGCATAAAACCCGCATCGAAACCCACCAGGTGGGCCGCCAGCCCCAGATTCAGGAGGTGGCTGTGCATCCTCTCCACCTCCAGCAGGATGGTGCGGACATACTGGGCCCGCGGCGGCACCTCAATCCCGTTGGCAGTTTCCACCGCCGATGCGTACGCCACACTATGGGTGTAACCGCAGATGCCGCAGATCCGCTCGGCCAGGAAAGTAACCTGGTCGTAGTCCATGCGGTTCTCGGCCAGTTTCTCGATCCCCCGGTGCACGTAGAAAAGGCGGTAGTCGGCGTCCACTATATACTCGCCGTCGACGTAGAGCCGGAAGTGTCCGGGCTCGTCGGAAGTAATGTGCAGCGGCCCCAGGGGTACCTCGACAATACCCTCCCCTTCTACTTCGATAAACTTGTAGTTTTCTTCCTCTGCCACCGGGTCGGGGCGGAAGCGGTAATCCATGGCGTCCTTCCGCAGGGGATACAGGTTGTCCGGCCAGTCATCGGGCAATACCAGTCTCCGCGCATCCGGGAGGCCCACCGGTTCCAGGCCGAACATATCTCGCACCTCCCGCTCGTACCATACGGCGGCCGGCACCCGCGGGGTCACCGAAGGAAACTCCGGTTTATGGGAAGGAATCAGGGCCTTCACCGTCAACCAGAAGTTTTTATCGGAATCCCTCTCTTTTTCGATGGATAAAACGTAGTACACCGCAAAGTGGCCGTTCAAGCCGCGCTCATCATTGCCGACAACACTGGAGAGCCACCCTCCCTGCCGGTAATATGCCTCTTCCACAATTTCCGGGAGGGAGCTGAGTTCGACCGTCAGGGTTACCTGGTCCGGTGTTTGCCAGGCCTCGGCAAGAATCGCCGCCCCGAACTTAGACCGCAAGGCCTCCACAGATTTTTTCCTGTCCTGTCCGGGTTTCATTTCATTTTGCATGCTACTGGCAGCCTCCTTTACCCTCTAGCCTAACAGGATAAAAACAATGTACTGGGAAATCACGGTCATGATCATGAGCACGGCGAGAACAAATTTGATCGCCAGAGGCGGTTCAGCCGCACCGGCAACTACCTCCGAGGGTGCCCCCAGGACGTTCGCTCCCATCCACTTCAGGAACCAGATGAAACTGCCAACGGATTCAAGAACCGTAATGATAATCAGGGCAAGGATCAGGGGGTAGTGCCTGCCAATCTCAAAACCGCTAATTATGATCATAAATTTACTAAAAAAACCATTAAAAGGGGGGACGCCAGCAATGGCCATAGCAGCCGCAATATAACCCAAACCCACCACCGGGATTTTATTTAGAATTCCCTTGAGCAGCGAAAGCAGGCGGGTACCGGTTGTATAGGACAGCGTACCGGCAACCAGGAAGAAGAGCCCCTTAGCAAAAGCGTGGTTGAAGATGTGGGCCACCGCTCCGTTAAAGGCCATCCTGGAGCCGTAGATGGAAATGGAGAACGCCAGGAAAATATAAGAGAGCTGGGTGATGGTCGAGTAGGCGAGGAGTCGCTTCATATCATCCTGCGGGAAATACATGATAAAACCGTAGATCATGGTGACCACAGCCATGATGGCCCCGGCCTGGCCGATCACCTGGGGAACCGACCCCGTTGCCAGGACGGTCCGGGCAAAGATGTAGACGCCGACCTTAACCATCGAAGCGGCATGCAAATAGGCGCTCACCGGGGTCGGCGCCACCATCGCCCGGGGGAGCCAGGGATGAAAAGGAAGCTGGGCGGACTTACCCCAGCAGGCGATCAGGATCCCGGTAAAGGCAATGGTTTTCCCGGCGTCCGTTAATTTATTAAGGGCGGTCACCGCGAAGCTGCCGGTGTTTACATAGAGATAGGCAGTAGCCACATAGAGTCCCAGCGCGGCGATGTGAGTGAGTATAATCGCCCAGAGGGCGGAATTCCGGGATTTTTGATCCCCGTAAAATCCGATCAACCCCCATGAGCAGAGACCGGTCATTTCAAAGAAGAACAGGAGCCCGAGGAGCGTGGAAGAGAAGACCACGCCCGCCATAGAGCCGATAAAAAGCAGCATGAGGGCATAAAACCGGGGAACCCCTTCTTTAATAGGATGCTCTTTGTTGTCAGGGCTCATGTACCCGGCCGAGTAGGTGCAGATCAGCCAGCCGAGAAAAACTACCATGAAGTTGACCAGGACACTGAGGGTATCTATAGTGACACCGTAGTAGTTAATACCGTTTAAAGTAACCAGTTCCCGGGTGAAGCTTGCGCGGTTGAACGCAAAAGCGATCAGTAAAAGCAAACCGCTGGTAAAAGCCAGGAGGGAGAAAATCTGGCTTGCCTTTTTCACGTGTCGCTCTGGTAAAAATAGGACCAGGGGGCTTCCTAATACCGGCAGCAAGATGCTTCCCAGCGCATACCAAATCATCTAAAGCGCACCTCCAGTATCCCTCATTGATGGGATCGACCTTTTGCTGACAATTTTATTTACCTCCCAGGACAACGCTGGCTGCGCCCTGCAGTAATTGATTTAGCGGGGCCGGTACATGTATCCCCAGCCCGGCCATGAGCACGAACAGGATCCCGATGGGCAACAAGCACAGCCACCCGGCGTCACCCCGGGGGAGGTCCTCCGGAGGAAAACCGAGTACCGTCTCGCTTATAAGGATAATAAATGCGACAAAAACGATCACCAGAAGGACAAGAAAGAGTATCATCGGCCAGAAATACCCACCTTGCAGTCCGGCCGCCAGGGTCATAAACTCGCTTACGAAGATGCTGAAAGGCGGTGCACCGACCACAGCAAGAAGGCCGGCCATGAACATAAAACCAGTAAAGGGGGCCACCTTTAGCATTCCCCGGATCTTCTGGGCGTCCCTGGTACCATACTTGCGAGCCACATTGCCCACCGTGCAGAACAAAAGGGATTTAGTGAGGCTATGGTTGATGACGTGAAAGAGCGCGGCAAGTATTCCCAGCGGCCCTCCTGCGCCCAGACCGGTGGCGATGATGCCTACATGCTCAACACTACTGTAAGCCAGCTTCCTTTTAATGTCGTTCTGCACCAGGATGAAGAAAGCCGCGACACCCACCGAGAGAAGGCCGAAGATGAGGAGCAGGGTCTGGGGGAATTCCTTGCCGACGGCCTGCAAGGTAATGGGATAATATCTTAATATACCAAATAACACGCACTTCATCAGTACACCCGACAGCAGGGCGCTAACCGGGCTCGGGGCCTCGCTGTAGGTGTCAGGCAACCAGGTGTGCATAGGAACCAGGCCGACCTTGGCGCCGTAACCGATCAAGATGAAGACAAAGGCCAGTTTCATCACCTGCGGGTCGAGTCCCCGGGCCATCCCTGCTAACTCAGTCCATAGCATCGCCCTGTGGGCGTCCTGCACCACAGCAAAGGCACTGGAGTAGGTCAGGATGGTCCCGTACAGGGCAAAGGCCAGGCCGACGCTACAGATCAGGACGTACTTCCAGACAGCTTCCGCCGCAGTCTTGTGTTTATAGAACCCGACCAGGAAGGCCGAGCCCAGGGTGGTTGCTTCAATCGCAACCCACATAATAGCAATATTGTTAGATATAGCAGCAAAAACCATCGTCAACAAAAGTAGATGGTAAAAACCGTAATAAAGGCAGACGCCCTTCGCATCAACCCGGCCCTGCGCCAGGTCATGTCGCAAATATCCTATAGAATAAAAACCGTCCAGAAACCCTACCACCCCGATGATAAGAACCAGGAGCGCCGTGAGGCCGTCGGCGTAGAGCATCCCGTCCAGGGCCAGCAGCGTTTGTCCCCTCAGGACATACTGCACCAGCAGCAAGGAGAGAAGAGCCACGCTGCTAATCCCGGCCAAGTGCACAACCTCCACCATGCGCCGGGACCTTATCCCAAAAGCGATCAGGGCCGTTCCAAGGGGCACCGCGGGCAAGTAGAATAAAATATTCTCCCCCACTTCTATCACCTAACCCTTTAGTAGTGTGAACTTATCCGTATCCAGGGTGTCGAAGACCTTGAAGAGGCGCCTGGCGATGATAGTCATGATCAGGACCGCAAAAACCGCATCGGTCAGGATGCCGATTTCTACTGTCTCGGGGGCGTTATAAGCCATGATGGCCAGGGTCAAATGCGAGCCGTTTTCCATCAGGCAATAGCCCAATATCTGCTTGAGGGCATTTCTTCTAGCAAGTATGCAGAGCAACCCGAGGAGAAAATGGGCTATAGAAACCGCCAGCGCAACCTTCAACTTTAGTACCGCATGCATATGAAAAGGCTCGACTATCACGAACGATAAAGCCACCAGGCCCACCGCAAGAAAAACAGACGAGCTTGTCTCCAGTGCCGGCCCCTCCTCTTCCTGGTTCCCTACCGTTTTGAGGGTCCTGATGATGAGATAGGGCACCAGGAAGGTCTTGGTGATGAGGGCAGTAATGGACCAGATGTACAGCGGTTCCGCCTGCATAAATACGGCCAGGGACAGAAAAATCGCCACCAGGACCAGGGACTGGATACTGTACATGTACGCCGCCCTCCGGAGCTTTCTGGTTTCCACCACCAGCATCGAGGTCAGGATGAGCAGCACAGCCAGGGCGTTGACTACGCTGGTACCGGACACTATCAGATCCCCTCCCGCTTCTATTAAACATTGGCCAGGTAGAAAACGAAGGACAGCAAGGCTATGCCGAAAGCCGCCCAGGTTACTGCGGGGGCCTTAAAAAGGAGTAATCTGGCCATGCTGTTTTCCAGCAGGGCAGCGATAACGTAAAAACCGGCAACCTTCAATAAAAAGACAGCCGTGGATACCAGGAGGGAGGAAGTACTGACCACCGCCGCGCTCCCATAGGGGAAGAAAACGGCCAGAAACAGGGCGATCACCACAACCTGCTTCATATATAAACCCCATTTCAGGAGGGCCAGGGAGCGACCGGAATATTCCGTAAGGGGTCCCTCCTGGATTTCCTGTTCTGCTTCCGCCAGGTCAAAGGGCAGCTTGCCGGTTTCGATGAAGGTGGCGACAGCAAAGGAAGCCATGGCCAACCAGACTGCCGGGCTAAAATATGATATCTCACCGGCCGCCACCTTCTGGCTGATTGTTCCCAGATCGGTCGTCCCGGCGAGAAGGGCGACCACAAACAGCACCAGGATAATAGTTGGCTCTACGAGCACGGCCAGGGCCATCTCCCGGCTGGCCCCTATTCCGGCGAACCCGCTGCCGGAATCCAGACCTGCAAGGGCAAAGAAGAAGCGGACCACGGTGAACAGGTAAACGACAGCGATGAGATCAGCGGCCATCCCCAGGGGCGACTGCAGGGTTAAAATCGGAATCACCATGGCAACGAGCAGGGTGGTTGCCATAACCACATAGGGAGTAAACCGGAAGACCCAGCTGGTCTGGGCAGGCACTACCTCTTGCCTTTTGATGAGTTTGAAGATATCCCGGTAGTTCTGCAAAATACCGGGACCTTTCCTGGAGTGCAGCTTTGCCCTTAAAGTGCGGGAAAAGCCCGTAAAAAGAGGCGCTACCAGCAGGACGAGCAAGGCCTGCGCCAGGCCGATGGGGAGCAACTCGTTACCGGGCATCTTTCTCTCCTCCTATCTGACCGTTGCTACCAGCAGGACTATGAGCGTTACGATTATATACAGGCAATACAGCCGGACATTCCCTATCTGGAGGGCTTGCACCCGTTTACCCAGACGTACCGTACCCCGTAACAGGGGACCGTAGAGGTAATCTTTCCACAGCGACTCCACACGGGCGACGTAGACCACTGCTTCCTTGCCATACGCCGCAATGGTATAGCCCGGCCCCGCGAGGGTGGTCCTTAGCAAATAGGCCGGGCGGAAAAGCACCCTTAATGGCTGGGCAAAGGCGGTAGCCGCGTACACCATCCGCGGTGAGTATTTATATCCGCATGCCCACGGCTCGGCATCGATCCGCCGCCCGGCCTGCATCCCACCTTGCATCCCGGCAATTAACAGGGGTAACGTGACAAACCCCACCAGGAGAAGGGCAAGGAGGGGCGGGGAAAGCACCGCCCGGGCGCTGCTTGCCGGAAATACCAGCAGCCCGTCACTTACCCGGACCGGAGAGGCGCCCAGCAACGCCGCGGCCACATTGCCAATATAAGGAGCAACAACCGGTGCGCCCAGCCCGAGGGCAATGCAGCCAACCGCTAAAATCGCCGTCCCGGCAAGCATCGGCACCGGCACTTCCCTGGCCTCCCGGGCGCGATTGCTGCGCCAGGGACCGGTAAAAGTGACCCCATAAGCTTTTACAAAGCACATCGCCGCCAGGGCGCCCGTTAGAGCGAGCATAATTGCCAAAAGGGGTGACAGCACTTTGACCGCCAGGAAGCTGCTGGTGCTCGCCATTAACAGGGACTGGTATATAAACCATTCACTGACAAAACCGTTGAGAGGGGGAATAGCCGCGATGGCCAGAGCGCCGGTCAAAAAAGCCAATCCGGTCCACGGCATTCGCCTGGCCAGCCCGCCCATCTCCTCCATGTTTTTGGTGTGGAGGCGATAGATTACCGAGCCTGCCCCGAGAAAAAGGAGGCCTTTAAAGGCAGCATGGTTTACCAGGTGATAGAGCCCCGCCAAGATGCCGAGCATTCCCAGAACGGGTTCTCCCCTGGCTATGCCAATCATGCCAGCACCGATGCCCATCAGGATGATCCCCACGTTTTCGATACTGGAATAGGCCAGCAGCAGCTTGAGATCATTTTCATTTATTGCATAAAGCACACCCAGAACCGCCGAGATTGCTCCGAAGGCCAGGACCGTAAGGCCCCACCACCAAACGGAAGCGCCGAGGAAATCGACACTGACCCTGAGTATGCCGTAGATAGCGGTTTTAATCATTACACCCGACATGAGGGCGGAAACGTTGGAAGGAGCCGCAGGGTGAGCCCGCGGCAGCCAGAAGTGGAGTGGCATAATACCGGCTTTGGCCCCGAACCCGAAGAAAGCCAGCAAGAAGGCCAGGTGTTTGGTAGCCGGCGGAAGGTTTGCATTGCGGAAGGAAGCAAAATCAAAGGTGCCCGTATAGACGAAAAATATAATAAATGACAGCATAATCATTACTTCCCCGGCATGGGCCACCAGGAAATAGATAAACCCGGCATTGACACTCTCCTGGTTTTCCTGGTCGAAACTAACCAGGAAATAGGAAACCAGGGTCATCAGCTCCCAAAAAACAAGAAAATAGAAGGCGTCGCCGCTAACAACCACCAGGACCATGGACGCAAGGAAAATGTTATTCAAAAAGCCCAGTACCCCGGCGCCCCTCCCGACATACTCCTCCTGATAAGCAAGGGAGTAAATAGCTGTAGCTGCGGCCAGCAGCGAAATGACCAGCACCATAAAGGCAGAAAGGAGATCGACCCGGATAACAAAGGTCGCAAAGGGAATAAACCCCGCCGCTGCCATTGTAAAGCCCGTACCACGAGCGAAGACCAGGATGGCCGCAGCCATCCCGGCACTCGCTGCCACAAAGGCGCTTATTCCTGAAGTATAGTTGGCAATTTTACCGGCTCTGTTCAGCGCCAGGGAGGCAACTGCTCCGGCGACATACAGGAGAATGGACAGCAGAAATAACTGCTGAACGATCATTTAGCCTTACCTCCCGCCCCTCTAAATGACACTACATCAGCAACAACAGCACTTCTTTCGAGCTTGCTCAGTTTCAAACCACGAGGCGGGAAGGGGGCTTCCCCACCCGCCCCTGCTATAAACCGCTATCTAAATGAAACAGCGGCCGCCAGGCGCCGTTCGGCTTCAAACTCCTCCACGGTCTGGAAGACCAGGGCCCCGGTGGGGCAGGCTCGCACGCAGGCCGGTACGCCCTCCTCATCCAGGCACTCCCGGTCGCACTTTACGGCCTTACCTTCGCCCCGGCCCACTGCACCGAAGGGGCAGGCCATGGCACACATCCAGCAACCGATGCACCGGCGCAAGGCGACCACGTTGACGCCGTCTTCCCGCCTGTGCATCGCGCCGGTGATGCAGACAGCCACGCAAGGCGGCTCCTCGCATTGCCGGCAGACGGCCGGAGCTTTCACCCTGCCTACCTGGTCCACATAGAGGCGCTTCTGCGGCCTTTCGCCCCCCAGGAGGGCCCCAAACAGATTCCGGGCCGCGGTGTGGCTCACGGCGCAAGCCAGCTCACAGGAACGGCAGCCCGTACACCGTTCATAACGAACAAAGATCTCCTTCCGTTTCATCGCCGGGCACCTCCCGGGACGTTGAGCCCCAGACCGGCCCGGCGCTCGTCGATGGCCGCCAGGAGCTTCTGGCCCGCAGACTCGGGATCGGGTTCCACGATGAAGTAACCGCCGGTCAAGTCCCGGACTTTATCCGCCAGCACCTGGGTGACGTAGCGGCTACCCACCACCGGCAACATGACCCCCACGTGGGTGGGGATACCGAGGGTCACCGCCCAGGTGCCGATGGCGACCGCTTTTTCAGCCGTCGCCTCGGGGGCCGAAGCGACCACGGGAAGTTGATCCGTGTCCACACCCAGCCGATTGGCCAGGGGCACCGCCAGGGCCACCGCCCGCGAGGTGTCCACGCAGGAGCCCACGTGCAGCACCGGCGGCAGGGGCCCGCCCAGGCCGTTGGCCTCGCCGATGGCCGTCAGGACCGCCTTCAAGCCTTCCCCGCAAACCTCATCCACACTGGCCGGGTCCATAAACCCGTGGCGCATGAACGCCCCCGCGCCGCAGCCGGAGGCTAAAACCAGCACGTTCTCCTTCAGGAGGCGGCGGGCCATGGTGATAAAGTTCCTATCTTGTGGAACCTTGACGTTGTTGCATCCGCAGAAGAGGCACACCCCGCGAATGTTGCCGGCGACGATATTGTCAAGCAAAGGCTTAAGGGGATCGTCGGCATTCAACTTAGAGAGGGCGTTTATGATGGCTTCCGCGGAGAAGCCCGCCACCACTTTGGCCCTGTTCTGCGGTATGTCCACCGGCTTACCCCGGCGCCGGGTGAAGGCCTCGATGGCGTGGCGAATGATCTCCCGGGCGATCTCTTTAGCCCTTTCTTCCGCGAAGGGGATGTGGATCGCACCGGGGATCTTCATAGTTTCCATGGTGGTGATGAGCCTGGTCCCCATGCACTCTGCCACCGTAGCGAGAGAGGGCATGATGCACTGGTAATCCATCACTACGGCATCGAGGGCGCCGGTGATCAGGGCCATCTCCTGGCTGAGCGAATGGGTGCAGGACGGAATACCGTGGCGCATCAGCACCTCGTTGCCGGTGCAGCAGATGCCCACCACATTCACACCCCCGGCGCCGGCTGCCTTGGCTTCCGACTTCATCTCTTCGGCCACTTGGACGATGATTTCGGATAAAACCGGGTTGTGGCCGTGGACCGCCACATTAACCATGTCGGCCTTAAGGACCCCTAAATTGGCCTCACTGACTACGGGCTGGGGCGTGCCGAAGAGAATGTCGGACAAGTCGGTGCCCATGTGGCAACCCGCGAAGTCCGTAAGGGAGCAACGTATCCCCGCCTGGAGGAGGTTAATCGGGTCTGCGTCACAGCCGTAATGCGTCCGGTGCATAATATCGGCGATCTCGTAGTCTATCCCCTTAGGCATCAAGCCTCGTTCCATAAGGAGCTTGCTCCGCTTCTCGGTCACCGTGGTGGCCACCCACGTGACCGGCGCTTCCGTTGCTTTATCGCTAAAGTCCGCCAGAGCCGCCTCGGCAACGGCCAGGCCAATCTCGGCCTCGCTCCTGCCTTTTGTGGGAATGCCGAGACGTTCAGCCACTTTGCGGAGCTTGGCTTTGTCTTTAATGGCGTAGTCCGGTGCCTTACCCAAAACCGCCTTTTTCAAGGTGTGGGCAATGTGCTTCGCATGGCCCGAGTGGGACGCCCCGCCGGCCGCGATGGCGCGATCCAGGCCTCGCGCGACGATGACGTCCGCCGTAGCCCCACAAATCCCCGCCTTGGGCTCGCCACCAAAAGGATCGATACGGCAGGGGCCCTGCAGGCAGTGCCGGCAGCACAACCCGGTTTCCCCAAAGCCGCACTGGGGAAGCATCGCCTGGTAGCGATCCCAGACCATCTCCACCTCCAGGCGTCTTGCCTTTTCCACCATCTCGCAAACCGCCGGGTCCAGAGAAACTTTACACGACTTGGCCATCAGCATCGACCTCCTTGAAGAATATGCGGCAACGCCGCAGGTTTGTAAACTTTTTTACCTGCTTTCATATCAAAGCGTCAGCGGCCTTCCGTCCGGTCAACTTCCTGCAGCTACTGCAGCCCTGGAAATGCGGGGAGTAAAGGCCAGGGAACGGAAGGTTTCTGCAGCAGCTATTCCTGCTGCACTCGTACCCATCATCACATGTCACACCTAACCTCCCTTTTATTTTTATGGTTATATTTACTTTATTTGTTTATTTTTACAAGGGGAACCTCATTCCCCTATGTCCGGGGCAATAGCCCGTCGGTTTAGCACCCTGGTAGCCAGCTCGGCAATACCTGCGGCGGTAAAAGACTGCTCACCGGTAAAACCAGCAGCTTGATCTAAAATCTCTGCTTGGAAGGGTATCAGGCCGATGACACCGTCCGGCGGCAGGTGGCTGAGGATAAATTCCTTATCCCTGGGTTGACGCAATTTGTTGCCCACAAACTTTATTTGCTCAATACCAAGTTCTGCGGCCAGTTTTTGGACGACCAGGGCGGTCCGGATGCTGACCAGGGTGGGCTCGGTAACAATCAGCATCAGATCTACCCCCCGGGCCGTACCCCGGGTCAGGTGCTCAATGCCCGCCCCCATATCCAGGACCACCATTTCCCGGCGTTTTAGGATGAGGGAATTAACCATGGCATTTAAGACAGCATTTTCCCGGCAATAGCAGGTTGACCCCCCAGGTTTGATGGCTCCCATTTTTAAAAAAAGAATATTATTGCTTCTAATGGTGTAATCCTGCAGCAGGCTATCTACTTCCGGGTTTAAAGAAAAGAAGGCACCGCTACCGCCGGTATATTCGGCAATTAGCTCTCGCATCTCCACAACGGGTTTAAGAGAACCGAGCCTTTCTCCGGGAAGTCCCAGGACCATCCCCAGGCTGGTATCGGGATCGGCATCGACGGCATATACCTGGTAACCCTGCCGGGCAAAATGCGTAATTAAACCGGCAGCGATGGTGGTTTTGCCGACGCCACCTTTCCCGGAAATGGCCAGCTTCACTCGAACACCTCCTTTGTTCAAAAAAGTGAACATACATTTTTCCGGTTATATTAGTGAACTTCTACACAAAGTCCGTTTTTCCTGCCATCTTTTCCTTTAACTAGTTGTTAATTTTTGCTCTCTTCTCTACCCGGTCAACAAATCATTCAACTTTTTTTAACTGTCCTTTTTCCTTTCAATCCTATGTTTTATCCACTTGGCCAATATTATAGACTATTTAGCGCAAAAATGGAATAATTTTTGTCAATTAAGAATGCGCTCACAATATAAAGCCTGCCATTACATATTGACTAAATCATAACGGCAGAACTTATTTGTGTCAATAGTTTGAGGCAATAACAATTCTTTACGCAAGCAGTTAATTTCCCTACTAAAAATTTCCTGGAGAAGGGTCTGCGGTTTTCAAGATATAACACCCAGGCCAGTAAAAAACTTAACGATGAGTGCCAGCTTATTCCTTCCGGATTATTGTACTATATTCTGTCCGGGTTATATTTGGTGGGGTAATAAAAAAGCTCCTTAAAGGAGCTTAAGGGGTAGTGGCATCTTTTTTGGTAAAGGAATCTTTGGCACCACATTCGGGGCACTTGCGGGGTTTGCAACGGGCATCCTTTTCATAACCGCACTGGGTGCATTGCCAGACTGCCATGGCTTGTACCTGCCTTTCTAATAATAGTAACTGATATGAGTATAAGCTATCCGGGGCTTCCTGTCAAGGTTTAAGTTACCTTGACTTGATACACCGGTTGTGAAAAAATATGAATATATGTAATCAAGGAGGCTCTTGCTTTGCCCCCCCAAAATAATACCCTTTTTGCTCCCCACCCCCGACGCTGGCTTATCCTTTTTGCTGTCATGACCGCCGGCATAATGGGGCCTATTGATGGCAGCGTAGTAAATGTCGCCCTGCCAACTATTAGCAGGGTGTTTAATGCCGATTTAAATACGGTAGGCTGGGTGGCCATGGCCTATCTTTTAGTTTTGGGAAGTTTGATTTTGACCTACGGCCGCCTTGGGGATATGTACGGTTTTCGCCGGGTGCTTTTAATGGGGATTGCCATTTTTACAGTAGCTTCCGGAATTTGCGCCCTAGCCCCCAATATCTGGGTCTTGATTGCCTTCCGCGCCATCCAGGCCATTGGTGCCGGGATGTTCATGGCCATGGGCCCGGCCATTATAACCTCAGTTTTCCCTCCTTACGAACGCGGGCGCGCCCTGGGGACCAACGGCATGATTATTGCCACCGGCCTGGCCGTGGGACCAACCCTGGGCGGTTTGCTAGTAACGGTAGCCGGGTGGCAGGCCATTTTTACTATTAACATTCCCATTGGTATCCTCAGTTATATCTTATGCCGACAGGTAGTACCTGCCACGAAAGATTTGCAGCCGCAGCGGTTTGATTTAACCGGTGCGGCCCTTGGTTTTTCCTCTTTGAGCGCTTTCCTGCTGGCCGGTAGCTATGGTGAAGAATGGGGCTGGACATCACCGGTCACCTTATTGCTGGGTTTGGTATTTTTAGCGGGTACCTGGGCCTTTATCCGCTGGGAGAGGCGAGTTGAACAACCCATGCTGGATTTAACCCTGTTTCATAATAAGGTGTTTACAGCTGCCAACTTTGCGGCCCTAATGAATTTTATGTCCCAGTATGCAGTTATTTTTTTAATTCCCTTTTACTTGCAGCAAGTATTGAACTACAGTCCCGGGCAGGCTGGTTTAATTTTAACGGCTTCTCCCCTGGTGACTCTTTTAATTGCGCCTGTTAGCGGGGCCTTATCGGACCGCGTGGGAACGCGCAGGCTGGCCTTTACAGGGCAGTCTATCGTCAGTATGACCCTCTTTCTGATGGCCGGTCTTAAAGTTACTTCCCAGGCCCTGGATATTATCTGGCGCTTATGCCTTTTTGGTTTGGGTACTGGTATCTTCCAATCCCCCAATAATAGCGCTGTAATGGGCAGTGTCCCCCGCCATCGGCTGGGGATTGGCTCTGGCGTCCTGGCTACGGTCCGCAATGTTGGTATGGTGCTGGGGATAGCCGTTAGCAGCGGCGTCTTTACCTGGCAACGGGCGGCCAAACTGGCAGTCCTGGGACCCGCCGGTGCCACCCAGGCTTTTATGGCCGGCTTAAAAACCGCCTTCCTTGTCGGTGCCTGCCTGTCTGCCGCTGGAGCCCTGGCCTCCCTGGTAAGGAGCGATAATTTACCCTCAAGCGAGCGCTAAGGTATTGCCTGCCGGTCACAAGCATGTTAAAATATGAGTGCTGACGGGATGTAGCTCAGTTTGGCTAGAGCACCTGCTTTGGGAGCAGGGGGCCGCAGGTTCAAATCCTGTCATCCCGACCAGCTTTTATGCCAACGTAGCTCAGCCGGTAGAGCAACTGACTTGTAATCAGTAGGTCAGGGGTTCGAATCCCCTCGTTGGCTCCAGGTAAATGAAGGCCTCCGGAATTTGTCCCGGAGGCTTTCTGTTTGTTTATGCTTGGGTTACTGTCGCAGTAGCAATAACCTCATTTCCGAAGACATCAATTACTTGCACGGCAATGGTCCTTGGAAGCTCAGGTTCCAGGATGGCCGTAGCCTGTACAGGCAGGTTTTGTTCATTTTTACCGTAATCCCTCCAGGCCTGCCACTGGCTTTTAAAAATCTGGCCGTCGTAATTCCAGTCCACGGCCCAGTAATCGATAAGGAAAGCAAAGTTTTCTCGAGCTTTAGCCATTAAAGCCTCCCACTCGCCCTTCTCAATAGATGTATTGTTATCCGAGCCGTCAGGCAGGTTATAAGCCTTCAGGCCTACTGTTATCTGTAACTGACTACTGGCCAGCCTGGTTACCGCGGGTTTGTTTAAGCTAAGCTGGGGTCTGTTGTCTGATGCAATTACGCTTGCAGTTCTGGTATGGGTCACGCATGGCGGCAGTTTGCTTTCAATCCGGTTGGACCTGATTGTTTCGATAAGAAAAGGACCGGCCCCTTCCGCCACCAGGCGCTTGCGCGTAACCTGGATTCCCACCTGGCCCAGTTCGCAACCCAGCCAGCGCCGGCCCAACTTTTCAGCCACTACCAGGGTGGTACCGGAACCGCAAAAAAAATCAGCTACCAGATCTCCCGGGTTGGAGGAAGCCTTGATGATACGCTGGAGGAGGCTTTTATTTTTCTGGGTGGCAAAGCCGGTCTTTTCTCGGGAGAAACTCTTTATCTGGATAGAATCCAGGCTCTCTTCCCCTTTCAGTTGAAATTCTAAGGGATTAGCGTTCCATACATCTTCCATAGGGTAGCCTTTCCCCGTCGTTTGCTGGTTGCCGCGGCGCCGGTAATCAGGAGGGTAGGGTAGGTATTCTTTGTTAAAAGTAAACTTTCCCGGGTTTTTGACATAGAAAAGCAGGGTGTCATGGTTGCGGACCCAGTTACGTACAGCGCTCTTGTAGCCCGAAATCCAACCAATCCGCCAGATAATCTCCCGCTGGAAGGCGTCCGGGCCAAAGATCTCATCCATAATTACCTTTATATAATGACTGATGCTGGCATCCAGGTGGACATAGATACTGCCGTCTGGTGCCAGCAGCTTTTTCATGAGCTGGAGGCGGGGGTAGAGCATATCCAGGTAGGCATCCAAGCCCCCGGCCCAGGTATCCTGGTAGGCCGGGCGTTCGATGACCGGGACCTCCTGACCGGTTGCCGCACCGGCAATGGGAACCCGGTGACTGTAATTGGCCTGGCTGAAAAAAGGAGGGTCGATGTAGATCAAGTTAATTTTACCTTCATACCCTTCAGCCAGGAGGGCGAGCATGGCCTGGAGGTTGTCACCGTAAATGAGGCGGTTGCAATCTGAATTTCCCGCGGCGATTTCTTGCTGAAGTATGCCTTCCCGGCCTGATTGCGGGATGACCAGCTCTTGCGCCTGGAAAATAAATTCACCCGCCCGTGGTTCCCCCGCCGGTTTTGTCTCCCAGACCAGCCGGGCAGAACTTCGCTGGGGCAGGCGCCTGTTAGCCATGGTTACCTCCAACCTTATATTTTGGCTTTGTACCAGATTGGCTCACAAGAGTAAATTCCTCACCGGGGCTTTTTAACCGCGCCCAGCCGGCATCATGCTAGCTGCTTTCAGGCTCTCTTCCCGGATCTGGTCCAGGATGCGGGTCTTGAGTTCCAGGAAAACCCGGGAATTTTTAATTTCAATAGTCCGGGGCCGGGAAAGGGGAACGGGGATGCGCGCCTTGAGGCGGCCCGGACGGGCCGTCATGACATAAACAGTATCCCCTAAAAAGATAGCTTCTTCCACGTCATGGGTAACAAAAAGGATGGTCTTCCTTGTTTCTTCCCAGACCTTGAGAAGCAGTTCCTGCATGACCAGGCGGGTCTGGGCGTCCAGAGCGCCGAAAGGTTCGTCCATAAGGAGGATATCAGGATCGTTGGCCAGGGCCCGGGCAATGGCCACCCGCTGTTTCATACCGCCGGAGAGGCTTTTGGGAAAGGCATCGGCAAAGGCCGCCAGGCCGATTATATCCAGGTAGTGATCGACAATTTCCCGGCGCCGCTCAGCTTCTATCCCCTTCAGGGTGAGGCCAAACTCGATATTCTCGCGTACCGTCAGCCAGGGGAAGAGGGTATAGCTCTGGAAGACCATGCCCCGGTCCGGCCCCGGTCCCTGGATCAAACGTCCGTCTTTATATACCTGGCCGCTGCTGGCTTCTGCCAGGCCGGCAATAATGCGGAGCAGAGTGGATTTGCCGCATCCCGAAGGCCCCAGGATGGTAACGAACTCTCCTTCCTTTACCTCCAACGATATGCCTTCCAGAGCGGTAATCTTCTGGCGCTTAAAGTTAAATTCCCTGGTCAGGTTGACAACAGTTAGCTTGTTTCCGGATATCCCGGGCGCTGCGGCCAGTGCCATGGTTATACCTCCCTCTCCATCCAGGGGAATAAAAGGCGATTGAGGGCCTTAAATGCCATATCGCAGATAATCCCCAGGACGCCGATGGTTAAAATGCCTACGAACATATCAGGGGTACTCAGCTGCCGGCCGGCATTCATAATGAGGAAACCCAGGCCAGAATTGGCCGCCACCAGCTCGGCGACGATGACATAGGTCCAGGCCCACCCCAGGGTGACCCGCAGGGTATCCATTATCCCCGGCAGAGCTGCCGGCAATAAGACCCGCCGGAAGACCTCCAGCGGGCGCGCCCCCAGGGTATAGGCGGTATCAATCAGGTCCTGGGGAACGTTTTGGGTGACATCCATAATCATCAGGACAAGTTGGAAAAATATCCCTATAAAGACTACACCTATTTTCTGGGCTTCAAAAATGCTCAACCAGATTATGGTAAGAGGGATAAAGGCCGAAGCCGGCATATAACGAAAAAAGGCCAGCAAGGGCTCAAAAAAAGCCTCGGCTACCTTTAGGCTGCCCATAAGTATCCCCAGGGGGACGCCGACAGCCGCAGCCAGTAGAAAACCGGTAGTAACCCGGAAAAAGCTGATGCCAATATCGCTAATTAAACCGTTGGCCGCCAGGTCGACGGCCGCCCTGGCTACAGCACCGGGCGGCGGCAGATGGGAAGGCGGTAGCTGCCCCACCGTTACTCCCAGCTGCCAGAATAACAGGAGGAGGGCAAAGGCAGCTACGCTCAGGCTGAAATATAGTTTTGCCGGAATGGGAGTGTTAAGTTTAAGATACTTGCGCATTTAAACAACACCGTATCTCTGGTTTCAAATTTTGGCTTTGTTGACGAAGGTTGGGTCGAGCATGGCTTTAGCATCAGGTTTCGATTTAATTATCTTGTTGTTAAACCCGAAATCGATGGCCTGCTGCAGGGAGGTATAGAGGGTTCCCGGTTTGTCGGCTGTACCGAACATTTCCTTATTCTGGGCCAGATTGAAGAGGCGCAGGGTTTCCAGATTGTTTTCAAACTCTTCCTGTTTAATTCCCAGCCCCTTGGCCATAATGGCGTTGGCCTCCGCCTTATTGTTTTCCCAGTACTGCATAGCTTCAGCCAGGGCATCAACCATGGCCTGAAGCGCTTCGGGATGTTTATCGGCCCAATCGCTCCGCAGGGCGACTGTATCCATAATCAGGCCAGGGGTCTCTTTGGAGGTTGCCAGGAGATTGCCTTTATTTTCCTTGACGGCCTTGCTCAGCCATGGTTCCCAGGTGACGGCGGCATCCACTTTACCGGCTACGAAGGTCGCGCCGGCGTCGCTGGCGGACATCTGGATATGGTTGATGTCCTTTTCCGTCATACCGTTTTTAGCCAGGATGGCCAGCAGCAGGATATGGCTGGCGGTGCCAAAATCATAAGCCACATTTTTACCTTTGAGCTCTTTTATAGTCTTGATCTCCGGTTTGGCGAGGATGCCGTCGCCGCCGTAGGAATCATCCAGCGCCCAGATCTGTTTCAGGGGGATACCAGCGTCTACAATCTGGGTCACGATATCCAGAGTGGTAGCAATGCCGTCCACCTGCTTACCGGCCAGGGCCTGCTTGCGTTCGCCCAGACCCTGGATGACAATAAGCTGTACGTCCAGGCCATGTTTCTTGAAGAAGCCTTTATCCCGGGCCAGAAAAAGGGGTCCATAGCCCGACCAGGTGGTCATGGTGAGCTTGACTGTAGTAAGCTGTTGCTCCTCCCCGCCGCTGGCAGCCTGCTTATCAGTAGCCTGCTGCTTGCTGCCGCCGCCTCCACATCCGGCTAACAACAGGCCGGTCAAAGCAACTACCAGGAATAGGATAATAATTCTGCTGAACTTATTTTTCATGATAGGCCTCCTTATAAATAACTCTCTACGACTAAATTGTACTTCTTTCCTCACTCGCCTCAGGCTAGCTCCTGCCCCAGGCGGTCAGCCGCCAGGAGGGCTTCCTTGATCATAGCTGCCGTTACTGGAAAGGGCATATTGGCCATATCAGGGCTCTCCGCTGCTGCCCGGCTGATCAGGTCCAAGGAAGGCTCATCCTCTGGAGATAACCCCACCTCTGCCAGGGTTATCGGCAGTCCGACCTGACGATTAAATGCGGCCAGGTGTTTGATGGCTTTGGTTTCCCTCCCTTCCAGGAACAGCTGGACCAGGTTGCCGAAGGCTACCAGTTCCCCATGGCAGCAACCCCGCGTCAGGGGTGAGGCAGTTAATCCTTCATAAATACCGTGGGCACCGGCTGTTCGCCCATCGTCGCCGCCCAGGCCGCTGACCAAACCACTGATGAGGATCACAGCGTCGATTACCTTTTCCAGGTCCGGGGTGACCACCTGGTTTTCTACCGCTGCTCTGGCGCCCGGACCGGCGGCCAGGATGCTGTCATAGCAGAGGCGGGCTAAACCCAGGGCTCCTTCCAGGGCCAGGTGAGGGGAGACTGCTGTGCTGGTAGCCCGGAGCTCAATATATTTGGCCAGGGTGTCCCCCATACCGGCAGCCAGGTAGCGCCAGGGGGCAGCGGCAATTATCTGGCTGTCTACCAGGACCAGGAAAGGGTTTGCGGCTTCATGGGATATGGCCAGGAAGTGTCCTTCCCGGTCATAGATAATGGCGATAGAGGTAAAGGCGGCGCACGTAGCGGCGATAGTCGGCACCGTTACCAGGGGCACCCCTGCCTGCCAGGCAGCCCCCTTGGCGGTATCCAGGGCTTTGCCGCCGCCAACCCCCACCAGGAAATCTGCACCCTTTTCTTTAATTGCTGCCGCTACCATAGCTATATTCTCCGGGCAGCATTCACCCCCGTACCACACCTGCCCCACCGGCTCCACCCCGGCAGAAGCCATGGCGTCCTGCAGGACCGGGGCTGCCGCCGCCAGGGCCCGGTGGCCTCCTACCAGGCAAGCCCTGGCGCCCAGGCTCCTCAAGGCCCGCCCGGACGCCCTAATCACACCGGCACCCCGGCGGTAGCTCCCGGGGGCTATAATCCTTGCGAGCATCCTGTTCCTCCTGTTGATTTTGTCGCCAATGACGGCTCCTCAATCAATGATTTCTCTACTCTGCCTCTCTATCACTTTACCATGAAAAAATAATATTCGCCGTTAAAAACGAGAATCCTGCTGGCAGGTAAGCACCGGTATTTGGGGGATGCAAATTGCCTCCCAAGGTTTATCGGTGACGGCCTTGCTTCCTATCCTTCTAAAGGTGTAGGATAGTTATTGTTTGGGGGGAGGTCTATGAAGCTCGTCTACATTAACCCGGAGACAGACCTAGACCTTCTGGCCGGCAGCCTGTGGGACGGTCAGAGTGAGGAATGCCGGCAGCATGTAGTTATCAGCATCCGCCGGGGCCGTATCGCCGCTGTACAATCACAGAAAATGGCTGTTACAGAAAAAAATGCCCCGCAGCTCAACCTTTCCGGAATGATGGTGTTACCCGGTTTGATCGATGCCCACGTCCATCTAGCCCTGGACGGCATCGATTTTCAGGCCTCACTGGCCCGCTGGCAGGACCCGCCGGCCCGGGAATCCGCCCTGGCCCGGGCCCTGCGGGCATCCCTGGAGCATGGATTGGTAGCTATAAGGGACGGCGGCGACCGGGAGTGTCTCAACCTCCAGGCGCGGGAATGGGTCCGGACAGGCAAATACCCGGGTCCCCGGGTGGTGGCCACCGGGATGGCCGTTACGAAAAAAGGAAAATACGGTTCTTTTCTTGGTCCCGGCATCACCGATCCGGCCTCCATTAGGGAGCTGATTGCCGGCCTGGTAAACCGCGACGTCGACCAGGTAAAAGTTGTGGTGTCAGGCCTGGTTACCTTCCGTCGTTACGGAGAGGTGGGCAGCCTGGAATTTGACGCAGCCGAACTGGTTACTGCCGTGAAGGAAGCCCACGCGTCCGGGCGGCCGGTGATGGCCCATGTCAACTCGGCCCCCGGCGTGGACCTGGCCCTGGCCGCCGGGGTGGACAGTATTGAACACGGCTATTTTCTTACAACGGCCCAACTGGAAACCATGGCGGCCAGGGGTACATACTGGGTACCGACTGTCGCCGCTATAGCCAACCGGCTTTCTACCACCGTGAAAAAGTTCTACCCGGAGAGGGAAAAGGAAATTATACAGCGGACCCGGGAATCTCAGCAGCAGATGATTGCTAGAGCTTACCAGCTCGGAGTGAAGCTGGTCGTAGGCACCGATGCCGGCGCACCCGGTGTCTACCACGGGGAATCTTATGTGGACGAACTGCTGTACTGGCACCAGGCCGGCGTCCCGGCGGCGGCTGTGCTGCGGGCGGCTACGGTTACAGCTGCGGCCGCCCTGGGCCTGGGCGGGGAACTGGGGCAGGTAAAACCAGGCTACCGACCCTGCCTGATTGCCGTCCGGGGTAACCCCCTGGAGGATTTAAAGGTCCTTGCTCAACCGGAAATGGTTTTTATTGACTTCTAACCTTTTGCCACCGCACCTTCTTAACAGGGGAACCTTTCCGCCCAACTATCAGTTGTTCTTTTCCAGGGCCTATGCTATCTTTAATTAATAAGATTTTTGCCAGGGAGGTCTTGGCTTTGTCCATTGTGCGGGCGCACTTCTGGGTGAAGGGCCTGGTCCAGGGGGTGGGTTTTCGTTATTTTGTCCTGCGGCAGGCTGCGGCTTTGCAACTTAACGGCTGGGTGCGCAATCGCTATAACGGCAGCGTTGAAGGGGTAGTTGAAGGACCGGCTGAGAGGGTGAAAGAATTCCTGGACTACTGCCGCCATGGGCCGGCCATGGCAGATGTTCAGGAACTTAAGATCCAGTATGAAAAACCTCAAGGTGAAAACACCTTCAGGATCCGGGGGTCAATATGAACAGAATTTAATATAGCTCATGATTACTTAGGAGGCCAAATTACTTCTTCTCCTTGATGGCAAATACAACCGATAAGCGCCTATGTCCTTCTCATGAATAAAGGTATGTGGCGCAGCCAGGCAATCACCGCCAGGCCCAGGCCGAGAATAAAATACCAGCCTGGTCCTTCGCGCAGCCAGAAATAAAAAGGCAGGCCGCTGAAAGTAATGACTGTCGCCAGGTCGCTGTTGCGGGTCAGGAATACCAGCACGCCAAGGGTAATGGCCGCCGGCGGGACTACCGGCGGATAAATGGCCAGGGCCACCCCCAGGCTGGTGGCCAGGCCCTTTCCACCTTGAAATTGCCAGTAGAGGGGCCAGTTGTGCCCGGCCACGGCTGCCAAAGACATCAGGACGGCAAGTTCGATTCCACCCCACTTCCACCCCAGGACCGCCAGCAGGTAACCTTTGGCCGTATCCCAGAGGAAAGTAGCTATTCCTGCCTTCAAGCCCAGGTTGCGGAGGACGTTCATGGTACCAGCGTTACCGCTGCCCACCCGACGCACATCCACCCGGTGCCAAAGGCGGGCGGCAATATGCCCCCCGGCCAGGGAACCGCCCAGGTAGGCTAGTATAGTGCCTGCCAAAACCGGCGACAAGGGCAACAAATCTTATCCCCCTCGTATGGAGATCTTGTTCATTAGGTTGTGACTCTACTGCCAGTTTCCACCGGATCCTAACTCATGATGGACACCCTTGCCTTTAGCTAACAGGCTGTTGCCGCCTTGCCCCCAGTAGACTTTTTCACCAAGTCAGTGCCATGCCGGGTACACAAACACTATAGGCGGTCCCCTTGTTGCGAGAACCGCCTCTCTCAATAACCTCTATTCAACAGGAATATGTTTGCCGCGCTTTAATCCGGCCTCTTTCTTTGGCAATATTACCGTTAACAGGCCGTTTTTATAACTGGCGGAAATTTTTTCTTCATCCACGCCTTCTAAATAAAACCTGCGTTCAATGCTGCCACTCCTCCGCTCTTTGCGGATGAAGTTTTCCCTGGTTTCGTCGATTATTGTATCCTGTTTGACAGAAATATTAAGCGCGCCATCGTCATAAGTAATTATAATATTCTCTTTTTCCATTCCCGGCAATTCGGCTTCCACAATATACTCGCGTTCTGTTTCCTTTATATCTGCCTTAAAAGGTTGGCCGAATACAGGGACCCAAAACAGGTCTTCGTTGAATACCCGTTCTATGAAATTCTCGACATCGGAGAATATTGGCCTTAAGCCTTTTCTCCTGCTATAGAAAGGTATTAACCCAAACATCGTACTATACCCCCCCTTTAAATTTTTTGTTTCGCTTTTATTCTATAAAGATAGTCAAGGAAAGTCAATGTCAAACAAAGACAAACATGGTCAAAAATTTAAGGTTATGGATTTTTGGCGCCAAATTTATCAGCAATTAGCAAGCCAGGCTTATCCTAGCAGAACTTCACGGGGCGGAGCGGTAACTTGGGTTCTGAGACTTTGTCCGGGAGTTTACTTCTTCTAAACAAAGAAGTCTTCGCTGCTTCCCTGATCGCAAAGAATTACTTAGTTGGGATACATTGGATGGCTCACGAAGCCATAAACTCCGGTGGAGCAGCGGGGATCCCTTTTAGCATCCGGCCGGCACCATGCATAGGATATGATAAACGGCCGGGCTGAAGGAGGTGAATACAGTTGGAAGATCTCAGCCGCTTCTTTGCCGTTATCGGGGCGGTCTTTGCGGCGGCCAAAGGTATTACCGACCAGGTCAAGGCCCGCTGGCCCTGGCTGGGGGAGCCCAGGAATGATCCCCGGGAGGAAAAACAGCGGGAGCTATGGGTGATTTTATTTAACGCCGTTATTGCCGCCCTCCTGGCTGGCATGGCCGCGATTGATGTCTTTGCCCTGATGGGACTGAATGCTTTTGCCGGCCTGAAGGCTGCTTATCCTGGACTTTATTTATTCATTAATATGGTGGCCGTGGGCCTGATGTCTACCTTTGGCAGTCCCTTCCTCCATGAGATCCTGTCAATCCTGATTGAATTCAAGGAAAATATTCGCCTGCGCAACCAGATGGCCACCTTACAGCTCCTGCCGGCGAAAAAAGTCAAAACGCCCAGGGATGAAAATGACTGAACGCAACACTTCAAAATTACTGACCCGGGCTGTGGACCGACTCAAATGGCCAGTTTGGACCTGGAACGATAAGGAATGAAGCCCAGGAGCTCTTCTTTATTTTTCGGTACCGGCGCCGTTGCCGGCAGCCACCCTTTATTTTTCAGGTCTTCATAAACATCCAGCAGCCAGGGCCGGGCCAGATCAGCAGATTCCAGGAGGGTGGCATCGCTAAAGATTTCGGCCGGCGTTCCGGCGCCGATTACCTGGCCGCGGGCCAGGACGTAAATATAGTCGGCCCAGGTATAGGCTATGTCTACATCATGGGTGGATAAAATAATCGTCTTTCCCTGGCGGCTGATATCTGCCAGCAAGGCCATAACCTCCCGGGTTGAACGCGGATCCAGGTAGGCCGTCGGCTCATCAAAGATGATGACCCTGGGTTCCATGGCCAGGACGCTGGCAATGGCCACCCGCTTTTTCTGGCCATAGCTTAAGAAATGAGTCGGCTTATCCTGGAGGCCGGTGATACCCGTTGCCGCCATGGCGGCTTCAACCCTTTGCCCTGCCTCTTCCCTGCTCAGGCCCAGGTTTAACGGTCCGAAGGAGATCTCCTGGCGAACGCTGGCCGAAAAAAGCATGCTGTCGGGGTCTTGAAAGACGATGCCCACCTGCCGGCGTAATTCTGTTAAGGCTTTATGGCTGTAATTAATCCTGGCCCCGGCAAAGTAGATACAACCATCCTGGGGCCTTAAGATGCCGTTGAAATGAAGGAAAAGGGTCGATTTGCCGGCACCATTGGGACCCAGGACGGCAATTTTCTTGCCTTCAGGTATGCTCAAGGTAACATGATGCAATGCCCGGGTACCGTCAGGGTAAGTAAAGGAAACCTTTTTTGCTTCTAATATGGCGGCCAAAAAATCCACCTCCAGTAGTCGGCATAGACTGGGGCATAAAAGGCAAGTGGAGAAGCCGGTCTGAAGACAGCCGGCATTATGTAAGCAGCATTAAAATCACTAAAGCCAGGTCAAAGATGGCGGCCAGGCATAAAAAGGGCCACGAGAAAGGATAAGCAGCCTCCAGCACGCGCAGCTCTTCATGGTAGCCCCTGGCCGTCAGGGCGGTGAATAGTTCCTGGGAGCGGCGGTAAGTCTTAATAAAAAGGCTGGCCGCCAGCTGGCCCAGGGAATGATAGGAAGTGCGCAGAGAAGTATAGCCCAGGCGGGAAGCCTGGGCGGTATAAATATCGTTGACGGTCGCCAGCAGGACAAAGATAAAGCGGTAGGTCAGGCTGATTAAATCCACCAGAAGGGCCGGGAAGCGCAATTGTCTGAGAACGGTAAGGATATCGACCATGGGTGTTGTTAGGGACAGAAAATAAAGGCAGGCAGCGGCCCCCAGGGACTTGAGAAAAATTTTGCCGGCCAGGTGCATGCCGGCTGGGGTAACACCAAAGGTCCACCCCAGGATGGTCACGCCCTTAAGACCGGTCTGGGGCTGGCCGGTAATGGTGAGGGCGATCATGATCACCCCCGCTAGTAAAAAAGAAAAGGGCACTAGCATAAGCTGCAGGTAAAAACGGGCCGGGATACCGGCGAACCCAATGGTAGCTCCGGCCATCAGGGCAATAATAATGGCAGGAATTGAAGGCCGGGGCGCCACCAGGGCGATCAGGAGGGTTACCAGGGCAAAGGCTATTTTTTCGCCCGGATGGACGTTCTTCAACCGGTTACTATAGGCATACTGATCAATGCTGAACATTTACTTTTGCTCCCGCTGTTTCTTTCCTTTGCTGTAACCCAGAAAGTAGCAAACAATGCCGCTGCCGATGGCGGCCTGGGCGGCAAAGAGGAAGGATTCCACTTCCCCGCTGGGGGGTTCCCACACAGGTTTAAACCAGGGTTCATAATCAGGCCGGATCTGGGTAATAGTATCTTCCGCCTGGTCGTCAGCACCAGCAAATTCAGCGCTGCGGTGAAGGAAAAAGGGTGCCGCTGCCAGGAGAAAAACGATCAAGAGTAAAAAGATATTTTTCTGGGCGGTACTCATTACTTGTACACCTCCATGAACTGGATGTCAGTTACAATAGTTAATAAGTCCGTTTTAACCCTTTTTTACCGGATATGCTGCTGGTTGCGGCCTCCCACCACCAAGGCCTTATTATCATCTAAAATAGACAGCTCTAGCAATTCGTTTTTATTATAAGTGGCCAGCAAGTTAAAGACGATGACAGTTAAGATACCTTCGCTAATGGCCAGGGGTATCTGGGTAACGGCAAAAATGCCCATGAATTTCAGCATGGACGCCAGCACCCCGCCGGGCTGGGCCGGGAAGGCCAGGGCCAGCTGCAGGGAAGTGGTGATATAGGTCATCAGGTCCCCCAGGGTGGCGGCCAGGAAGACGGCTACGGGCATTGAGCCATTGAGCCTCCGTACCAGGCGGTAAAGGCCGTAGGACACAAAAGGTCCGACGACGGCCATGGAAAAGGTGTTGGCACCCAGGGTGCTCAAGCCGCCGTGGGCCAGCAGGAGGGCCTGGAAGAGGAGGACAATACCTCCCAGGATGCTCATGGCAGAGGGGCCAAAGAGGATGGCGCCCAGTCCCACGCCGGTGGGATGGGAACAGCTACCGGTTACTGACGGGATTTTCAAGGCCGACAGGACAAAGGCATAGGCGCCTGCCAGGCCCAGGAGCATTTTCAGCCCGGGGTTGCTTTTAACGGTCTGCTGGATGGACCGCAGGCCCCAGAACCAGAAGGGTAGGACGACGACAAACCAGAAGGCGGCCCAGTTGAAGGGCAGGAAGCCCTCGGCTATGTGCATGGCATAGGCCGGCTGGGGCAGGACGGCCATGGCCAACACGATATACATACCCAGTATGGTTATACGGCGGAACACGCTATATACCTCCCTCTGGAATTGAACTTGGAAATGCTGTTGCTATTTTTTTCAACAGGGCGATGGCTTCGGCAACTGTGTAAACTGGATAAAGGTACTGGATGGAAGGCCGCTTGATTACTACTACCGGGATCTTCAGCGCCAGGGCGGCGGCAATTTTGGACCCGGTACCGCCGGCCGGACCGGCGTCCCGGGTGACGATAACACCGGCCTTATAGGCTTTAAACATGGCTTTATTTATTTCTTTGGAAAAAGGCCCTTGCATGGCGATAATGTCGCGGGGTGTCAAGCCAAGGTCCTGGCATTTTTTAATTACCCGGTGCTCCGGTAATACCCTGACCACAATGCGTTTACCTTTAAGCAGGGGGTTTTTGACGAACACTTCCAGGTTATTGGTACCGGTAGTTAAAAAGATAGTCTCCCCCAGCCCGGCGGCAGTACGGGCGGCTTCTTCCCAGGTTGCCACCTGGTAAATGAGGCGGTCGTCCGGCAACTTTGTTTCTGGTCGTAAAAAACGCAGGTAAGGTAAGCAGTGTTGCCGGCACCATGCTTCCAGGGTCCTGGATAGCTGGTTGGGGTAAGGAAGGGTGGCGTCTATTACTGCTTCCAGCGCCCGGCCAACCTTCAGGGCGGCTAGATTACTTTCCGTTAAGGGATCTGTTAAAATTAACGTCGCCCCATCCTGCCGGGCCAGCTGTTCGCCATAGGTGCTGTCAGTCCAGGTGGCAACCTCGTAGCCTTCCTGCCGCAGGTTACGGATTAACTGCCTTCCCTCGCCGGTACTCCCTACCACTAAAATCAAAACGCGCCGTCCTCCCTGTAGAAACTAAAAATCCCCGGCTGTTTTGCCGGGGAAACCGGTGGCGCCGCTAAAACAGGCATGCCTAACTAAACCACCTCCCCGGGTTGAGACCCTGGTGGCCTCAGAACAGGCTAGCCTGTTGGCCGGGCATCATCGGTTGCGGCAAGTTCCCGCTTCCAGGCGGTGATTTGCCCAACCTCTCCCCTGCCGGCGGCTGAATTTAAGCCCGGTCTTCTCGAGACCGCGCACCCATACTGTATGCAATTTAAAACCCTCTGCTCCTACACAAGCAGAGGGTATGCTTGCCATGGTTTTGGCCAACCACCCCCTATCCGGCGTAGGGGTAAAGGTTTCCAGGCAACCGGTATCCTGACTCGGGATCACTGCTCCGGCACCGCCTTCCCAGGTATTACCCAGTGGCTTGATGGTGCCTCGCTCCCCCTCACAGTGGCGGGACCGTGTCAGATTTGCACTGACTTCCCGTATTTGCCTGGAACATATTCACTTTAAAATTATTCTATCATAACCTGGATATGATGTCCAGGGGTTTTAACGTAGCTTGGTAAGTCCTTATTCCTGATGATTTTTTGCCAGGAGTTGTTATGCCAGCCCGGCTCGCCGGGCGACACGCAGGATGGCTTCACCGGCCTTTTTCCGGACTTCACCGGCATCAATGGTCTTCAATTGCCTTTCCTCCATGACAATTTTGCCGTCGACCATGGTCAGGGTGACATCCGAGCCCCTGGCCTGGTAGACCAGCTGGGTGTAGACGTCGACGCCGTCCTGCGGCTGGGTATGGAGGCCCGCCAGGGAAACCAAGGCCAGGTCGGCTTTCTTCCCTACTTCCAGGCTGCCGATTTCCTTTTCCATGCCCACGGCCCGGGCCCCGCCCAGGGTGGCCATTTCAAAGACCACAGGCGCCGGCATAGCGGTGGGCCCATGGAGGGGTTTCTGGATCAACGCTGCCAGCCGCATTTCCATAAAGGCGTCCAGGTTGTTATTGCACGGCGCGCCGTCGGCGGCCAGGGAAATCACAGTACCCCGGCTCAGGAGATCCGGTACCGGGCAGATACCGGAAGCCATCTTTAAGTTAGACGAAGGACAGTGGACCACTTTCGTACCGGTGCGGGCCAGGATATCCTTCTCCTCTTCACTGAGCCAGATACAGTGGACCAGGATGAGGTCGGGACCGGTGAGGCCGAGATCGTCAAGGTAAATGACGTTGCGCCGGTTGTGGAGTTTTTCCACCAGGGCGCATTCACCCCGGTTTTCTGAAGCATGGGTGTGGATTTTAACGCCGTAATGGCGGGCGAGGTCCCGGACTTCTAATAATAATTCTTCGGTGCAGGAGACGACAAAACGGGGCGTAAAGGCGTACTGGATGCGGCCATTGGCGTGGCCGTGCCACTTCTCCAGCAGGTCGACGCTTTCTTTAAGCGATGCCGCCGTTGTTTCTTTAAGGCTGTCCGGAACGTCCTCGCCAAAGTCCATCATTACTTTGCCGGTAATGGCCCGGATGCCGCTTTTGGCAATAGCTTCAATGGCCGCATCGGTATGATGGACGGTCTCCATGTCGACGATGGTGGTGGTGCCGCTTAAGAAAAGTTCACCGATGCCCAGCAGGGCGGAGTAATAAAGGGACTCGGGGTCGTGGGCACCTTCCAGGGGCCAGATGCGCAGGCGCAGCCAGTCCAGGAGTTCCAGGTCGTCGGCGCGACCGCGGAAGAGGGACTGGCAGAGGTGAATATGGGGCTGGATGAGGCCGGGGATGACCAGCTGGCCCGTGGCGTCGATAATCCGGTCGGCAGTGGCCGGTGTATTGCCGATGGCGGCGATGCGGTCGTCTTCAATATAGATATCCCCCTGGAAAACTTCCCTCCGGGGGTTCATGGTAACCAGGGTACCGTTCTTGATTAAAATACTCATTTCTTCTCTCCTTCTTTTTCCCGCAGGGCGGCCAGGATTTTCTCCGGTGTAACCGGCAATTCCGTAATGCGAACTCCCACGGCATTGTAAATAGCATTGATAATGGCCGGTACGGTGGGGATGGTAGCGGGTTCACCAACTCCTTTGGCGCCGTAGGGGCCGGTGGGCTCATGGGTTTCCACAATCAGGGGCTGAATCTCGGGTATATCCAGGGCAGTAGGAATGAGATAGGTAGAAAAGGAATTATTAACGATCCGGCCCTGCTGCAGGTGAACCTTTTCCAGTAGGGCCATACCCAGGCCCTGGGCGACACCGCCTTCAATCTGGCCCTCTACCCCGAGGCGGTTTACGGCCCGGCCCACGTCATGGGCGGCTATGAGCTTTAAAACTGCCACTTCCCCTGTTTCCGTATCCACTTCCACCTCTGCAATCTGGGTACCGAAGGCGTAAGGCCAGTATGGTGCCCCCTGGCCGGTCTCCCGGTCAACGGCCGTGGTATGGGTGACGAAGGTTCCCTGCCCCACCAGGCGGTAGCCAGCCAGGCGGGCCCGGGCGGCTGCCTCGGGGTAGGATATTTGTTTCTTGGGGTAACCCTTGACGTAAATTATTCCCTCCCTGGCTGCCAGGCCAGCAATGGTATTAACCCCTAAGAGGGTCCGGGTGTATTCAAAAAGGACTTCCCGGGCCTGGCGGCAGGCCATTTGCACGGCATTGCCGGAGGCATAGGTCTGGCGGGTGGCCGCCGTCGTGCCGGCATCGGGGGTGGTATCGGTGTCGGCGGTGATTACCGTTATCCATTCATAGGGTACCCCCAGCTCCTCGGCGGCAATTTGTGCCAGGATGGTAGTAGAACCCTGGCCGCAGTCCACAGCGCCGCTGCGCACGGTGGCCGTGCCGTCATCATGGATCTCTACAGTGGCCGTTGCGACATCGGGAAAACCATTACCGTAGCCGGTACCGTAGAAGAAGCAGGCCATACCAATACCGCGTTTTTTACTCATCCTGCATCCCTCCCGGTATTAACTCTGCCAGCGACCAGCCGGCGGCCCGGGCCGCTTGCTGCATAGTCTCCGTCAGGCCGACGCTGCTTTCCAGGACCTGGCCCGTGGCGGTTACATCCCCCTGCCGGAAGGCATTGAGCCAGCGGATGGTAAAAGGATGGATCCCCAGGCGGCTGGCCAGCTCATCCATCTGGCTTTCATAAGCCAGGGGCGGCTGGGTGGCGCCGAACCCGCGCATGGCGCCGGTAAAAGGATTATTGGTATAGACCGCGTAGGCATCAATCTTAACGTTGGGGATGACATAAGGACCGGTGGCATGGATGGCAGCTTTTCGCAGAACGTTAGGGGCCCAGGAAGAATAGGCGCCGCTGTCGCCGATGATTTCCGCTTCCAGGGCCGTTAATTTTCCATCCCTGGTGGCACCGGTCTTATAGCGCATGATCATGGGGTGGCGCTTGCTATGGGCCAGGAAGGATTCTTCCCGGGTAAGGACCATTTTCGCCGGCCGCCGGGTATGCACGGCCAGCAGCGCCACCAGGGTCTGCAGGGTCATATCTTCCCGGCCGCCGAAGGCACCGCCTACGGCCGGGGCCACGATGCGTATGCGGTCCTGGTTCCAGCCCAGCACCCTGGCTACTTCCACCCGGTCCCAGTGGACATACTGGGTGGCTACGTAAATTACCAGGTGGCCGCGTTCATCCACCCGGGCCACGGCAGCCTCTGGCTGGAGGAAGGCGTGGTCCAGAAGCTGGGTACGATAGGTATTTTCCACAATCACGTCGGCCGCGGCAAACCCCGCTTCGATGTTTCCTTTACGGATGGGCAGGTGGTATATAATATTTTCCCGGTCGGGGTGGACCCGGGGTGCCCCCGGTTGCATGGCTTCTATGGGATCGAAAAGGGCCGGCAGTTCTTCGTAGGTTATCTTTACTTTAGCTGCCCCGGCCCTGGCGGCGGCCGGGGTGGTAGCACCTACCAGGGCGACGACGTCATTCACCGAACGCACCTCGTCCCGGGCCAGGACGGGCATGTCCTGGTAGACGACGCCCTGGCCGTTATGGCCGGGGATGTCCCTGGCGGTCAGGACGCAGAGGACCCCCGGGACCTGCAGGGCGTCCGAGGTATCAATATTGACTATCCGGGCATGGGCGTAGGGGCTGCGGACGGCCTGGCCGTAAATCATCCCCGGAAAATTAAGATCAGCCGGGTAGATGGCCTGGCCGGTGACCTTAGCCCGGGCATCTACCCTGGGCGGGGAAGTACCGACAACTGCCAATACGAATCACTCCTCGCGTCGGTTATAAAGAATAAGGCAACCGATGCACAGCAACGAAGGACTAACTTCGTAGCCGGGCAATTTGCGGTTGCCTGGTAGAGACCCTCAGTCCATATTGCTGAGGATATACGAAGTATAATTATAATTCGACCTGTTACAGTTAAAATCCTGCTAAAGTTTTAAAAGATGGGGTTAGGGAACCTGAACCAAACCGGCGACACGCAGGGCCAGGAGCCGCTAACATCTCCCTTATTATTTTGGCAAACAGGGCGATGATGGGCATTATCACCAGCGTCGGCCTGGGGCCTATCAAGCTACTGGCCAAGATGGCGGCCGAGATGCAGAAGCCCGCCGGCCTGACGGTCCTCGATTAGCCGGACGTTCCTAAAAAGATGTGGCCCCTGCGGGTGAAGAAGCTTTTCGGCGTAGGCGCCCCGGATGGAGGCGCATCTGGCCAAGCTCGGCATCCATACCATCGGCGACCTGGCCCGGGTAACCAGGGTCGATGCCCCATGTTTCCCGGAAAGTAGATACCGTGCCTTCTTTTATTGCGTCTGCTCTATGTTACCTCTCTGGTTTCGCTTTCTTGATGATCATTACTTATGGTTAGCTCATGACTTCCCCTGGTGTAGAAGCTAAATAACCCGAATAGTACGCCGACAGCAGCTATTTTTATAGCGTAATCGAGGGATTTTTTACCAATCATGGCCATCTGGGTGGCCGCCGGACCGCCGATGAGAAATCCCGCACCAAATATGAAAGCCACCAGCGCACCAATGAGGACGGCAATCAAAACAAAGATGCCAAAAAGGTTGTTAAACAGGTCTACCAATACTTTTTTCATTTCAATACCCCCAGCCAGATGCTTATTTTATAAATATCGGTAAGACTCCGATAAGGAGTAAGAAGGTGACTATAAGGTGAGCAAATACCCAGACGTAAGTCAGTTTAGCCGTCTCCCAGAACTTGGACCGGGCAATCCCCATAGCCGTATACATGGCCAGGGCCAGGGGCGGGGTCATACCTTCCATTACGCCGGTAATGGCCGGCATAACGATGGCTACCAGGAAAGGATCGAGGCCTACCGCCGCACCAGTAGAGATAATGGCTGAACCCAGGATGGCTACCTGGGAAGATCCGGGTAAAACCATCCCCAGGAAAGCGGTAAAGACGACTATCAGTAAGGCCCAGCCTGCTTTACCCAGGCCGAAACTCAAGAACCAGGTCTTAATTGCTTCGCTCATTTCTACTTTCTGGAACACCAGGGCAATGGCATAGGCAAGGTAAATAGTAGCCGAAACCGGCACCACCCCTTTTAAGCTATCCCGGAACATGGCGAAAACGCTATTCAGGTTAAAGCCACCGGGAATCTCCTTGCGTCCGACAATAATGGCGTAGAAGGTACAGAACCCTGCCGCCATCAGGAGCACCGAAGCGGAAAAGGCCTTGGCTCCATCAGGACCATAGCGGGCTATAAGGGTAGTCTTAAAAACTGAATCGATAATAATCGGACCCAGAATAAAAACCGGAATTAGCAGGGCGCTCCAGCCTTCTTTAAGGGCCTGGGCCAGGTTGGGCCGCTCCTCTTTAGGTACGGGCTGTACCTTGTAATATTTGCAAAAGGCCAGCAGGGTGAGCCAGCGTTGTAAAATCAACCAGCCGAAAACAATATATAGCCCCAGCCAGAAAGTAGAAAGGGAATATTTATCGGGGTATAAAGTCGAGAGTATGGCAAAAGCTACCAGATTTAAACCGGGGCCGACCTGGTTACCCAGCATGCTGGCCGCCATTTCCACTGTTGCTGCCAGGTGGCGGGGAAAACCGCTCCGGATCATGGCCGGGATGGTAAAAACACCGGTAGCCGCGACGTTGCCCGGTCCGGTACCGGTCATGGTGGCCAGGGCGCAACTGCCAAAAAGGGAGACATAACCGGCACCGCCTGGTAGACCGCCAATGAACGCTAAAATAATGTTAATTAACTTTTCTACTACTCTGGTTTGACCTAAAATATAGGCAAAGACCAGAAAGCCTACGATAATATAAAAGAGGCCGCTTGTGGTAGGGGCCAAGAGGCCCGGCCAGAAGAGATCGTAACGTCCTGTCATGACAATAGTGAAGGCAAAAGCAATGGCCATGGCCTCATAAATAGGCCGTTTGAAGGCTATAAAGACCAAGGCGATAACTATAAGCAGCTCAATTAACCAGAATACCTGGATGGGGAAAGGCCCAACCGTTTGGACTGGCACTTATAATAACCTCCTTTAGGTTAAATTCCACTTTTGATTATTTAAATTATTTAATCCGTCTTTCCTGTTTGAGTCTACCTGGCACCTGCATTAACCAGCTCTCTAAAGAGTTCCAACCAGAACGACTCCTGTAAAACCTCCGGGTGAAATTGCACCCCTAAAACAAAGTCGTGCTCAAGGCTAGCCATGGCTTCAACTATGCCGTCCGGCGCCCGGGCGACAACTGCAAATCTCGGCGGCGGTTCCATGACTGCCTGGCGGTGAAAACTGTTGACCATAGCCTCTCTCTTCCCGGTAAGACGGGCCAGGATACCATCCATCTCTACTTTGTGAATAGTTTCTGCCGGCGGCCTGCTACCCTGCTGGTGGACAACGCCGCTATTCTCCGGCCGCATGTGGATATCATCCAGGTACATGGTCCCGCCGCAAACAACATTTAGAACCTGGTGCCCGCGGCAGATGCCAAGGATAGGCATGTTCCTTTCCAAGGCACCCAGCAGGTAGTCCCTTTCATTGGCAAAGCGTAGAGGGTTCTGGCTTTCTAAATCTTTAGCCTGGTCCCCGTTTAAAACATTGCGCTTGACACTGAGGACCTCGCCAGCGGCTATAAGGGCATCAATGTTGTTTAAAGTCTCCCGGCGAATTTCGGGGTCTTTGACTACCGGTAGCAATAAAGGAATGCCACCAGCCTTCTCCACCGCTTCTACACAGGCCTTGACTGTGTAGATGAGGGACCAGCCCGGGACAACATTGCCCTGCTCCCATCCGGTAGTAATACCGACACGAGTGGAACGCATCTAATTGTTATATCCCCCTTTCATTTTTTGTTATAACTTGTTATAACTATACGATACGCCACTCGATTTTCCTGCTGGTTTTAAAACTTTTATTTAATTTTTTTATAATCCCGAAACAGAGAAATACGTCATATACAAAGATAAAGCCCCCGGGGTGCTCGTAGCACTCCGGGGGCTTCTTTGCCAGAATCAGGCTTCGTTGCCCAATCTTTTATTTACAATGATATTATACCATTATCGCCCCAATTGTCAATACCAGTTATAACCTTTTTCCCGGGTTAACCGGCCGGGTTATATAAAAGCTATATTTGTCGCCCCGGTAGGCGGCCTGCTTGTATTCTACCGGGCGGCCTTCGGCCGTATAAACCAGGGAAGTTACCAGGAGCAGAGGTTCCCCCTGTTTAACGCCCAATATTCTGGCCTGTTCCCTACTGGCGGCAATGGCCTCAAAGGATTGGGTCAGCATGGCAGGCGCAGGTATTCCTGCTTTTTCATACAAATCAAAAGTAGAAAAAGCAACCCTTTGCTGGGAAAGTTCGCGGGCCAGATCGCATAATTTTTGCCCCAGCTCGCTGGCGAAGTAGGAACGGTAATATACCATGGGTTCATTGTTTCCTAGGCCCAGGAGTTCCATCCGCATCACATCGGTGGAAATGGGAATTGCCAACACAGTGGCGAGGTGGTAGTCGGCCGGTAAAAAGCTGGCGCCTAAATATTTAGTGGAAGGTTCCAGTCCTTTGCTACGCAGGGTTTCCTCAAAAGGGGTCACCCTTACCAGTTCCTGCTGGATGCGGGGTCGGGCGACAAAGGTGCCTTTACCGTGACTGCGATAAATAAGCCCTTCCCTGGTGAGTTCCGCCAGGGCCTGGCGCACCGTAATCCGGCTGACATTATACATGGCGCAGAGTTCCTTTTCCGAAGGCAGGCGATCATCCGCCTTGAGGATGCCGTTTTTAATTTGACCTGCCAGGACCTCTTTTAATTGTTGATAAAGTGGTTTGGATTTTTCCGGTGATATTTCCCATTCCCCGGGTTCTAATGGAAATATATTTTCCGGCATAGTTAGGTCCTCCAAGCTTGCAACATTGTTGTCATAACAAGACTAGCACAATCCGGCGTTAAGATCAATATCAACGATGATTTATGAACGGCCCTTTAAACCTATCCCTCTAAAATTTAATTTTTTATTTTAACCAGAAGGAAAAAACGACATCCGTGTAGAATAGAGAAATTAATTCGTTATAACACGTAATAACATCCTGGAGGGAAGAGTTATGGAAAGGAAACCGCTGCGTTTTCTCTGCCCCAACGGTCACCTGGGATTTGCCCCCATCAAGACGGATAGTTTTTACCGGGGAGTTGCAACGAAGCCCGATTTCATCCTAGCTGACTCTGGTAGCGATGACATCGGCCCCGGGCCCCTGGGCGCTGATACATCCACCAGCCCGCTAGAATGGCAAAAACACGACCTGGAGCACATGTTGCTCGCCGCCCGCAAGCTGGGTGTACCGATGATCATCGGTTCCGCCGGCGACACTGGTGCCAACAGCCGTGTCGACCTCTACGTCAACATTATTAAGGAACTGGCCGAGAAACACAACCTTTCCAAATTTAAAATCGGTTACTTCTACTCCGAAGTAAGCAAGGACTACCTGGCCCGCAAAATGGAAAAGGGCGAAGCCATCAAGGGCCTGGACGGCCGCCCCGACCTGACCAGGGAAGAGCTGGAAAAGACTGATCGCATCGTCGCTGTGGCTGGCGTCCACCCCTACATTAAACTCCTGGATATGGGTGCCGACGTCATCATCGGCGGCCGCTCCAGCGACTGTGTTATTTTTGCCGCCCCGGCCATCCGCGCCGGTTTCCCGGAGGACCTGGCCTACTACTTGGGTAAAGTCCTGGAGTGTGCCTCTTTCTGTGCTGAACCCTACGGTGGTAAGGAGACGGTCATCGGCACCATTACCGAAACGGAAGTCCTGGTCACGGCCATGCACCCGGACCAGCGCTGCACCGTGGCCTCGGTGGCCGGTCACGCCATGTATGAAAGATCCAATCCCTATTACGAGTACGTCCTGGGTGGTATGCTGGATATGAGCAACTGCCGCTATGAGCAGTATGACGAGAAGACCTGCCGCATTACCGGGCCTAAGTTTATTCCTTCAAAAGAATGGCGGGTGAAACTGGAGGGTTCCGGTAAGGTGGGCGAGCGCTATATCGGCATTGCCGGGATCCGCGACCCCTATACCATCCAGAACATCGACAAGGTCATTGAGTGGGCGAAGGCCCAGGCCCGGGAGCGTTTCGGCGATACGGATTATGAACTTCATTACCATGTTTTTGGCAGGAACGGAGTCATGGGTGACCTGGAACCGGTGAAAGAGATTCGCTCCCATGAACTCTGCGTCGTCGTCGAGGGTGTCGCCCCTACAAAAGCCATGGCTGAGGAAGTCGCCATGATCGGCACCCGACAGATGTTTTATGCCCGCCTGCCGGAGGTTAAAGGCACTGCCGGCGGCGTCGCCTTTGTCGTCGACGAAGTGCTGCCGGCGTCACCCGCCTATATATGGACCATAAACCACACCGTCGCCCTGGATGACCCGTTAGAATTGTTCCCCACCTACCTGACGGAAGCAGGAAAGTAAGGAGGTAATATCAATGGCTACCGTAAAACTGATCAACCTGGCCAAAACCATCCGCAGCAAAAATGCCGGTACCGATAAAATTACCTTTGATATCATTTTCCGGGAAAAGGAAAGCTACGAGCTGGTCAAAAAAAGCGGGGTCCTGACCCCGGAAACCATCTGCAAACTTTATGCTATCAGCCCGGAAAGAATCGCTGATTTCGTTGAATTTGACCCGGCTTATGCCATCAAGTTCACCATCTACCGGCAGCGGCCCAGTGGTAGTCCGGGAGATTCCGATGTATTTGGCTGCCAGCAGTATGCACCCCTTCTTGATATCGAAGTGCCGGTGGATTAACTCATCGCTATTCTTGACCCGGGAGGCATATATATGCCTCCCGGCACTCATAAATCTGGGGAACGTCCTGTTAATTAGAGGAACGGAAGCGGAGTAATTTCGTAATTGTCATAATTGAGTCCCTATCTCGGGCCTTGTTTATACACTATTACAGGAGGGCAACAACCCTATGTCCTTGCAATTACTGATTATCCTAGCCTATTTTGCCCTGACCATCGCTATCGGCCTCTATGCCCGGAAAAAGACCAGCAGCGCCAGATCCTTCCACGGGGCCGGCCTGGGTGTCCTGATGGTGGTCGTCGTCGGGGTCGGTGAGTGGCTTGGCGGCACTTCGACTACCGGTATCTCGGAATACGGTTTTATTGCCGGCCTTTCCGGGGCCTGGTATACCATAGCTAACGGTATCGGCGTCATTGTCCTGGCTTTATTCTTTGCTAAATTATACCGTAGCCTGGATACTGTAACCATACCGGGAATTGTGGAAAAATTTCTCGGTGTAAACGCCCGCGTCGTTACTAGCGTTTTACTTATCTTCGTCATGATCGCCGTCGGTACTGCTCAGGTCATCGCCGCCGGCACCATGGGCGTCTCGGTCCTGGGCATCAGTTACGAGACAGCTGTTGTCATCCTGGGAATCGGTTTTATCGCCTACACCCTGGCTGGGGGGATGACGGCCATCGGTTATACCAATCTAGTACACCTGATCGCCATGTACGGTGGCGCCGTCCTGGCCGTGATCTTTGTCTTGGCCGACATCGGTGGATTGGCCTCCCTCAAAAGTCACCTGCCCGCCCAGCCTTACTTTAGCTGGACCGGCATAGGCTGGTCTCATATCTCTTCCTGGATTATCGCATCCGTCCTCGGCGCCTGCACCGCCCAGGCCGGCATCCAGCCCATCCTGGCGGCAAAGGACGTCCGGGTAGCGCAAAAAGGGGCCTTTATTACCGCTTTTGTCGTCGCCCCCTTCGGTATTCTCACCGCCCTACTGGGCATGGCCGCTAAAGTACGTTTCCCGGAGCTTGCCAATGCCAAGCTGGCTTTACCCACCCTAATGATGCACTTGAACCCGGCAGTCGGCGGCATTGTTCTGGCCTCTATAATGGCGGCTATCCTCTCGACTGTAGCGCCGATTATCCTGGCTGCCGGGACGATGTTTGCGAAAGACCTCTACCAGCGCCTCTGGTACCCGGAGGCCGATGAAAAGCAGTTATTACTGGTTTCCCGGATAAGCACCGGTGCTGCCGGGATCGCCTGCCTGCTCCTGGCCCTCTTAATGTACGGCAGTACTCGCATCCTGGATATGGTTTATTTCGCCTATACCATCCGGGGTTCCCTCTTTGTCATCCTCCTGTTTGCCATCTACTGGCGCAAAACCTCGCCCCAAGGAGCCGTCTATGCGATGGTTATCACCGCCATGGCGGGATTCTTCTGGGTCTTTTATAAGGCCAAATATGGCCATTTCCCCGTCCATCCCGCCTTTACGGAAACCTATGCCGCCGTGGTAATGGCCGTGATCAGCACTGTTGTTTTGAGCCTTATCACCGGGAAAATTGAGGGGCAACATAACGCCGGTGTCGCAACTTTTAATACTGCTTCAGGAGAAGACCGCTAAAGTGACCTGCGGGTGCAGGCCCCGGTAGTTACCACCGGGGCCCTTTACCAGGCTTTATGTTTTCCAACTTTAGCCCGAACGAGTCTCAGTATGATCCTCTACTGCGTCCCGAGCCACTGGTTTGCGCTCCACTTCTACCGTCCACGGCCATTTAAGCCGCCTGGAGAAAAAGGGCTACATCCGCCGGGACCCAACTCGCTCCCGGGCCATTGAAATCATCGAACCCGGCCCAACTGCGGCTGCAAACGTCGTTTCCGTGCCCCTGGTGGGCAAAATTGCCGCCGGTCAACCGATATTAGCCGTTGAGAATATTGAAGATACTTTCCCTCTCCCATCCAAAATTGCGGGCAGTGAGGATGCTTTTATGCTCCGCGTCCAGGGCGACAGCATGATTGAAGCCGGTATCCTGGACGGCGACTACATCATCGTCCGGCCACAGGATACGGCTGAAAACGGCGATATCGTCGTCGCCCTGTTAGGCGAAGAGGCCACCGTCAAATATTTCTACCGTTACGAAGACCACGTGGAGCTGGTGCCGGCCAACAGCCAAATTCAGCCCATAAAAGCCCGCGAAGTGACCATCCTGGGGAAAGTGATCGGCCTTTTAAGGCGCTTCGCTTAACGGGCAGAGTCCTATATGTATCCCCTGCCAGCAGAAATTTCCATCGCACATCTGTTCTTTTCCCCTTGCTTTCTCCCCGACGCCGGAGTTATAATATACCCAAACGTTTGTTCCGGCGGTGAGCTTAAGTGTCTTCCTCCTGCACCATCCTCCTCTGTGACGCCAACAGCTTCTTCGCCTCCGTTCACCAGGCCCTTGACCCAAGTTTACACGGGCGGCCGGTCATCGTCGCCGGCCGGGAAAGCACTCGCCACGGCATCGTCCTGGCGGCCAGCTATGAAGCCAAAAGGGGTTACGGTATTAAAACCGGGATGACCGTCCGGGAGGCAAAGAGTCTTTGCCCGGATGGCATTTTCATCCCTCCCCACCATGACCTGTACATCGAATTTTCCACCCGTATTTTGCGCATCATGCGGGACTTTACTCCCCTGGTCGAACCTTTTTCCATTGACGAAGCCTGGCTGGATGTGCGGGGCTGCTGGGAACTTTACGGCTCACCTTTAACCATCGCCCGGCGGCTGAAGGAAAGGATTAAAAACGAGGTGGGCATCACCACCAGCGTCGGCCTGGGGCCTACAAAGCTATTGGCCAAGATGGCGGCCGAGATGCAGAAGCCCGACGGCCTGACGGTCCTCGATTATCCGGACGTTCCTAAAAAGATGTGGCCCCTGCCGGTGAAGGAGCTTTTCGGCGTAGGTCCCCGGATGGAGGCGCATCTGGCCAAGCTCGGCATCTATACCATCGGCGACCTGGCCCGTTTTCCCGTCGAGGTACTGGTCAGGCGCTTCGGTGTCGTGGGGCAGGTTTTACACCAGTGCGCTCACGGCATCGACTACAGCCCGGTGGACCCCCACTCCCTGGATAGAGTCAAATCCGTCGGCCACCAGATCACCCTCCCCCGGGATTACTACAGCCACGAAGATATTGAGGTGGTTTTACTGGAGCTTTCCGAGCTGGTGGCCCGGCGGGCGCGCCTGGGAAATTACCTGGGCCGCACGGTGAGCATCAGCCTTAAAGACGCCGAGTTTAACTGGGTAGGGCGGTCTTACACTCTGCCCTATTATACCGATACGGCTGCCGATATTTACGCCGCGGCCCGGCAGCTCCTCCACCGCCACTGGCCGCCCGGCAGGCCGGTGCGGCTGGTGGGAGTGAACCTGGCCGGGCTGGTACCGTCAGCGGCACGCCAGGAAGACCTTTTTGGCCGGGTGGAAAAACAGGCCCGCCTGGACCGGGCCTGCGATCGGTTGAAGAACCGCTACGGGGAAAGGGTCATCTACCGGGCGGCATCCCTAACTCAGGCAGGTGTCCTCTATGCGCGGGGCTAATGCTTTGTATGAAGGCCACCGGTTGATGCTGCCGGGGCTCAAAGATCGGGCCACGGCTACCTGCCGGGGCTGTCGCTACTATGCCCTGATCCTGGGCCGGGAGGAAAATAAGCCGGCCTGCCTGGCCACCCTGGATCTTTATCTTTCCGGGGAACGCCGGGTGCCGGGGGAACTCCAGGCCCGGGACTTTATCTGGCTGGCCGGCAAAGAAGCCCTGGTCAAGGCTGTGGCGAAGGTCCGGCCGGAAATGCAGGCCTGCGGCTTTTACTGCCCGCGGGAGTAACATGGATTATCGTGTTGCCCTCCACCTTTCTGCATTCTGGATTCTTTCCAGAGGTGAGGGGTGAGATGCGGTGAGCCATGCGATAAAGGGCGGCGGGGCTATGTCGCCCAGGTTCTTCCGGGCCAGGTCCACCTGCAACCTGATCATGGCCCCGGGATTACCGGTAAGCTCCAGGGCCACCCGGTCGGCTTCGGTTTCATAACGGCGGGAGATGGCGTTCGGCACCGGTTGGCCCAAAAAGGACATCAGCTGGAGGAAAAGGAGCATGGCAACCAGGAGGTGGGGAGGGTATGGCCCCGGCCGGGCTATTTCGTAGGTAAAGGTTAGTTTCAGGACAGCATATAACAATCCCAGAAGCAAGAAATTAGCCAGGATACCCCACAGCAATCCCCGGAGAATATGGCCGCGCTGCCAGTGGGCCATTTCGTGGGCGATTACGGCTTCTACTTCATCAAGGGGATAATCGGCCAGCAAGGTATCATAAAGAACAATGCGTTTGGTAGTTCCCAGGCCGGTGAAATAGGCATTGGCCTTGGTGGTCCGGCTGCTGGCATCCATTACTAACACTTCCTTAACTTTCAACCCAGCGCGGCCGGCCAGTTGTGTCACCATAGTTTTAACCGGACCTTCTGGGATGGGCTGGAAACGGTTAAAAAGCGGGGCGACCAGAAGCGGCCAGAGGAAGGCTGAGATAAAGAGCCAGCCGGACAGGAAGAGGCCGGCGGCGGCCCACCAGGTATGGGGCCAGCGCCCGGTAGCCCAGAAAAGGAGGAGCACCCCGGTTCCGGAAAGGATTAGATCGAGGACGCCACCCTTGAGGTAATCCAGCCACCAGGAAGTCAGGGTTTGGGTAGAGAACCCCCACTGGTGCTGGACGATAAAGCTGCTGTAAAAATTAAAGGGTAAAGCGACTGCCTTCACCAGTAACCAGATAAGGACGAAATAGATTACCAGGGCCGGATAATAGCGCCCGCCGGTGATGCGTAAAGCTCCATCCGACCAGGCGGCTGCCCGGGTACTGGCGACCAGCCAAACCAGGAAGGTTATCTGGGCCAGGAAGGCCAGGATACTTACCAGGCGCATGGTCTGCTGGTAATGCCGCGCCCTTTCCACCTCGGCCGGGGTGAAATACTGCCAGGCGGCAGCCGGCACTTTACCCGGAAAAAGGGTGAAAAAGATAAAGGCGAGGCTTAAAACGCCTGCCAGTATTAAAAGGATGGTCCAAACTATGCCGGCTTTAGCCGTCATTAAATTGCCCCCCTCTACCACCTGCCCTCGATGCTATTTTATTCGTCGCGGGCGGCTCTATTCTCCCGCTTAAATTTTTAGTAAAGGGAGCCGGATTACCTCTGGCCCCTGAGGCTACAGGGTTGCATATCAACAGTGGCCGGCCTTTCAAGACGCCTTTTTATAGCTGTGGGCTGACAACAGGGTCTGCAGGATCATAATATTGGCGCGGGCGTTTTTGCGGATGGCTTCCTGGCCGGCAGGACGCAAATAGTCTAGGGGGTGCAGGCAGGGTTCGCCACAGACGTCGGCCCCGGCCACATTTTTCTGCCGTGTAATTTCCCGCAGGGCAGGTAAAAGCTCCCCAAGGGTCATTGACCCCTGTTCCCAGTTGGTGATTGCCTCCTGCGGGCTTAACACATCTTTATCGATGCTGATATAAACAGTCCCGGCGGTTTTCTTTAATGCCTGACGGATCATGGATAACCGGGCGCCGGGGAGGTAAACCAACTTGGCCAGGTAATGGGGAGCAATGCCCTGCAGGCTTACCGTCCGTGGGCCGATAATAACGGCTTTTTGCAAAGTTGGCAGTTCCAGAGCCCTGGCGAGCCAGGAACCGCAGGAAATAGCCACCCCCTGGGGGGCCTGGTACAGGTCGATATGGTAATCAAAAAGGATTAACGTAAAGGGGCAGGCTATGGACGCCGCGAGAAGATAAGATACATAGTGGAAATCCCCGCTACCGATAAAGGTAATGCCCCTCTTTCCCTTCCCCAGCCTGGCGGCGATCTGGTCTAGGGCCTCCTGGCCGCAATACAGCCTGGTACCCTTGATGTCCCGCATATCGATTAATTCATAGGGAAAACGCCGCAATTCTTCCTGTCGGGTTAAAGTATCATCGAAATTCAGCAAGGTAATAACCTTAGATCCTGTAAACATAAAAAGGTTATCACCTCGGCTTTTTATTGTACTTGGGGCCTAAAGTTATTGTGGATTTAATTTCCGCAGCTGCTTTACCAGGGGAATGCCGAGAAGCAGGACGGCGATGGCTTCCCCTAAGGCGACGGTAGTTACGGCAAGGTAAATATTAACATGTAGCAAATATGACAGGTAAGCCCCAACTATGAGGCCATTCAAGATGATGGGCGGTAGGTAAGCGAGGCGGCTCTGCCGCCAGATATAGGTCAACCAGGCAGCTGCCAGGGTGGTCAGGCTGCCCAGGACGATGTCTATGGGGCCAAGGCCGCCGTAAATATTGCTTATCAGGCAACCGAGAAAGAGCCCCGGGATTGCTTCGGGGTAAAGGATCGGTAAAAGGGTTAAAGCTTCGGCTACCCGTACCTGAAGATAACCGAAACTAATGGGCTTGAGTATAATCGTTACTACCGCGTAGAGAGCAGCAATAATGGCTCCGCGGGCGATCCTCCTGGCAGTCACTTTTGTATCCTCCTCAACTTAGTATTTTTTTACTTGCTAAAGACTGGATATTGGGCCAGGTTTACATAAGCAGGCAGTCCGTTATGGTAAGGTATATTAACTTCACCCTGAATCAAAGGCCGGGCGTAGTTGATAAAGTCCATAGTGACGTCGTTTCCTGCCTCATTTATCCAGGCCCTCGGCACCTTTTTCTCCCGGTTGGCCACCTCATCCAGTTTTACCAGTTCATACGTACACCGGTACTCTTCCCCTTTCAGGCGCTTGATGGCCACCATATGGCCGCTGGCTCCCCGCAGAGCCTCCTCAACAGCTACGCGGCCTACGTTATAGGCTTCTTCGGCATCGGTCCGGGAGGCCAGGTGCATGGCACTGCGCTGGCTGGTGGCCGGGAGGATGACGCGGCCTTTGATTTTCAGTTCAGCTTCAATTTTATTAAGAAGGAACTGACCCACTCCTCCCAGGCGCTGGTGGCCGAAAACATCTACAGTAGCGGTGTCATTAAATATATAGTTCCCATTTTTGTCAACCAGGCCTTCGGAAACAACTACCAGGACCGTGCCGTATTGGCGGTAGGCTTTTTCCACATCGGTCATAAAAGTCTCAAGGTCAAAGGCTACCTCCGGCAGGTAGATTAAATGGGGAGCTTCTCCTGGTGCACGCCGGGCCAGGGCCGTAGCTGCCGCCAGCCAGCCGGTATTGCGGCCCATGGCTTCTACAATAGCTACTTTGGTAGAGGTGACGATGCTTTTAATGTCGATCCCCATCTCCAGGACAATGGTAGCCAGGTATTTGGCGGCGCTACCATAACCTGGACAGTGATCCGTGAGGGGCAAGTCGTTGTCGATGGTTTTGGGGATGCCAATTACCCGGAGTTCATACCCTTCTTCCTGCGCCAGCTGGTTGACTTTATGGGCTGTATCCATAGAGTCATTGCCGCCGATGTAGAAAAAGTACCGGATATTAAATTTACGGAAGACAGCCAGGAGCTTATTATAGTCTTCCTTCTTCTTTAACTGATACCGGCAGGAGCCCAGGGCTGCTCCAGGGGTGAAACGCAGGCCTTGAATGGTAGACGCATCTTCCCGGCGTAAATCAATAAAATTCTCTGCTAAAATACCCATGATGCCGTTACGGGCACCATAAATTTCGCCGATGGCTTCACTGCGATAAGCTGCTTCGATGGCTCCGGCCAGGCTGTTATTGATCACAGCCGTAGGGCCACCCGACTGAGCTATGACACAGTTCCCTTTAAACAAAGGGATTTTCCTCCTCTCCCGAATAAGGGTTACTTTTTATATTATAATCCTGGCCTTCTATCCTGGCTATAGGGAGTGACATCTTGAGGTCCTGCGGAATAAGCTAAATTAGACTACAAGGTATTTGGAGGTGTAACCAATGGCTGAAGAAGGCGGCAGCTTATTTGGACCGAAGAAAAGCGCACAGGATGGTAGCCTGGGATTTAATTTCCCCGGTGGAAGTTTTGCCTTTATCCTGTTCCTGATCTTGATCCTTCTCTTCTTTGGAGATAATTAGGGTTTAAAGGTAACCCCGCTGTCCGCGGGGCTTTTTTATAACTAATTGCCTACCAGCTCTACCGGCACACCGGTAGCAGCCACCAGGTCAAGGTAATGTTGACCCGTCAAATCGAAGCCCCGGTAGTCAAAAGCGATGGCAGGCAAGATAATAAGATCAACGGGGTTGTCATTCTTATTAGACCACTCCTGCCAGGCTATCTTAAAATCCCCTAAGGTTAATAAGCCGGCACAGGCGATAGTGCCGCCAAAAAATTGGCTAGGAGTAGTTATTACCTCCAGCTCCCAGGGTAGCCAGGCCACAGCTTCCTTTATTACGTTACCGGCCAGTTCAGAGGTCATAACAAGCACCCGCCGGGCATGGTGACGATGGCAGGCTTGCTCAACTTCCTTAAGAATAGCAGGGTCAAAATCCCAGCTAAAGGTAAGGCCGCTCCCGTCCTCTGTCACCAGCAAGTTAAGGGAACACCTTTGTTTATTACACCCGGTAGAGGAGGTATATGGACCGGAACCGGTATTTTCTTGCCGTTGGACCACTAAGTGCCGTTTTCCGGGTTTGGCAATGAGGCGATAGGCTTCTACCCGGGAACGCGGTTTTCGCCCGTCAACTGCCAGGATAATATCGCCCCTTTTGAGGCCGGCCCGGTCAGCCGGGGTACCAGGGATAACCCCCTCTACTACCGGCATTAGATTATCTAAGCATGGTGGTTCTAACAGCAAAGGGACGTCCGTTTGCTTACGGAGAACCTCCAATTCTGCTTCTATTTGTTGCCGTAAATTTTCTGGGAAACGCAACTCCGGTGGCGCCAGCCGGGTGTAGCCGGGCAAAAAGATGCGAATGGTCCTGGCCCCGGAACGAGCCAGGTAAAGGATTGTCTCCCGGACATCCGGCCAGCCGGTAATCCAGGGAAGGGCCACCAGGCTACCGTGGTAGGTAATGCCGGCTTGCTTTAAGGTTAAAGGAGCCTCTAGGGCCGCAGTTGGTTTTTTGTCACCCATGAGCTTGAGCCGGCCTGCCGGGCTGGCGCTATTGAGAGAAAGGTTTATTTCCAGGGGCCCCAGATCAACCAGGATCCTGACCAGTTCTCGGGTTAAAAAAGTTCCATTCGTAGTAATTTCTACGACAGTTGCAGGAAAACGCCGCCGCACTCTGGCCAGGATCGCAAGGAAATCGGGATGGGTCATGGGTTCCCCTTCGATAAGGCGGGTGGCCGATTCGCCAATCACTATTTTGCGGCTACCGTCCAGAAAGTCCAGGAGGGTGTCAACCTGCTCCGGTTTTAGAGGAGGCAGGTACCGCGTTTCCACCCCCGGAGGATTCTGGCGGTGGCTGCAGAAGAGGCAGCGTAAATTGCAACTGGAAGTCAGCGGCAGGATATTATACCGCGCGGCCGTCATAACGGCCAGCTGAAAGCTATCCATGGATGACCGGTGCAGTTATAAATCTCTCCTTCATCGCAGGAAAATCCCGCCGAGAATCAAGGAAGCAACTACCCCTAAAAGGGGGCTCAAATTTAGATAATGGACCAGGAAAAAATAAGCGGCTGCAATGCCAAAGGGGAGCCAGTTAAAGGGGCCCGTGCTTTTTGCCACAAAGGCATATTTGGCAAAGTCCCAAGCCAGCATGGCCAGCATTACGAAAACTACAGGTCGGATACCGGCAACCATGCCTTTGATGAAGGGGCTATCCTTGAATTTCTCCAGAAAGGCGAAGAAACCAATCAAGATTATAAATACAGGGATGGTTACGGCGATCAGAGCAACAGCAGCACCCATCCAGCCGGCTACTTTGTAACCAATGTACATGGTTAGCTTTGTGGCAATGGGTCCCGGAAGAGCGTTGCTGAAAGCCAGCGCCTTGCCGAACTCTTCCTGGGTTACCCAGTGGTATACGTCAACCGCCTCGTGTTCATAAAGGGGTACAATGGCCGGTCCGCCACCATAGCCTAGCAAGGTCGCCCGGCCAAAGCCTATAAAAAGGTCCAGCAACGTCTTTAGCATTTAGGTTCTCCTTCATCCTTTCATTGATTAAAGTGTCGATCTAGATCGAAATCGAATCGATCTAGATGTCCAAATTATACTATATCTCGACATTTGTGCACAGAGGTATTGTTGCTTCATAACCGTTTTGACAAAGAAGGCCGGTTGGTAGCAGACTCATTGCTATCAACCGGCCTTCGTTCATATGCCCACTAAACTTTCTTCCCCGGGTATTCGCAGCGCCCGTAAAATTTGCTACCATAAATAGTGTGCGACGGTGCAAGAATGCCGTGCCAATCCCGGCTTTAGCGGTGGAGAGGTTCAGTGAACGAGCCTTACGTTAGCCGGCGATTTGGCTTGAAGAAGACCGATACTGCCTTGCGGTCTTTGTCCCAACTACGGGAGGGAGCAAATACAGATGGTAGTCTTCTCGAATGTAAGGCTTGTTGAAGGTGCCTGCAACTGCTTGGCAGACAGCAGGTTTAAATACAACTATCGTAATAAGTGCGACGGTAGGGACCTCCTGGGAGCCATCTATGATAATTCCGTTCCCTGCGTTTTTTTTGACCCCCAGTATCGGGGTGTTTTGGACAAGCTTGCGTACGGCAACGAAGGTGTCAGCAGAGGGATGCAAAGATCCATGCTTCCGCAGATGAAGGAAGATATAATAAAAGAGTTCATTGCCGAAATAAGTCGCATTCTCATCCCCAGCGGCCATTTATTCCTGTGGGTGGACAAATTTCACCTCTGCGAGGGTGTATCCAGCTGGTTACCAGCAAACCTCAAAATTGTTGATATGGTCGTCTGGAACAAGCAGAAAATGGGTATGGGATATCGAACGCGCAGGCAGTGCGAATACCTGCTTGTCGTGCAGAAGCGACCGCTTCGCGCCAAGGGCGTATGGGCCGTACATGATATCCCCGATGTCTGGGAGGAGAAAGTGAGTGGAGACCACCCCCACTCCAAACCAGTTCTTCTGCAAGCACGTCTCATCGAAGCAGTAACAAATCAGGGCGATGTGGTAGTCGATCCGGCGGCAGGCAGTTATTCTATCCTGACGGCTTGCCAAAAAACGGGGCGGACTTTCCTGGGAGGCGATCTGGTTTATGGCGCTGATTAGAAACGCAAAGGGACGTGACGATGGAGAATATACCAACCTTCCTGTTACGGCCAGGTCGAAAGGTCCAAATCTAAGGTTGAGCGGGTCGATGCAGCGTTATTAAATTCCCCTAATGAACACAGCAGGCTGGTATCTATTACCAGCCTGCTGTGTCTTGATTTTGCTTATTGGTGCGGCAGAAGGGATTTGAACCCCCACCCTGTAGACCAGGACTAGAACCTGAATCTAGCGCGTCTGCCAATTCCGCCACTGCCGCTCGCAGTCGCTCCCTCAAGGAGCAAGTCTAATTATAGCAGCCTGCCAGCTACCTGTCAAGGGTCCCAACGTAAAGTAACCTGGTCTCCTGCGGCCAGAGGAGTAGTAAATTCGGCTGGATGGCCGTTAACCTCCATCACGAGCTTTTTCCGGCCCGGTGGCGGTGTTAAGGGGAAATCCAGGTAGTTAAAAATATCGGTAAATAACACATCGGTTGCCTGGACTTTGAGGGTGACCGGGCGGCCATTTAAGATGATAGTTATAACCTTGCCGGCAGCTTCAACTTCTGTTACTAAGTTGTCGCCATCTTTGATTGGAGCTTCAGGCCGGACGGGCTGACCGTTTAAAAGAATGGTGTCTTTCAGGGGTTCCCCCAACCTGACCAGTACCTGAGCTACCGTATCTAAAGGTTCATAGGTAATGCGGGCTTGATCCTCTATCGGGGTATCGTAATCCACCTGGTTACCGTTCATTGTAATCAGAGGTTCCAGGGTAACCTGGCGCCCGTTAAAGGTAATGGTTATGGGAGCGAGTTCCGGTACCAGGTCGCCTACGGTTCCGCAGGCGTCAGCACCATCACGGCCCGGGATCACCTCGATTTCATCTCCGGGCCTTACGGTAGCATCCAGGGTGGCAGGAGAATTATTTACCAGGATAGTTCCCGGCTGCCCGGGTTGACCCCGGAGAAAGGTTAGACGCCCGTTGACCTCCACCCCCAGGCCTTTGCCAGGCCGGCCATAAAGGGTTCGTGCCGGGATGCCGGCCGCGAGCAGGGCCTGGGTGACAGTCACCTGCTGCCCGGCCAGGAAATGCACCGGCCGGCCGTTGACAATTACCCGGGCCAAGCCCAGGCTTTCCTGCTTTAAGGCTGTAATGGCAATCCCTATCGGAGTAATTGCCTGGGGCCCCTGCAAATTTTTCGCCCCGCTAATGTCATTTAAAACTTCCCGGCCGCGCACGGCCACCCTGTCCGGCGGTATTTCCAGCTGGCCGGCCAGGGCCTCAGGGAGTCCCGGGGTAAGGCTACCGCCCCCTACCAGCAGGACGGCCTGGGGAGCGCGGCCGTTGAGCAGGATAATCTGGTTGGCAATCTGCCGGGCCAGCTCAGCTACCGCAGGTTTAATTACCTCTGTAATAGCAGTTGCCGGCAGGGTGCGTTTTTGCCCGACAATATCGGTAAACGTTATACTGGCATTTTTTAATAACTGGCGCTTGACTGCTTCAGCTGTATGAAAGTCCAAAAGGAGGGCCTCTGCCAGGGCTTCGGTGATTTCATCCCCGGCTGAGGGTACCATAGCATAACCTGTAATGGTACCCTGGCCGGTAATGGCTATGTCGGAAGTGCCGGCGCCGATATCTACCAGGACCAGGTTTAATCCCCGCATGGCTGCCGGTACGGCTACGGCGCTGGCAGCAATGGGTTCCAGGGTAAGGGAAGCCATGGTGAGGCCAGCCCTTTGCAGGGACGCTACCAGGGAATCCACCACTACCCTGGGCAAAAAAGTGGCTATAACTTCTGTGCCCATGTGCCGGCCACGCTGGCCAACCAGGTTGCCGATGGGATGGCCGTCGAGGGTGTAGCCTACCACACTGTAACCAACACAGTGGTAAGCCGCCTGGTTTTCGCCTGCCGTCAGGAGCCGTTTTTCAGCTTCCTGGACGGCTGCGGCCTCCAGGGCCAGCACATCCTGGCTGCTGATTTCCGTAGCCGGCGATATTTCTTCCCCGGCGGTGGCCCGCTGGGTTTTTAAAGCCCGGCCGGCAGCGGCTACCGCTGCTTCTTTTAAAGGCATATGTAACTTTTTTTCCAGTTGTTCTTTAACCGCCTGGATGGCCAGGGCTACCTGGGGAATATCATGGATCTGGCCGTCCAGCATGGCGCGCTGCTGGTGTTCAACTATTGCTGCCGCCCGGATGTGGTAACCCTTTTTCCCGGGAACCAGCACCAGGCCGGCGACTTTACGGGTCCCCACGTCCAGGGCAAAAACCGGACTTTCAGCCATGGCAGCACCTCCTCCCCAAAAATTCGCCCTGTCCGGATAAAATCCTCCTTTTCACCGGTAAAAGTCGCCTTTTCCTGTCGCAATCAGCCATGCCCGGAAACAGCAAAAATTTACCCGGATGTTTAAACCCGGGTCACTGTCACTCTCTATTTATTTCCTTCCTCGGCAAAGCCGCTATAGGGGTCAGAATAGCCTGGCGTACTGCCGTACATCTGTAGTATCTTTTTGATATCATCCATTTCTTTCTTTTCTCGCTCCAGCATACTGTTAATTATTTGCTTGACTCCCTCCGGGGCTGTAGAGGCAATTTCCGGCCAGAGGGTCAGCTCTTCCTCATCGAGGCGCAGGACCTGGCGCAGTTTATCCAGCCAGTGCATAGTACTTTCTCCTTTCTATTTCTTTTCTTCCGCAGGTTTTTCACTGTAAGGGACAGGGTCATCATAGTAAGGCGGCCGGGGCGGTTTATAGGGTGGCGGGTAAGGCGGTTGATAGGGGGGTTCGTAGGCCATGACATGGGCCAGGTGATGGTTCCAGAACATGGCTTCTTCTACTTCACCCAGGATGTGGTTTAACAGGGTATGCCGGATACCAAAGGAAGGTGCTGAGGCCGCTGCTTCAGCCAGCAGCCTGATTTCTTCTAGGTCGATTTCCAAGGCTCTCCTGGTTTTATGATGAGAACCGTTCATGATATTACTCCTTCCATAAAAAGTATTTTCTATAATAAATTATGCTAACGTTTACCAGGATGTTATTGGCAGCAGGTTTTCTAATTGCACCAGCGGGGGAAGTGTTATAAAATCATTGCGGAGAGGAGATTTATTGATGCAACCTCAAGATGAAGTTTTTCGTAGCCAAGCCGCTGTTCCTGTACCTGTTTCCTCCCTTTTGTGGCAGGGCGTCCGGGCGGCCCTGCCCATCGTCCTCGGCTATTTACCCCTCGGCTTTGCCTACGGTGTCCTGGCCCGGGAGGCGGGCTTTAACCTCTGGGAAACAGTACTCATGTCGGTGCTGCTCTATGCCGGCTCCGGCCAGTTTATTGCCGTCAGCATGTTTGGCAGCGGCGTGGCAGCGGCCGCCATTATTTTCACCGTCTTCCTGGTAAACTTACGCCACCTGCTTTTCAGCGCCTCCCTGGTACCTCATTTACGGCGTTTTCGGCCGGGGGCCCTGGCCCTGCTGGCAGCGGAAATCACCGATGAGACCTTTGCCGTGGCCATCAATCACTACAGCAACCACGAGGCCCATCTTCCCTATCATTTCGGCCTCAACCTGGCGGCCCATTTTTCCTGGGTGCTGGCTTCGCTGCTGGGCGGGCTGGCGGGTAATTTGATGGGGGACCCGGCCCGCTTCGGCTTCAATTTTGCCCTGCCGGCCATGTTCATCATCCTGCTTGTCATGCAGTTAAAGGATAAGAAGACCATCATAGTTGCTACCCTGGCGGCCTTATTTTCGGTAGTTTTTGCCCTCCTCTGGCCCGGCAGCTGGAACATCATCCTGGCAACGGTCATAGCCGCCACCCTGGGAGTGATCTTAGAGCCATGGACAGGCAAATTTTAATTATTATCCTCGGCACCGCCGTGGTAACCTACTTGCCCCGGATGCTTCCCCTGGTAGTCTTAAGCCGGGTCCGGTTACCGGAGGTTTTTTTACGCTGGTTGAGTTATGTTCCGGCGGCGGTCCTGGCTGCCCTGCTGGTGCCGGGACTACTGTTACCTGATGGCAAGTTATCGTTAGCCGCCAACCCCTACCTGCTGGCGGCTATCCCCACAGGTATCGTAGCCCTGAAGACCCGCAGCATGGCTCTGACCATTTTAACCGGTATGGTAGCAATGGTTCTGATCCAGCAATGAAAGGAAGATTTTAATTATGGCCACCTATCGTTCCGTCTGTCCCCTCGACTGCCCCGATGCCTGCGGCTTGCTCATTGAAGTTAATGAAGGCCGGGCGACTAAAGTCAGCGGCGACCCGGAGCACCCTTACACGAGGGGATATATTTGCGCCAAAATGCGCCATTACCCGGAGCTAATTCACTCCCCGGAACGGGTCCTGACACCTTTAAAGCGGAGCGGCCCTAAGGGAAGCGGCCTTTTTACGCCCATTTCCTGGGCGGAAGCCCTGGAAACTATCGCCAGGCGCTGGCAGGAAATTATAGCTACCTATGGTGCCGAAGCCATTCTCCCTTATTCCTATGCCGGCGTCATGGGGTTGCTTCAGCGCAATGCCGGCCATGCCTTTTTCCACCGTCTGGGAGCTTCCGAACTCCAGCGGACTATCTGCTCACCAGCCGCCGAGGCCGGCTGGCAGCAGGTTCTAGGCCACACCTGGGGTAGCGATCCGGAGACGGTTGTTAACGCGGACCTGGTAATCATTTGGGGCATGAATCCGGCCTCTACCAGCATCCATTTCCTCTCCTTGGTGCAGCAGGCCCGGCAGAAGGGCGCCCGGTTGATTGTTATCGATGCTTACCGTACCCGGACGGCTGCCGTGGCCGATGAGGTCATCCTGGTTCGACCTGGCAGCGATGCCGCCCTGGCTCTGGGCGTCATGCACGTGCTGGTGGCGGAAGGACTGGTCGATAGCGGCTTTATATCCGCCCACGTTTCCGGCTATGAGGAACTTCGCGCTAAAGTCCTGCCCGATTATCCTCCGGAAAAGGTGGCCGCTATCACCGGTGTACCGGCTGCAACGATTATTAACCTGGCCCGGGCCTACGGCCGGGCCAGGGCGCCCTTTATCCGCATCGGCTACGGCTTTTCCCGTCACCGCCAGGGCGGTATGGCCGTCCGGTTCATTGCCTCCCTGCCGGCCCTGGTAGGAGCCTATGCTAAGCCTGGGGGCGGTGCCTTGCAGAGTTCCGGGACCGGCAGCGCTGTCAAGCTGGATGTCCTGACCCGGCCTGACCTGCGGCAGCGGCCGGTGCGGGCTATAAATATGGTCCGGCTGGGCCGGGCTTTAACAGAGGCGCTGGAACCACCGGTGATGAGCCTTTACGTTTATCACGGCAATCCAGCCACAGTGGCTCCCGACCAGAACCGCGTCCTGGCGGGTTTAAGGCGGGAGGATCTCTTTACCGTGGTCCACGAGCGCTTCCTGACAGATACGGCCCTCTACGCCGACATCATCCTGCCGGCCACCTTTTCTATAGAACAGGAAGATCTCTACCGCAGCTACGGCCACTATTACCTCCAGCGCAGCCCGGCGATACTACCACCCCCGGGTGAGGCGAAGAGCAACTGGCAGACCTTTTGCCTCCTGGCCCAAGCCCTGGGCTTTAACGAAGATATTTTCCGGCGCTCCGAGAGGGAAATGGTCGAGCTTTTAATCCAGGAGATTCCCTTGGAACAGGAAGACAGGAAAGCCCTGTTTGCCGGCAGGGCTGTTAAACTAAAGCCGGCGCGGGGATTTGCCACCCCTTCTGGTAAAATCGAACTTATGGCTGCCGGGGCCAAACTACCCGGATACGAGCCGCCGGGCGATCATGAGCTGAACAGACTTTATCCTTTCCATCTCCTCACGGCCCCGGCCCATTTTGCCCTCAACTCCAATTTCGGGCAGCTACCTTCCCTGCGGGAACGGGAAGGGGGCCCTCAGGTCCTCGTCAACCCTGATGACTGCCGTAAAAAAGGCCTGGTGGATGGCACCCTGGCTGAGGTTTATAACCAGCGCGGCTCCTGTCTCCTTAAGGTGCGGGCCAGCAGCGACGTTCCTCCGGGTGTCGCCGTGGCTCCCGGAGTCTGGTGGTGCCGGCATTCCCCTGGCGGACGCAACATTAACAGCGTTATTGGCGACGATTTAACCGACCTGGGTGAAGGCAGCACCTTTTACGACCACCGGGTCGATATCCGGCCGTTATAACTGGTAACCGGTGACAACCCCGAAAAACCGGCAGGGCCTTGAACGTCGTTGCTCAAGGCCCTGCCGGCTCAAGGAGGTCTTTGAAGAAGTGAGTGTGTATTCCTATTATAACCTTCCAGGCTAATAATATACATGGTTACCAAAAATTTTGAGGATGTTCTGGCGTCACCATGGAAAGTTAAAGGTTTATAATCCCATTTTTAGGCCGCGATCTCCCGGAAGGCTTCCCGGGCGGCTTCTATGGTCCGGTCAATATCGGCCTCCGTGTGGGCCAGGGACATGAAGGCGGCTTCAAACTGGGACGGCGCCAGGTAAATCCCCCGGCGTAGCATGGCCTGGAAGTAGGCGGCGAAGGTCTTTGTGTCGCTGGCCGTGGCCGTAGTATAATCGATCACCGGGCCGGGGGTAAAGAAGGCGGTGAACATGGCTCCCACCCGGTTAAAGGTAACGGGTACGCCGGCCTCACCGGCAGCTTCCTTGAGGCCCTTTTCCAGGCGGGCCGAGAGGCTTTCCAGGCGCTCATAGACCCCGGGTTCCTTGAGGACCTTCAAAGTTGTCAGGCCGGCGCTGACGGCCAGGGGGTTGCCGGACAGGGTCCCGGCCTGGTAGACCGGCCCCACCGGAGCCACCATGGCCATAATCTCCCGCCGGCCGCCGTAGGCTCCCACCGGCAGGCCGCCGCCGATGATTTTACCCAGGCAGGTAAGGTCAGGCCGGACGCCAAAGCGGCTCTGGGCACCGCCGTAGGCTACCCGGAAACCGGTCATGACTTCATCAAAAATTAACAGGCTTCCATAGTGTTTTGTTATGGCCCGCAGGCCCTCCAGGAACCCCGGTTGCGGCGGGACACAGCCCATATTGCCGGCCACAGGTTCGACAATGACGGCGGCAATCTCTTCACCAGCCTGCTTAAAGACAGCCTCCACGGCATCCAGATTGTTATAAGGGGCAACGATGGTATTGGCGGCTGTGGCGGCCGGGACGCCGGGGCTGTCGGGGACGCCGAAGGTCAGGGCCCCGGACCCGGCCTGGATCAAAAAGTAATCGGCATGGCCGTGGTAACAACCGGCAAATTTAACGACTTTCTCCCGGCCGGTATAACCGCGGGCCAGGCGGATGGCGCTCATGGTCGCCTCCGTACCCGAATTGACCAGGCGCACCATCTCAATGGAAGGAACGGCGGCGGTGATTTCCCGGGCCAGTTCATTTTCCAGTTCGGTAGGAGCGCCAAAGCTGGTGCCCATGTCATGCAGGGTGTTTTCCAGGGCGGCCATAACCTCCGGGTGGCGGTGACCCAGGATGAGGGGGCCCCAGGAGGCGACATAGTCGATATACCGGTTACCGTCAATGTCATAGATATAGGCTCCTTCGCCTCGCTGGATAAAGGGCGGCGTCAGGCCGACGGCTTTAAAGGCCCGAACGGGGCTGTTCACCCCGCCGGGCATGAGTTTAACAGCCTCGGCGTAGGCAGCTGCTGATCTGGGCCAGGCTTCGATCACCGGGTACTTCCTCCTTTTCTATTCCCGACACTCGGGGGGTTCCTGAATAAAATACTGCATGCTCTCTTTTTTCAGCTCGGCCGTGCTGAAAATAAGGCGGTAATTATTATGGCCGATGGCCGCCGCCAGGCGGGCCGCCAGTTTCTCGCAGGCCTCCCTGGTGCGGCAGTGAATGACAGCATACAGGTTATAGGGCCATTCGGGATGTTGCCGGCGCTGGTAACAGTGGGTTACTTCCGGGAAAGTGGCCAGTTTTTCCCCTGCCCTTTTTAATTCTTCCGGCGGCAGCTGCCAGACGACCATGGCGTTGGCAGTTATACCGGCTTCCCGGTGGCGCAGGGCGGCACCGAAGCGGCGGATTATACCCTCGGCCTGAAGGCGGCGGATGTGCCCCAGGACTTCAGCTTCGCTGAGGCCCAGCCTTTGGGCCACCGGTAAAAAAGGACGGGAAATTAGGGGGATATCGCCCTGAAGCAGGCGCACCAGTTCCTTTTCCAGGTCGGTTAAAGGACGTGGCAATTTTACGGGCTCCCTTCTTCCAGGTTAAAGTTTACCCGGATCTTGTAAGATTTTTCTGCCGGGAGCTCCAGCACCGGCAGGCCGGTCCTGGCTTCTATACTGGCCATGACCTTTTCCAGCTGGCGGCGGCAGGGGCCGATAAGGGTAAACCACATGTTATAAGCATCTTCCCGCAGGTAATTGTGGGTAACTCCCGGAAAGCTATTAACTACTGCCGCTACTTCCGCCAGGCGCTCTTCAGGGACCTGCATGGCGCAGAGGGTGCTGGTATAACCCAGTCGCCGCAGGTCAAAGACGGCGCCGATGCGGCGAATGATCCCTTCTTCTTTTAATTTAGCCAGGCGTTCCAGGACTTCCTTTTCCGTGAGACCCAAACGCCGGCCCAGTTCGGCGTAGGGCTCTTCCGTCAGGGGGAAATTTTCCTGGATCATATTTAATAAACGGCGGTCAAGGTTATCCAACCTCCATCCCCTTCCGGCCCTGGTAGAGACACCAGGGCTCTTCAGCCATATAGTCGCCGTGGTAATACCAGGCCCGCGCGCGGCAACCGCCGCAGATCTTCTTGTAGCCGCAGCGGCCGCAGCTACCGCCGTAGCTTTCCGTGCGTAAAGTACGGAAAACCTCACTCTCCTGCCAGAGACGGCTAAAGGGCGTTTCCCGGACATTGCCCACGGGCAGATTCAGGTAGGCACAGGGCTGGACGTCTCCCCGGGGACTGACGATGCAGTAGGCAATGCCGGCCAGGCAGCCGCGGCTGTAGCGGACGGGAATTCCCATTTCCCTGGCAATGCGCATAAACTGGGGCGCGCAGGTGGGTTTTAATTCAATATTTACCTGCTGCTGCTTTTGTAAGATGCGCTTTAAGGTTCTCTCATATGCCTCGGCCCGTAAGGATTCCGCTTCGATGCTCGCCGCCCGGCCGGTAGGCACCAGGAAAAAGAAATGGTGAGCCCTCGCGCCAAGATCCACCGCCAGGTCAGTCAGTTTTTCCAGCTCGTCCTGGTTCCAGTCAAAGACGGTGGTATGCACCTGGAAGGACAAACCCGCCTCCCGGCAGGCCGCCATACCGGCCAGGGCTTCCTGCCAGGCCCCATCCTTTTGCCGCAGGCGGTCATGGCGGGCGGGGTCGCAGCTATCCAGGGAAATGCCTATGGCCAGCGCCCCGGCCTTTTTCAATTCCCGGGCCAGGTCAGGGGTGAGCAGGGTGCCGTTGCTCCCCAGGACTGCCCTTAAACCGCGCGCCGCAGCATAAGCTATCAATTCCAGCAAGTCGGGCCTTAACAGGGGTTCGCCGCCGCTAAAGATCATAATCCGGAAACCGGCTTTAACGGCTTCATCGATTAGATTTTTTGCTTCCGCCGTACTTAATTCATCTTCCGCTTTAGCGCCGGCGTCCCGGTAGCAGTGGTCGCAGTAAAGGTTGCACTGGTTGGTGGTGTTCCATGATAAGAGCATTATTTAAGCCACCTTGCTACATCCAGAGCATAATAGGTGATAATGAGATCGGCACCGGCCCTCTTGATGGCCGTCAGGCTTTCCAGCACGGTTCTTTCCTCGTCCAACCAGCCATTGGCAGCGGCGGCTTTGAGCATGGCATACTCGCCGCTGACCTGGTAGGCTACCAGGGGGGTGTTGAAGGTGTCTTTAACCCGGCGGATGATATCCAGGTACGGGAGGGCCGGTTTGACCATGATCATATCGGCGCCTTCCTGGAGGTCCAGTTCCACTTCCCGCAGGGCTTCGTCGCTGTTGGCCGGGTCCATCTGGTAGCTGCGGCGGTCGCCGAACCGGGGCGCCGAAGCGGCGGCTTCCCGGAAAGGACCGTAGAAAGCCGAAGCGAACTTGGCCGCGTAGGCCAGGATAGGTGTGTGGGTAAAGCCTTCTTTATCCAGAAGGCGGCGGATGGCCCCCACCCGACCGTCCATCATATCCGAGGGAGCTACGATATCGGCCCCGGCCTCCACATGGGAGAGAGCTGTTTTGGCGATAAGCTCTAAGGTAGGATCGTTTAAAACCTGGCCGTCATCCACCAGGCCGCAGTGGCCGTGGCTGGTATACTCGCACAGGCAGACGTCGGTAATGACCAGGAGTTCCGGATAAGCGCCCTTTAAGGCCCGCACGGCTTCCTGGACAATACCCCGGGGGTCATAAGCCCCGGAGCCCATCTCATCTTTTACCGCCGGGATGCCAAAGAGGAGGACGGCCGGGATACCGGCAGCGACTACGCCAGCGGCTTCTTTGACCAGGTTGTCGATGGAAAGCTGGTAAACGCCGGGCATAGAAGGAACCGGGTTTTTTATCCCCTGGCCGTGGATGACGAAAAAGGGATAAATGAGGTCGTTGATGTTAATTTCCGTTTCCCGGACCATGGCCCGCAAGGTTTCATTCTGCCGCAGGCGTCGCGGCCGGCGCACGGGAAAACCGGACATGGCAACTCACCTCCGAAGTGTCAGTAGTATGATCTAGCCTCACTGCCCAGGAGAGGTCCAGTTATAGTTAACTATTATCCTGAGATTTCCGCATCAGTCAAATAGCAGGCAGGGTCGGATTCCCAGAAGTCGCCGGTCAGGCTCTCCGCCCGGGCACGGCAGTTGCCGTTACAGAGGTCCAGCCAGGCGCAAGTTGAACAGCGGCCTTTAAGCAGGGGCTTGCGGTCCCGCAGGGCCTTCAAAAGGGGATGGCTTACATCCGTCCAGATTTCACCAAAGGGCCGTTCCCGGACATTCCCCAGGGTGTGGTGCGTGGTAAACTGGTCGGGGTGGACGTTACCGGCCCAGTCGACGGCACCGATGGCGATGCCGCTGCGGTTACCCCCGTTCAGGCGCAATAACTCAAGGACGGCCGCCGCCCGCTCCGGGTCCTGGCGCCGCAGTTTTAAATAAAGGTAAACGCCGTCGGCATGGTTATCGACGGTTAAGATTTCTACTTCCCGGCCCTGTTCCTTCAGGCGCCGGGTTGCTTCGATAAGCAAATCCATGGCAGCGCGGCTTTCTTCGTGGCTCAGGTCTTCCCCGGCAAGCTCACTGCCCCGGCCGCTGTAAACCAGGTGATAAAAACAGGCCCGGGGAATGTTCTCTTCCCGGATGAGGTAAAATATTTCTTCCAGCTGGTCAACGTTGAGCCGGCTAATGGTAAAGCGCAGGCCCACCCGCTGGTCGACAGCCAGGCAATTACGGATACCTTCCAGGGCCGCCGCAAAGGCTCCTTTTTGCCCCCGGAAGGCATCATGCCTCTCCTCCACGCCGTCCAGGCTGATTCCTACATAGCTGATACCGATCTTCTTCAACTCCCTGGCGGTGCTGCGGTCAATGAGGGTACCGTTGGTGGACAGGGTAACCCGCAGGCCTTTCTTAACAGCAGCGGCCATGAGATCAAAGATATCCTGCCGCACCAGGGGTTCACCTCCGGACAGGAGAAGGACAGGCACGCGGAAGGCCGCCAGCTGCTCCAAAAAATCCCGGGCGGCCAGGGTATCCATCTCCTCCCCGCCCGCGACAGGTCCGGCTGCGGCATAGCAATGGCGGCACTTAAGGTTGCAGGCCCGGGTGCAGTTCCAGACCACTACCGGCCCGCTGTCCCGGCGCGCCCCTGCTGCCGCTCCAAAGGCGGCCTGGCTGTAGCGCAACGTATCACCGAAATAACTATCGTTAAAAAGCAGTTTGGTAAGGCTGATCAGTTCTCCTCACCTGCCTTCCGGCCGGTATAATAATCCAACATGGCCTGGATCAGGCCTGCTTCCGTATATTCCCCGGCCGTAGCTGTTACCGATAGCCCCGCTTCCCTGGCTGTAGCCGCTGTAATGGGCCCGAGGCAAAAAACGTCGACGCCCTCCATCAAGACGTTAGCTTTATCCCCCAGTAGTTCAAGGAAAGATTTAACTGTTGAGGAACTGGTAAAAGTAACGGCCGCTACTTTCCCGGCAGCCAGCAGTTCCCGCAAAATGTCAGCTTCGCTCGCCATTTTAACCGTACGGTAAATAGCTACCTCCGTCACTTCTGCCCCCTGACGGCGGAGATCTTCAGCCAGGAAGGGACGGGCAATATCGGCTCGCGGCAGGAGCACGCGCCGGCCGTGAAGTAATGGTCCCAGCCCGGCAGCCACCGCTTCGGCCACATATTCCCCCGGCTGCCAGTCGGGGTTTAAACCCCGCTCTTGCAGGGTCCTGGCCGTCGCCGGGCCGATGGCGGCGATTTTTATCCCGGCCAGGATGCGGATGTCAAGCTGCCTTTCCTGCAAACGCCGGCAAAAATAACGAACTCCGTTGGCACTGGTAAAGATTATCCACTCGAAATCTTTAATCCTGGCCAGGGCGGCATCTACAGGACCCCAGTCGATTGGCGGCCGGATTTCAATGGCCGGGAAGACCAGTACTTCGGCCCCCAGTTCGGCCAGCCGCCGGGCCATTGCTTCTGCCTGGGCCCGGGGACGGGTAATTACTACTCGCCGGCCGAAGAGGGGTTTACCTTCCAGCCAGGCCAGGGTAGAGCGCAAGGTGACCACCTGGCCGACGACGATAATGGCCGGGTTGCTGAAGCCGGCCTCCTGGGCTCTGGCCTCAATATCGGCCAGGGTACCGGTCAGGGTCTCCTGCTCGGCCCTGGTTCCCCAGCGGATGAGGGCCACCGGGGTGGATGGATCACGGCCACATGCCAGCAGCCGGCTGACAATGGTGGCCAGGTTGGCCATGCCCATGAGGAATACCAGGGTATCGACGGCCCCGGCCAGTCCTTCCCAGTTTATGGCACGACTTTCTTTTCCCGGGTCCTCATTGCCGGTAATGAAGGCCACCGTTGAAGCCAAGCCGCGGTGGGTCACCGGGATGCCGGCGTAGGCCGGTACGGCGATGGCCGCCGTGACGCCGGGTACGACTTCAAAGGGTATGCCGGCGGCCTTGAGGGCCAGGGCTTCTTCCCCGCCGCGGCCAAAGACAAAGGGATCACCCCCTTTTAAGCGCACCACCTGCTTACCCTGCCGGGCAAGATCTACCAGGAGTTCGTTGATTTCTTGCTGAGGCAGGGCATGGCGGTGGGGGGCTTTGCCGACGTAGATTTTTTCGGTGCCTTCCGGTGCATAATCCAGGAGGCCCGGGTTGATCAGGCGGTCATAGACCACCACGTCGGCCCGGGCCAGGCATTCCTGCCCCTTGATAGTTAATAAACCGGCGTCACCGGGGCCGGCACCGACCAGATATACCTTACCTGTGGGAATTGCCACTCTTCAGTCTTACCTCCTGTAAAATGGCCCCCGCGCCCCGGGCCAGTAATTTCCGGGCTAGTTCCTGCCCGGCGGCCTCCGGGTTGGCCGTGCTCCCGGAAGTAAAATCCCTTAACACCTGTCTGCCGTCCAGGCTGGCCACCATACCCCTGAGGACCAGGGCTTCCCCTTCCACGATAGCCAGGGCGCCTATGGGAACCTGGCAGCCTCCTTCCAGGGCGCGTAAATATGCCCTTTCGGCTCGCACGGCCGCTGCCGTGGGCGGATGGTTGATGGCGGCCACCAGCTGCGCGATTTGCTCATCCTCGGCCCGGATCTCGACGGCGATGGCCCCCTGCCCTACAGCCGGCAGGCAGATGTTATAGGGGATGGGTTCCCCCAGCAGGCGACCATGGTTTAACCTTTTCACCCCAGCGGCGGCCAGGACGATGGCCTCCAGCCCTTCCCGTTCCATTTTTGCCAGGCGGGTAGGGACATTCCCCCGCAGGTCCACCAGTTCCAGGTCGGGGCGGACATGGGCCAGCTGGGCCTTGCGCCTCAGGCTACTTGTCCCCACCCGGGCCCTGACCGGTAGAGTCGCCAGGGTATAGCCCGCCGGGGAGATGAGGACATCAGCCGGGTCTTCCCGTGGCCCCACGGCGCCGATAATCAGGCCTTCCGGCAAGCTGGTCGGCATATCCTTCATGCTGTGGACGGCCATATCGATAGCCCCGTCCAGAAGGGCCAGTTCCAGTTCCTTGGTAAAAAGGCCCTTATCGCCAATCCGCGCCAGGGCCACATCGAGGATCTTATCGCCCCTGGTTTCAAAGGTAACCAGGCGGCAGGTCAGATCCGGCCAGGCTTTTTCCAGGGCCTCAATGATCCAGCGAGCCTGCCAGCGGGCCAGTTCACTGTCCCTGGAGCCCACCTTTACTTCCCGCATTTTATTAACTTCCTCCTTCTACTACCGCCGTTTCTTTCCGGGACCTGGCCTCTTCCACAGGCAGGTTAAAAAGTTCGTGCAGGGCTTCGGCATATAAATGGCCCCGCGGCGTAAGGGCGGCCTTTTTTAAGTTTACGACAGCGTCGTGAAGGAGCTGGTTGACTATGGTGTTGGCCAGGGAGCCGATTATTTTTTTCTGCCTTGGTGTCAATTCTCCCAGCCGGTTGCAGGCCCGCTCCAATTCCTCCTTTTTAATGGCTTCCGCTTTTTCCTTTAAAGCAATAATGGTCGGCACCACATACAGGGAGCCCAGCCAGCGGAAAAAAGCATCGATTTCCTCAGTAATGATACCTTCCGCCTGCCGGGCGGCATGCTGCCGTTCCTCCAGATTGGCCAGGACCACCTGTTGCAGGTCGTCGATATCATACAGTTTCACCCCTGGCAGATCGCCGGCAGAGGGCTCAATATCCCGGGGCACGGCAATGTCAATGAGCATCAGGGGACTGTCCGGCCGCGCCGCCCGCGCCCGGGCCCGGGCTATCTGTTCCCGGTGAAGAATATAGTGGCTGGCCGCCGTACAGCTGATTACGATATCGGCCCGGGATAAGTAATCCTCCAGGGCGTCCAGGCGCACCGCCCGGCCGCCAATTTTAGCGGCCAGCTCTAAGGCCCGGTCATATGAACGATTGGAAACCAGGACTGTGGTCACGCCTTTATCTTTCAGGTAACGGGCGGCCAGGGTACTCATTTTACCTGCCCCGATTACCAGAACGGTCCGCCCCCGGAGGTTACCGTGAAAGACCTGGCGGGCCAGTTCTACAGCAGCGTAGCTGATGGATACCGTATTGCGGTCGATGCGTGTTTCCGTTCTTACCCTCTTGCCGACGGTAATGGCCTGCTGCCACAGGGTGTTGAGGATGTTATTAGTTGTTCCTGTTCCCCGGGCGATCTCGTAAGCTTCGGCCACCTGGGCCAAAACCTGGTCTTCGCCGAGAATCATGGAATCCAGCCCGCCAGCCACCCGAAACAGGTGGCGGACGGTATGGCGCGTATTCAGGGTGTAAAGATAGCCTTCTAGTTTTTTCAGGTCCATCCGCCAGGACTGGCCAAGGAAATTTTTACCTGCCCTGATCCCGGTTTCCTCCTGCTGGCAGGCCACATATATTTCCGTCCGGTTGCAGGTACTTAAAATCACGCAACCCTCAACGCCGGCCTCGGCTCGTAGCTGTTTCAGAGCCCCCGGCAAACTGTGGCGGGCAAAAGCAAGTTGTTCCCGGATTTCTACCGGCGCCGTGCGATGATTTAAACCGACGGCAACGACAAACACTGCTTCACCCGCTCCTTTGCTAAATCTTCTTTGCCCCGGGCTACCAGGCGAAATAATATCTCATCCCCGGCCAGCCGCCGCATAACTTCTTCCCGGCGTTTCTGGTCATGGGGCCAGGCCTTTTTAAGAAAAGGACGCAATTCTCCTAAAAAATTCAACCAGGGGCCGTATTCCGGTCCAATTTCAGCCTCCAGCTGTTTACGTAACTGGCTGGCCAGGGCCGGGCTTTTCCCTGCGGTAGTGATGGCTATTTGTAGATCCCCGCGCCTGACGATCGAAGGTACTATAAAGGTACACTTTTCCGGCGCATCGGCGACATTAACCCAGATACCGGCCTGCTGGCAGTCGGCAGCCACGCGGGCATTAAGTCCGGCGTCACCGGTGACGGCAAAAACCAGAGTCATCCCCCTGATATCGCCGGGCTGGTACTCACGCCGCCACCATACCAGCTGCCTGGCCAGGGCCAGGTCAGCCAGGACGCGCGTGACCTCTGGGCTTACAAGGGTAACCCTGGCACCTGCTTCCAGCAAATTTAAAATCTTACGCTCACCGACCTGCCCGCCGCCGACTACCAGGCAGGGACGGTTCGTTAACTCTACAGCAATAGAATAAAAGCCCATTATATACCACGCGTCCTTACAAAGTGCGTCAGGCCCATTAAAGTCTCCCGCGCCCGCCCTTCCGGCAGGAAAAGGGCGTGCTGCCTGGCCCGGGCCAGGTACCGCTCGGCCAGCCCCAGGGCATAATCAATACCACCACAATTTTTAATGAGGTCAATGACTTCTTGAATTTCCATAGCAGTTTTATCCCTTTTGGCCAGCAGGCAAACTAACTTTTGCTTTTTGGGAGAGAAGCGTATAGCATAGATGGCCGGCAGAGTAATAACTCCCTGGCGCAAATCGCTTCCTATAGGCTTACCCAGGCGTTCCGGGTCGGCCACCATATCCAAGACGTCATCGGTGATCTGGAAGGCCATCCCCAGGTTGCGGCCATAATGGTACAGGTGGCGGATAAAATCCTCCCTGGCCCCGGCAGCTATGGCCCCCAGCTGGCAGCTGGCGGCAATAAGCAAGGCCGTCTTGCGGTAAATACGTCTCAGGTAGTCACGCAAGGTAACCTCCAGGTCAAAGGCGCCGGCCAGCTGGTGCAGTTCCCCCTGGACCATCTTGACGCTGGTGGAAGCCAGGATCGAAGGGATACGGGGATCGTCATAGGTGGCCACCAGGAGCAGGGACCGGGCAAAAAGGTAATCCCCCGTATGCAAAGAAAGCTCCTGGCCCCAGCGGGCCCACACCGTCGGCCGCCCCCGCCGGATTGGCGAGGCATCGATAACATCGTCATGAACCAGGGTGGCCATATGAATCATTTCCAGGGCCACGGCCAGGGGCAGGACCCGTTCCAGGGGGGCACCGCAGCATTTGGCTGCCAGGATGGCAAAGGCTGGGCGCAATCTTTTTCCCCCCGCCTGGACCAGGTGCCGGGCTGCCTGGCTTAAAACCGGGTCGGGAGCATCCACCTGGCGCAATAATTCAGCCTCTACCTCTTGTAAATCAGCTTGTACCTCCTGCCAGAGGGGTAACTCTTTCATAATTACATTATACCACCTGTAACTTTTCTTGCCGAGTATTTTTCCTCCATACCAGATACTTACCCTTTAGAATATATCGTCCTATTTGGCAAGAACCGGCAGGTTTTTAAACTGGTCGAATTGTTTAGCCAGGCCAGCATTGGCCTTCTCTACCTGAGCCAGGAGCTGGTTGGCCCGGCCGGTATCTCCCTGGTGATAGGCGAGTATTGCCTGCCAGAGCTGGGCTTCAGCCTTTATTTTTGCATCTTTGGCTGCGGCGTTAAGATTGGTTGCTGCTTCCCTTTCCTGGCCCAAGAAATACTGGCCAATGGCTGCCCGGAGCTGGATGGCCGGGGTCAAAGCTACCCCGCCGTGCTGGTGCAGGTCTTTGAATTCTCCCAGGCTATCCACTTTTTCCTTCACGGCTGCCGGTAGGGCCGCTGCCTGCTGGAACATCAGCCGCGCCTTATCCTGCTGGCCGGCCCGAAGATAATTAATGCCAGCAGCAGTATAAGCTTGCCCCAGATTTTCCCAGCTGGCGCCCACCCAGGGAGCAACCTGCCGGGCGCGTTCCATGACCGCCAGGGCCTGCTCTACCTCACCATTCTGCCAGTAGACTTCGGCCAGGCGGTTTAAGACCGCCAGGTTATAGGGCTCTTTATTGCTGGCAGCCAGGGCCAGGGCCAGGGCTTCCTTAGTTTTCCCTTCCTTCAGGTAAATACCGGCAAGGTCACTGTTGTAGGCCGCCGTAAAGGGGTCATAACGGCTGGCTTCTTCCAGGTAAGCGGCCGTAGCCCGGAGGTTGTTGCGCTGCAGGGCAGCAGCCGCCTGGCGGGCGCTGGATACCCCGGCCAGGTAAGAAACGCTGAAAAGGACGATGACCAGGGTTGCCAGAGCCGCTCCTGTAACGCAGGCCCCCTGCTTATTTTTAAATACTGCCGCGGTCAGGGCCGGCTCCGGTCCCAGGCGCTGTCCTTCTATCCCCCTGGTCAGGCCGAAGCAGGCCCAGAGCATCATGGATACGGCTCCCAGGGCCAGGTCGAAATCAATGGCAGCATGCAGGCCGAGGTTCAAGGCAGCCATACCTATAGCCAGGGCCTGGAGGCGTTCTGTACCGCGGTAAGAACGGTAGTTACCCAGGGCAGTCAGCAGGAAAAACAGCCATACAATACCCAGTACAGCGATGCCCACCAGCCCGGTTTCTACGGCTACCTGGGCGTAATCGTTGTGCACCTGAGTGGAATTATAAAAGTAACTCTGGTACTGGCGGTAGGCTGCTTCCCAGCCACCACCGCCAAAGCCGAGGATGGGGCGTTCCCGGACCATCTTCAGCGCATCCTTCGTCCAGATCAGCCGTTCCCGGCTGCTCTTGGTCTCCAGGTTGATGTCCTGGAGGCGGGCCATAACCTGGGGCGGCAGGATGCGGGCCAGGAGACTGGCTGGTTGCCTGCCCCCTGCTACCGGAGTCACCGCCAGCTGGTGCTGGACCAGGAAAATACCGCCGCCAATGAGAAGGACCAGGGCGGCCACCACGGCTGCCATGCGCGCCCTGGGGGTCCGCAGGCTCCAGCCGGCTCCCTGGATAATTAGCTGGCCGGCAAGGGCCACCAGTAAGCCCAGGGCAAACCAGCTCCAGGCCGGGCCATAGGCTTTGGCTACAGCCAGGGGAATAAACCGGGCATTGCCTACCAGGGCGGCGGCGCCGCTGGTCACCAGGTGGGCCAGGGTATTCAGGCGGTAGCCTTTTGGCGCCAGCAGCCAGTAGAGGAAGATAACCAGGGGGAAAACGAGGTAAGCGCCCCGGGAGCCTGTCCCCAGGAAAACCATGAGCAACAGGTAGTTGGCCGCTGCGTATAAATACCGCTGGCGACTGCCGGATTGGGCCCAGAGGTAAAAACCGATGATACTACCGGCACCGACGTAACTGGCCAGGGCATTGGGGTACTGTAAAGTGGAGTAGAAACGCCCGCCCACGAAACCATCTTTAATATAAACAAGCTCCGTAGCCGTAAGCAAAGCCGCCAGAGCGGCTCCAGCTGCGGCCAGGTAAAGGGCATGGAGCAGATAGAGGGTACGGCGCTGGCCGCCAAGGCGGGAAGTCAGCCAGAAGGTTAAAAAGTAAAGGAGGACCTTAGCTACTTCAGCTACGGCCAGGCTGCGACTGGCCGGCTTGATGGCGGCCAGGATATAAACTACTACCAGGGCCGCGGCTGCAAAATCCAGGGGCCGGTTAAGGAAGGATACTTCCCGGCGGGACAACTTCCACAGGTAAGTAAGGAAAAACAGGACGGCGGCAAACAGTAAGGTCCAGCGCTGCTCTACCGGGAAAAAGAGGCCACGAAAAAAAGGCGGGTAAAAGAGGAGCAACAACAGGCCGGCAAAGGCCAGAAGAAATAAAGTCTGGTTGCCCCCGGCCGGCCAGAAGGGCTCCCCGCTGCTGTTTTTTTCCCTGGCGCGGCGCCATGGGGTTACTCGCGTATTAGTATCAGGGTTATTTTCAGCGTTATTTACCGTTTGATTTTTTCCGCCTTTAATGGCACTTGTTAAGGGGATTACTTTGCCTTTTCTATGTGCTTTTTTTATATATGCTGCCCCTGTCTTTCTTTTACTCCGTGCCATGGCCAGACCCCTTTCAAGTCATGTCTACCTAAATTCATTCGCCGCTTCCCTATCCTTTTCCTGCTAAAATAAAAAGATAGCCGCGCAAGCGAAAATGCCGGGTATCGTAACTCTATCACAAGGCTCTGGCGCGATCTTTTTGACGATAAGGTCTTAAGGTGTTATCCTAAAGAAGGAATGGTAAACATGGAAGACTTTTCGAACAGCGAGTGATTATAATGATAGCAACCATCAGCATCCTGGCATTTTTAACTGCCGTTCTCCGCGCGGTTGGTACCGGGTGGCTTGCTTTGCGCCGGGCCGGGAAAAAGGCCAAACGCCTGGCCATCTATGCCGTCCTCGCTTTTACCCTCTCCTTGGCTACTGCCTGTGGTAACCTTACCGGAGAACAGCCCCCTTCTCCGGCCAACCAGTCGCGGCCGCC
>Ga0224486_100022_pt1 | contig 89915 bp, 93 predicted proteins | sample TexhydDE_CT_test_FD_172013 | JGI IMG/M metagenome (GOLD analysis project Ga0224486, IMG submission 172013) | Fracking water microbial communities from deep shales in Oklahoma, United States - hydraulically fractured wells DE_CT_test ... | reverse complement strand
TATCCAGGTTGAGGAGATAGAGCTTAGAGATAGCTTTATCGAACTCAAGGAGCCTGCTTTTTTCTTTTTGATCATAGGCAGATAGACGTTGTATAAGATGCTGTTGATAATCAGAATGAGATTGCCATTTTCTTAACATGTAGAACCCCCCAAACGAAATAGAATTAGAGAACATAAAACTATTTTGGGGGAAAAAGCTTAAAAAGTGAAGCTGTAATATAAGGAAATAGAGGGAAAAGTGGGTAATAATAAGGTGGATAGTAGCTGGGAATTTGTGTGTGAAAATCGTATAAAAAGTAGGGGTGAAGCTGAAAAGCTGAGTCCTGGAATATGCAAAAATAAAGCTCTCGGACTTTTCGAGAGCGTACAGGGGTATAAAAAGGGGGAGTTTATCGAGTTACAGCAAGAAGACTCCATCTTCTATAATAAGATGGAGATGAATTGGTGGGAAAAGTATGATGTGATATTTTCAGGTGATGATATATGTATAAAACACAGAAAAATCATATAAGATGTTCCAAACAAACCTATAAGCTTTTGAGAACGCTTTGCCATATTTCAAAAAATCTCTACAACTATGCCTTGTATCATGTGCGGCAACACTTTTTTAAAACACAACAACATCTAAAGTATGAGAGTGTATACCACATTGTTAAGGATAACGAAAACTACAAACTTTTGCCCTCACAGGTTGCGCAGCAGACGTTAATTTCTGTAGATGAAGCCTTTAAATCTTTTTTGAACCTCCTGAAGGCAAAGAAGGAAGGGAAATTTGAAGGGAGGGTATCTATTCCGAAATACCTGCCAAAGGATGGGATGTACCAGCTTGTTTTCCCTAAAGACCAATTCAAGGTAGAAGGGGATAAAGTGCGCCTGAGCCTTGGCAGGGGTTTTGCAAAAGAGTTTGGTGTAAAGTATATATATTTCGAGCTGCCAAAAACAGTAGAAGGCAAGAAGATAAAAGAGATAAGGATACTACCACGGTTTTCTGGCAGGTGGTTTGAGATTGAATATGTGTATGAGGAAGAAGAACAGAAAACTTCCGTTGATACCGACAGATATTTGGCGATAGATTTAGGCGTTGATAATTTTGCCGCTGTTGTTGATACCATTGGGACTGCCTTTTTGATAGAAGGCAGGCATATAAAATCAGTAAACCGATGGTACAACAAAGAAAGAGCGAGGTTGCAGTCAATTTACAGCAAGCAAGGGATAAAGTCTGGGAGAAAACTTGCAAGGCTTTCGCTCAAGAGACAGAATATAATAAACAACTTTTTGAACCAGTCAGTAAATTTCATAGTAAAGCACTGTATAGCAAATGGGATAAAGGCAGTAATAGTAGGCAAGATGGAAGGGATAAAGCAAGGTATAAATCTTGGGAAAGTAAACAATCAGAATTTTGTCAGTATACCGTATGAGAGATTCAAGAGGAAACTTGAAGCGAAGTGCCAGTATTATGGTATAGAATATGTAGAAGTAGAAGAAGCATATACCTCACAGATATGCAGTAAATGTAACGAAATAAGGAGGAGCAATAGAAAGTACAGGGGATTATATGTATGCTCAGGGTGTGGGAATGTAATGAATGCAGATATAAACGGGGCAATAAATATTCTGTACAAGGTAGCCAGTGAATCTGTGGGAAGGCAGATAGCTGGTAGTGGGTGTGTGAACCACCCTTTGAGAATAAGGGTAGCATAAAGTGCTACCAAACTTCTCACGAAGCCTCCACCTCTATAGGTGGATGGTAGTTCACTGTAATAGATATCATAACAGAAGATGCCGGAAAGGTCGCCCGTTTTAGGTTCACCTATATAAGGATTCTTGAGGATTTCATCGACGGTTTTTGAAAAGCTATTTAAAGCGGCTTTTCTTTCAGCTTTTTTAAAAAACGTGCGGCGGGAGGCAGAATAATAAGCTTATACATTATTCGTTCCCCTCACCGAAAACGTCTTCGTATGTGAAAAATCTGGCTTTACCGGCAGCAGCAAGTTGAGCTTCATTAAGCAAGCGTTCAATAGCAGGGCGGACTTTGCGCCGCATTTCCTTGAACTTTTCGAGAAGTTCAGACCCGGAAAGGCCTTGAGATATTAAATCAGCAAGGATTTGTTCATCGAACTCGCCGGTGCTCTCACGCACAGGGCGGATAACAATGGCATCGTTCTGGAGATAGCACTCAACTTCCTTTTCAATGCCGAGACGGTTATAAAATTCTATAGGAATAGTAATCTGTCGTTTCTTTGATACGGAAATACGTTTTTTCAACATGGAATTAACACCTCCCAATTGGTTTGGTTGTAAAACATAATTATTCCTCCTTATTATTCCTCCTTCTCAGTATATGTTGAGTAATAATATAATATACAAATTTTCTTTGATTTAATCATAGCAAAGAAACAAAGAAAAATCAAGATAGTAAGATATCAGGGAGTGCATTATCAATGTCTAAACTTAAAGTCCTAACAATATTTAGTAGAAAACTGGTTATATAAAGCAGTCCATTATATGAAAATGGCCAAATTGGCGATGAAGTATAAGCCCGAACTTAGAGATTTGATATATCGTGATTCAATCAGAATTAAGTATTTCAACAAAATCCAAAGGAGATATAGCGTTTGATACGAGTTTTTTAAGCCTGTCATCACGCGTGATAATATAATCTGCTTTTACCTTTCTGGCACACTGAACCTGTAATGCATCTTCAAGATCTTTGATGGATGGATTGCGCAGGGCTTTTTCTACATCCTTGTTCGTTATGCCGATTAATTTTACGATGTTCAAAAGGGCTTTGATTGCCAGAGCGGCTTTGTCGTTTCCCAAATTTTTTGATATAAAATAATAAAGGTCAGTCACAGCAAAAGAAGCGATATACGCTTCTATTATTTTTTCTTCAGCGTTCTTGAGAACTTTATAGGAAGCTGCATCAAACGGACTCCTTTGCAGGATAACATCCAGTATAACGTTGGTATCAATTAGGATTCTCATATTTGCCTATCCTTTCCTCTCTTATTTGCCTGGAAGAAATATCTTTATTTGGATAGTTTCGCATGAGTCCATACAGGAAGTCAGCGTTGGGCGTTCCCTGCTTGTTGATGGGTACTAGCTTTGCCACTTCTTTCCCGTTTTTTGTAATGATTATCTCTTCTTTTTCTGCCAATTTCAGATATTTGCCAACCCTCATCTTAAACTCGGTGGCATTTATAATCATTAGTGACCACCTCCAAAATATGTTTTAGCTATTTTTAGTATAATAGAAATAGACTATAATATCAACATTTAAATTGACCATTTACTCAAAGAATATTTGTCACCTATGAGTAAGCTGAGTACTTACGGCTATTACAATTAATGTATATGATTCCTATGCCTGTATACAAATATACTGTGGTCATTTCCCCTCTTTCCTCTTCCTTTTCTCCTTTATAAAAGCAATCAATTCTGAAATTGTGAAATACTCCTCATTATCATCTGGTTTTATCTCATTATCAGCATTACTCGATGAATCGTTTGTTGTATCCTTGTAAGGATTTGGAATATCCGATAGCCCCATAAGGTAATCGGCGCTTACATTGAATATTTTCGTCAGTTTGATTATGGTTTCAGTGTCTGGATCCCTCTGGCCTATTTCGTACATTCCTATTGTACCTCGGGAGACGCCTAGCTTCTCTGCCAGTTCCTTCTGAGTCATACCATGTCGGGTGCGCAGTTCAACCAATCTTTCGGGGAATCCCATTTTCAGTACCTCCGCCTCATTATCTTTACATAAATTATATCATCGAGGGTATCACATTTGGTGGTGTAAAAGGTTGAGTTATATTTTTCTAAGTTATATTTTCAATTATAATAAAAATTAAAAAAGGAGTGTGTCTGAAGATGGGGAATAAGGTCAGTTTGCGTGAGAAATTCTTTGGGTGCATTGCCGGTGCGCATATCGGTTCAGCTATGGGAGCGCCGGTGGAAGGGTGGACGTATGAGATGATAGAGGAAAAGTATGGTACACTGGATCGGCTGCTGCCGTATGAGCACTACAACAATGGATGGGTTCGGGAGCCTGGTACTACCGAAGATGGCATAGAAAGGCAGAAACTGATGATTACCGCTATTATAGAAAAGGGCGATCGAGTCAATGCTGAAGATGTAAAGAACGCTTGGATTAAATACATTAAGCCGGAATTGGTGGGGATGGTATCTGAGCCTTTTGAAGCTACACTCCTTGCAATGGCCAAAAGCGGGATACCTGCCAGGGATATAGGGCGCTACTGCGATTATTCGGGCTTGAATAGCTTTGCGCGTTCATGTCACCCCATAGGCCTTATCAACGCAGGGGATATGGAAGCGGCCAAAGAGGATGTGCTGGAGGTGGGGCAGCTGTATCAGACCACCAACAGCAGGGGATTGCAATGGGCTGTTGTGACCGGTGTGGCCATTGCTGCAGCTACCCGGCCTGATGCTACGGTGGACAGCGTGCTGGGAGCCATATACGATTACTGCCACCCGGATATAGTGCTGCGCGAATTGGACAGGGAACTCAAGCGCACTGCATGCTGCAAAGATTTTCGGGAGCTGCGGAAGGCGTTTGACAGCGTGTACAACGGCCGTGGTATGCCCTATGCAGCCAGCTACGCCAATGAGGTGGTGACCAAAGCCATATGCATATTCCGAATGGTAAACGGAGACACGAAGGATGCGATGATCGCCGCGGTGAACATGGGGCGGGATACCGATTGTATAGCTGCCATAGCAGCGGGTATTTCTGGCGCTTTAACCGGTGCGGGCTCCTTGCCTCAGGAGTATATAGACCAGGTGGACTATGCCACCAGCGTGAACAAGTACACCAACTCCCAGCGAACCTTGAGGGAAACCGCCGATGGGCTGTATAACGCATGGCTAAACAGGGTAAATAAGCTCAGGAAGTACGTGGAGATGATGGATTATTGATACCGCATACTCTGGCATTGGGACATTGGATCGGTGTGTTATGCACATGGTTACCACTACCGGGTATCCACCGCAGGAGTATTTTGCAAGATGGGAGAATCAGCCTTTGGAGCTTTTATCCCTGCAAGGCATAATCGCAGATGGCTGTCCACATCTTCATATGGTGGTATCCGATAAGGAAAAGGCGTATGGTGGACACCTGGAAGAGGGATGCAGGATATTGTATCTCGGTGAAATCGTGATACAGGAGATAGAGGATACAGACATACGCAGGGTTCCAAACGAAAAAGGCATCATGATGTTGACGGAAGATAAAGCGGAGAGGTAAACCGGGATTATCGCTTGGTGTATAACATAAAGGAACGAGAACTTAGTATGACGTAATATACAGTGGATTGAGCAGTCTATATCAATTAGTTTACAATACTTCCTTAAATAGGAATCGCAGTTCCCGGGGGGATACACTTTTCTTTTAAAGGAGAAATATATTTTGAAGGAGAGATATATCCCCCCGGAAATTGTTTAAAATCATTTTGAATTTGACTCCAGCATCTCAATGAGCTTCTTTATATGCTCGTACAGCACCACGATATCGCCCCGGGTTGCGGGGCAGTGCAGTTCCTGGTTAAGCTCCTGAAGGGAGCTTATCTTTTCGATGCCTTTGTAGTTGTTTTCAAGGAAGTGCTTTTCAACCAGCTGGGCGTTTAATATGTTCTTCTGGGTGGTGCTGTATGACTGCAGTAGCTGTATCTCGATGCCGTTTTTGAGGATCACCCTGCAGTACTTGCCTTCCCTTATTATTTGGTCTATGCACCGGTAGTTTATATACCCGTATGTCTCGTCCCCCTGGACGAGGGGCTGCCTTACCACGACGGGCATCAGTATCAGGTCGTGCTGCAGCGGTATGGGTATTTTGACCTTCTGGCCTATGATTTCTCCGTACTTTTTCCTGAGCTCTATAAGGTCGTACGACAGGCTGGATGCTATGCCCTTCAGCACCGCCTTCATCTTTTTGTGTATCACCCTTTTTTCGCCCTTCTGGGTGATGAGCACGGTGGTATCCCCTACGCCTTCGGTGTAAACCGGGAGCACAGCGCTTATCCCTTCTTCAAGATAATTCTCTCGCTTCCTCAAGCTATCCTCCTCCCTTTCATAGGCTTAACATGCCATGCCAGATACACAAAACAACATAAATGTAAAAATGTGGACAAGCATGTAAAACATATGGCCAATTTAATGAATTTTAATAAAACTGGTATTTATGGTCGGGCATGGTACATAATATAGAACTAGAAAGAAAACGGATTTATATATTTTTAATTGTCATGTCATGCCCGGTGTTTATCGGGTGTGTCTTTTTTAAGTTTACGGATGTGCATTAAAATGAGCTGCTCATCTTTGGTAGGGACAGCCTTGTGAGTGGATGTATTGCCGGCAGCTGTGTTTCATAATGCTGCTTTTAAGCGTACAGTTTCTTGTTGTTTTGCGGTTTTTGTTGTTTTGCGGATGGACAGGCAGTAAAGCTTTTGTAAAAGCGCTCGCTCCTCCCGGCCAGCAGGCATTTCCTGGCCACTTGCAGGTAAGACTATTATATACTATTTTTTCCCAAAACACAATAACCGCAAGCATCAAATGGAGCATCATATCCTGTATACCTAAATTGTAATATTAAATACAACACTTTTTAAGAAAAAGTATGATGGTGAATTAGAAATGCTTTGTAAAGCTGCACAACATTGCCGCTGAAGTGATATCTTTTATTTTGGATATTTATGGATGGGATATGTTATCATTTCGCATTAATATGGTATAATATTTATGAAAGGTTATGGAAGGTGGTGAACTATGGATTTTGTTAGAAAGGTAGTTAATAGTAACGTTTTAGCGGATATTATTGAAATACCAGAGCATTTGAAAAACAAGAAGGTAGAAATTATTATTTTGCCTTATGATAATGTAGATAACGAAGATAATTTTTCAGTTCATAAGGCTAAAAAGGCTAGAGGGTTACTGCAGAAATACAGAAATAAGGAACTTCAAAGTTTAGAAAATACTGCATGGGCGAAAGCGGTTGTACCAAGTAATTGAGGAGGTGTGGTGATTGCCTATGATACCACAAGAAAAAATCAATGAAGTTGTCGAAAGAATTGTAAAAAATGTGCAGCCTGAAAAAGTGATATTGTTTGGTTCATATGCTTATGGTAAGCCTGACGAGGATAGTGATTTAGATATTCTTGTAATCAAAGAAAGCGTTCTACCCAGGCATGAAAGAGTGAAAGAGATAAAAAAGTACCTGCGGGGTATTAAAATTCCGGTAGATTTAATCGTTTATACACCAAAAGAGATCGATGAATGGAGGGGAGTAAAGAATTCTTTTATTAATGAAGTAATGGAGAAAGGGAAGGTTCTATATGGATAAACATCTGCAATTAGTAAAAAACTGGTTATATAAAGCAGTCCATGATATGGAAATGGCTAAATTGGCGATGGAGTATAAGCCCGAACTTAGAGATTTGATATGTTTTCATTGTCAACAATCAGTAGAAAAAGCATTAAAAGCGTATTTAGTATATTTAGATATACCGTTTAGGAAAACGCATAGTTTGACCTATTTACTTGATTTACTTGTTGAACATGAAAATATTTCAGATGAAATGTATTCTGATTTAGAAAAATTAGAAAGCTATGCTGTAGAAATACGATATCCTGATAATTTATATGAGCCATCAGAAGAAGAGGCGAAGGAGGCTCTGAAAATTGCCTCAAAAATTGTAAATTTTGTCATCAACAAGATAGGCACTGTATGAGAAAATTAAGAACAAAATCGTGATTCAATCAGAACCGAGTATTTCAGCAAAATCCAAAGGCGATATAGCGTTGGGTACAAGCTTTTTAAGCCTGTCGTCACGCGTGATAATGTAATCTGCTTTTACCTTTTTGGCACACTGAACCTGTAATGCATCTTCAAGATCTTTGATGGATGGATTGCGCAGGGCTTTTTCTACATCCTTGTTCGTTATGCCGATTAATTTTACGATGTTCAAAAGGGCTTTGATCGCCAGAGCGGCTTTATTGTTTCCCAAATTTTTTGAGATAAAATAATAAAGGTCAGTTACAGCAAAAGAAGCGATATATGCTTCTATTATTTTTTCTTCAGCGCTCTTGAGAACTTTGTAAGAAGCTGCATCAAACGGACTCCTTTGCAGGATAACATCCAGTATAACGTTGGTATCAATTAGGATTTTCATATCTGCCTGTTACTCAAAAATATTCTTGAGAAGCAACTCAAGTTAGTGTTAGCTTGGGCGGAACTGAGGCGGGAAGAGTTATTAGCTATAGGTGGTTGATGATTCACTTTATGTTTAATATGGTATAATAAATAGAAAACTAAAAATTTGCCGAGAAAATATAATGGAGAGGATAGCCATGAAGAAGATACCTTATGGTATGTCCAATTTTAAGGCCATGCGAGAAGAAGGATATCTGTATGTCGATAAGACGATGTATATAGAGAAGATAGAGAACATGAGCGGTAAATATCTGTTCTTTATAAGGCCAAGAAGATTTGGGAAAAGCCTCTTTCTTTCTACGCTTAAGCATTATTATGATATAAACAGCAAGAAAGATTTCGATAGGCTGTTTGGTGACCTCTACATAGGGAAGAACCCCACTAAGCTGAGGAACAGCTATATGATATTCAGGCTGGATTTTTCGGGCTTGGATACAAGCAATAGGGACAGGTTGGAGATATCGTTTAAACAAAATCTGATTGATGCAATGTGTGGTTTTTTGGATGATTACCGAAATATGTTTAATGATATAGAACAGATAAAACAACGTATCTACAAAAGCCCGGATATAAAGTCGATAGTTAGTCAGCTGGTAAATGAAGTAAAGAAAGTAGGGCAAAAGATATACCTGATTATAGATGAATACGACCACTTTGCCAATGACATAATAGCCCAGGGTGACAGTGAATTTTACAAGGAAATAACCAGGGCATCAGGTTTTGTAAGGGATTTTTACGAAACTCTTAAGATAGGGACGGAAACGGTAATAGACAGAATGTTCATAACAGGGATATCTCCGGTAATGCTGGACGATTTAACAAGCGGGTTTAACATAGCTTTAAACGTTACAATGGATTTAAGCTTGAATGAAATGTTGGGCTTCACGGAAGAGGAAGTGGTGAAGGTATTAGAAGAGATAGGGGTAGAGAAAAAAGATGAGCTGATTCACCACCTAAGAGAGTTGTACGATGGCTATAAGTTCAATAAAAATGCCAAAAGTAGGGTTTATAACCCCGATGAGGAAGGTTTTAAGCAGCTCAAGAGATATGGTGAGAGCAAAGGCCTGCAAGGCAGAAAAGATTTGAAACAGGCACTCATCATATTTATAGGGAAAGACGAATACCAGATAATCGAGGTTGGATGATTGCCCATGATAGCCACATTGTTTGGCTCGTATGCTTGATACTGAACTCTGCAAATCCGGTGCTGCGACATCAGGTTATAAAATACGGAAAGCTTGTTTTTGAGGAAAGCGAAGATGTAAGGGTAGAGTTTGAAGTAAAGGTACTGAGGGAGTACATGGATATGGAATATTTCAGAAGAGTACAGATGGACATGGTTAGGGAGTGGGCGGAAAGTATTGCAGTGGTGGGTGATGACAATGACTAAGAGCGTTATGGAGACAATCAAATCCGTGTATTGCAATTTTGGAATATCGCAAGTCGAGAACAATTTTCTATTGATGTTTGAAAATTTTTTGGAGTTAATTACCCTTCTCAAACTAAAACAATAATTCTAATGAGAAACAATGCGATTTTTTTATTTTATTGAAGGAATTTTAATCTAAATGTCGAATAATAAATTAAAAGTATGAAATTTTATTGGAAGAGCGTTTGCTTGAACCAGATGACAAAGCATTTCAAATACTTTTATTTCAAACTTCAAAATTGATTGATAAAAAGGGGTTTTTATAATGTCTAAAAAGGAAGTTGTTGTTCATCTTGAAACAATAACTCCGTTGTGGACAGGCGATGCCTGGCAGAAAAGCTGCAGCATCAGGCCTTCTTCTTTGATGGGAAGCTTGAGATTTTGGTTTGAAATAATCTGCTATTTCGCAGGAATAGTTAAAAAAAGTGATTTTGATGCCAAATATGGGAAAATTGAAAGACAGATTGACTATGAAAAGTTAAAGAAAACGCTACTGAATTGTGGTAGTAATTTAGAAGAAGCCGTTGACGCTATTGGGAGACTTGGTGTTCCGCTACCTGCAATCGTTTTCGGAACTACAGGGTGGAAAAGTTTGATAGAAATAAAGGAAATAAAACTAATAGGGGATTATTGTTTTGGAAATAGATTGAGTTTACCCATTAAAATCTGCGTTTCTAAGAATAGTGAAGAAATTGAGGAAAATGCAAATTGTCCTAACAGAAGTAGCAACGAGTGGTCTGTTTTTTATTTCCCTCATCCTCCATATTTTTTTGGAGAGTTTCAAGTAAAGTTTTTAGTTGAGAATTTTATATTAAATGACGTTTTTTATCCTCTTCTAACTTTTATGGATGAGTATGGTTACTGGGGCGGAAGGTGGAATATTGGATATGGAAGATTGAAGGTTAAGCAGTTACAGCAAGATGACTGGAGAAAATGTGAATTCAAATTTGAAAGATTTAATAAAGGGAACAAGAGAATTGAGGATTTAGTAATAGAAACAATTTTAACTGACACTTCTTTGGACAGCTCATTCGACAAACTGATTGAACTGGATAATAACAAGAAAATAAATATTATTATAGAAGAAAAACTTCGGTCTGCAGATCTAAAAGAGGTTATCAAAGAGTTAATTTATATAAGGGCAAAAGCTAGGGCAAGGCGTCATGAAAATTTTCCTAATATTAACGCTACAGAAGAAAGGCATAAAATTTTTGGTACTATTAAAGGTCCTCCATATAATAAGGACCATCTACCGCAGGGTTCCAAAATTTTACCTTACATAAAGAGAGAAAATGGGAATTATGTTGGCGGTTTTTTGTCTATAGTTGATGTATTAAACCTATATAATAAGGGTGGTCAAAATGACTAAATACGACGCATTGATTGAGATGAATCCCGAAAAAGTTGAAAATTTAAGTGACTATATATCGTACTGCAAGTATTATTTTAAGCCAAAAACTTATGGAAAAATTGAATGCTATATTGTTAAAGATGGAAGAGATCGGCCTGTCGATATTAAAGAAAATGAAATTAAAGAAGATTTTGAATTTTTAAAGGAAATAAATAAAGAGTATTTAATTCAAAAATTAAAAAAATATAGTTCAGATGAGACAACTAAGGATTTTCCTTTAGGCTGGCTAAAAAATGAGATTTTAAAGGAGAACAAGAAATTCAAAATTGGAAACAGCGAACAACTTGCTGATTATAATCGTATATCTGGAATTTTTGCTGATCAAAGAGAAGCCAACAGCTACGTCAGAAAACTTCTTCCTTATTCTTTTATAGTATATGCCAGGTTTAGTTTGAAGCAGCCGTATTTTTCAAAAGACGATGATGAATTTTATATAATCCAAAATCCTGTTTTAAAGGAATGGGCTTTTAAGGTACCCATGGTGCGGGGAAGCGGTTGGAAAGGGGCTTTGGCAGCTTCATTTGTTGATTTGCTGGAAGAAAGCGATGATAAACTGCGGTATGTTGAGAGTTACTTTAGGATATTCGGAGCCGGTTCAGAGTATGTAAAAACGCTGGAGGATAGTTTTATTGGGCGGTTGAGTCCAAATGCAGATATTGAGCAGTTGAAAAGCAAACTAATAGAAATGCTGCTGTTCGAGCTGGGTATCAGACTTGATAAAGAGAGTATTAACAGTATAAAAGAAGCCTGTGATCGGGATGAGATTATAGAAGTAATCAAGGAAGTTTTTTCTCAAAAAGATGAAGTGACGACCGAGAATTCAATGTTTCCTTGCAATCTTAAAACGCACAGGGGAAGAGCCGTGTTTTATCCTGCATATTTTGACTGCGTTTCGCTTGAGATAATTAACCCTCACGACAGGAGAAAGCGGGCAGGAACCCAGCCTATCCATTTTGAGGTAGTGCCGCCGGGAACCAGGGGTACTCTCCAGATCGTTTATATTCCGTTTGATGCTGTCCTGCATAAGGAAGAAACAATGAAAAATGAGGCACAAAGGGATTTGAACTATTTGCTATCAGCAATTGAACAGCTATCGCAGAGCGGAATAGGCGCAAAAACAAAGCTTGGCTGGGGGACTTTCGAGCTGGAAGAGAAGTACTGCTGTGTTAACGGCGATTTAAAATTAGAAGAGAAACTTGAGGGAAAAGGGTGGTCAATATGCCGGAGCTGAAATTGAAAAACTTGGAGGATTACCGAGATGAGATTTTAAAGGCGGAGATAGGGGCACTGTTTTTTAATTTGGGGAAGACACATATTGGATTTTGGCACAAGAAAGATGGACAAGATTATTGGCTAAGTCACTTTAATATAGCAGAAGATAAATTTAAGGATGATTTTCAACATAGATTTGGATATTATCCGTTTGATGGGTATAAAGAATATTATCAAATAAAAAGAGAAATAAATAAATCTCCCTTTGAATATGAATTGGAACAACACGGGCTAAAAGGCTTTGTTTTTAATCAAAAGGTAAAATTTCCATTTAAGATAGATAACGTTAACGAATTAGAATGGGCAGCCTTTTTTAAAGGCGATGCAATTGGCAGTGGTGAAAAAGGAGAAGAGTTTATAAAAAAAATTTTCTTTCGCGGCTGTGAAAATATAAATTCGGGTATAGATAAAGGCAGTCCTAAGGAACAATTAGATAAAATTTTGTGGATTTCAAATGCTTTTGGCTCGTTTAGGAGAAAGCTGGAGTTGCAGGATTTTGATGATGAAAGGCTTTGCTTCTATAATAGGCTTTATAACTTTTTATGCAGTAATAATTACTACATAAACCCAAATTGGAAAGAAATTAGAAAATTTGTTGTTGATGAGATTAAAAAGTGGTATTCCAAGCTTTTAAGTGATACGCGTTTTCCTGTAAATGATGTGACGCTGTGGGACCAAGCCTATATGACGGCTACAATGTTTAAGGCGGTTTTAGCTGAACTATACATGGATAGCTCGGATTTGAAAGAATTTATTAGTAATCCGACTTCAATAAAGTGGCGTATTCTTGGAATTCAGTACGATAAGCTTGGACTTTCAGAAAGAGGTTATAAACCTGCTCAAATTCAGTGGTACAGAGAAACGGCTAAAGAAATTGATGAAGAGGTCAAAAAACTTTTGGAGTATGATTATCCCATCGGAAATGAGATATACCGGGACGAGACAGGTATATATTTTTTGATTGGTGAAAAGCTGGGGAAAGATTTGTCGGAAGATAATATTGGTGAATTGCATCCTGATTTGGGCAACATAAAGCAATGCATATTAACAATCTTTAAGGATAAATCTTTAGATGAATTTTATCCCGCCATTTTTGTGACAAAAGCCTCAAGGGGTCTTATGAGTTTAAGTTATCTTATAGAAAAAGCTAAGGAAAATTTCTTAAAAGCGGATTGGAGTAAAAAGGAAATTGATATATGCATCGACAAATCAAAAGGTGGAAAAGCAGTGGGTATTTGTCAACTCTGCAGACAGAGAATGGTGTTTGAGTCAGATAGAAGAGAGGAAGATAAAAGTATTTGTAATGCCTGTTACGAAAACAAAACGCAGGGACGGATTAAAGAGTGGCTCAAAGATACGACCAAAGAGACCATCTGGATGGATGAGTTAAGAGATAGAAACGATAGAGTTGCATTGGTGACGATGAAATTTGAACTTAAGCATTGGTTGAATGGAGATATGTTGAATGGTATGTTGATAAGAAATGAACCTTTTGAAAGTAACGTTTTATGCATAAAAAATTTTATTTTATTATTGTTGTCTAATTTAGACATAAATAGTTATTTCGACACGACGGAAATTGAGAGAGATATTTTAGAGTTAAACGAAAAACTGAAAAGTCCTCAGACTCCTCGGGCAGAAAAACCTAAGCTGGGGGAGAAAAAAAGCACTCTTGAAGCATTAAAAAGGAATATAGGAAAAATTAAAGACTTAATAGAAAAGATACGACAGAGTAAATGGTGGGGAGAACCTTTGAATAGTCAAATTACTGGTTCCGGTTATCAAAATACGATTGAGGAACTTACTGATATGATAAAAAGTGAATATAAGAGAATTAAAAGTCAATTCAGAATAGCATTGATGGAAAATTTCTCCTTTTTCCCAAAAGATTTGGCTATAGATGCTTATATAGGTTCTAAAAGAGGTAGTGAATCTTTTAATGATCTAATTAGGCAGCTATTTTTTGCTTCAATAATAGGTACGCCTTGGGAAGAATGGATAAAAAATAGCTTTTTGAATTCGAAGATTAATTGGAATCAAGAAACTATAAATTGGTTGCAGTTAACCGATGAGGATATAGATTTTCTTTCTAGGATTCTTCTTCAATTTCTCCTTCGCAAGAACCCTTCTCCTGCAAGGTTGAGAAGGATTTGGGAGTCAACAAAGGAATTCTTTGAAGAAATAGAGAAAAATATGTGTGCTTATGCAGGCATTCCGGAGGAGAGGAGAAAGAGATATTATTGGGAAAATGTAACTAATGTAACTATTGAAGATGGTGATTATCGTGATGGTGAAGCGTTATTTTGGGCTAATGAAGGAAAAGTGTATTTAATTTCATACCTGAAAGATTTATCAAAAGACACATCAAATGATAAAAAGTTTAGCCTTAAAAGAATTGCAGAGAAATATTTGGAGCAGGAGGAGAAGTTTATAACCGAGTTAGTGTTCGAGGAGAGTAAAACTGAATTCTATCAGCCCTATATGTCCATTACAGATCCTACCCCAATTAGCTGGCAATTTATTATTCCAGCTGAATATGTGCCGAATTTGATTGATAACGTTATGAAAAAATATGACGAATATTTCAGATTTGTTTATGGAAAACTGCCGCTTCATATTGGTGTGGTAATCCAGGATTACAAAAAGCCGCTTTATGTTGGAATAAAAGCTTTAAGAAAGATCAGAAGGGATGTTGAAGATATAGAGAAATTGCAGATTACTGTGGAGGCCTCTAAAATTAAAGATAAGTTAAAATACCAGAGACTCGAGGAATCACTAAATGATACTCCCAGTTATTATTCGCTGTACTGGGGTGAACATACCCAGGGTTATGAGTTTTATATAAAACCAGCTATTAATACCAAGGAATGCAATGATATTTCTGTTGATGCTGATGAGTGTCATGATGCTTGTGCTAGCGCTGAAAGTTCCAGAAAATGGATGTGCAGTATTGGAAACATTGACGATGAGAAGCGTGTTTGCATCATCCCCAATACTTTTGATTTTGAATTTATGGATACAAATACGAGAAGGAATGATATTTATTATTCAGAAGGCTGCGGATATAAAAGGCTTGTACCAAGCAAAGACAAGAGACCGTATGAAATAGAGGCTCACTGGGGAAAGTTCAAGACATTCAAGAATGTTTTCAAGGATGAACGGCATTCCAGCAGGTTGCAAAAACTGGTGTACCTGATTTATGACAAGTTTGACCTTGAGAATGCTTCGCTTGCCGTGTTTACAGCGTCTGCTTTTATAAACATACTGGAGCCCCAAAGGAACAAAGAATTTCTCGACATGCTTATTCGGATTTTTGATGTAGATGAATCCTGTATAAAGAACGGCGGAGTGTTGATTAAAGAAAAGCTTTATGAACAGCTCAAAATTAAATTGAGCAGGGAAAGGCTTAAGCTTTTCCTGGATATGTTTGAATTTTGGCACAAAGCTTTGAAGGAGGTATAGTTGAGATGTATAAGGACAGTAACGGCTTGGTTAAAGAGTTGATGATCTATTGCCTGGCAATGGATCCGATCTATGTTGGAAGCGGGGGATACACCATAGGCAGGGTGGACAACACCATAGTAAGGGACCCTTCAACGAGGCTTCCGCAGATTCCCGGATCAAGCGTGGCCGGTGTGTGGAGGTATTATACGGCTCTGGAAATTCATAAATTTTTTAAGGATGAAAATATGCGCATTAATAGAAAAGAAAGACAAAATAAAGAAATGGAAACTATTTTTAAAAACGATTCGCCTGACTGGGTTAAAAATTTTGAGGGTAACAGGTATGCGGGCATAAAATGTGCGGGTCAGGATGATGCCGCCACTCTTACTTTAGAAAAATCCAAGGAGGAAAACGCCGGTCATTGTGGGCACTGCATTGTTTGCAGGAGTTTCGGCTTTTCCAAGAGGGATGTTAGCTGGCAGGGGATGCTCTATTTTGGGGATTTGCGCATTTTATTTTTCCCTGTGTTCACACGACTTGGCACCAAATGGATAACCACCGAAAGGATATTACGGGAGGCGGGTCTGTGTAGCGGCGGAATTGATGCCCACACCGATGATTATGCGGCTGACCTTGAAAAGTGCATTGCGCTGGATGAGATCGAGCTAGAGAATGGAGAAGGGAAGAAAAGGGGCTATATAAATCTTGGCTGGATTTGTCTGCCTTATGAGGTCAGCCAAAATGCTGCAGAATTGAAAAATACATTGAAGAATATTTATTTTGATTGTACCGAAAGCGCTCAGCATAAATTTGAGCTAGAGCCCAAAGATATTATCATGGTGCATGAAGGCCTGTTTGCTCAGATTGTCAACTCCAACCTTGAGGTAAGGACGTCCGTGTCGATAGATCCTGTAACCGGCGCCGCAAAACCGGGAGCTTTATTTACTTCAGAAGCCATACCCCGGGGAACAATATTTTACGGTAGTATAAGGATATTCAATAAATCGGCCTTTAAGGGCGTAAAATCAAGCGATGGGAAACTTGATTGCAGCCAGTTGCCCTCGGTGGAGTATATTGAAGGAGCGCTGCGTGATTCCAAACATTTTTTTGAGAGTTTGGGTGTTGGCGGTATGACCACCCGTGGATTCGGAAGGATGTGCGTTAATATAAAAGGAGTCGGCTGTGAAGCAAAGACCTCTGGTGCATCGTCCGGTGAAAATCACGGACGTGATACTCAACAGAACGGTGGGGTGAGCAAGAATGAGTAGCCTGGAGTCCAGGTTGAATAAAGTGGCATTTGATATTGTAGAAAGCATAAACAGAATTCAAGACAAAAACAAGAAAAAGAAGCTGTTTAATTTAATAGATAAATCTCTGGGAGTTCTGGCAAATGATGGGGTATATGCATACTGTGTCTATATAATGTCCCAAAAATCTAAAGAAGAAAGCGAAGAGGTGGAGATTTTCTTGGATAAGTTTGAAGAAATATTTAATATTGTAAGTAGTAATGATTCAGATGATAATAATTTCGACAGTGAGCCGGGGAATAGGCTAAAGTACAGCACGGATAACAGAATTGCATATTTTCAAAAAGTGGCCGGTGACCTGTCCAGGCTTCTTTTTCTTAAAGATCTCATGGAGAGAATTCTTATCTATGCCCGTTATCATGCAAAGGCAATGGGGGATTCAGAATGAAGTGGTACAAGCTTGTCTTTAAACAAGAGCAACCCATACATTTGGGTGCCTTAAAATGGGGAGTGGTAAATGAGACCGAGATTTTTATTCCCGGCTGGACCATGTGGGGTGCGTTGACTAGCTTTTATTTAAAACAACAAAATATATTTCAAAACCAAGATAAGAGCAAAAATGTGAAAGAGATGGTTCCGCATGACAAAGCGAAAGCATGGGATGTTGAACAGATTAAGAGGATGTTTGAGCACATTACCAATTTTTATCCAGCTTTATGTTGTGGAGAGAGTGAAGAAATACTTTCTGGTCCGCTTTTTCCTCATTATGAAAAGGGGCGTTTTTACCTTGGAGATTATTGGGAGGAAAAGTTTAAATTTGAGTTTGTTGACACAATGATGTCGACTGCGATAGAACCTGTGTCCAGGAGGGCAAAGGATGAACAATTGCACGAATTGGAATACATATTGCCAACGTCGAAAGCAAGGCCGGGTACAGAATGGGAACAAAGCAGAAAACTTTATTGGGTAGGTTTGATAGGTTTTGATGATGAAATGGTTCAGGAAGCCCTGATGTTTTTAAAGGGATTCCCGAAAATATATGTTGGCGGCGACACCCGATACGGCTTTGGGCTTCTAAAATTGAGCACGGTTGAAGAGCTGGACTGTGGGTATGTAAAAAAAGAAAATAAAGAAAGGCAAACGGACGATGAATTGAATAAAAGCAAAAAGCAGCAGGGAAAAGGAGAAGAATACGAAAAAGTAGAACAAAGAGAGGAGCTTAAATTGTGGGGTCTGGACGAAGACGGATGTTTGTGTTGGGGGGATAAAGGTAATAATTTGTTCCTTAAACAGTTTTTGGAGTTTTCGCCTGAAATAAAATTTGAAGGTGAAATCAAGCTTATTGCAGAATTTGATTTTGGCCAGAATACGCCAAGGGTTCAAACTGCGGGGTATTATGTAAACGTAGGCAGTAAAATAAAAATAGATAATGAGTTAGATAATAATATGCTGAAAAGATATTGTCTTTATAAGGGGAAATTCATTTTGTGTTAATTTATGGTATAATAAGACAAAAGGGCATGGTGAAGTAAAAGATATTTAATGTTCAAGGTTTTATGCTATAAATAATATCAGCCAATTTGCTTCAACAACATTGAATGGAGCAAAAATAGCAAAGCATATTAGCGTGCGGGGTATATCTTTTGAAGACCATGAGGAAAGAAGTGAGTGGAAATAAATATGAGAAGGCGGTGAAGAATGTGGAAAAGGATGTGAGGTGGAGACAGAGATTCTCTAATTTGCTAAAAGCCACTGCACAACTAACAGAGTTTATTGAAAAGGGTGAATTGAACAAGTTTGAAGTTCAAGGGTTAATTCAGTGTTTTGAATATACTTTTGAACTGGCCTGGAAAACCATGAAAGATTATCTGGAGCAAGAGGGTTTTGATGTCAAAACCCCTAGATCAACAATAAAAACTGCTTTTCAAATACAGTTAATTGAAGACGGGCACACATGGATTGATGCATTAGAAAAAAGAAACCTGATGGCACATACATATGATGAAAAAAGAGCAATGGAAGCAGAAGTTTTAATAAGGACGAAATACTATAGGATAATCAAAGACCTCTGTGCTAAGCTGGGGGAATTATAATGGATTTTGGATTACGTCAATCGGACATAGACTATATAGTCAGAGTTATAAGTGAATTTTCAGAAATTGAAAAGGCCGTAATATTTGGTTCAAGAGCTAAGGGAAACTTTAAACCCGGTTCGGATGTAGATATAGCTATCTACGGAGAAAATATTACGTTTGACACCGTATCTGCTGTTCACTCAATGTTAGAAGAACAGGGGCCTTTACCATACTTTTTTGACATAGTAGATTACACGCATTTGGACCATAAGGATCTTAAAGAGCACATTGATAGAGTAGGGAAGGTGATCTTTGAAAGAAAAAGGGCGGCGGAGGAATAATAACAAGGAAGACATAATGGAAGTGCTCAATGATTATTTCATTGAGCTGGAATTGGATATGGATGAGAAAAAGCGCCAGCCGGCCTCCTATCTAAGGAGGCCATTCATTATTGAGGTTGGAGCCTTCATGTGCCAGTAAGAGCGGAAAGTTTCGGCAAATTTTCTGAGAACGTGTATAACGGGATAACGGTTGTTGGCAGCTACATATCACTCAGATAGGTGGGAATCAGACTGTATGAAAGGGAATTACGCGTATTCAAGTTTTAAAGTGAGGTGATAGAAGATGGGAGCAAATACCCAAATTAATAAGCTGGAAAAAGGTTGTGCTCACTTTGTTTATCAAAAAATACGCAAGAAGACCCCATCTTCTACAAGATGGAGATGAATTGCTAAAAATATTATGATAAAATATTCCCTGGGTGATGGCTAATGTACAAAACTTAAAGTAGCTGGCGAGTCTGCTATTGAGCGGATAGTCAGTAGTGGGTGTGTGAACCACCCTGTGAGAATAAGGGTAGCTTAGACTACCAAACTTCTCATGAAGCCACCACCTCTATAGGTGGTTGGTAGTTCACTATATACTTGAAACACTGAAATATGATACACTGAATATGATACAATTAATAACGATTATCCCATTAGAATTGCACAGGAGGCGAAAACATGTATAATTTCCCTGAAGGTTTATATGTTGACGTTCGTATTGAAGAGACATTTGAGACGAAGATCAGCTTTAAGAAAAATGTACTTCAAGAGCAAAAGGTCCGCAGCAACAAAGGAGCTTTTATCAGGGTTTTTGATGGCAACCGGTGGTATTACAGCTCCTTGACCGACTTGAGCCGTGTGCAGGAGTGCATAGACACTCTGGCCCGGATGGCCACACCGAATCCGAGTATTATGGAGCATCCAATCGTTAAGGCTTTCGAAGTCAACAGGGACAGGATTATTCAGCATGAGAGGGATTCAATTGCAGATGTTCCAGCAGCAGAAAAGCAGGCACTGCTGGAAGAATATTTAAAACTCCTGGATTATCCGGAAATCGTGCATCATACTTCCTACTACGTTGACAACAAAACGATTAAATCTATTTATTCTTCAAAGGGAACCGCGGTTACCTTTGATAAACAGACATGCGGTATTCGTTTAAATCTGGAGCTTGCCTGCGGCGATAATAAAAACTCGGATGTTGTCTCAAAAGCTGCGATACGTTTTGATGAGCTTAGAGGACTTGAGGATTATTTTAAAGAAAGGATTGAAAAAAGCGTTGCTTTCGTAAGGGAGGCGGTGCCCGTAGAGCCGGGCATATACACGGTGCTGCTGAGCCCTGAGGCCACAGGGGTGTTTACTCATGAAAGTTTCGGGCATAAAAGCGAATCGGATTTCATGGTGGGGGACGAAACCATGAAGGCTGAATGGGCCCTTGGCAAGACTATTGGGCGGGATTTGCTGACCATAGTCGATGACGGCCTGGAGTTGGGCAATGGCTATGTGCCCTATGACGATGAAGGAACTAGAGGTAAAAAGACGTATATCGTAAAAAACGGAAAGCTTACAGGCAGGCTGCACAGTGCCGTAACAAGCGCTGCGTTGGGAGAGCCTCTTACCGGCAATGCAAGGGCGATAAACTTTCAATTTGAACCCATTGTTCGCATGACAACTACATACATTGAAAAGGGAGATCGTCCTGTGAAGGATATTATTGCTGAAATAGATAAAGGCATTTATGTGGAGACCGTCAGACACGGCTCGGGAATGTCCACGTTTACTATAGCACCTTCCCGGGCGTACAAAATTGAAAATGGTAACATTACAACTCCCGTTAAGGTATCCGTTATAACCGGCAATGTATTTGAAACCCTGGCGGAAGTGGATGCGGTCAGTGAAGAATTTGAGCTGATGAGCTTTGTAGGGGGAGGTTGCGGCAAAATGGAGCAGTATCCTCTTCCAGTGGGTTTTGGAGGGCCCTACACACGGGTGCGAAAGCTAACTGTGCAATGAGGGGAAAGCCATTTTTCTGTTGTATATTTTGTTGTTCAGGTTATTGGTACAAAAGCCAGCCAGCCGTTATTAGATCTGTATAGTTGTGGAAAAGGAAATTGAGCTATTCCCAACATTTTGCTTAGAATTAATGCTTAACCGTACGATAGTGGGAGGTATAATTAATTTATGGAAAAGGAATTTATCACAATAAATGAAAAGGAAATAGCGGTTAAAATTCAGAATACAAGAGTCAACGCTGTGCGCATGAAGGATATTGTAAAAAAGGGTGTCAGGGTATACAAGGATGGTAAGATAGGCATCTCGGGTGCTGTAGGCGAGGTTCCGGATGAAGTTCTCATTGAGAACGCTGTACAAAATTTGAACGCCGGCATTTCTTATCCCTATGAATTATCGGGAAATCTTAAGGATCACCGTGACTATGGGAAAAACAGGATGAGCGGAGACCAGCTGCTCGAATGTGCGGAGGGAATACTTGAAAAGCTCAGAACAGAGTATTCCGATTTTGATTTCAGTGAAAGTATACTGACCAGGGAAATAAGCTGGCAGATGAAAAACACTCGGGGTCTGGACCTTGAATATAGGGATTCTTATATAACCCTCGGACTGATATTGAAGGAAAGAAAATCCGCTAACGTGATTGATGGCTTTTTACAGTATTATGGCAGAAATTTTGACTTCGATAAGTTCTGGGCATTTAATAGTGAACTTCTCGAGGCCTATCGAAATGAAGTTTCCCTGCCTGAGGGGGATACTTTGCCGGTGTTTACTTTTGAGTTCCATGAGCTGCTACGTTTCCTGTCACGTTCGCTGAATGGTGAGCTTTACGCGACCGGCGGTTCCATTTTCAGCAATAAAATGGGCGAGAAACTCTTTAACGAAAAAATTACCATTGAACAGAACATGTCTCCAATATACAGAGCCGAGCCTTTCTTTGATATGGAAGGCGTGGTGCTAGAAAACGACCGTTATACTTTGATTGAAAAGGGCAGGCTTGTTAATGTATATACGGATAAAAGAACGGCTGATATTTACAATTTGCCTCATACGGGAGCGGCATCGGGCGATTATGATGGTATGCCTTCTCTTACAAGGGCGCCTGTGCGCTTTGCCGTTGATTCGGATGATATAAAAGCTGCGCTGGGTGGTAAAATGGCGATACTGGTTGCAGTCAGTTCCGGGGGAGACTTCACAGCGGATGGAAGTTTTGCAGCACCGGTACAGGTAGGCTTTCTATTTGATGGCGAGCACATCATAGGAAAGCTTCCGCAGTTTAGCATCCGTTCTCACCTGTATAAAATGCTTGGTGAAGATTATATCGGCACATTTGAAAGTAAGCATCTTTATCTCGGCGATGGTACGCTGCTTCAGGGATATTATATGACTGTTGCAAGATAGTCGATTTTATTGAAAGAATATGAGGGTTTGGACTTATTGGCATATAATTTTACCGATGTGCAGACCTTCTTTGATAGTGATAGGGTTGCTTACGTTTATCGGCTCGTGGAATGACTTTTATCGTCCTTTGATTTTCATCAATGACACTGCTAAAATGACGTTGCCGTTGGGTATGACGGTGTTACGCGGCATGTTGGGAACCGGTAATCAATCGTCGGTTTTGGCTGGAGTCATGCTGACAACGGTTGTGCCGTTTTTGTTTCTTATATTCGGACAGCGATACCTAATAGAAGGTATCAGCGTTGGCGGATTAAAAGGTTGATAGTATTTGGCAGAATTTGATATAATAGGGATAAATAAGGTAAAAAGGAGAGCGTTCACCTTATGAACAATTCATATTTTTTGTACACCAAAGAAAGGCTTAATGAGATCTCCTTTCCATTAGGGGGAATAGGTACGGGATGCATTGGCCTGGCCGGTAACGGCAGGTTAATTGATTGGGAGATTAGGAATCGTCCCAACAAAGGTAGTTATAACGGCTATTCCCACTTTGCCGTAAAGGTGGAAAAGGACGGCCGAGTAATTGATGCAAGGATCTTAAATAGCGACCTGCATCCTCCTTATTCGGGTAGTTTTGGTGAGCCACATTTTAAGAGCTTCGGTTTTGGGCCGCCAAGGGCTTATTTGTCTGGAGTGCCGCATTTCAGGGACGCGGAATTCAGAGGGGAGTTCCCGTTTGCAAATATCACGTTTGTAGATGATACTTTTCCGGGCAAAGTGACCATGACAGCATTCAATCCTTTTATACCTCTCAATGATAAGGACTCAAGTTTGCCAGCGGCTTTCTTTGAAATACAGGTGGAGAACACGACAAATGAACCCCTCGATTACACTGTGGTATCCTGCATTGGCAATATAAACGGCCGGACCATTGGGTATAACGAGTTTACCCAGCATGGACAGGTCAAAGGGATCAGAATGGGGTGTCGTGGTGTTGAGCCGGACGATGTGCGTTATGGAGAGCTGACTATAGCTACCGATGAGCAGGATATAAGCTATCAGGAATACTGGTACAGAGGAAGCTGGTTTGACGATCTGGAAATGTACTGGAACGACCTGAATACACCTGGAAAGTTTTCCAACAGGACATATAGAAGTAAGGAAGGAAGTCATACAATCGGTTCCGGGAATGAAGTGGACATGTGTACGCTGGCGGTACACTTTTCCTTAAAACCGGGCGAACACAAAAAAGTCCGCTTTGTCCTGACGTGGTATTATCCCAACTGTTATAACTACTGGAAGCAACAAAATCAGGAACAGAGCTGTTGTGGTTGTCAAACGTCAAGAAAGGCGCAATGGAAGAATTATTACTCGCACTTGTTTAAAGATTCTTTTGACTGCGCCGTGTACGCGCTTCAAAACTGGGATCGATTGTATAAGGATACAATGTGCTTTAAGGATGCCTTATTTTCATCAACCCTTCCACCAGTTGTTATAGATGCCATTTCGGCCAATATATCCATTTTAAAAACGCCTACCTGTTTGCGGTTGGAGGATGGTTCGTTTTACGGTTTTGAAGGATGCCATTGTGATTCCGGTTGCTGTGAGGGCTCTTGTACCCATGTATGGAATTACGCCTATGCGCTTCCCTTTTTATTCCCCAAATTGGAACGTTCTATGCGTGAATTGGAATACCGGTATAATCTAGGCGAAGACGGAGGCATGTCTTTTAGGCTGCAGCTTCCACTGGGGAGCAAGCGATGGGATTTTAGGCCCTGCGTTGACGGTCAGTTTGGCGGCGTTTTGAAGGTTTACAGGGAATGGAAGATATCTGGCGATACCGAATGGCTGCGTAAGCTCTGGCCTTCGGTAAAGAAATCCATTGAATACGCCTGGGCTGAAACCAATAAGGACAGGTGGGACCCAGAACGTACCGGCGTTTTGACAGGGCGTCAACACCACACCCTCGATATGGAGCTCTTTGGCCCTAACTCGTGGCTCACGGGCTTTTATCTGGCGGCTTTAAAAGCCGGCGCCGAGATGGCAGATTATTTAGGGGAAAAAGACACTGCTCGGGAGTATCTAGACATATTTCATCGCGGCAAGAAATGGGTAGATTCCAACCTCTTCAACGGCGAATACTATTATCACTTCATTGATTTGAACGATAAATCCATTCTGGAACAGTTTGATGAGGGTAAAAACGATACCCTGGTCGGCGGGACAACGGTGGATACCTACTGGAATGAAGAAAAAGGCGAGATCAAATACCAGGTGGGCGAAGGATGTCTTGTGGATCAGGTGTTGGCTCAATGGCATGCCAATTTAATAGGCTTAGGGGAAATATTCGATCCAGCCCAGGTTCGAAAAGCCGTCTACTCGGTTTATAAAAACAATTTTAAGAGGATGAGAGATGTTTTCAATCCGTGCAGGGTATTTTCGTTAAACGATGAAAGAGGAGTGGTGATCTGTTCTTACCCGGAAGGTAGGCGGAGACCGGCTGTTCCAGTTCCGTATGCTCAGGAGACTATGAATGGTTTTGAGTACCAAATAGCAGCCCATCTCATTCAGGAGGGATTCGTTAAAGAAGGTTTGGAAATAGTGGAAGCCATACGCAGCAGGTATGATGGGTATAAACGCAATCCATGGAATGAGTTTGAGTGTGGAAGCAACTATGCCAGATCCATGGCCAGTTATTCGTTGCTTTTGGCTTTTTCAGGTTTTATGTTTGATATGGTTAAAGGCGTTATAGGCTTTAACCCGGTCACTAGTGGCGATAACTTTAGAGTATTCTGGTCACTGGATTCTGGATGGGGAATTTTTGAAAAGTCAGGCGATAAAATAGAGCTGAAGGTGCTGTACGGGTATCTGGATTTGAAAGAGCTGTGCTTGCCTTTTATGGAAGGCAGAGATGTGAAGTCGGTTTTGCTGGGAGATGTGCCGGTAGCTTATAAAAAGGATGGAGGAAACATTAAATTTAGTGATGTTGTGAGGATTGACAGGGGGCAAAAAATGATAATTATTTAACATGGTTTAAATTGACGTACTTATCAATGGATCTAGGGTTAACAATTCTGCATTCTACAGCCGATATCTTGTGGACTTCTTTTTAATTGGATGGTTATGGATAGGTATGTTATCATTTAGTATTATGGTATAATATGTAGAGGAATTAGCAGACAAAGCTGCTGTGGTGTTATAAAATACTGAAGTGGTAGCGGAATTGGTTTGTATTTCACAAAATGTATCTACCAACGTAAAATTGAATTAATGAAGGGAAGGAAGTATTATGATAAAATTTGGTAAAAAGCTGCCAAAAGATATATTAGCTAGAGCTGTGGAAAAGCTCCCCGCGGTTTTCGAAAAAGATCCCCAAATTGTAGCGGCATATATTTACGGGTCATATGCTACAGGAAAGACCACGGATTTAAGTGATATAGATATAGCCGTCTTATTGCGGAAAAAGGGGGATTGGAAGAAGCAGCTTGAATTGATTGACAGCATAGCTGAAGCCCTCGAGACTGAAGATTTTGATCTGCTTATTTTGAACGACTGCCCTTCTTACATGCAGTACGAAGTTATTTCTTCTGGAAAAATGATATACGAAAAAGACCGAGAGGCCAGGTGCGATTTTCAAGTAAGGGCACTTCAGCGGTATTTCGACGTCAAGTACATTTACGATGAGTATAATTATTACCTTAAAAAGAGGATAAAAGAAGGTAGGATGTTGTTATGAATAAAGAAAAGGTATTAAGGCAGTTAGCTATGTTAAATGGGTATTTAAGAGAATTAGTGATGATGAGAAACATTCCACACAAGGAATTTGAAGAAAGTACGCTGATAAGAGCAGCGGCAGAAAGGCTGTTACAAGTTGCGATTGAGACTATCCAGAATATAGGCAATCATATTATTGCAACCAGGGGATATAGGAGTCCCAAAGATTATGCCGATATTTTTAAGGTACTGGAGGAAGAAAAGATTATACCTGGTGACTTTTCAGAGCAGCTGCAGAAAATGGCGAGGTTCAGAAACAGGCTTGTCCATCTATATTGGGATGTAGATGCGCAGATGATATATGACATAATCCAGAATAGATTAGGGGATTTTGAAAAATTCGCGCAGATAGTGCTTGAGGAGATGGAAAGGGAAGAGGAGTAAATAGGGGGTTTTGGTTGTGTTGAAAATTGGCTATCTAGTGTCTGGGGGGATAATCACAAACTACAAATGTTCATCAAAGTGTAAGCATTGTTGTTATGCCAGTTCCCCGGAATGGCCGGATGATTACATGACGCCATCCATGGCTGATGAGATATTCTCTATATTGAAGAGTTTGGGCTGCCATTCAGTTCACATTGGCGGCGGTGAGCCTCTCCTTAAACCAGATAAAATTTTGGATGTGCTTCAGGCTGCGAAGGAAAACAATGTTGACATAGAATATATCGAGACCAATGCATCGTGGTACAGGGATGAAGCGTCGGCCGATGCCGTCCTTAAGGACCTTAAGAAATATGGCGTGCATACGCTGCTCATATCTATAGACCCCTACCACAATGAGTATATACCGTTTTGGAAAGTAAAGGCTTTGATGGTGGCGTGCTCAAGGGTAAGGATGGGAGTATTGCCCTGGCTGATGGATTTTTGGGCTGATCTGGATGCAATGGATGACCGCAAACCCCATTCCCTTGATGAGTATGCCCGGTTTTTTGGGCAGGATTATCTGCTGCAGCTACCCAAAAGATATGGGCTTAATTTGAAAGGGCGGGCTTTGAAGACCTATAAACCCAGGATGAAAAAGCAACCTTTTGAGGAAATATTAAAAGAATCTAAGCCCTGTAGGCTATTATCAGGTATTTACCACTTTCATGTTGACCTGTACGGCAACTTCGTTCCACAGTCGTGTCCAGGGCTTTCAATACCCTTAAGGGAATTATTAAATGGGGCTGACCCTGATAAATATCGGATATTCTATAACGTAGAATCTTTTGGCGTAGGAGGTTTTGCTGAACTGGCGATAAAAGAATATGGCTACGACCCCAAAGCTGAGTATGCAGGAAAGTGCGACCTTTGCTATGACATAAGGAGCTATCTGGTCTTGGAGCGGGGATTAGACCTCCCTGACCTTAAACCAGAGGGGCATTATAAATATGCTTGAGCATAGAGAAGACATCTGACACCGTATCTTGTGTTTACTCGTTGTTAGAGGAATAGAAGTCTTTGCCGTACTTTATTGGCATTGTGTATTACATCCTTTTTTAGATCAAGATATACAAAAGATTACGTTGATTGACAAGGTGGGCAAGGTGATTTTGAAGAAGTCTCATCTACTCTTCTATAAAGGAAGTTATTTTTACTGTTGACGTTGGAACTTAAAAGTACTGGTAAGAAAGGGGAGAAACGATTCACCTTTGCAGAGAATTTTAGGTGAGGTGAGCTTGCAAAGGAGACAAGAGAAATTGGAAAGGTCTGGCCTTTATAAGGCGTACTTTCGATATTCAACGATGCAGAAATGAGGATGTTGGTATCGATCAATATCCTCATAGTCCTTCAATCTCCGAACGAACGTCTTTTACTAATTCCATAATATCATCGTCGGTACGAATTCCGGCTTTTTCTGCCTCTCCTTCCATTTCTTTTTGTAGCATTTTCATGGCGTAAACAGCAGAATTCATAAGAATTACGCGATCATCTTCACAAATAAGGGTAACGCGGTCTCCGGTGGAAAGACGAAGACTTGAGCGAATGTCTTTGGGGAGCGTGATTTGACCCTTGGACATTACTTTAACGGTATCAATTATGGGCATATTCATCATTATCCTTCCTCCTTGATTTAGCTAAGTAGGGGTATTCCTACTTTTCCTATATTAGTATATACAAAATTACGGTGGAATACAATTGATTTTTAACTCCTCAATAGAAATTCCAGTGTCCCCTCAAAAAACTCCTTGCAAAAATCCAGCGGATATATTCTGACTTTTTGACTTTAGCAGTAAAAAATAGAGTGTACATTATGTACATTGTGTGCATAATATGATATAATAGGAGGTGAGAGGGAGGTGAATAAAATGCTTGTTGTTAACGCGACGGATGTACGAAAAGAATGGGGCAGTTTCATAGATTCCATTGTTCGTGAGAAGCCAAAGGTTATCAAAAGATCTAGAGACTACATCTTTACTGCCAGCGTTGATATGCTAAAGGAAATTCTTAAACCATACACCTTTACAGCAGAAATCTATAAAGAGGATGATGGAACAGTCACAGTTTCTCTGAATGAAATAGATCTAGTAGAAAATGCTTCCTGCGAAGAAGAGGCAGTTGAGAAGTTAGCAAATGCTCTAGTTGAATATGCCAAGGATTATTATAATGATTTTCAATACTGGTTCTCGGCCCCCAATCGAAAATCCCATCTGCCGTTTGTGTTGCATGTTTTGTTGCAAGACAGTATTGAAGGGGTAAAAGGGTTGATTAGATGCCAACGTGGAAAGAATTAAAAAGATTTTGTGAATGGTACGGCTGGGAACTCTATAAAAAAACAGACCATTATTATTACAGGAAACGGGACCCGGATGGCAGTGTAAGATTTGTAAAAGTGTCCATGGGAACTGGAGAAATTAAAGGACACTTGTGGAAAGAGATATTAAAGAAACAACTGCGGATAACGGAAGAATATTTTAACAGTATGATATAAGAGAGGGCGAAGACTCTAATGTTAGAAAGGAAGGAAGAGTGCATTCCTCTCCACCTTGAAGAAGATGGAGTCTCCTGCGCTCGTATATGATGAAAGAATTGCACCGATTAAAAAGAAATGAACAGCAAGTGAAAACATTAGAGGATATTATAAAATTTTTAAAAGCACACGGCAAAGAAGTGGCAGAAAAATATGGAATAAGGAGCATAAGAATTTTTGGCTCTTATACGGAAGGAAAACAGAAGGAAACAAGCGATCTTGATTTGATAGTTGTTTTTGAAAAAACACCTTCTCATCAGAATAATTTCAATATGACATTATCACAGAATAACAACACCTTCAAAATTACCAGTTGACAATTTTATATAAAGCGGATATAATATTTCCTGCAAAGAGACGGAGGTTACAACAAAATATAAACGGTAAACGTGCGGAAGTGGCGGAACTGGCAGACGCGGTAGTTTGAGGGGCTGCTGCTCGTTAAGAGCGTAAGGGTTCGAGTCCCTTCTTCCGCACCACGTAAAAAAGCCTCGCTGAGGATACAGCGAGGCTTTATTTTTTTTTGTGAATTATTTTCATGGGCTATCAAATAATAAACCTATGTCGATGGTGTGTTGATTACATTTCATACTGTGCACGGGAGGAAGGAATGGTGATAAGGCGCAGCATAGCATGCATATTGCTTTTTGCGTATGCGTTTTTTTATTCGTGTGCTGTATATTCTGCTCAAGGGGCTTATTCAGGCGATGTCGCTTATAGCGGTTTGACGGCCTCCCAAGCGGCCTTTAAATTCGAAGATGCTGTACTTCAAAGTGCTGGTGTGGGTGCAGAGATGTTGAGCAACCCCTCTGCGGTGCTTTCAGCGCCGCCTTCCACCGCTGCGAGGGCGGCTGTGGTGATGGAGGCATCCAGCAAGAGGGTGCTGTATGCCAAAAACCCGCATATGAAGCTGCCCATGGCCAGCACCACCAAAATCATGACGGCCATACTGGCCATAGAGATGGGCAATCTTGAGGACGTGGTGACGGTCTCACCTAAGGCGGTGGGGGTGGAGGGCTCGTCCATCTACCTGGCAAAGGGGGAGCGGCTGACCCTGGAGCAGCTTTTGTACGGGCTCATGCTTCGCTCGGGCAATGACGCAGCTGTTGCCATTGCCGAGCACATAGGCGGCAGCGTGGAGAACTTCGTGAGGCTTATGAACAGGAAAGCGGTTCAGATAGGTGCCAGAAATACCAACTTCGTCAACCCACATGGACTGCATGACGACATGCACTACACCACAGCCTACGACCTGGCATTGATCTCGGCCTATGCCATGCAAAACCCCGTTTTTCGCACCATAGTGTCCACCAAATACAAGAAGATTCCCTGGGAGGGGCGAGGCTACGATAGGGTACTCCAAAACAAGAATGCTCTGCTGTGGAGCTATGAAGGTGCAAACGGCATAAAGACGGGCTACACCAAGGTCTCCAGGAGGTGCCTTGCCTCGGCGGCACTGCGCGATGGCATGCAGCTGGTGTGTGTGGTGCTGGACTGCCAGCCATGGTTTGACGACAGCGCCACCCTGCTGGACTACGGCTTTGCAAACTTTAAACCCTATACCGTGGTCTCGAAGGAGCAGGTTTTGGGGCACATTCCGGTCAGGGATGGGTATGAGGCCCAGGTGGCAGCCGTGTGCAGGGAGGAGATACTCTTGCCCGTAAGGGAAGGAGAGGAAAAGGAGATATCGGTCGAGGTTAAACTGCCGCAGTACCTCAAGGCGCCGGTGAAAGCCGGCACCAAGGTAGGATATGTAAAGGTGACCCTGGGCGATGAGGTCAGCATCAGGAAGGATTTGTACACCGCAGCCGATGTCAAGGAAAACACCATAAGGTCCAATTTTAAGAGGATAATTGATAGGTGGATCGATACGGAGTTTGGGTTTTAAGATTTTTTAATTTCTAAAAAAGGATTTCGTGTACTATTTGTAGAATAAAAATAATAGATGACTACAGTATGTTGTGGTGCGTATACCATATCCAAGAGGGGATGCGCTTAAATGATTAAACACCGTCTGGAAAGGGATGGGTTGTTGATTGCGCCCGTCACTCAAGAGGATTTGCCTCAGATATGGCTGTGGTACAGGGATGTTGAAAGGTACAAGCACGCCACGGGACTTAGTCGGCCCATCACCTTTGAGGAGATGAGGGACAAGTACATCGAAGCCTGCTGCAGCCGCTGGGAGGTCTTTTTCAAGGTCGTCGAAAAGCAGCATGGCATCATGCTGGGCGTGGTAAAAGGGCGTGTGCACTACCTCTTAAAGGACGAGGCCTGGATAAGCTCCATCCTCATCGATGAGGCCTATCAAGGCGCGGGAGTGGGACATGCAGTTGTGTCCATGCTGGAGGAGTATTTCAGGAGCGTGTGGCTTATCAGGTGGCTGTACACCGGTGTAGTGGCCAGCAATATAGCGGGACTGGAATTCTGGAGGAGTATGGGATATGCGAAGGTGAGGAAAACCCGCTATCAGATCATGCTGAACGATAAGCCTGAGGATATAATGATCATGGCCAAGAATTTGGAGTGTAGCAGCTGCTTGCATTGTGCCTGTGCTGACCTTTAGCTTTTGCTGAGTCCAGTTAACAAAGCGGAAATATTTTTGAAATATTTTTGTAAAAATTTGATGCAATTTTCCATAATTTGTGGTAATATAGTAGGTGGGTTGTACAATTTCAAAAAAGGTGATAAAAGTGAAGAAAGCGGTCAGCATACTTGTGTTGATGTTATTTGTGTGCTTCCTTTTGGGCGTTCCGGCAAGAGGGGAAGGGACGCCTGCTGATGGAGATATGGATGAGGGGGCTACATCTGGAGCGACCGGTGACGAGGTGTTGAAGGTAAAGTGTACCGGTCAGAAGGTAGTGGACCTTCAGATGAGGCTCAGGGACCTGGGGTATTTCAACTACAAGATCACGGGATATTACGGGACGGCTACGGCCGATGCCGTTCGGCTGTTTCAGGAGCAAAACGGGCTTGCAGTGGATGGAACGGTAGGGCCCGAGACCAGGAGGGTCCTGTACAGCCCTGGTGCGAAGCGCTATACCGCATATCCATCCCAGGCGGCTTCTTATCTACCGGCTTCTCGAGGCGGAAGGAACTCCCTGGGGGTGCTGGTTGAGTGGTTCTCCAAGGGGCAGTATCTCTTTCCCAGGGGTGCAGTGGCAAAAGTGATAGACCTGTATACCGGCAGGTCGTTCTACATGAAGCGCACCGGTGGGACCAACCATGCAGACTCGGAGCCGGTGACGGCAAAGGACGCCCAGACTATAAGAGAAATATGGGGCGGCTGGAGTTGGGACCGCAGGCCTGTCATAGTCGAGATTGGCGGCGTGCGGGTGGCCGCTTCCATGCACGGAATGCCCCATGCCTATGATACCATACCCAACAACGGCATGCAGGGCCATGTGTGCATACACTTCTACAAGAGCAAAACCCACATACACAACAGGCAGGACCCTGATCATCAGGCTGCTGTGATGAGAGCCGCTGGTCGATAAGGCCGGCTCTTTATTTTTTTGGCTAACTTACGAGAGTTACACCTCTGTATGTTTGTTGGACTAGACCCACTATCAAATCTGGCTGGTGTGGTCATTTCAGGTAACTTAAGTATAGCCTTTTTCTCTAATTTAATGTTACGACCTATATAACTACTTTCAAATGGCAACGATGAAAAACAGGCATAAAAGGCTTCCTCTTTGGCAAGATTAATTACGGGTGATGCGAAGGATGAAGCGCTGGCTTAAAATTGGAATATCGGGATTTGTGGCCGGGCTGTGCAACGGCTTTTTTGGCTCGGGAGGCGGTACCATTGTGGTGCCTGCAATGGTGCACCTTTTGGGCATGAAGGAGCACGATGCCCATGCTACCGCTCTGGCGGTCATACTGCCTTTGACGGCCATAAGCTCTTTTGTGTATTTCAAAAGCGGCTTTTTCGAATGGGATGTAATATGGAAGGTGGCCGCCGGCGGCGCTCTGGGTGGCCTTGTAGGGGCGTGGATCCTGAACCGAATCTCGCCTTACTGGCTGCGCAAAGTTTTTGGCCTTTTCATGATCATTGCCGCGATAAGGATGATCGCATAGATGCTGCTTTTTTTTATAGGACTGGCTTTCGGGATTGTTGGTGGGATGGGCATTGGCGGGGGTAGCATTCTCATTCCGGCCCTGGTTTTTTTGGCCGGCCTGTCCCAGCACGCTGCCCAAGGGGTCAACCTTGCAGCATTTTTTCCTACGGCAATTCTGGCAATCTGGCTTCACGTCAAAAACGGATACATCAAATACAGGATGGCCCTCTATCTCTTCCTGGCAGGGGCCATAGGCGCATTTCTGGGAGCTAAGCTTGCTGTTATCACTTCTTCGGGTATCTTAAAGAAACTTTTTGGGGTTTTCTTGCTGGTAATGGGCATCTACGAGTTCACGCGAAGCGAGAAAAAGTAATATACCGGCTGGCTGATTGTTGGTAAAAAATTACATATATGTGTTTTTTGCTGAGATTGCTAAATTTATAACATGTAAACGCCGTGAAAAAAAGTTCTGCATTTTTATAAAAATTAGCAAAGCTTCCTCAATTTTATGGGATATATGTATAATACACTCATAAAAATGTGTAATAGTTATATAACAGCTGAAACTGTTTAAAATGCTGTTTTCAAGCCATTTGTTAAAAAATAAACTTGTGAGATGTATAACATTTTTATAAAATCTGTGTTATAATATTCAAGGATGAATGCATATTATGTTGCATTATGACGGATTAAGTTGCATGCCGGTTGGCGTCATCAGTTATATATAAAGATTTAAGGCAAAGAAGGTGTGTGAAATGGGGTTGAAGGTGTTTGGATTTAAAGGAGGAGTGCATCCTTTCCACAGGAAAGAGAGCACGCAAGACAAAGCAGTTGAACGGATGCAAGCGCCAAAGCTGGTGTATATACCTTTGCAGCAGCACATAGGTGCTCCCTGTGAACCGCTGGTAAAGCCCGGTGACCATGTCAAACTGGGGCAAAAGATTGGACAGCCAAAGGGCTTTGTGGGCGCGCCGGTTCATGCCAGCGTTTCGGGAGTTGTGAAAGAGATAAAGCAGGTACCTCATCCTGCCATGGGGCAGGGGCTTGCCGTTGTCATTGAGAATGACGGCAAGGATGAGCTGGATGAGTCCATAGTCCCAAAGGATATTGAGTCGCTGAGCGCCGAGGAGTTAAAAGATTTGATTCTTGAGGCCGGTATCGTGGGTATGGGTGGTGCCGCATTCCCAACCCATGTCAAGCTTTCGCCGCCCAAGGACAAGAAGATAGACGTCGTAATCTTAAACGGCGCCGAATGCGAGCCTTATCTGACGGCCGACCACCGCTTAATGGTGGAAACTCCACGGGATGTGGTGGATGGGCTGAAGGCCATTATGAAAGTGCTTGGGGTTAAAAGAGGGTACATCGCGATAGAGGACAACAAGCCGGATGCCGTGCGTGCCATTGCGAATGCCGTCAAATCAGTGCCCGGGGTGGAGGTGGTGCAGCTTAAGACCAAGTATCCCCAGGGTGCCGAGAAGCAGCTCATATATGCCGTGACTGGCAGGCAGGTGCCGTCGGGAGGCCTGCCGATGGACGTGGGAGTTGTGGTCAACAACGTGGGCACGGCGGCTGCCATTGCCCGGGCAATAAAGACGGGTATGCCGCTTATCGAGCGCATCGTAACGGTGACGGGTGGCGGAGTGGCCCAGCCCAAGAACCTGTTGGTGCGCATAGGTACGCCCTTCAAGGACGTCGTCGAGGCCTGCGGCGGACTGTTGGGCCAACCGGCCAAGGTGATATCGGGAGGCCCCATGATGGGGATTGCGCAGTACACCCTGGATGTGCCCGTCATCAAGGGTACCTCGGGTATTCTGGTGCTTACCAAGCAGGAGGTGGAGATGCCCGAGCCGGGTCCCTGCATACGATGCGGCAAATGTGTAGAGGCCTGTCCCATGCGGCTTATGCCTCTATTTATTAGCGCTTATGCCCTGAAGGGGGATTACGAACGCAGCGAAAAGCTGCATGCCATGGACTGCATAGAGTGCGGCTGCTGCTCGTATATATGCCCTGCCAGACGCCCGCTTGTGCAGTCTATTCGCACGGCAAAGCGCGTGATCACCGAAAGGAGAAGGCGCACTGCCAGTGCAAAATGATGGTGATGTCTTCGCTGTCCCAAATACCGCCTGTTGGGGTCGGGGCAGCATGATATAAAGGCGGATTACAAATACCCCAACCTTCTAAGCCGGCATTATACCCATACGGTTTAGATGAACAGGGGGATGTTGCGATGGAGCCTTTGATAGTTTCTTCTTCCCCCCACGTGTATTCAGAGGATACTACAGCTCGCATCATGCGGGATGTGGTGCTGGCGCTTTTACCGGCGGCGGCAGTTGCTGTGTATTTCTTCGGGGGAAGAGCGGCTTTGATAATGGCTATATCCGTATTGTCGGCTGTTGTGACCGAAGCAGTTGTGCAAAAGCTTATGAAAAAGCCGGTTACCATCAACGACTGGAGTGCAGTGGTAACGGGGCTTATGCTGGCTTTTAACCTGCCACCTACAGTGCCGCTGTGGCTGCCTGCGGTAGGTTCGGCCATTGCCATTGCTTTGGTTAAACAGGCCTTTGGCGGGCTGGGGCACAACTTCATGAACCCGGCTCTGGCTGCCAGGGCTATTTTGCTGGCTGCGTGGCCGGTGTATATGACCACCTGGGCTGACCCCATTCACGGGGTTATGAGCGCGGCAACGGCTGGAAGCTTGAACGCCGGAGCTGATGCCGTCAGCTCGGCCACGCCGCTTGCCATACTTAAGGGATTGGAAGGGACGGAGGCGCAGCTCCCTCCTTTATGGGAGGTCATATTGGGCAGTACGAAAGGCTGTCTTGGTGAGACTTCGGATGTGGCGCTGCTTCTGGGTGCTGCTTATCTGCTGTGGAGAAGGGTGATAAACTGGAGGATACCCTTTAGCTTCATCGGCACTGTGGCGCTGCTTACCTGGATTTTGGGGCCAAAAGGTCTTTTCACGGGAAATGCGATATACCACGTATTTTCGGGTGGGCTTATCCTGGGCGCGTTCTACATGGCCACAGACTATTCGTCTTCTCCGGTGACGCCCAAAGGGCAGATAATAATGGGGATAGGGTGCGGAATAATTACCTCTATCATTCGCCTGTACGGTGGTTATCCAGAAGGGGTCACCTATTCCATACTGCTGATGAACGTGGCTACTCCTCTGATCGACAGGTTTACAATGCCCCGCATTTACGGGGAGGTGAAGGCAAATGTCTGAGGGCGTGAAGATGTCCATCAAGCTGTTTATAATAACCGCGGTGGCTGCTCTGGCTTTGGGCATCACCCATGCCGTTACCGAGGAGCCCATAAGGCTGCAGAACGAACAGGCCAGCATGGAAGCGAGAAAAGCTGTTTTGCCCGATGCGCAGGAGTTTCTCCCTGTCGACATATCGGAATATAGGGACGAGTATCCCAACGTTATTGAGGTGTACCAGGGCAAGTCAGGAGATGACACGGTAGGCTATGTATTTAAGGTGGTATCCAAGGGTTACGGCGACGATGTGGAGCTGTTTGTAGGCATAGATGCTAAGGAAGACAGGGTTGAAAACGTGAGCATCATCAGCCACAACGAAACTCCCGGGCTGGGGGCCAAAGCGGCTGAGCCTGCTTTTTTGAGCCAGTATACCGGCAAGTCGGCCGACAGCCCGCTGGCGGTGGTGAGGGGAAACCCCACACAGGACACACAGGTGGAGGCCATAACCGGCGCTACCATAACCTCAAAAGCCGTGACCCAGGGCGTGAACTCTGCTGTGGAGTTCTACAGCCAGGTATTAAAGGACGGGGGTGCTGATAGATGAAGCCTTTGAAGGTATTTTTCAACGGGGTGCTCAACGAGAACCCTACTTTCAGGATGGTTCTGGGGATGTGTCCCACCCTTGCGGTAACCACTGCGGCAATAAACGGCATAGGAATGGGGCTGGCCACCACCTTTGTTCTGGTGGGTTCAAACCTGGTGATATCGCTGCTTAAGAACTTCATACCGCAAAAGATAAGGATCCCGGCCTTTGTGGTGGTCATTGCCACATTCGTGACGGTGGTCAGCATGATAATGCAGGCTTTTCTTCCCGAGCTCAACAAGAGCCTGGGTATATATATTCCGCTCATAGTCGTAAACTGCATCATTCTGGCAAGGGCAGAGGCCTTTGCATCAAAGAATTCGGTCTTTCTGTCGGTAATAGACGGGTTGGGCATGGGCATAGGGTTTACCTTGGCGCTGCTTTTGCTGGGTTCAATACGAGAGATACTTGGTGCCGGGACCTGGTTTGGTATGCCCGTTTTCTCCGACGGCTTCAGTCCGGCCATAATTATGATACTGCCTCCCGGCGGATTTATAACCCTTGGACTGGTACTGGGATTGCTCAACAAGCTTACAGGCAGGACTGAGTAACTGGCTGAACGGCCGAAAAGATGGATTAATTGATTTTATGTGAAGGACTATGTAGCCAATAAAGCGTTGCTCTGGATTTCGCTCCAAATGCGTTTGGATAAGGGTATGCGCTGAGTGGGGGTAGGTTTCATCTAAAAAAGCAATGTGTAGGGGGAAATGGTATGGAATACGTGGGTAAAATATTCGTCATATTGATAAGTTCTATACTGATAAACAACTTCGTAATGTCAAGGTTCCTGGGCATCTGCCCGTTCCTGGGGGTGTCAAAGCGGGTAGAGACCGCTGTGGGTATGGGCGCTGCCGTTACCTTTGTAATGGCCATGACGTCTCTGATTACCTATATAGTCCAGTATGCCATACTAGAGCCTTTGGGACTTGAGTATTTGCAGACCATCATATTCATCCTGGTAATAGCCTCGCTGGTGCAGTTCGTCGAGATGGTGATACAGAAGACCAGCCCGATGCTATATCAGGCGCTGGGCGTGTATCTACCGCTTATTACCACCAACTGCGCCGTGCTGGGTGTGGCCATCATAAACATAAAAGAGAAATATGACTTGATTCAAGCGCTGTTTAACGGCGTGGGAGCCGCTTTGGGATTTACCCTGGCCATCGTGCTTTTTGCTGGAGTGCGGGAAAGGCTGGAACTGTCGGATATACCCAAGCCGCTTAAAGGTTTTCCCATAGCCCTTATTACGGCGGGGTTGATGTCGGTGGCCTTCTTGGGGTTCCAGGGGCTCATAAAGTAAGGAGGGATTGTGGATGGAGAAGATACTGCTGTCCCTGCTGAGTTTAGGAGGCATGGGGTTTTTGTTTGGAGCAGTGCTGGCATTTGCGTCAAAGAGGTTTGCGGTTGAGAAAGACCCAAGGGCTGAAGCAATTCGTGAGGTGTTGCCGGGAGCCAATTGCGGTGCATGCGGTTATCCTGGGTGCGATAACTTTGCAAATGCTGTGGCCTCCGGCAAGGCGCCTGTGGATGGCTGTACCGTAGGTGGGTCGCCCGTGGCCTTGAAAGTGGGCAATATAATGGGTGTGCAGGTGGAGGAAAGAGAACGGCGCATTGCCCGTGTGCTGTGCCAGGGCGACTGTCAAAAAGCCGTGAACAAGTACGAATACAAAGGCATACAAGATTGCGTTGCTGCATCCATGCTGGCCAGCGGGCCCAAGGGTTGCAGCTACGGGTGCCTTGGGCTTGGGACCTGCGTGAGGGCCTGCCCCTTCGACGCCATCCACATATCCGAGCGTGGCATTGCTGTGGTGGACCCCGACAGGTGTACCGGGTGCGGCAAATGCGTGGAGGCCTGCCCCAAGAATTTGATAGAGCTTATCCCTGAATCCAGTCTGGTACAGGTGCTGTGCATATCCAAGGATTCGGGCAAACAGGTGCGTGAAAACTGCAAGGTGGGATGTATAGGGTGCAGGCTGTGCGTCAAGGCTTGTCAGTTTGAGGCCATAGACTTTGTTGACAATCTTGCCAGGATAAGGTATGATAAGTGTGTAAACTGCATGGTATGCGCTGAGAAATGTCCAACCGGCGCCATATATGCCGATTTCAGCAAGCGCAAAGTGGCCTTTATCGATGAGGACAAGTGCATAGGCTGCACTGCCTGCAAGAGGGTGTGCAAGTTTGAGGCCATAGATGGCGAGCGCAAGCAAAAGCACAGGGTGCTTGCTGATAAGTGTACAGGGTGCGGCCAGTGCGTCGAGCCTTGCCCGGTAGATGCCATTACGCTAAGCGTTCGCGGGAATTGAGGCGGCTTTTGAAGGCATACAGGTAGTTGAGCGTTTATCTGTTTTCCGCATAAAGAAAGCAAAAGCCTAATCGGCCGAAGGGACAGTCGGATGAAGAGACAATCGGCCGAGAAGGCAATTTTTGCATAGAGTATTCAAACTATTCATATTACACACGGCGAAAGTAACGGGTTGTTGAGCGGAAATGTATTTCTTTTCGATTGAAGACATGCATCAAGCGCGGATGTTGTTTTTCTTGAAACCTAAAATGTGGAAGAATACTTTCTTCTTCCGCAGTAAATCCAGTAAATGGAGTGGAAAGGTGCTATAAAGGCGCTATCTTAATGGGGGAGTATTAATGCGCAACGAGGTAAGCGGTTAACCAATTCGGACTTTGATAGGCCACTATCCCTAGCGGTTGGATAGTGGCATAAAATATATTAATTTTAAGAAGTTGGGGTGAAAGTATGAAGCTTAGCGTGGCCGATTTGAAAAATCGACAGGTATGGGAGGAAAAGGGCTATAAGCTGCCTGAGTTTGATATCGAAAAGGTAAGGGAGAAGACCCGGAAGGAGCCCATATGGATTCATTTTGGAGCAGGCAACATATTCAGGGCTTTCCCGGCTGTGCTACAGCAAACCCTTCTGGAAGGTGGGTACAGCGACAGGGGCATCATAGTCTGCGAGTCTTACGACGAGGAGATTATAGAAAAGGCTTATGCGCCATTTGACAACCTCAGCGTGGTCGTCACTTTGAAGGCCGACGGTAGCGTGGATAAGAAGGTTGTGGCCAGCGTGGTGGAGGCCATACCTGCCAGGGGCAACATGGACAGGCTGGTGGAGGTATTTACATCTCCGTCACTGCAGATGGCCAGCTTTACCATAACTGAAAAGGGTTATTCGCTGAAAAATGCCAGGGGCGAGTATTATCCAGATGTGGTGGATGACCTCAACTCCCTATCGGATCAGCCGAAAACCTTGATGGCTATGATTGCACTGCTGTGCTATAAGAGGTACCAGGCTGGCAGGTTGCCCATAGCGCTGGTGAGCATGGACAACTGCTCCCACAATGGTATTAGATTGTATGAGGCCGTGAAGACCTTTGGCGATGCTTGGGTGGAAAAAGGTTTTGTTGACAGGGGTTTCAAGGATTACATTGAAGATCCGAATCTCGTATCCTTCCCCTGGAGCATGATAGACAAGATAACGCCGCGCCCGTCCGAGCAGGTAAAAGCCATGCTGGAGGCCGATGGCCTTGAGGGCGCTGACATAGTGTGCACCAAGAAGAATACCTATATATCCTCCTTTGTGAATGCTGAAGAAGCACAATATCTGGTGATTGAGGATGTATTCCCCAACTCAAGGCCGCCGCTGGAGAAGGCCGGCGTTATATTCACCGATAGGGAGACGGTGGATAAGGTCGAAAAGATGAAGGTGTGCACCTGCTTGAATCCACTTCACACCGTACTGGCAATTTACGGCTGCCTGCTGGGCTACAAGTCGATTGCCGATGAGATGAAGGATAAGCACTTGAAGGCTTTTATAGAAAAGGTGGGGTATGAAGAGGGGCTGCCGGTGGTGGTTGACCCGGGTATAATCAATCCCCATGAGTTCATAAAAGAGGTCATTGAGAAGCGGTTTCCCAACCCATTTGTGCCAGATACGCCTCAGAGGATCGCCACAGATACCTCGCAGAAGATACCGGTGCGTTTCGGCGAGACCCTGAAGGCCTATATCAGGACCGGAAAGAGGGACATATCCACATTGACCTATATACCGCTCTTCTTTGCGGGTTGGATCAGGTATCTCATGGGAATGGACGATGAGGGCAATCCTTTCACGCCCAGCCCCGATCCCATGCTGGAGACCCTGCAGTCCTACGTCAAGGATATAAAGCTGGGAGATACAGGGCCGTTTACCGAGGCCTTAAAGCCCATACTGTCTAACGAAAACATCTTTGGCGTCCACCTGTACGAGTATAACCTGGCTTCCAAAGTGGAGGCCATGTTCGCAGAGCTGGTTGCCGGCAAGGGAGCGGTGAGGAAGACTCTGGAGAAGTATATAGAGGTGTGATGGAAACAAAGCCGTAAAAAGAGGGTTGTCAGACTTTGTCTGGCAGCCCTCTTTTTTTGTGTCCGGTTGGCCCTTTTAGGTTTTTCTTTTTGAGCGATTTTTATAAAAAATTTTTAAAAACTTAGAAGGAATTTTTTCAAATGCGTCGAATATACATCATATAGAAATCGATATCTAAAATTGAGTGCGGAGGCCGAGGGTATACAGGCCAAGACTTCTTATTTGCGTTGAGATGGATTCAAGCAAAAGTCCAAAGCGGAGGTACGTTGAGATGCCTAGGGTAAAAGACAAGGTAACCATATACGATGTAGCAAAGATGGCCAACGTTTCGCCGGCTACCGCTTCAAGGGTGTTGAGCGGTTCCAATTATCCTGTGAAAGAGGCGTTAAGAAAGAGGGTTGTTGAGGCCGCAAAGATGCTCAATTACTCGCCCAACATGCTGGCAAGAAGCCTAAAGAGCAACACCAGCAATGACATAGGCGTAATAATTCCCACCATATCAAACCCGTTTTATTCATCGGTCATTCTGGGCATAGAGAAAGAAGCCGATAAAAGGGGATACAACTTGCTTTTGTGCAACACATTCAGGGATGTAGAAAAGGAGAAGAGATACCTTCAGTCGCTTTACGAGAAGCAGGTAAAGGGCGTCATCATCTCAACGCTGGGTGCCAGGAACATCGAGGAGTATATCGAAAAGGGCCTGGAGTTTGTGTTGCTGGACCAGAAGATAGACAATCTGGAGTGCAGCTTCATAAGCTTTGACTGCTTCAAAGGAGCCTACATGGCTGTGGAGTACCTCATACAGAATGGGCACCGCAAGATCGCCTTTGTCAGCTCGCCGCTCACCAAGTGGACCCGCAAGGAGACCTTTAAAGGGTACAAAGCGGCCCTTACTGACAACGGCATTGCCGTTGAGGAGGAGTATTTTCTCATCGGTAGCCACGAGGAGGAGATCGATGAGGAGGGCTTTGAGTTCAAAAACGGCAAAGAGATGGCCGACGAATTTATAAAGCGCAAGCTAGATGCCACAGCTGTGCTGGCAGTTAACGATATGACGGCCTTTGGGTTTATCCAGCAGATGTATCTCCATGGGAAAAGGGTGCCGGATGACATATCGGTGATCGGGTTTGATGACATCTCGTTTGCCAAGATGTTTTCGCCGCCCCTTACAACGGTCCAATATCCCGCCTATGAGGTGGGACGGTTGGCGGCGATGCTGTTGCTGGATAAGCTTTCTGGAAACAACCATTCCAACATGAGCGTAAATCTTCATCCCAAATTGGTCATAAGGGATTCCGTAAAGCCGCTGGCGTGAAGAATCGAAATCGATATCTTATAAATGAAGGGAAGGGTGTCTTATGAAGAGCTGCTGTATTGAAAAGCAATTTGACAGGCTGAAGGTGCAGGTGTACGAGAACAGGGATGAGATGGGGAGGGCCGCTGCCAGCAGCGTGGCTGCCAGGCTGAGGGAGCTCCTCGGCTCTAAGGAGGAGGTGAGGGTGGTATTTGCGTCGGCGCCTTCGCAGTCGGATTTTTTGAAATACCTGGTGCAGGAGCAGGGCATCGATTGGGGCAGGGTGACGGCATTTCACCTGGATGAGTATGTAGGAGCTTCTTTGGAAGATAACTACAGCTTTGCGAGGTTCATAAAGGACCATGTGGTAGATAAGGTCCATCCCGGCAGGGTATTTTATTTGAACGGCAAAAATCCCGATGTAGAGGCCGAATGCCAGCGATATGCGCAGCTCCTCTCTGAGAAGCCCATCGACATCGTGTGCTTGGGTATAGGGGAGAATGGGCATATTGCCTTCAATGAGCCGCACGAGGCCGATTTTGATGACCCCAAGCTGGTAAAGAGCGTTACTCTGGATGAGAAGTGCAGGACTCAGCAGTTCCACGATTTCAAGTTTGCCTCCATGGACGATGTGCCCCGCTATGCCATAACCATGACGGTGCCGGCCATTATGGCGGCGGAGTACATATACTGCATCGTTCCCACCGACCGGAAGGCCGAAGCGGTAAAGGCAGCGCTGACGGGCCCCATTACCGAGAAGTGCCCGGCCTCTGTCCTCAGGACACATGACAGGGCTGTGCTGTTTTTAGACAGGGATGCCGCCAAGCTGGTGGAGGGATTGGTATGAGGTTCGGCATTTACGGGTGCAGGCATGCGCACATAGCCGAGTTTGTCGATGAGATGCTCAAGCTGGGGCATGAGTTTGTAGGTATTTACGAGACCGAACTGGATATAGCCAGGGGTATGGCTGAGAAGTACAAGGTGCCCCTGTTTGACAGAGGGGAAGATCTGTTCAAGCTGAAGCCCGATGTCATAGGCACCTCGGCCGTCAACAACCGGAAGATCGACATCGTCGAGCTGTGCAATCAGCAGGGCATTCACGTCATGGCAGACAAACCCATAGTGACCAGCAGGGAAGGCTATGCAAGGCTTGAGAAGGTAATAAAGCAAGGGAGAATTCAGGTGGGCATGATGCTGACCGAGCGATTTAATCCCCCCATTTATGCCCTGTGGAAGATGATACGTGAAGGCAGGCTGGGACAGGTGGTCAGCTTTACCATCATGAAACCCCACAAGCTGCTTGAAAAGAAGCGAGCCCCGTGGCACTTCTCCAAAGAGGAGAACGGCGGAATAGCCATAGACCTGTTGATACACGATATAGACCTGCTGCGGTGGTTTACCGGGAGCGAGCTTGACTCGTGCAGCGGTTATATCAAGAAGACGGCCTATCCTCAGTATGGGACTTTTTACGACAGCGTAAACGCCGTTGTAAAGATGAAAAACGGGGTGGTGGCCACCCTTGAGGCCAACTGGTGGATGCCCGACTCTTATTTTACTTTCGGTGACGGGCGGATATTCTGCGTAGGGACGCAGGGCAGGGTTGAGGTGCGCACCACGGGCGACTGCCAGGCAAAGGGAGAGCCTTTTGCACTGCTCATCAGGGATACCGAAACCTATATAAGGTGCGAGAACGTGGCCTTACCCACTACGCTCACACAGGATTTTATAAACCGCATTGAGGGCAGGAAGGACGTCATAATCTCCGGCGAGGACGTATTGATGTCCAGCCTGGCTGCCATAGAGATTGACGAGAGCCTGGAGGAGGTATGCCTGTGTTGACTTGCGGTACAAAGCTCTCAATTGGCGACGTATGAGTCGGATTTATTGCAACATATTCTCGCAGCGAAGTCTTTAGCAAGGTTGCTTTTCAGCGGCTGAGGTTTCACATCCAAGGTGAGGGAAATAGCTGGTGCAAATGTTGATGCAAATAAAGGAAATGCTTAATCAGCCAGGTATATACTAGCATATATCTTAAAGCCTTCACATCTAATTTTTTAAAAGAAAAGAAATAAAAGAAAACGGGAGGATGATTTTAAATGGAAAAGGTCAGGTTCGGGATTATAGGGTGTGGCGTTATAGCTCCCCATCACGCAGATGCCATCGTAAACAACAAGAGGGGAGAACTGGTGGCGGTATGCGATATTGAAGAGGAGAAGGCCAGGAAGTTTCAGCAAAAGTACAATGTTCCCCATTATTACACCGACTATCGGAAGATGCTGGAGAGAAAGGACATAGACGTGGTGTGCATCTGCACGCCCAGCGGGCTTCACGGCGATATGACCATTGATGCGGCCAATGCTGGCAAGCACGTCTTTTGCGAAAAGCCGCTGGACATCAATGCCGACAAGATGACCCGCATGATAAAGGCCTGCAGGCGCAACAACGTCAAGCTGGGTTGCGTGTTCCAGAGAAGGTTGATGAAGGAGGCCATAGAGACCAAGAAGGCCATCGAGAGGGGCGAGTTTGGCAAGATCATCCTCGCTGATGCCTATCTGAAATACTACCGCAGCCAGGAGTATTATAACTCCGCCGGATGGCGTGGGACATGGGAGCTGGATGGCGGCGGTGCTTTGATGAACCAGGGCGTCCATGGTATCGACTTGCTTATGTGGCTGGTGGGCGATGTGGCCAGCGTGTTTGCGAGGGCCGAGACCCTGGCGAGGGATATAGAGGTGGAGGATACGGCCATAGCCCTTTTGAAGTTTAAAAACGGCGCCATCGGTGTAATCGAAGGCACTACATCGGTTTATCCCCCTCAGGAGACGCGGCTTGAAATCCATGGCCAGAAGGGGAGCGTCATCTTTGGGGATTCGGGGTTTAAGCAATGGAGAACTATAGGGAGCGATGTGGATACCTTCCCCGATGTGAAGAGCGAGAAGATCGGTGGTTCGGCCGATGCGGCAGCCATCTCCAGCTGGGGACATTATGCGTTGATAGACGATATGATCTCGGCAGTCATAGAGGACAGAGACCCCATGATCACCGGCGAGTCGGCCAGGAAGGCCGTTGACCTTATACTGGCTATATATGAATCGGCCAGGACTGGCAAAGAAGTGTTTTTGGAAAGGTTTGGTGAGTAGATGATGTTGGAGTTTGCAGGCATCAAATTCAAAAACCCAGTAGTAATAGCTTCCAGCCCTTTGACCAGCAAGATAAAATGGCTGATGGAGGCAGAAAAGCACGGCGCTGCTGCGGTGAGCACAAAGCTGACCTTTATAAAGCAGCCGTTTTATGGCAAGCTGCGCATGCACAACAACATAAAGCTGTCAAGCATAGTTTGCTATGATAGAAGGCTGGACCTGGAGGAAGGCTTAAGGCTGGTAGAGGAAGCCAAGAAGAAGACCAATCTGATAATCTTTAGCAATATCACCCATGACAACGAGGACATGGACGGCTGGGCATTGCTGGCCAAGGAATTTGAGAATGCCGGCGCCGATATAATCGAGGCCAATATGGTTTGCCCTAACGTCGGCCTGTCCACAAAGAGCATAAAGGGGCAAGAGGCCCTGGGGGCAGGAGAGTTTGGCGGTGCGGTGACCGGCCAGGACCCCCAGAGGGTTCGCAACGTGATTAAAACATTAAAAGAGAGCGTGAAGATCCCAGTGGTTGCCAAGCTAACGCCCAACGTGGCGGATATAGGGTATATGGTGAGGGTGTGCCAGGAGGCTGGAGCCGATGGAGTATGTCTTGCCGGCGCCCAATCCAGCTTGCCTCTGGTGGACATCTACAATGATGGCAAGCCGGAATACCATCTGCTAAATGGCGTATCCCACGGGAGCCTGGGTGGCCCGGCCTGTTTGAACATGGCCTTTTCACAGGTGGCGCAGGCTGCCACAAAAAGTTCGCTGCCCATTATCGGCGGGGGCGGACTGGAGACCGCCGAGCAGTGCATCATGATGATGATGTGGGGCGCCACCCTTGTTACCATGTGTACCTCCGTCATGTGGTACGGATGGGAGGTAGTGGACAGGATCGTTCGGGGGATGGAGGAGTATCTGGAAAAGCAGGGCTTAACTTATCAGGACATAATAGGGAAGTCGCTCAAGTATTTGCGGCCCTCACATCAGCTTGAGGCACTCGAGGGGTGGCCTGAGGTGGACCTGGATAAGTGCATCGGCTGTGGAAGGTGCGCAAAGCCCGGGCATTGCGATGCCATAGAGATGGTTGACGACAAGCCTGTCATCACCCCTGACAGGTGCCTGGGATGTGGCATATGCATAGCGCTTTGCCCCACAAAGGCTTTGACGATGCACTATGAGTAAACACCAAATCGGTATAATGCTTTTAGCGTGGTGGTTTTGGCATAACGGTGTGGGTGTTTATCTGTTGTTAAATTTACTCTGAAAGAGGTGACCTTAAGAATGGGCAGAAAGGTCAGGGTTTTGATTGTAGGATCGGCTTTTGCTGCCGATTTCCATCTGTATGCCTATTCGCGGTGCAGGGACATTGCTGAAGTGGTGGCCATAACCGGCAGAAACAAGGAGAAGGCCCATGCGCTACTCAAAAAGTATGGACTTGAGAATTGCGCGGTGTATGACGATTACATGAGAGCCATCCAGGAGGTTGACTGCGATGTGGTGGACATCTGCCTGCCAAATTACCTGCATCACGAGGTGGCAATAGCGGCTCTGAACAGAGGCAGGCACGTCATATGCGAGAAGCCGCTGGCCACCACCGTCGAGGACGGAATGGATATGGTGGAGACGGCCAATAGGGTGGGCAAAAAGTTGTATTATGCGGAGGACTGGCTGTTTGCTCCGGCTTTGAACAGGGCCATCGAGATAATAGAGGAGGGAGCCATAGGCAAGCCGGTGTTTATAAGGGCTAGGGAATGCCATTCGGGTTCCCATTCGCCTTATGCTCAGACCATACAGTACTGCGGGGGTGGGTGCTTGATTCATCTGGGGATTCACCCCATAGGCTTTATACTGGCGCTGAAAGAGGGTAAGTGGACGGAGCTTACGGCATCTGTATCCGGCGGGCTGGGAAACAACTTGATGCACAAAAAGCTGGAAGGGGAAGACTGGGCCTGCTGCATCATGAAGTTTGCCGATGGCACTTCGGCCGTAGTGGAGAGCAATTATGTCACAAAGGGTGGAATGGAGGACGTGATCGATATATACGGCACTGAAGGCTGCCTGCATGTGGATATTACCTTCTCCTCGCCCATCACCTGTTATTCCATACCTGGCCTGAAATATACGGTGGAAAAGGCTGAAATAACGACGGGATGGTCAAAGCCGGCCGTCGACGAGAGGTTCAACCTCGGGTATGTGGATGAGATAAGGCATTTTATGGAGTGCGCGCTAAAGGACGAGGATGCAAAGGTGGGTTTGAGAGGAGTAGACGGCCTGGAGGCATTGAGGGTGGTACACCTGGCTTACAGGGCGGCCAGAGAGGGCATAACCATCAAGAACGAGCGGATTGGCGTGCGCCCATAATGGGCATTGCGTCGTCAGAATGTGCATCGCATCGGTAGAATTGTATTGCGCCGTTAGAAACGTTAGAAATTTGTATTACGATCAAACCGCCGGGAAAGCCCACCCTTTTAAGTGTGGGATGAAAAGCGGTCTAATGTAGTAGGGCTGGATCGGTCCGAATTTAAGCCTCCGGAGAAGGGGGTCGCTGCACGGGTGCTGGGAAGCAATCCCTGCATCCGTGTAAGCCTCCTTCGATGAAAGAGGAAGCCCACCCCCTTCAAAGGTGGGAGGAGGTCACACCATCATAATGTCACTGCCCAGTTATGGCTTTGCGTGGTGCATCGTGTGCAAATTCTAAGTGTATTATGGATGGATAAGAAGTGAGCGTTTATGTGCACAGCAAATGCAGTTGCAGATAAGGTATTCTACAACGGCATAGTGTATTCGATGGATGAAAAATCAAGGGTGGCGCAGGGGCTGGCCGTTTCGGACGATACCATAATAGCGGTGGGCAGCAACCAGGAAGTGCTGTCGTCGCGTGGGCCTCATACACAGGTATACGATTTAAAGGGCAAGGCGGTTATCCCCGGGCTTATAGATACCCATACTCACCTGTTCTGGGCGGCGGTGAGCGAGCTGGACGGTGAGCTCTTTATCCCTGAGAGCGTGGAGCAGCTCCTGGAATACGTACGGATGAAGGCAATACAGCTGCCCAAGGGCGAATGGATTTACCTGCCCAACACCTATCCTGCCAGGCTAAAGGAGCATCGTTATCCTGCTATAGACCAGCTTGATGAAGTAGCACCCTACCATCCGGTCTTTATCGATGGGGTGTATGCTGGGAGGGCAAACAGCTGTGCATTGAGGATGGCGGGTATAAAGGAAGGTGCCAATGCTTCTTCCACGCTGTCGGCTCTGCGGAAATGCATAAAGCGCCGCGAATATGATCTGACAGACTACAAAGAGGGCATCAAAATCCTGCAGAGGCGCTATAACGAGATGGGCATAACCAGCGTTGTGGACGGGGCATCGAACGAGCTGGGTATCAAGGCCCTGTGCCAGCTCTACAGGCAGAAAGAGCTGTCTTTGAGAGTTGCATGTACGCTTGTGGTGTCGGACGCAGACAAGGTGGAAGAAGAGGCAAAGAAGTACAGCAACATTGTCGATATACCCCATGAGTGGGTTAAGCTCTCGTTTATAAAGATCATGCTGGACGGGGGGATACTTACCTGCACGGCTTTTATGAAGCAGGGTTACGGCAATGCCGCCTTTGCATTTGGTATCCCGGAAGGGTACAGGGGCGTAATAAACTACAACTCAAGCCAGATTATTCCGTTTATAGACAGGGCGTATGAGCTGGGGTATCAGATGAGCGCCCATTGTATAGGCGACGGGGCTTTGCAGGTATTGCTCGAGGCGTACAGGATATATAATGAAAAATTCAACGATATAACCGACAGGCGTTTCAGCATAATACACGGCGATTTTACGGATGATGCCGCACTGGACATGATAAAATTCTTGAAGCTGGTTTTGCTCTTTCAACCTGCCTGGCATTTCAAGGATGCAGGGTTTCTCAATGAGATGTTATCAAAGGACGTGATGGATATTTTTCTGCCGTACAGCAAGTACGTCGAGAAAGGCATCCATGCAGCTGCCGGAAGCGATCACATGGTCAAGTATGACCCGCTTTTGTCGCATAACCCATACAACCCCTTCTGTGCGCTTTATAACATGCTGACGAGGTGCACTTACGACGGCCATGTAATTGGAGAGGAGCATTGCATAGACAGGGGGCAGGCACTGCGGTTTTATACCCAAAAGGCCGCATATGCAACTTTTGAGGAAGATAAAAAGGGCTGCCTTAAGGCCGGCAAGCTGGCCGATTTTGTGGTGCTGTCCAAGGACTACTTTGAGTGTCCGGTGGAAGACATACCGTCCATCAACGCACTGCTTACGGTGGTGGGCGGCAAGGTCGTCTTTGACAGGATGTATGGGGAAAATGATGAGGCTTAGGTGGCCAAGGATGTGCCACACAGCGTTTTATCTGAAACAACCAGCGTCAGAATGCAATTTTTGTAACATGAGTGAGAGTGATAAGAAGAGCATGTGGGTGTAAGGTGAACTGCAATCTATTATGCAACTTAAACTTATAGGACAAGATTGGACAATAAAGTTGGGCAAAAAATAAATTAAAAATTTTAAAATATAAAGGAGTGTTACAGATATGAAAGAGGAGATAAGGGTTGCCATTGTAGGGCTTGATACAAGCCACTCGGTTGAGTTCCCTCGAAGGATGCAGGCGCCGGACTGCCCCGAAGAACTCAAGGTGAAGGGCATGAAGGCGGTTACCTGTCTGAGGTTTGAGACGCCCTTTACAAATAAGGAGACCCTGGATAAAAGGCAGCAGCAACTGGAAGATTGGGGAATTAAAGTAACCGAAGATTTTGAAGAAGCTGTAGCAGACTGCGATGCCATTATGCTGGAGATAAACGATCCCGCATACCACCTCGAATACTTCAAGAAATGCATGAACCTGAAGAAACCCATCTTCATAGATAAACCGCTGGCCGATAACTATCACAATGCAAAGGAGATATATGACTTGTGCAAAAAGCACAACGTTAGGGCCATTTCTGCCTCAGCCTTGAGGTTTTCCCATAACCTGGTAGAGGCTTGCAGCAAGGTTCCAAAACCCATGCAGTCGTATTTTTACGGGCCGCTGGGGATCCCGCCGGTAGGAAGCGGCATCATATGGTACGGCGTCCACTGCTTTGAGATGCTTGAGAGGGCTATGGGCTTGGGCGCTGTGAGCGTGGATGTGAGGAAAGACGCAGCCGGTGCCGTGGTGGTTGTGGAGTATCCAGACAAGAGGAGGGGCATTGTGGAGCTCACTGTGGGAGCATACGCTTACGGCGGTACGCTGAGGGCCGAGAATCAAATTGCGTCGTTTGTCGTTGACAGCTCGATGTTCTATACAGAAGAGCTAAGGGAGATATACAGGTTCTTCAAGACGGGTGAGGCTTCCCTCACTCTAGATGATGCCCTTGAAATAATGGATATGCTGGATTGTGCAGCGCGCTCCTATGAAACGGGCAAACCAGTGAAGCTTAACAGATACGGTGAGTAAGTCAACTACCCACCGCATATGGTGTATGTAATCTCAAAGGCAGGGTTGGGATAATAGCGGGTTTAAGGGGTAGCGGGTATTTTGCTATAAGAAGTCTTTCAGGGAAGAAGATACACGATAGTGCAAAACATAGCAGGTTAAGACTTATAGAGAAGGCAAAGACGTTAATGTTAGAAAGGAGAGAAGAGCGCATTCCTCTCCATCTTGAAGAGGATGGAGTCTCCTGCGCTCGGTTATGATGAAGTACCGCTAGTGCGAAAGTGAAATATAAGGGTACGAACTGCTGTAAGCGTACATAATGGCTGTTTAAATGCTAAAACTTTTTGTAGGCTACAGCAGCTGGTCCCCAATGTGAAGGGAGAGTGTGTTGATGAAAAATATAGTATTTTTGCTGAACGCTAAATTGAGAAACAATATTTTTAAGCAGGAAGATATAGACGCACTGTCTCGAATCGGCAGTATCGTTTTCAACACTGATGAGGAGGGGCCGGATGCAGATAGAGCCAAGGAGTTCATCAGAGATGCAAACATAGCCATCACCTCCTGGGGCTGTCCTCGATTGGATAGGGACATATTGCAGCATGCCCCTGATCTGGAATTGATAGTTCACGCGGCTGGAACCGTTAAAGGTATTGTGAGCGATGAGGTTTGGAGGCGTAAAATACGCGTTTCTAGCTGTGCATACCCGCTGGGCATAGGGGTTGCCGAGACTGCGCTGGAATTTACAATTACCGCGCTTAAAAATATGTGGAACCTGGCCAGAAATACCCGCGAAGGAAAATGGGCTGAAGGGCGCGACAAAGTTAGGGAGGTATACGGCGTAACCATAGGGGTGATAGGTGCCGGGCGAGCTGGGCGCCATTATATAAAGCTCATGAAGAATTTTGATGTCGACATACTGCTGTACGATCCGACTGTGGATGAACAGCAGGCACAAGAGATGGGCGTTAAAAAGGTGGAGCTGGAGGAGTTGCTCACGAAATCGGATGTGGTGTCCATCCATGCACCTTCTATTCCTGAAACGTACCATATGATAAATAAAGAGACGCTGGCGTTAATGAAGGATAACGCTATACTCATAAACACTGCCCGTGGTTCTCTGATAGATGAAGGAGCATTGGTTGAAGAGTTGAAAAAGGGAAGGCTGTTTGCATGCATCGATGTGACCGACCCTGAACCGCCAGCCGAAGACCACCCGTTCCGCAGCCTTCCCAACGTAATATTGACGCCGCATATCGCCGGCGCGGTGAATAACGGATTGTACAGAATAGGCAAGTATGCCGTCAAAGAGATCCAAGCTTACGTTAAAGGGGAGAAGATGGACGGAGAGGTTTTCGAAAATAAGTTGAGCATTTTGGCTTGAGGTTAGCATTTAAAATGGGATTGACTATGTTTTACAGCATCTTTGAGTAAGATGCTGTTTATTTTCTTTTTAGGGCATTGACAAAATTAAATCAAATATTGCAGGGGGAGAGGTGAGGGGGGTATATGGGATCCCCGAGGAGGAAAATCAGCGTCCTTTATAAGTATTTTATTTCATATATAGCAATTTTTGCTATACCGCTTATAATACTGGGAGTGAGCTTTTACAGGAATTCTGTCATCGAGATGGAAAACCAGGTAAAGAGGTATACGTTTGATAAAGTGGTGAGGATGAGGGAAACGCTGGATTCCATGATTTTGAACACCAAAAAGGTCGCTCTCAAGATTTCCCTGGATGAAAGGATAAAGCCGTACGTGGTCAATTTAAATGATTACCACAGCAGAAGCGCAATAGATCAGCTAAACAAGTATTGGGATAAAAACTATGTGAGCAATATGTTTGTATACTTTAAGAATGACGATTATGTGTATACCTTGGGGGGCAAGGTATCGTTTGATACGCTGTACAACAGCGTTCTGGGAGCCAGCTATGACAGCGGTGAAAGTTTTAAAGAAGAGCTTCAAAAGATTAATGCTCCAGCCATGATGAGGATAGATACGATGATTTCCGGGATACCACGGAATGAGGGGCTTATGTGCCTTTATCCTTTGCCGCTCGGAAGGAGCAATTATTACGGGGTTGTAGGCATAGTGATTGACAGGCAGATTATTGAGAAGATGGCCTCTGAGGTATTGGGGGATTTGAAAGGGGCCTTGATCTTATATAACAGCGATATGGATAGCATATTTAATTTTGGAGATGAGGAGGTCATTCCCCTAGCAAAAGAGATTGGTCCCCAGGCTTTTCCGGGAAATACCCTGGATGAGATACAGAATATGGAGATACAGGGCAGAAGGTTGTCAATAATAGACGTGGCGTCTGAGAACATGGATTTCAGAATTTTCCTGGCCATATTCCCCGAGAGCTACTTAAGCAGGGTCATTGTGATGAAGAGGCAGCTGGTGTTAATGATAGGCATAGTGATAGTCGTTGGGATGCTGTTGTCATTTGTTTTCTCACTGACAAACTATCGCCCCATCAAAAATCTTTTTAACATGATAAAAGCTTATTTTCCAGTTGAAAATGGTGAGAGCGATGAGGGGGATTTGCGGTGGGAAAGGGGATTTGCCATATCTAACGAGCTTGAAAACATTGAAAGGATTGTCAAAGGTATAGCGATTAGAAACAGCAGCCTTGTTGAGCAGCTTAGCCATCATCAATCCTTTGTAAGGGAACAAATCCTTTTAATGCTGGTGAAAGGCAAATTGTCCAATGAACAGAAGATAAATGAGCTGCTCAGCTTGTATAAAATAGACTTTCCGTATAATTATTTCTTCGTAGCGGTTGTTTCCATAAAGAAGGAAAAGGATTACAGCATAACGACCTCTGAGCTAAACCTGTATATAAATAGCATTATCGAGAACAAGATAAAGAACAAGAGGGTTTATTGTATTGATACCGTACAGGGGGATTTCGTTTTGCTGTTTAACACATCCTACGAAAATTGCTCCAAGATAGTGATAGAGAACATGATGAAGGACATCCAGGTCTTCTTCAGAAACCACCTGGGAGTGAGGGTCAACGTGGGCATTGGAAATGTATATGAGGGCATTGCCCTTATAAGTCGCTCCTTCATAGAGGCGCTCAATGCCCTTGACTATAACCTCCTGATAGGCTATGAGAATATCATCTTTTACGACGACATTATTTCATCCAGCAAAAAGGCATATTGGTATCCCGCTGAGGAACAAATGCGCTTTGTACAGTGTTTAAAGCAAGGGAATACCTATGTGATTAAGGATATAATAAAGGAGATAATAGGGAAGATAAAGGAAAAGCAGCTTTCCATAGGCCTGACTAGGGCCATATGTTTTGGGATGATAAACGCGGTCGTTGAGGTATTGAACGAGCTCGATATAAAAAATTTCGACGACGATATTGAAGAGTTAGCCCAGTTTGGTTCTTTGGAGGATTTGGAGGAGAAAATTGAGAAGCTGGCGTACAGGATTTGCGAGTACGTAAACAGCAGAAAAGAGAGCCACAATGAAGCCCTCAAAATAGCGGTTATAGAATACATCCATGAAAACTATACCAATAAGATGCTAAGCCTCGAGATGGTAGCGGAAAAATTGAATATTTCCCCTAAATACTTGAGCAGATTTTTCAAAGAGCAGATAGGGTTTAACTTTGTCGACTACGTGAGGGAGTTGAGGATAAATTATGCCAAGAAGTTATTGAGGGAGACGAGCAGCAGTATAAAGGATATTGTGGATAGAATAGGGTATAGCGATGTGGCCAGTTTTACTAGAACTTTCAAGAAATTAGAAGGGATTACCCCAGGTGAATACAGGAAGATGATGGCCAATGTATAATATGACAAATCGATGATACCTTTCGCATATTTCTTAAACTGGCACTGGTTTGTATAATAAAAGCAGAAAATTTGTATGTGGAGGTTTTATTCATGGCAGAACTCGGTCAAGGTGTTGTTGTCAATTTGGATCCCAAGCCGCACCATAATAAAAAGAGTAAACTAAAAAAGATGCTAAACGATTATCAATTATACCTCTTTATTCTTCCAAGCGTTTTGTACTTTTTGATATTCCATTACGTACCCATTTATGGCGTTCAGTTGGCTTTTAAGGATTTCGTTGCCACCAAAGGCATATGGGGCAGCCCATGGGTGGGGCTTAAACACTTTAAACTGTTCTTTAGTTCGTACTACTTCTGGGAAATCATCGGCAATACGGTGGGCATATCCCTGTATTCGCTGATAGCGGGTTTCCCGATTCCTATAATATTTGCTCTCATGTTGAATGAAGTCAGCAACAAGCATTATAAGAAACTGGTACAAACCGTAAGCTATGCTCCACATTTCATCTCCACCGTCGTCATGGTCGGCATGCTCTATATCTTCTTGCATCCTGTGTACGGTATTGTCAATACCTTGATAAAGTTTTTAGGCTTTGAAGCTGTTGATTTCATCAATAAGCCCGAATACTTTAAAAGCTTGTACGTATGGTCAGATATATGGCAGCATACGGGGTGGAATTCGGTTATATATTTTGCAGTATTATCAAATATAGATCCAGAACAACATGAGTCAGCAATAATTGATGGTGCATCGAGGCTCCAAAGAATATGGTATATAAACGTTCCTGTCTTGATGCCTACCGCCGTAATCCTTCTCATATTGAATGCCGGAAGCATCATGAGCGTCGGATTTGAGAAGGTCTATCTTATGCAGGCGCCATTGAACATCAAGGCCTCAGAGGTCATTTCGACTTATGTATATAAGGTTGGGCTTCAAAGTGCGCGTTACAGTTTTAGCACCGCCGTGGGGCTGTTCAATTCGGTCATAAACTTTATGCTGCTGGTATTGGTGAATAGAGTGGCTAAAAAGCTGTCATCTACAAGCCTTTGGTAAAGGAGAGAAAAAAGGTTATGAAAAAGAGCAAAGACGACATTATATTTGAAACAGTAAACACCTTCTTTGTAACCGTATTTTTCATCATAGTTTTATATCCTTTGATATTCGTAATTAGCGCATCGATAAGCGATCCGTCTTTGGTGTCCCAGGGAAAAGTGGTTTTGTTGCCAAAAGGGTTAAATTTTGACGGGTACAGAAGGGTACTGGAATATGATGATATCTGGCTCGGCTATCGAAATACCATATTCTATACTATAGCGGGCACTTTAATAAGCCTGGCGCTTACATTGACAGCCGCTTATCCCCTCGCCCGAAGGGATTTTGTAGGCAGGAATGTCTTCGTAATCTACTTTACCATCACAATGTTCTTCTCTGGGGGTCTCATTCCCACTTATATGGTAGTAAAAGCCTTGGGAATGCGCAATACCGTGTTTTCACAAATACTTTTAGGCGCTGTGAGCTTTATGAATATAGTGATCGTGAGGACATTTTATCAGACCAGCATTCCGGAAGAGCTGCAGCAAGCCGCACAGATCGATGGATGTTCGTATGCCCGCCTATTTACCAGCATCATACTGCCGTTGGCCAAACCCGTCATCGCTGTCATGGCGTTATTTTATGGGGTAGGCCGTTGGAACAGCTATTTCACTGCTCTCATATATCTGTCAGATCGCAATCTGTATCCTCTCCAGATGATATTAAGGGAGATTTTGATCATAAACGAGATCAATATGGAGATGCTGATGACCGAAGGCGAATTAGAGGTAATACACAAAAGGGTCGAGCTGGCCACCCTGCTAAAATACTGTGTAATCATCGTATCAACGTTGCCAGTCATTATGGCCTACCCATTCCTGCAAAAGTACTTTGTAAAAGGAATTATGGTTGGGGCTATAAAGGGGTAATTTTGTGCTAATTAAAAGGAGGTGGTCAGGAAGCATTGAATTAGGAGTATTTTAAAATGAGGCAGTAAAATGGGCTTAAATTTGAGCAGAAAGGGAAATAGCAGGCCTTCAGAAAATTAATTTAAAAAGGGGAGATGTTTTTATGAAAAAATCATTTATAAAAATTTTATGTCTGGTTGTTTCGGTGTTGCTATTCATTACTGTGTTCTCTGGTTGTGGTAAAGATGGGAGTACCACTCAACCGAAAGAGACTTCGCAGGGTACCAATAAGCCTGAGAAAACGGGAGAAGATGCTGAGGGGGAAGAAGATAGCTCCTCAAAGACTTTAACCTCATCACTGCCAATTTCTAAAGAGAAAATAACGCTGAAGGTAATGGCGCCTCGAGATCCTATGGGAGGACCGTGGGAGAACCTGCGCATATTTAAAGACCTGGAAGAGATGACCAATATTCACCTGGAATTCGACGTGGCATATGAAGGTTTTGAAGAGAAGAAAAACCTTGCGCTTGCAACAGGGGATTTGCCAGACATCTTTTTAGGAGCGCTGAGCGCCGAAGATGAGGAAATATATGGCCCGCAGGGTGTATTGATGGATTTGACTGATTTGATTGAGCAGCATGGCATGAATATTAAGAAAGCGTTTGAGAAATATCCGCTGCTCAAGAAGACCATCACAGCAAGCGATGGAAAGATATACGCTTTAGGCCGGGTTATTAAAACTCCTACGATGGGTTCGTATAAACCCGTAATCAACAAGGTGTGGTTGGAAAACCTCGGCTTAGAAGTACCAGAGACCATAGAAGAGCTGTATAACGTGTTGAAGGCCTTCAAGGAAGGGGACCCAAACAAAAACGGGCAGCAGGATGAAATCCCGTTGGGTGAAATAGATTTCGGCATCTTGGGAGGAATGCTTTTACCTGCATTTGGAGAAATGGCCCAGGATATCGCTTTGAAGGACGGAAAAGCGGTATTTACTCCTATTACTGAGGGTTACAAGCATTACCTTGAATTCCTGCACAAATTGTATCAGGAAAAGCTGATAGATCCCATGTTCATGTCCCAGAGCATGGACGAATATCTGGCCAAGACAAAACAAAATCTGTATGGCGTACTGGGTACTGTTAGACAGGCGGATTGGCAGCAATATCAAATGATTCCTCCGCTTGCTTCGCAGTATAGCAGCGAGAGGTTTAGCAGCTCAAGCGATGTTGCTTATGCACCCGGTGCTTTTGCCATCACCAAGGTCAACAAATATCCGGTAGAATCTATTAAATGGGCTGATTTGTTCTTTACCGAATCTGACGAAGGAGTCAACGGTATAACAGGCGTTGCATTGTGGATAGGCCGCAGAGGTGTGGATTGGGATTTCACAGAAGACGGGTCTGCAATAAGGTATCTGTTTGAACCTGATGAAGGTATGACAGAAATGCAGACACTTCTTCAGAAAGTCACTCCATCTAACACTGGTATGGTTGGATTAACGGTCTTAGAAGTGCCTTTTGAGTCACCATACCTCAGGTGGGTAGGAGAGAACAACATGAAGTATATATTCCCGTATATAAAGCCTGAAAGGATCTATCCCAACGTCAGATTTACATCAGAGGAACAGGAAAAGCTCTCCATAATGAAAGCCGATATTACAAATTTCGTAAGTCAATCCCGAGCAAGGTTTATAACAGGCGAGGATTCACTTGATAAGTGGGATGAATACGTGAAAACGTTGAAGGATATGGGAATTGACGAATACATAGCAATACATCAGGCAGCTTATGATAGGTTTATGCAAAGTGGGAATTAAGGCAGTACAGAGGCATAAATTGAAGCAGTTTTATGGGCAGAGATATTTTCTCTGCCCATGTTGTGTTTTTCAGTGAGAATATTGACGCTACCATCCTGTTGTTAGATAATTATGGGTGTGATTATCAAAGTTATTTTAACGCAACCAATAAGAATGACAATAGGATTCAACGAAGGAGGGAAGGCATTTTCTCCATCACTGCTTAAATAAAGGTGATGGAGGATCCAGGCCAATATATGATGAAAAACTGCGTTAAACCCATCAAGATAGAGCTCTATTTCATACCAGTTACAACGAGGGTGCCGCTGAAGTTTGGCTCTCAAGTTTTAACAACCATTACCTGTGCAAGGGTTCATATGTTTGTAGCAGACAGAGATGGAAGGATAGTGGACGGATGGGGAGAGATTCCTTTAAGCGTTCAGTGGGCATGGCCGAGCAGTATAAGCTATGAGAGCAGACATGTAGACATGAAAAATCTCTGTAAGGTGCTGGCTGATGAGTGGCTGAGCCTGCAATTGGAAGGCCATCCTGTAGAAGTGGGATATCTATTTACTGAGCATGTGCTGCCTTTGGCGCTTGTCAGGTTTAATTCTAAGTTTAAGGGAAGCCCCGAAGACATGCCGTGGCTGGCTGCACTTATTTGTAACTCGCCTTTCGACATAGCGTTTCACGATGCATACGCTAAATATGTGGGGGTACCTGTATACCAAATATATGGGAAAGATTTAATGGAGAAGGACCTGTCGCACTATTTAGAACCTGCTGAGGGCGGCAAAGTTTCATTTGAAGGGAAAACCATACAAGATTTTTTGAGGGCTGTGCCAAGAAGAAGGCTTGTGGTGTGGCATTTGGTGGGTGGTACGGATCCTGTAACCAAAGAGGAACTCACGGGAAATGAGCCCAACGACGGATATCCCGTATTGCTCGAGGACTGGATAAATCAGGATGGACTGAAGTGCTTAAAGATCAAGCTCAAGGGCAATGATTTTGAATGGGACTACAACAGGATAGTGAAAGTGGCAAGGGTGGGTATAGATAACGGGGTGTTATGGTTTTCCGTTGACTTTAACTGTACCGTGAAAGATCCGGCGTATGTGGTTGAAATCCTGGACAGGCTTTTATACGATGAACCAGAGGTGTATGCGAGGATACTTTACATAGAGCAGCCTTTCCCTTATGACCTTGAGGCCAGCAGGATAGACGTCAGGCCTATAGCCAACAGAAAGCCAATATTTATGGACGAAAGCGCCCATGACTGGAAGCTTGTAAGGCTGGGCAGGGAGGATGGCTGGAGCGGCGTGGCTTTGAAGACGTGTAAGACCCAGACGTCGGCGTTGCTTACATACTGTTGGGCCAAAGCCCACGGCATGACCGTCATGGTGCAGGACCTCACAAACCCGATGCTTGCCCAGATACCGCATGTTCTGCTTGCAAGCCATGTTGATACTATCATGGGCGTGGAGAGCAATGCCATGCAGTTTTATCCATCAGCCTCAGAACCAGAGGCCAAGGTACACTCCGGGTTGTATAAGAGAAGGGATGGCGTGTTGGACCTGAGCACCATCAAAGGGCCGGGCTTTGGTTACAGGGTAGAGGAGATACCAAGGGAATTACCCGAGCCTCACTATGTGGCGTCAAGGTGAAAGCGGTTTTAAGAAGTTATTTTATGAATTTGAGAATGTGTTAAGGGGTATATCGTGCCCCTTAGTTTGTTTTTGGAGTTATTTACATCATTTTTTCTATGTGATACCATAATGGGGTGGAATGATGGATGCTCCTTCAAAGTAACTGTTGCGGTTGTCACAATGCCATGGACATTCTTGATACCTAATAGGTTGATAATAGTTGATGTGGTGATGGGTTTGGTTCGATTAAGGCAGGTACATGTTATAGGAGAAGAGTACTGCGCAGGTACGGATACTCGCATGGACTGTTTTACAGACGGCAGAGTAGATACCAGTGCAAAGTCTAGTTTAAACACTGGTTCGCATGCCGCTTCAAACGCCTGCCTATGTGCTGATTCAAATGCCGGACCAAATACCGGTTTAAATGCCGCCTTAAACGGCAATTCATATGGCCGTTCTGGACATGATTTGCAGCATGTCATTGGCAAGTTTTACTGGTGCGATGTATTGAAAGCCCTTCCGTTGTTGCTTGAACAGTATGAAGGCAAAATACAGCTGGTGTACATGGATCCCCCTTTTGTGACCGGTCAGGTGTTTCGATTTCAGCAGCCTGTTGGTGTGGAAGGCTGGAGGGGAAACCGCAAGTACATCATAACTCATACCGCCTACGATGACCTGTGGAAATCGGGCAGGGATGCCTTTTTATCGATGATGAGAGAGGTGCTGTCCTGCGTATACCGCCTTCTTTCTCCTGAGGGGGCGTTGTATCTGCACGTCGACTACCGTACCAGCGCTTACATGCGCATCATGTTGGATGAGATATTCGGTGAGGAGAATTTTCTAAATGAGATCATATGGCATTACAGGAGCGGTGGCAGGGCTAAAAACCATTTCAGCCGTAAACACGATACTATCCTGTTTTACCGGAAATCGCCGCGGTATTATTTCAACATAGAGGCGGTGGGGGTTCCCAGGGGAAAGGACAAGCGCAATCATATGAAGCAGCAGGTGGATGAGGATGGGCGAATATTCTGGTCCATAAGGTCAGGTGGCAGGGAATACCGGTATTATGAGGACAGCAAGATATACCCCAGCGATGTATGGGACGATATCTCTCACCTCCATCAAAAGGACCCTGAAAGGACGGGTTATGATACGCAGAAGCCCGAGGCGCTACTTGAGCGGATCATCAAGGCATCGTCCAGGCCGGGGGATCTGGTGGCCGACCTTTTTGCGGGGTCGGGAACCACCCTGGCGGTAGCCCAGAGGCTGGGCAGATGCTGGATAGGGGTGGACAATGGCATATTTTCGCTGCATACATGCAGGAAGCGGCTTGTGCGCCAGCTGAACTGCCTTTATGGTGAAAACGGTTTGAAGGCGCAACGGCGGTGTGATAACGGTGAGGGCGCCGTGCATTCGATGGCTCCTGTTTGGTTAGGCAGTGTGGGCCAGGATGGTTGCAGCCGCCTTGTAAACGGGAATCCATATGGAGATGCTGCCAGGGTCTCGGGGGAATTATCAAACATAGGAGTCAAAGTATTGTTTTATTATTGCCAGGATTTCAAGGGTGAAGCAGGATATATGGTGGTTCCTGAGGTTGAGGTGGAATGCGTCAGGCTGCCCGATCGCCAGGTTGCTGTGCGGCTTAAAAGATATGTTTTGCCGCAAATCCAGGGGGATGAGCGCTTAAGCGATATGGTGCCTTTAGGGCCTCTCGACCTTGTGGATTGCTGGGCAGTCGGCTACTTGGAGGATGGCGTGTTCAAAGCGGCTAACTGGTCGATGAGGAGCTTTGATACCCCCTGCCTGAATGATGAGCTTAGGATGGCTGTGCACGGTGATCAAGCCCCGGTGGTACACCTTGTAGATGTATACGGGCAGCAGTGGTTTTTTAGTATGGAGGGGCTGTAGCTATGTACAGGGATTGCAGGTAGCGACCATTGGCCTGTTGTTGCCTGTTGAGGTAAGACCTTTGTAAAGTTCTAACTAGAATGAAATCAATCGATAAAAATGGGAGTTCAGTTTAGCGCGGTTAAAATTACCAGCTGGAGGTAGAAGCGTTCATGTATCAGAAGTTGATGGAGATATACGACAGGATGTATAAGCATTTTGGACCAAGACACTGGTGGCCGGCCGATACGCCCTTTGAAGTGGTGGTGGGGGCGATACTCACCCAGAGCGTTGCGTGGCGAAACGTGGAACAGGCCATAAAAAATTTAAAACAGGCGAGGCTGCTTGACCTGGCTGCTATAGCTCATGCTGAGCTTGATGAGCTAGCCCGGCTTATACGTCCCACCCGGTATTACAATATGAAAGCCAGGAAACTGCAGGCCTTTTGCAGGCATGTGCTGGAGAATTACGATGGGTCGCTGGAGCGCTTTTTTGCCATGGACCTGTGGCCTTTAAGGGAGGAGCTTTTGGGGATATACGGCATAGGCGAGGAGACGGCTGACAGCATACTGCTTTATGCTGCCGAGAAACCCATTTTTGTGGTGGATGCTTATACGAGAAGGATATTTTCCAGGCTGGGCATGGTAGATGCCGGTATAAAATACGGCCAGCTTCAAAGATTTTTCATGGATCACATTCCTCCTGATGTCATGCTTTACAACGAATACCACGCGCAGATTGACGCGGTGGGCAACCATTATTGCGCAGCCAAAAAGCCGTCATGCGGAGAGTGCCCGCTGAGGCCTTTGTGCGGCTTTGCCTCTGCTGTCTGACTTTCCTGTATCATTTTTAAGCTGTTCCCGGTTTGCGAAAAGCCGCCACCTGCTTGTTGAGCTTTCCTGCTTTAAAAATGTTTTTTAGGATGCCCCTCAATTTATTGAGGGGAGGGCGTCACATGGATACACCCATTTTTCATTCCTCTTTTGTTTTGGCCACGTAAGGCTCATCCTGTTTTGTTTTGGTCTTGCCTTTTTCCTGGAGTTCTGCCCCGCGCTTGTGCGTACCTTCCTGGCCTGTCCAGGCGTGGAAGGTAGAGATAAACTCGCCGTAGGCGCTCTTGTCCTGCAGCACGTCGCTTACCATATCATCTTTTCGAACGCGCTTTTTCTTTGCCAAGATTATCACCTTCCTTTTTGATTATCGTACTGTTAGTCTGTACATCTACGCTGTTTTTTATTTAAAATTGAGGCAGTAGACAGGCGAAAAAATAAATTGGATACAAGCCAGATATGGCATGAGTTTGCTTCAATCAACTGGCAAGGGATAAATGAAGCCGCCGCTTCGAAAGGCCAGTTGAGTTTTCATTTTGCGGAGAAGGTAAAAATGTGGTAAAATATTTTCACATGATTTTATTAGGGAGAGAAGGGATTATGAGCTGATATGAGCCTATGGGGGATATTTTTAAGCGCACTTATCATAGGTTTTTCAGGTGCTATGATGCCGGGGCCCATGCTGGGCGTCACCATTGACGGAAGCCTGAAGAAGGGGTCTGTCGCCGGGCCGATGGTGGTGTCGGGCCATGGAATTCTGGAACTGATGCTGGTTATCATCATGGCGTTTGGTCTGAAGGATTTTTTTGCAAACCCCACGGTGGCGGGGTTGATAGGCCTGGTGGGTGGAGTTTTTTTGATGTGGATGGGTTATGACATGGTGAAATCGGCTGTGTGCAACGCTGTTTCCATACAGGATGGTGCCAAAGGCCGTTTCAGCGCTCAAAACCTGGTACTGGCAGGTGCAGCGGTCAGCATCACCAACCCGTATTTTATAATGTGGTGGGCCACCACCGGTATGGAGCTTATACGCCAGGCTTATACCCTGGGATTTTTGGGAGTGGCGTTTTTCTATGTAGGTCATATACTGTCAGACCTCATATGGTACTCCGCCGTCTCCGTTGGAATATCCAGGGGTAAGAAGATTTTAAGCGACGTCGTATATCGCTGGATAATCTTTGCTCTAGGGCTGTTTTTGATTGGATTTTCGCTGTATTTCATGTACAGCGGAGTTAAAATGTTCGTATAGAAGTGAATGCAATCCAACAGACAATATTAAACTAAACATTAAGGGTAAGGAGGTTTTTAAAATGAGCACGTTGATAGAGGATGGGGCAGTGGTATTGTTTCAGGGTGATAGCATCACTGATTGCGGACGAAGCAGGAGCGATGACCGGGACCTGGGGAACGGCTATGTCAACATGATAGCGGCCTGGTTTAATGCCGTTTACCCCGAAAAGAGGGTGAGGTTTATAAACCGCGGAGTTAGCGGCAACCGGGTAAGGGATCTGGTCGAGCGATGGCAGCGCGACTGTATAGACCTTAATCCTTCGTGGGTATCCATATTGATAGGCATAAACGACTGCTGGCGCAGATATGACAGAAATGACCCCACACCGGTAGAGGTGTTTGCGGCGGGGTACAGAAGGATTTTGACCGAGGTCAGCGAAAAGCTGAATGCGAAGATCATCCTTTGCGAGCCTTTTGTACTCCCGATGCCTGAGGACCGCAAGATGTGGCGGGAGGACCTGGACCCAAAGATTCAGGTCGTGCGGGAGCTGGCCAGGGAGTTTGGTGCACTGTACGTCCCCTTGGATGGCATTTTTGCGGCAGCTGCCGCAAAACGCGAGCCGGAGTTTTGGGCGCCCGATGGGGTTCATCCCTCTCAGGCGGGACATGCGCTCATCGCCCGTGCTTGGCTGCAAACAGTAAAGGCGGAATTGTAACGAACCAGGTGAGCATAGTATAATACGTGTACCAGGCACCAGCAAATTTTTAAATTTTGTCCTGTTTTGCACATTAGATTGGCTTAAAGCAAAGGTGTTTTCTCAAACAAGCTTGCGCTGAACAGAAAAACAAAAGTTTAAAAATTTTAAAAAGAAAGGAGGAAGGCGCTTTATATTCCAACCCGTGCTGTGCAGGATGATGCCGTCATGGGCTGTGAGCTTTGTATATGTTTTTTCAATTGGGCAGGCCATGGCGGTGGTTTGCAGCAGATCCAGGCTGACACGGGTCGGAGGTTTTGCGCCGCAGATGATATGGAATACAGGGCTGATATAGGAGTATTCGGTGGCTCAGGATTTTATTCCTTTTTAGAGGATGTGGAGGAGATAACGGTACCCACCCCCTACGGTGCACCCAGCGATAAGATTGCCCTGGCCAGGGTGGGGGACAAGCGGGTAGCTTTTCTTCCGCGGCACGGAAAGGACCACAGATACCCGCCTCACAGGATTCCATACAGGGCAAATCTGTATGCCATGAAGGAGCTGGGGGTCAAGCAGATCATCGCGCCCACCGCCTCGGGCAGCCTGCAGCCCCACATCAAACCCGGAGATTTCGTGGTGTGCGACCAGTTTGTCGACAGAACATGGGGCAGGGAGGACACGTTTTTTGAGGGACCGGTGGTGAGGCACGTGAGCGCCGCATATCCTTACTGCCACAGGCTGCGCAAGTTGGCGGTAGAGACCGGCAGAGAGCAGGGCATAACCATCCACGATGGCGGCACGGTGGTAGTGATACAAGGCCCCAGGTTTTCGACCAAAGCAGAGAGCCGCTGGTTCAGCAGCATGGGCTGGGAGGTCATAAATATGACCCAGTACCCCGAAGTGATCCTGGCAAGGGAGCTGGGCATGTGTTATGTGAACATTGCGCTCATCACCGATTACGATGCCGGGCTTGAAGGGCGCGACGATATAGCGCCGGTGACCGAGGAAGAGGTCTTTAGGGTCTTCAAGGAGAATAACGATAAGGTGAGGAACCTCATAATGGCCATGATTGAGAAGATGGACGTAAACGTTGAGTGTGACTGCTGCAAGTGATTTGATCTCTTAATGAGAAACCCTGTAATGCTCGGATTTGGCAAATTAAACTTGCAGAATCATAGCTTAAAACCGTGGCACAGCAGATGTACAGATGCATGGGTGAAGATAACAAGGATAAGGAGGGAGCGGCTATCAGGCCTATTGAGTGGAAAAACGATAGACTTTGCCTTCTGGATCAGACCCTTCTCCCACACGAGAAGAAGTATGTGGAGTGCTATACCTACAGCGACGTGGCCAGGGCGATAAAGGATATGATAGTCCGGGGAGCTCCCGCAATCGGCGTTTCGGCAGCTTATGGGGTGGTGCTAGGCGCTGCTGAATACAAGGACGATGATGTGGAAGGGTTTCTCAAACACATTGAAGCGGTGGCGCAGGTGCTCAAAAATACCCGTCCTACGGCTGTCAACCTTTTCTGGGCCATAGAGCGGATGCTGAAGGTGGCCTTTGACAACAAGCAGAGGTCAGTCGACGATATCAAGGATATGTTGCTCAAAGAGGCCGACAAGATGGCACAGGAGGATGTTGAGACAAACCGCAGGATAGGCCACTTTGGCCAGCAGCTTTTAAAGGATGGCGATGTGGTGCTTACTCACTGCAATGCCGGTGCGCTGGCTACTGTAGGCTACGGCACCGCCCTAGGGGTTATACGGGCGGCCCACGAGGCGGGCAAAAATATCTCGGTATACGCCGATGAGACACGCCCCTATCTGCAGGGGGCAAGGCTGACGGCGTGGGAGCTGATGGAGGAAGGCATTCCGGTTACCCTGATCACCGACAGCATGGCGGGGTATTTCATGAAGAAAGGCGTCATATCGGCCGTCATCGTAGGGGCTGACAGGATTGCCGCCAACGGCGATGTGGCCAACAAAATAGGCACGTATACCCTGGCGGTTCTGGCAAAGGAGAACAAGGTTCCGTTTTATGTGGCGGCTCCGGTGTCCACCCTTGACCTTTCGCTGGAGAGCGGCGAGGATATTCCTATTGAAGAGAGGGACGAGCGCGAGGTCACCCATATAGGTGGAATACGGATTGCGCCTCACGGGGTGAAGGTGGCCAACCCGGCTTTTGACGTGACGCCAAACGAATATGTGACTGCTATAATCACTGATCGTGGAATTGTATATCCGCCTTACAAGCAAAATTTGGAAAAGTTGGTTAATAAAAACCCAAAATGAGACTGAAGTGTGACTTTTAAAGTGTAGCAGCTTTATACAGGGTTGCATTATATTTCATCAAATAAAAACCAGTGTAGCAGGCAAACTAAGAACAAGGAGGCGATAACTATGAAATTAAGAAGGTCCCTTGTTTTGTTTGCCTGTGTGTTACTGGTTTTAATATTTGTTGTTGCTTGTACGCAAAGGCCTGTGCCGCGGCAGCGCACCGAAAACGTGCCGCGTGCAACCAGGTGGACTGCACCCAGAACGCCCACTACGCCGCCTGCGCCCAATGTGACGCCCGCCCGGGTTGACAACAGGCAGTATGTAGACAGGGCACGCCGTATTGCCGATAACGTGGCTGACCTTAAGGAGATCCAGTCGGCCACATGTGTCATAAGCGGCAATACCGCCATAATAGGAGTGCAGTTCAGCGAGCAGTATAAGGGTAAAATGACCGACGAGATAAAGAAAAAGATCGATCAGGTGGTTAAAAGGACCGATACCAGGATTAATAGAGTAGCTGTTACCGCCGATCCTGACATGGTAAGCCGTATACGGGATATTTTCAGGGATATAGGTCGGGGCAGGCCACTGTCGGGCTTTGTGAAGGAGATCAATGAGCTGCTCAACAGGATGCAGCCCAAGTGAGGAATAGGGCTTTAAAGCCCTATTCCTTAATTTTTAACGAATGCCAGCTTGTACTGGTTGGCCCAAATTGCCGTTTCGCTTAGCTGGTTTGGCTATTGCTTGACGGTCATGCTCAGCTTACGCTGATATCTGACATCGATGTATTACGTCGATGCTTTTCCTGTACTGCAAGTTATACATTAAAATATAAAAAATGCGACCAAATTATAGTAATTTACCAGGGAAATATAGTATACTTTTACTAAAACAACAATATCATTTAAGGATTATTAAAAAGATAGGGGGTATGGGTCTATGCAAAAAGCTGTTGAGTTACATAAAAATGGGATGACGTTGAGGGGAATGCTGCACAAGCCCGAAGGCGCCTCTGAAAAGCTTCCGGTGGCTTTAATCTTCCATGGTTTTACCGGCAACAAGATGGAACCGCACTTTATATTTGTCAAGCTGTCGAGGAGGCTTGAGCAGGCGGGTATCGCCAGTTTAAGGTTTGATTTTTTGGGAAGCGGTGAGAGCGATGGAGAATTCAAGGACATGACGCTGTCAGGGGAGCTTGACGATGCTGAAGCGATTTTAAACTATGCTAAAAGCCTGGAGTTTGTGGACATAAACAGGATTTTTGCCGTGGGTTTGAGCATGGGCGGTGCGGTGGCCAGCATGCTGGCAGGGCGCCATCCGCAGGACATTGCCGCTCTTTGCCTGTGGGCTCCGGCCGGCAATATGGGACAGCTTATCCAGGAGAGGATAAAGCAGATCGAGGCCGCAGGAATCGATATAAGCTCTATGGAGTACTTTGACCTGGGCGGAAACCTTGTGGGTAAAGCTTTTGTGGAGGATGTTCAATCCCTGGACATATTTAAAATAGCCGCTCCTTATGACAAACAGGTATTGATTTTACACGGAGACAGGGATGAAGCTGTGCCTCTCAAGACATCCTACAGATATCTGGAAATATATGGAGATAGAGCCAAACTGCACGTGATAGAGGGAGCTGATCACACGTTCAATAAATGGGAGTGGGAACAGGAGGTAATTGAGAAGACGGTAGAGTTTCTAAAAAGCCATGCGTGAATTGTATCCCGGCTTTGTTTGGGCTGTTCCAAATACCGCCTGTTGGGGCTGGGGCAGCTCTAGAGGGCGGATTATAAATACCCCAACCATGCAAATCAATGTATAAGTGCACTGGTTTGTATGGCGAGGTGCAGTGGAACTATGTTTTGGGAGGATGTCTTTAAGCTGGTTCTGGCCATGGTGCTGGGCGGGCTTGTAGGGCTGGAAAGAGAGATCACAAACAGGCCCGCTGGATTTCGGACTCATACGCTGGTTTGCATGGGCTCTACGTTGGTAATGGTCACGTCAATGCACCTGTTCAGGCTGTATCATGACATAGTCAATCTGGATCCGGCGCGGCTGGGCGCCCAGGTCATAAGCGGCATCGGTTTTCTGGGGGCCGGTACCATACTCAAGGATAAGGCCAGAGTACGCGGTCTGACCACTGCTGCCAGCCTGTGGGTTGTGGCGTGCATCGGGTTGGCGGTGGGCGCCGGCCTGTACGGCGTGTCCATATTTGTCGCAGTGCTGGCATATGTTACATTGATACTGCTCAAAAAGATGGAAGGGTTTCTTAAACAGAGATCAGAAATAGAGGAGTTTGAGCTTGACATACGAAACGTTCCGGGCCAGATTGCGAAAGTGACCGAGTGTATGGGGCGCTTGAACGTTCAGATAAAGGATATAAAAATAGAACCCACCGACGAGCCGTGGATTCAAACCAAGTTTTATGTGATGCTTCCCCGTGGTATGAAACGAGAGGAATTGATGGAAGAGCTAAAAACGGTAGAAGGGGTTGAGATTTATACAGAGGAGGATTAAAGGGGAGTGAGGATTCGATTTTGAGGGCTATATTGGAAATCGAGGGCTTTTTTGGGTCGTGTAATGTTATTTATATCGTTTTAACCTGAAAAAGCCCTCTTTTTTTAATCAAAAAAATTTTCTTTACATTTAAATATCAAGTAACAATGCACTATAAATTAAAGCGATCTTAGCTTGACATTACAAGCAAATATGTTTTATAATTTATTATAGAAGAGGTAGAAGAGGGCCAACGAAAAAGCGGTATAAATTGACGAGGGTGTTTACTTTGTCAAAGGTAAGAAGAAAAAAAGTCACAATGAAAGATATTGCAGAAAAGCTGAATCTCTCAGTGAATGCCGTCTCTTTAGCACTAAACAATAAAAAAGGTATAAGCGAAGAGACGCGGAAAATAGTCTTGAAAACAGCTGAAGACCTCGGCTATTTTAGTGTAAATTCAAACTTTGCTGTTAAGAGTTCTTTTAAAAGCATTTGCCTTTTGATTGAAGAACGGAATTTTCGCGACACCTCTTTTTACACAAAGGTAATTTTGGGGATCGAGAATGAAGCCAAAAAGTCTGGTTATGACGTTTTGGTCAATTTTATAAATCCAAGTAATTTTCAAGTACCCTTAAATTTGCAGATAGTTTCAGGAATTTTAATAGTGGGGACTGTCAGAGATGAGCACTTGATAAAGATACTGGAATACGGCCTTCCTACTGTTCTGGTGGATCACGCATCGCTTACAGTTACCACCAATGCTGTTTTGACGCAGAACATGGTTGGCGCTTACAGAGCAGTGCAATACCTAGTTCAAAAAGGTCACAGGCAGATAGGCTTTTTTGGCGAGATAGATTATTCTTTAAGCTTTAAAGAGAGATGGTTGGGCTTCAATGAGGGAATGAGAAATGTGGGGCTAAAAGTTGACCTGGAGTATTGTGTATTAGAAGGAATAGAGAAGCTTGTTTTAGATAAGAATTATGGACAGGTAGCTAACATTATCTCTAAATTGAATAAACTGCCAACTGCCTGGGTGTGTTCCAACGACAATGCTGCTATTACGCTGTACAATGCATTGAATGCATTGAACATCAAAGTTCCGGATGATATCTCCATAATCGGTTTTGATGACATCGACGTATGTAATATGGTGACACCTAGACTGACCACCATTCATGTGAACAAGGAGCTTATGGGAGCGGAAGCGGCCAAAAGGCTCTTATATATCATGCAACACCCTGGAGAAAAGTGTAAGCATATATGTATAGAAGTAAGCCTCATAGAAAGGGAGTCGGTGAAGGAGTTGATTGACCAAGTTGTGAGCGTCTGACGGCATTATCAGGGCTCTTCCGCTTTTTCGTTTTATATATTGCAGGGTTAGTGGACAAGTGCTTTGCTGGGCAGAACTTTTGCCTGGAGAATATAGAAAAATAATTTTTGCAGGAGGGATTTTACAATGTTGCTTAAAAAGTGGGTTGCATTGCTTATGGTTGTATTATTTATGGTCAGCGTTTTTGCCGGATGCGGGGGAGGTCAGCCAAAACAGGAGGGACCTCAACAAACCGAACAGGGCAAGCCTGAAGAGGACAAGCCGGGGGGTGCGTCACAGGATAATAAACAGGCTGGAGAGTTAAGGCTTGCTGCAGATTGGCCTTATCCATTTCACGGTAACCCGTTTGGTGCGGGTGGAATAGGCGGTGCCTGGTGGTTTGCCTATGAGCCTTTCGCTTATTATATTCCCAAAACAGGGGAATATATACCGCGCCTGGCTGAAAGCTGGGATGTTGATGGCAATAAGGTAACGGTGCATTTGCGAAAGGACGCCAAATTTAGCGATGGAGAGCCTTTTACATCCAAGGATGTAGTAAATACCGTAAACTTTATTCAGGCTATGTGGCAATGGCCTTACGAGATTGAAGCCGTAGAGGCTGCCGATGATTACACCGTCGTTTTCACTCTAAGGAGCACTTCTTTCCTCCATACGTTGCTAACCGACGGTGGCATTGCTTCTCTTGCACCAGCTCATGTCTACGGGGACTTTTCTGAAGCGGCTAAAGAAGTGGCAGAACTGGGTAGACAGATATATTACAAGCAAGTGGAAGGGCAAGAAATACCCGAGAATATGAAGTCTGAATATGATGAGAAAGCCAACAAATTGAGGGAGCAGATAAACGCCTTTGCGCCTTTTAACAAATTGGGCAAATTACCTGTTGTTGGGGCTTTTGCACCTGTGAAAGTTACTCAGTCTGAAATGGCGCTGGAAGCAAATAAGTACCACTGGACCTATTCGCAAATGAAGATACACAGGGTCATATTCAAGAAATGGTCTTCAAATGAATTTGTATGGGCTTCTCTTATATCCGGTGAGGTGGATGCAGCACATCCAAGCATGCCCAAAGATGTGGTGGATCAGCTTTCAACCCTCAATCCAAACCTAAAGATTGTTACGGTGTCCGACCTTTCAGACATAGCTTTGGTATTCAATTTCAGAAGGCCGCTGTTTAAGGACGTGAATTTAAGAAAGGCCATAGCTCATATACTTGAGAAAGACAAGGTAAGAGACGTGTCGGTATGGCAGGCAAATAGCTATGGAGAATACGCCCATGGAATATTAAAGAGCATGGAAGAGCAGTGGGTAGAGCAGGATACGCTCCAGAAGCTCACAAAATATACTGCTGATGTTGCTGTAGCTGAGAAGATATTGCTTGATGCTGGCTACAAGAAACAAGGGAATACGTGGTATCAGCCCAATGGTCAACCGGTGGCTTTTACGCTGTCGGTGTATGGGCCTCATAACGATTGGGTATTGGCAGCAAGAGAGGTGGTCCAGCAGCTCAACAACTTTGGATTTAAAGTGGAGATGCAGATAATCCCCGAGGGCATGAGAGATCAGGTCATGCGGAGCGGAGATTATGATGCGGCTATAGAGTTTGGTTCGGCATGGTGGGGATTCCCTCATCCTCTGACAGGTTACCAAAGGCTGTACAATGGCGACGTTTCTATAATCACCGAATTCCCGGCAAAAGAGAAATACTCAACTCCGTGGGGTGAGCTTTCGCCTTATGACCTGACGCTGGAACTACAGGAGAATCTGCGTAACGATGAAGCAAGGGCTAAGGAGATAATCCAGCAACTTATCTATATCACCAATGAATATTTGCCGGTAATACCCCTATACGAAAAAGTATTGCCCATTTACTACAATGACGGACATAGAATTGAAGGATGGCCAGCTGTTGAGGACGCCGTGTGGTCTCTGGCACCAGGCGGAATCGAACGGATATACAATCTGCTGATTGGTACAGGAAAGCTAGCTCCAGCAGCAAAATAGACAAAAAATTTTCGGAGGTACACCGATGAACTACTTCATAAACAGGGTTATATATCTTTTAGCTGTGTTTGTGATAGCCGTAAGCGGGATATTCGTGCTGGTCAATAACATGCCAGGCGATCCCGCTTATGGCCTGGCTGTTTCTATTGCCCAACAGAGGAACATGCAGATAGAGCAAGCATTGGAAATAGCTCGCAGCATGATGGGCATTGACCCTGATGAGTCATTGCTTACTCGCTATGGCAAATTTATGTCCAACCTTTTAAAGGGCAATCTTGGGTATTCTGCCTTTTATAACACCAGCGTGAACGATATAATATCAAAGTCATTGCCCTGGACCATTTTTGTTATTTCGCTTGCCACCCTATTAAGCTTTGTAGTGGGAATATTTTTGGGAGCCCTTGCTGCCCAGAAACGAGGCACCGTGATAGAGTGGATTATTTCGACTGTATCAAGCATCATTCAGGCTATTCCGCCTTTTATCCTGGCGGTATTAATTTTGTTTGTATTTTCGGTGACTTTAAGGTTGCTGCCTTTGGGTGGGGCTTATCCTGTTGACGTTGAACCCTCTTTTTCTTTTGAGTTTATATATAAGATGTTTTTGCATGCATTAGGGCCTATGATTGCAACTGCCATACCCCAAATGGCATCATGGACGTTGGCCATGCGAGGTAATACCTCTCAGGTAATGGAAGAGGACTTCATAAGGTTTGCGGAGATAAGGGGTCTACGAGACTCCGTGATTGCTAAAAAGTACATTCGCAACAATGCGGTATTGCCTCTGGTAGCAAGCCTGGCAATTGGCGTGGGGTATATGCTAGGAGGGCACACGTTAGTGGAATCCATCTTCAATTACCCAGGTATAGGGTTTTACTTTGGTAAGGCCATTGCGGTTAGGGATTTTGGTTTACTGACAGGGCTGTTTACTTTAATCGTAATAGGGGTGATAGCGGCTACCTTTATTGCGGATTTTGTATACTCATTAATTGATCCGAGGGTGAAATTGAAATGACGAAAGAAAGCTTAACGAACTTCTATCATGACTATATCCATCCTCTTTTTAGAAACAAAAAGTCCCTTATCGGGTTAATCATATTGCTTATGTATATATTGATGGCAACAGTGGGTGCTTCGGTGGTGCCCTTGAATATGAACTCAAATTTTGCAGAGAGGTATCAAAAGCCTTCGCTGAAACACCCATTTGGTACCGATTATTTTGGGGTTGATATATTCCAGCAGATTGTCCATGGCTCCAGAGCGGTTATTTCCCTGACCTTACTTGCCAGCTTTTTAGCTGTTTTAATAGGGACAATAGTTGGCGTGGCGAGAGGTTATCTGGAAGGCATTGCTGGGAAGATAATAGATGTCATAATAATGGTTTTTCTGGTGATTCCGTCTTTCCCGGCGTTGCTTATCCTATCTGCCATATTTATGGATAAAGACTTAAACGTGTTGCAAATAGCCTTATTGGTTGCCATTTGGCTGTGGGCTCCGTTGGCTAAGCAGATATCGGCCCAGGTACTATCCATTAAAACGAGAGATTTTATTGAGGCATCCAAGATACTCAATATGCCCCTTAGATATATACTTTTCAATGATATCGTGAAGCTGTTGATACCGTATATTTTCATAAATTTTGTCATGCAGATAAAGGGCGCTATGGAGTTTTCGGTAGGACTTATGTTTCTGGGACTGGCTAAATTTGACCCTACTCACTGGGGTATTATGCTGAACTATGCGCTGTATCAGGCGGGGGCCCTTTATACCACACAGGGGTTCCACTATTTGTTTTTTGTAATACTTAATATAGTATTGCTGATATACGGGGGGATACTGCTATCGCAGGGCATAGAAGAAATTTTCAATCCGCGGGTTAGGGGGAATGAATGAGTTGAATTCATTGATAAAGGTGGAAAACTTAAGAGCGGTATATCTTGTAAGAGAAGGGACTATCAAGGCTGCAGATGGTATCTCCTTCGACGTTCAGGAGAATTCAGTGACGGCCATCGTGGGGGAGAGCGCTTCCGGCAAGAGCACCATCATAGAGGCTATGACTAGGACGTTGCCTCCAAACGGGAGGCTTTTAGAGGGAAAGGTGCTATACAAGGGGAAAGACCTTTTGGCTTTGAAAAAAGAAGAATTTCGCAGGATAAAGTGGAAAGAGATAGCGCTGGTGCCTCAAGCCGCCCAACAGTCGCTTAATCCTACCATGAAGATTATTGACCATTTCAAGGATACCATAGAGGCACACCGCATAAACTGGAGTCATGACCAGCTGATTCAAAAAGCATCGGAAAAATTAGAAATGGTCCGGCTTAATCCCGATGCGGTTTTGTATTCCTATCCAATGCAACTTTCGGGCGGCATGAAACAGAGGGTGCTGATTGCCCTGGCGCTTTTGCTTGACCCCGAAGTCTTAATACTCGATGAGCCTACGTCGGCGCTGGATGTTCTTACCCAGGCTTATATTGTGCAGCTTTTAAAGGAGCTTAAGAAAAAGCTCAATATAACCCTTATATTTGTCACTCATGATATAGCCATAGCAGCAGAGCTTGCTGACAAGGTGGCGGTGATCTACGCGGGGAATATAGTGGAATACAACTCGGTGTTTCGAATTTTCAAGAATCCGTTGCACCCATATACCAAAGGGTTACTGGGGTCTATAATGGCTATAAATGCCGATATGTCGAAAATAAAACCCATACCGGGAGCACCGCCAAGCCTGCTTACCCCTCCTTCGGGATGTAGGTTCCATCCCAGGTGCGAGCATGCGATGGATATATGCAAAAAAGAGAAGCCACCTTTGATCACGGTGGAAGATGGGGCACAGGTGGCATGCCACTTGTACAGCCAAGGAGGAAGAAAAGATGCATGAAGCAATAAAGGTTTCAAACGTGAGCAAGGTGTTTTCGCGGGGGTATTTGAGAAAGTCTCACAAGCTCGTTCTCAGCGGTATAGATTTAAAAATAACCGAAGGGGATCGGCTGGTTATTGTAGGTGAAAGCGGTATGGGCAAAACCACTCTGGCTCGGATAATGGCCGATTTGGAATGGCCTACAGAGGGGCAGGTTTTGTGGTTTGGGCAGGACATAGGCAGGATGAGCAAAAAAGAAAAGCGCCTCTTGCGGGGCAGTGTACAATATGTGCATCAGGACCCTTACAGCTCTTTGCACCCGGCAAAAACTATTTTCAATATAGTAGCGGATCCTCTAAGATATGCACATGGTTTGAAGAGTAAAGACCTCAGAAAAAGGGTCAAGGAATTGATGGAGATGGTGGGACTGACTCCTGCGGAGTATTTTTTCAATAAGTATCCGCACCATCTGTCAGGTGGCGGACGCCAAAGGCTTGCTATTGCGCGGGCATTGACCACTGAGCCCCGGGTAATAATTGCCGATGAGCCAATAAGTATGATTGACATGTCGCTCAGAGCTTCCATAATTAAGCTCTTTAAAGATTTAAATGACCAGTACAATATAGCTGTGGTATTGGTTTTACATGATATTGGAGCAGCAAAGTACTTTACCTATGAAAAGGGAGAGGTGGCCATACTATACGGGGGCAAGATAGTAGAGAAGGGAGAAGGCACAAAGGTGCTTGACAATCCGCTCCATCCTTATACTAGGGTGCTCATCAACTCCAGCCCAGTTGCCGATCCGGAGCTGGCTAGAAACAGGCAGGTGGAACAGCTGAGGTCTTATGCAGTGCCAATAAGGACACCTGACAGCAAAGGGTGCCCCTTTGCCCATGCATGTAATTACTATATCGAAAAATGTTTAGAACGAGATCCACAACTTGTACCGGTGGAGCAAAACCACGAAATAGCGTGCCATGTTTTTTGCAACAGGGATGGGGTTATATGAAATATAGAATAACTTTATTCTCCTCGATACTGGTGATGGTACTGGCAACAATTTGGCTAGCCTTTTTCAGGAGCACAGGGTTAGAACTGGTACTGGTTTTGCTTTCAGTGTGCTTTTCAGCAATCACCATGCTGTTTATGTATTTACATGATAGGGCACAACGAAGAAGAAAGGGGGATAGGAGCTAAAGGACACAAAAGGCGGTAGATGCAGCAACAGCAGTAGTTGCACCAAATCAAGTATAAAAGGAGAGTGAAGATAGGTGATAAAACTCAGAAGGCTATCTGATCAACCAATACTGTTGCCCAAACCCGAACATGAGTGGGAGAGAGCGGCTGTCTTTAACGCTGCTGCCATTTATGAAAATGGGCTTTTCCATATGCTCTACAGAGCCAGCGATGTAGGACCACACCCGAACTTCGGCCAGTACGTGTCTAGGCTGGGGTATGCCGTCAGCAAAGATGGCATTAACTTCATGAGGCTGGATAAGCCGGTGATGACCAACAATACCGAGCAGGAGCTCAGAGGGGTAGAGGACCCCAGGGTAGTGAAAATAGATGGCGTCTATTACATGATGTATACCGGTTACGGTGGGAGATCAGAAAACGACTTCAGGATCTGCCTTGCGACTTCGCGAAATCTAATAGATTGGGAGAAAAAGGGCGTGGTTTTGGATGAACCCAACAAAGATGCCTCTTTGTTCCCGGAAAAGATTGGTGGAAAGTTTGTGATGCTGCATAGGAGATATCCCCATATCTGGGTCGCTTTTTCGGACGACCTGAAGACCTGGCATGACCATACAGTGATCATGAAACCCATCGATGGTAACTGGGACTGCGTTAAAATAGGCATAGCAGGGCCACCCATTAAGACCAAAGATGGTTGGCTCTTGATATACCATGGGGTGGATGAGTATAAGGTATATAGGCTAGGGGTTGCACTTTTGGACCTTTCCAACCCCACAAAGGTATTGGCAAGGCAAAAGGAGCCGATACTTGAACCTGAACTCGAGTGGGAGAAAAATGGATATGTTCCAAATGTGGTGTTCAGCTGTGGTCATGCAGTTAAAGACGATGTGATTTACGTTTATTATGGTGGTGCCGATACCGTCATAGGGGTAGCGGCACTGGATATGAAGGATATCCAATTCTAATTATAACCGCTGTTTACGATCTCCCGCCGAGAAAGCCCACTTCTTTTAAGAGTGGGATGAAAGGCGGGAGCTCTAGCAATTTTCAATTTTTTGATGTATAATTTTGGTGTATAATACCCTCTATAAGGCTTGGCATGGGCCTTAATCATGCCGTAGGGCTGGACCGGCCCGAGCTTAAGCCTCTGGAGAGGGGTAGACCCTCCGTGAAGGAGGAAGCCCACCTCCTTTAGAGGTGGGAGGAGGTCACAAGATTTATAAAAAAAGAAGAGGAGTGATATTCTAGGTGTTTGAGCCTGCCAAAACTGCCCGTTCCTCTGTAGAGCTTTACCAGGAATATGTGCAGGATAAAAGCCGCCGGCCCATTAAGGCTGGCATGGTGAAGTTTGCCACCAAACCCCGGAAGGATATATACAACATCACTGCGCCCTTTGTCCATGAATCGAGGAAGTATATGGCAGGGCGTGTGGAAAACAGGCATGATGAGCTCTCAAAGGTGTGGCTGTTTGTAGAAAGCAACGGCAAGTGGATGAAGTCATCTGTAGCGCCCGAGTTTTTGCGCTTTCAGGATCCTTTTCTCACAAGAGTGGGGGATGAGATCATATTCGGTGGGGTACAGATTGATACCAACCCCATGAACGAGAACCAGATCATATGCTGGAGAACGCTGTTTTTCAGAGGCAAGAGTTTCAGCGATATGAAGCTGTTTGCCCGTGGTCCCAACGGTATGAAGGATATAAGGGTTGTGGGACTGAGAGATGGTAAGATAGCGGTGTTTACCCGCCCCCAGGGAGAAATAGGAGGCAGAGGGAAGATTGGATATATAACTCTTAACTCGCTGGATGAGCTGAATGAAGATAACATCAACAGGGCTACTGTTTACCATTCCCATTTCATAGAACAGGAGTGGGGCGGAGTAAACGAAGTGCACGTGCTGAAAAACGGGCTGCTGGGCGTGCTGGGCCATATCGCTCGGTTTGACGAGGCGGGTAACCGTCACTATTATGCGATGGTGTTTGCCTTTGATCCAGAATCCATGACTCATTCGTATTTGAAGATCATCGCTTGTCGGGATGACTTTTTGCCCTCTCCGGCAAAGCGAAATGACTTATACAACGTGGTGTTTAGCGGAGGCCTGGTGCGCCAGGAGGATGGGACTGCTGTGCTTTATGCCGGCGTTTCAGATGCAACGGCCCAGTGGCTGGTGATACCTGATCCGTTTAGCGAATATGAGGCTTGAAGCTTGGGTTGTTCTGGCAGTGGACAGCAGAGACAGGTTTTCTGCAGATACAGGATTCGCAATCAAAAGGTTCTTTGTGTGTGATGGAAGGGTTATCACAGGATTTGTATTCACATAGAAAAAGTGCTGACCTATGGTCAGCACTTTTTATTTTTTGAATTGTTCATTTTTCTGCGGTATACTTTGTAATTTATTCACCCATAAACATCTTTATATCATCGTCCACGTTGGTTATGCCGCCGATGCCGAATTTTTCAACCAGCACCTTGGCGACGTTGGGCGACAGGAATGCAGGCAATGTTGGCCCCAGGTGGATGTTTTTCACGCCCAGGTACAGCAGCGCAAGCAGCACTATGACCGCTTTCTGCTCATACCATGCGATGTTGTAAGCTATGGGCAGCTCATTTACGTCCTCCAGGCCAAAGGCTTCTTTGAGCTTGAGGGCAATTATGGCCAGGGAATAGGAGTCATTGCACTGTCCTGCATCCAGCACCCTTGGTATTCCGTCTATGTCTCCCAAGTTAAGTTTGTTGTACCTGTATTTTGCGCATCCCGCTGTCAGTATGACGGTATCGTGCGGCAGTTTTCTGGCGAATTCGGTGTAGTATTCCCTGCTCTTCATCCTGCCGTCGCATCCCGCCATCACGAAGAATTTCTTAATCTTTCCTGCTTTTATAGCTTCAACTACTTTGTCGGCCAGGCTGAGCACTGTGTTATGCGCAAATCCTCCTATGATTTCACCGGTCTCAATCTCGGTAGGCGGTGCACACCTCTTGGCATGCTCGATTATCTCGGAGAAGTCTTTTGTACCGTCCTCACGAACCGGGATGTGCTTGACTCCGGGATAGCCTACCACTCCGGTGGTGTACAGCCTGTCCTTGTAGGAATCCTTGGGCGGTATCAAGCAGTTAGTGGTCATCAGGATGGGCCCGTTGAAGCTCTCAAACTCCTTGTCCTGTTTCCACCAGGCGTTTCCGTAGTTACCAACGAAGTGCTCGTACTTCTTGAATGCCGGGTAGTAGTGGGCAGGGAGCATCTCGCCGTGGGTATAGACATCTACGCCGGTTCCTTCTGTCTGCCTGAGCAGCTCCTCAAGGTCCTTCAGGTCATGGCCGCTTACCAAAATGCCAGGATTGTTTCTCACGCCGATGTTTACTCTGGTGATTTCGGGATTGCCGTAGGTGGATGTGTTGGCCTTATCCAGCAGTGCCATAACCTGAACCCCGTATTTGCCTGCTTCCATGGCCAGTGCCACCAGATCGTCGGCCGTTAGGCTGTCGTCAAGGAGCGCGGCCAGCGCCTTCTGCATGAAGCCGTACACCTCATCATCCTCATATCCCAGGACTCGAGCATGGTATGCATAGGCTGCCATACCCTTAACACCATACAGTACCAGCGACTTTAAGGAACGTATGTCCTCGTTTTCTTCGGCAAGCAGGCCCACGGTTATCGCTTTTGCCTCAAAGTCGGCCAGAGTTTTACCTGTCCACACAGCGGCATCGTGGAGATTTTCTTCCAGCTTTATGCCTGCATTCATCGCCTGTTCTTTCAGCTGGTTCCTGAGGTTGAGCGCCTGGGTTATTTTCTCTACAAAGTATTTCTTGTCGAAGTTGACGTTTGTAATGGTGGAGAACAGGCTTTCAATGATGAATTTATCGGCTTCAGGAGTCTTAATGCCTGCCTCTCTCAATTTTGTGGTATAGACGGATATTCCCTTCAGCACATAGATTAAAAGGTCCTGCAGATTTGCCACATCGTCGGTTTTACCGCACACCCCTCTTAACGTGCATCCTGTACCCTTTGCCGCTTCCTGGCATTGATTGCAAAACATGCTCATAAACATATCAACCTCCTCTTGAAGATTTATTTGTCTAAAATATTTTGAGTTAATGTCAATTACGCAAAGACGTTTACAAAAACACTGTGCTTTTCTGTTTTCGGCTTCCATATCGGTTCCCATATAAGCATTCCACGCCAGTTTTAGTCAGCCATTACCTTGCCGGTTTTAATTGGTCAGGCAGTGCCCGTTTTACTCAGTCTTCGATGATATGTCCGTCTATCGAGATGGTGACCACGCGCCATGGGATCATCTTCCCGCTCTTGATAAGAGCATCTCTCACCGCATATGCCAAACCGCTGCAACAGGGAACCTCCATCTTGAGAACTGTAATGCTCTTTATATCGTTGTATTTCAAGATGTCGGTCAGCTTATCTGAATAGTCCACATCATCCAGCTTGGGACACCCGATGATGGTGATCTTGTTGCGCATGAAGTCCTGATGAATGCTGGCATATGCGTATGCGGTGCAATCGGCTGCCACCAATAGATGGGCGTTGCGGAAGTAAGGCGCGTTTGCCGGTACCAGCCTGATCTGGCATGGCCACTGGCGCAGCTGTGACTCAACTGGTGCTTGACCCTGCTGCTGTGCCGACATGTCAGAAGGCCTTTCCATGGCCCTGACCTGTGTGCCCGGGCAGCCACACGGCAGCGTCCCTTCCATCTTTTGCATTATATGCTGCTTGACCGCTTCCTCGTCAAAGGGCTGTGCCTCGCGCTCCTCGATGGTGATGGCTCCCATGGGGCATTCCGGCAGGCAGGCCCCCAGCCCATCGCAGTACGACTCCGACACAAGGGTGGCTTTCCCGTTTATGAGCTGCAGTGCGCCCTCGTGACAGGCATCTATGCACAGGCCGCAGCCGTTGCACTTCTCCTGGTCGATCTTTACAATCTTCCTTATCACAGATCTTTACCTCCTTTTACAAAAATTCATTGCGTTGGTGTTCTCTACTCTGTTGTCCTACCGCGGTTATTATATTATAATTACAATCGGCGTGTCGGTATCTGGTGTTACAAAAAGATTAAAGGGTGGTCATATGGCGTTTGAAAAATATGTAGAAGTGCTTTCCAGAGCCGAGTTATTCAGAGGCTTTGACAGAGACGAAGTTGTTTCAATGCTGAAGTGCCTTGAGCCAAAGATAAAGGAGTATGGTAAAGGGAATTACTTGGCCGTAGCCGGGGAAGAGTTCCAAGGCATAGGGATCATGCTGGAGGGAGAGGCGGCAGCCTACAAGGAAAACGTTGCCGGAACGCGGGTCATAATGGTGCTGCTCAAGCCAGGGGATGTGTTTGGCGAAATCGTGGCTTTTTCTTCGCAATCCCAGTGGCCGGTGACCGTTGAGGCGCAGCAGCCGTGCAAGGCACTTTTTATAAGCCGGCAGAAGATTGTGGGGGAGTGCAGACACCTGTGCCCCTGGCACAGGAAGCTCATCGAGAATATGCTCATGATGGTGTCTGAACGTGCGCTTACATTGAGCAGAAAGGTGGAATATTTGTCCATAAAGAGCATACGGGGCAAGATAAGCACATATTTGCTGGAACAGTACAAAAAGACAGGGAAGACCACCTTTATGTTGCCCATGAATCGCAATGAGCTGGCAGATTTTCTGAACGTGTCGCGGCCTTCCCTGTCAAGGGAGATGTGCAGCATGCGGGATGAAGGGATCATAGACTTCCATCGAGCCTCGGTGCGGATCAAGGACCTGCAGGCGTTAAAGAGGATGGCACAGTGACATCTATTGGCTGTTGACGGCAGCGACAACATAACGATTATGGCCCGTACAGCTGTAACTCGAATGAACTTTCGGACAGGCTTGTGTGCAGGCCCGAAAACGAAGTATGCACAGCCTACAGGAAGGGGCTGTACTCCTGGGCTTGTATGGCGGGAGCCGTGCTTTCTCCCAGATATTCGTGAAGGACTTCTCCCACTATCCTGACCCCCGTCTCTATTTTTTCCGAATGTACTGCCGCAAAGCTCATTCTGAAATGGCCTGTGTCGGCGCCTTCGCTGTAAAACAGGGAGCCGGGTGTTATGAGCACTCCTCTTTTCAGGCACCGGGCATACAGCTCCTGGTCGCTGTACCCTGGAGGCAGTTCAAACCACATGTGTAGCCCTCCGCCCGGGGCTTTGTACCTCACGCTTTTGGGGAAGCTCTTTCTTACAGCCTCTAAAAAGATTTCATATCTCTTTTTGTACTTGTCTTTCATGTAGTTTATATGCTCCATCCATATGTTTTCTCTGAGATACAGGTCAAACGTCCGCTGTATAAGCCCAGAGGTCGAGATATCCGACGTATGCTTGGCTGCAAGAACCCTGCCGCGCAAGGATTCGGGCACAGCCATGAAACCAAGCCTCAGCCCCGGCATGAATATTTTGGAGAAGCTCTTGATGTATATCACTACCTGACGCCTGTCCAGCGATTTTAAGGGTAGAGAATGGCCACCGGTGAACGACAATTCACTGAGGAAATCGTCCTCCACGATAAAAGCATTGTGCTCACGGGCTATTTTCAGTATCTCCAGCTTTTTTTCGTGCGAATACGAATACCCCGTTGGGTTCTGAAAGTTAGGCATTATATATATGAACTTGGGATTGTATGTGGCTAGGCTGCGTTTCAGGGTTTCGATGTCTATGCCGTCTTCCTGCATGGGTATTTCGACTATTTTGGCCCCCCTGGATTTGAAAGCCTCCAGTGCGCCCCTGTAAGTGGGGCTTTCGACGAACACGCAGTCGCCGTACTCAATCAGGGCTTTTGAAACGATGTCTATTCCCTGCTGGGCTCCCGAGATCACCTGTATGTCATCTACCAGAACGTCTATGGAAAAGTTTTTTAGATAATCGCAAATTGACTGCCTCAAGGGCTGGTAGCCCTGGACCTGCTGATACCCAAAAGCCTCGCCCTTATCCCGATCCAGAACCCTGTTGATGAGAGCCTTGAAGCTGTCGACGGGGAACAGATCGGGAGTAGGCGTGGTACTTGCAAAGTTTATAGTATCCTCCTTGACCTGTATCTGCCCCTTTTCCATCATTCTCAAGTGTTCGGTTTCATCCCGGGGCTGTAATGGCTGCTCATGCCTGGTGGAGGAAGCGACATATGTTCCGCTGCCCACTATGGAGTAGGCCAGCCCTTCGCTTTCAAGCCTTTTGTATGCATTGACCACCGTTATGGTGTTTACCCCCAGCTGCTGCGCCAGCTTTCTGATGGGGGGAAGCTTCTCGTTTGGCCGGAAAACCCCTTCTACAATCAGGTTTTTGAGCTGCAGAAAAAGCTGGATGTACAAAGGCGTATCAATGCTGTCGTCCAAATATATTGATAATTTCTTATCCACAGGTTGTTACCTCCTTCTACACTCAAAGCTTTACCTTTTATATGCCTTTTTAGTATCCAACTTTTAGTTCGGGAGGCATAATGACAAAAATTATCTCGCTGCGTATTGACAACATAACAATTTTTGTGATTTAATAACACTAACAATACAATTATACAATAAAAACAATTGTATCGCAACAATTTACTGATTTAGCCTATAAAAAATTGTGTGGAGGAGGATTTGTTATGGAGCAGGTCTTTGAGAAGAACAAAGAGCTAAACGAGAGGCTAAAGGGCGGGGTCATAATGGATGTGGTGACGCCCGAGCAGGCTGTCATTGCAGAGAAAGCCGGGGCGGTTGCCGTGATGGCTCTGGAGAGGGTGCCGGCCGACATAAGGCGACATGGTGGTGTAGCCCGGATGTCTGACCCCAAGCTGATTAAGGAGATAAAGGCGGCGGTGTCCATACCCGTTATGGCAAAGGTGAGGATAGGCCATTTTGTGGAAGCACAGATACTGGAAGCGATAGGCATCGACTATATCGACGAAAGCGAGGTTTTGACGCCGGCCGATGACCGATACCACATCGATAAAAAGCCATTCAAGGTGCCCTTTGTGTGCGGTGCGCGAAATCTGGGCGAGGCTTTGAGGAGGATAGGCGAAGGGGCATCTATGATAAGGACCAAAGGTGAAGCCGGTACCGGCAACGTGGTCGAGGCGGTGCGCCACGTGAGGACCATGATGTCCGAGATAAGGAGCCTGCAGGGTATGACAGACGAGGAGCTGATGGTGGCAGCAAAGGAGATGGGAGCCCCCTACCACCTGGTGGAGTATGTGGCCCAGCATGGGAGACTTCCGGTTCTCAACTTTGCCGCGGGAGGGATAGCTACCCCTGCTGATGCGGCCCTCATGATGCAGCTTGGATGCGATGGAGTGTTCGTCGGGTCGGGTATATTCAAATCCTCCAACCCTGAGAAGATGGCCAGAGCGATAGTCGAGGCAGTCAAGCACTATAACGATCCCAAGGTGCTGGCAGAGGTGTCAGAGGACCTGGGCGAGCCCATGTATGGTTTGGAGATCGATAAATTGGACGAAAAAGACAGGTATGCGGAGAGAGGCTGGTAAGTTATTTCACCAGCCTCTCTTGACTTATTAAGGGGAAATTTGTATAATGATTAGCGTTGTGGCATAGAGCTTGATTTTGTTTGATGTTTTGTGGACCTTGTGTGAAGCAGGGTCCTTTTTAAATCTCAAGGGAGGTGATTGCGTGGACGTTCAACAAATAGCGAAGCAGGTCTATCAAAAGACGCAGGTTGAAACCAGTGTGCGGGATGTAGAAAAGGTAATGTCGGGACTGGCTAGAACCTCTCACTTCTGGGAGATCGTTTGTACGTCACAGAAGCCCTTTAACGTGGTTGCAGAGATAGTAGAGGCTATGAGAAGCCGGGGTTTGGTAAACATCGATGAACAGGGAGATATAATTTTAACGCCCGAGGGTAAAAAGTTTTTGAGCGATAATAAAATATTTGCCCAAAAGGACTATACGTGTCCCACCTGTGAGGGGCGAGGAATTTGGAGAGAGACTTTGAGCGAACTGGCCAAAAAATTCGATGAAGTGACTGTTGACAGGCCTAAAGCCATCCTGGACTATGACCAGGGGTATGTGACCACGCAGACTGTTGTGAGCAGGATAGCCCTGATCGCTGAGAGAGGCGACCTGGAGGGGAAAAAGCTGCTGGTTCTGGGAGATGACGACCTGCTCAGCATTGCTGCAGCGCTGTCGGGATTGCCAGAAGAAGTGGTAGTTCTCGAGATTGACGACAGATTGGTTGAGTACATCAACAAAAAGGCCAGAGAATTGGGCCTACCTGTTAAGGCGGAGAAGTATGATTTCAGAGATAAGCTTCCCGAACAGTATGTGGGGCGTTTCGATACATTTAACACCGACCCGCCGGAGACGCTGGAGGCGCTGGATGTATGCATGACCAGAGGGCTTACAGGGCTCCGCGGTGAGGGCTGTGCAGGATACTTTGGATTGACCCGTACTGAGTCTTCCTTAAAGAAATGGAATCTTTTCCAGCAATTGCTGGTCAGCAAGTTTAATGTAGCCATTACCGACATAGTTCACGAGTTCAACCATTACGTCAACTGGGATTACCTGCTGGGGAGCATAAGAGATGACTATACATTCGTGCAGGTAAAACCCCGGCTCAACTGGTACAGGTCTTCGATGTACAGGATAGAGCTGCTGGGTGGGACAGAAAAGCTGGAGAACAAGCCAATGCCCTGCGAGCTTTACATCGATGAGGAAGCACTGATTTACAAGCCAGAGAATAAATGAGCCGAAAATAAAACCCCCTTCAAAGGGGGTTTTTGTTTTTGTTGAAATAAGATAAAAAAAGTGATAGAGTCTAATAATAGGAGATAATGGATGATCAATTGGAGGCAGGGACAAAACTGATGGATGTTGTGGTTGGATGCAATGTCGCCCCTGATGTTTCATTGGAGTTGTTTTATCAGTATTGTGGTGATATCTTTTGCGGGTGGAAGTGCCCATGTTTGTGGTAAACATAATGTGATTTTGCCTTAAACATCAAAAATAGAGTTATTACAGCAAAATTTAATGTGAGGTGTGTTAAAGTGGGCAATTTGTTTGAGTATTCTATCTCGACTAGCAAAAGCGAAGAGTTTGTCGATATAACTCATCTGGTGGAAAAGGCCATAAAGGACAGCGGCATTCAAAACGGTATAGCGGTGGTGTTCTGTCCCCATACCACCGCTGGAATAACCATCAACGAAAACGCCGACCCCGATGTGGTGCATGATATCATAAAAGCGCTGGACAGGGCTTTTCCGGTGTACGGGGATTACAGGCACGTTGAGGGGAACTCCCATGCTCATATAAAAGCCTCCTGCATGGGTTCAAGCTGCCACATCATCATCTCAAACGGCAGGCCGGTGCTGGGGACGTGGCAGGGCGTGTACTTCTGTGAATTCGATGGCCCACGGCGTAGAAGAGTATATATAAGCTGTATGGAGGCAAAATAATTGGTTGCGTAAAGGTAGAATAACTGGAACAATGTGTCGGAGCAATAGGTCAAGTCAACAACGGCTATAATTTAAGTATCTGTAAGCCGTATGGGAGCTGGATGATTCAAATTAAGTTTACAGAAAAATCAGCTGTAGCTCGGGAGAATAAGCATTTTTAAGCTGTTTGAAGATGAACTAATGAATACCATTATCGGTCATTGTGGAAACAATCATCATAATAAGCAGGGATTGGATAAAAATGGAGTTTAATGGCGATGTGAAGGTGTTATATGAGGACAACCACCTTTTGGTGGTGGAAAAGCCGGTGAACATGCTGACGCAGGGGGATGCCACCGGCGATGCCGACCTTCTGTCGGTACTTAAGCAGTACATAAAGGAGAAATACAATAAGCCTGGTAACGTCTATCTGGGCCTGGTTCACCGCCTGGATCGCCCCGTAGGGGGAGTAATGGTGTTTGCCAGGACTTCCAAGGCTGCATCCAGGTTATCCGACCAGGTGCGCAGGGGGACATTTAAAAAAGTTTATCTTGCTGTGGTGCGGGGAAAACCACCAAAAAGCGGGAGGCTTCAGCATTATCTTTGCAAGGACAGCGCCACCAATACGGTACGCTGCTTTGTTGCTCCAAGAGAAGGTGCAAAGGAGGCTATACTGGAATATGAGGTGCTGGAAAGCCTGGCTGCCTCTGAAAACGCTGATGTTTTGAGCCTGGTCAAGGTAAATCTGATCACTGGACGGCCGCATCAGATAAGGGCCCAGTTTTCCTTTGAGGGCTTTCCGCTGTATGGGGACCAGAAGTACGGCAAGGAAGTAAATAAGCCGGGGCAGCAGCTTGCTTTGTGGTCTACAGAAATCAAACTGGTTCACCCCACTTTAAAGGAGGACATGGTGTTCAGGAGCTTTCCACCCGATTGTTATCCTTGGAATCAATTCAAAATTCTGGAGAACGCAAAAAACGGCGCAGACGGGTTGGTTTAAAAAAGCTAGAGAGTGCGAGGTAGCAGGGGAAGTTGCGAGTATCGATCTAAGAAGTATATATTATTAGATTTATGAAAGCTTGCGTTATTGTAGAGGGGGTTTTTAATGATCGATTGTGATATTTTAAAAATAATGAGTTGAGGAGAGTGATGGGAGATGTACTTTGAAAATGAGGGCAAGCACAACACCCAAAAGACTGTGGAGCTGGCCTTAAAAACCGCAAGGGAGAGGGGAATACGCCATATAGTGGTAGCGTCCTGCTCAGGATATACCGCCAGCTTCTTTAAGGATGCAAATGACTTAGAAGTGGTGTGCGTGACGCACGTGAACGGATTTAGCGAAAAGGGCAAGAATGAGATGCCCGACCAAGTGCGCCAGCAGCTCATAGCATCCGGCATTAAAGTTCTCACCACCACCCATGTGCTCAGTGGGGCAGAAAGGGGCTTGAGCAGGAAGTTCGGCGGTACATATCCTGTGGAGATAATGGCCCACACCCTCAGAATGTTTGGCCAGGGGGTAAAGGTATGTGTGGAGATTTCCGTGATGGCATTGGATGCCGGTTTGATACCGTATGGACAGCCTGTGATTGCGGTGGGTGGTACCAGCGAGGGAGCTGACACCGCCGTGATACTCACGCCATCCCACGCCAGCAGCATTCTTGAGACAAGGATACACGAAATTATATGCAAGCCCTATTGATGTGCGTAGCAGCGCTGAGGAGTAAAAATTTTTCGGGCTAATTGTAGGATAAAATACGCCAATCTCTTTCAAAAAAGTGCTAAATATGGTATAATAATACTATAAAAAGTCAGCAAAATAGCACTTTTGGGAGGG